>OGHS01000410.1_pt1 | contig 20565 bp, 14 predicted proteins | sample 1571611 | NCBI WGS metagenome assembly OGHS01 (sample SAMEA2581944, study PRJEB24529) | metagenome | biome: Human gut stool | place: China | collected 2011 | reverse complement strand
AAAAAAATTACAGCCTGAATATGTACCAACAAAAAAAGCTAAGAAAAAAACAAATGTAAAGCCACAAAACACAAAGAAACCTAGCAAACAGCAAAAGAATAAGTACAATTATAAACCAGTAGTTTATATTGGTCTTGCTTTTGTTATGCTATTTACCATAAGTTATAGATACTCACTAATAAATGAAGAATACAATTCAAAAGAAAACATAAAATCAAAAGTAAGTGCGGTACAAAAAGAAAATGAGCAATTAAAAGTTAGCATAGAAAATAGCTTAAATTTAAGTTCTATCGAAAAGGCTGCACAAGATAAATTGGGAATGCAAAAACTAGATAATAGCAACAAAATTTATCTAGACTTACAGAAAAAAGATTACGTAGAACCTGCATCAGAAGAAGTAATATTAAATGATAATTCTTCTTGGCTCGAAAAATTAATAAAAAAATTAACACAGATTATTAAATAGATAATACTTATTTGAGAAAATAGGTATTATCTTTTTTGTTAGGGAATATTCAATAGAAATTCGAATACATATAATTAGGTGATTTGTATGTTAAGGGATTTTTTGAATATTAAGAAATTAAAAAAACAAGAACAGAATAGTAGTAGAGATGAGAAATTAAATAAAAATTTATTACATAGAAAAAATAAAAATAAGAATAGAGCAGAGAAAAGATTAAAAAGAGCATCTAAGATGAAGAAATATCAACTAGAAAAAACTGGTGAAATTTCTAGAAAGAAGAGAATTAGAATAGCTCTTTTAATTGTTACTACCGTTTTCCTGGCTTTAATAATAAGGGTTGCATGGATTCAATTTCATAATGGTAATAGTTTGCAACAAATGGCATATTTACAACAAACGTTGGATAGAAAAATTAATCCAAAGAGAGGAACTATTTATGATGCAACTGGTAAGACTGTACTAGCAACTAGCAGCAGTGTTGAAACAATTACTATAAATCCTGTAAACATATCTAAAGAAAATAAGGAGAAAGTTGCTAGAAAATTTGCCGAATTAGATTATGAAAAGGTTTTAAAAAAGGTAAATAAGAAAACTGCGATAGAGACAATTGCAAAAAAAGTTGATAAAGATAAAAGCAATGAGCTTCGTGTATGGATGAAAAATGAGAATATTACATCTGGAATTAATATTGATGAAGATACCAAAAGATTTTATCCTTTTAATAATTTAGCTTCGCAAATAATAGGATTTTGTGGTAGTGATAATCAAGGGCTAGCGGGGATAGAGGCCAGATATGATGATGTTTTAAATGGAGAAAATGGCAAGATTTTAAAGATGACAGATGCCAAAGGGCTAGATATTAGTGATGTGTCTGAAAATTATGAGCCTGCGAAAGATGGAAATGATTTAGTACTTACTATTGATGCAACGATTCAAGGAATTGCAGAAAAATATTTGAAAGAAGCTTGTATAGATAATGTGTGTACAGATGGTGGAAACATATGTGTAATGAACCCTAAAAATGGGGATATTCTTGCAATTGCAAGTTATCCAGATTTTAATTTGAATGATCCGTATACTATAAATAATGAAGAACAAAAAGCTAATTGGAGTTCTATGACTGCAACTGAACGTTCAAATGCACTTCAGGCAATGTGGAGAAATAAGGCAATTTCGGATACATATGAGCCGGGTTCAACATTTAAATTAGTAACTGCATCAACTGCACTACAAGAAGGAATAGTTCAAACAACGGATAAAGAAGGCGAGTTTTGTTGTGTTGGCTATATTGATGTGGCTGGAACTAAGATGAAATGCTGGAGATATTATAGGCCACATGGACCGGAGAGTTTAAGGAAAGCACTTATGAACTCGTGTAACCCAGTCTTTATAGGGTTAGGAGAAAAAATAGGAGTTGCTAAATATTATGAATATCTAAGAAAATATGGATTCTTAAGTAAAACTGGAATAGATTTGCCGGGAGAAGCAACAGGAATATTCTTGGCTGAAAAAAAGGTTGGACCAGTAGAACTGGGAACAATAGCATTTGGTCAAAGATTTGAGGTTACACCAATACAAATGATAACAATGGTTTCTACAATAGCAAATGGAGGCACATATATAAAACCAAGAGTTGTAAAGCAAATAATAGACAGCAAAACAAGAGAAGTAACAAACGTAGAAGTAGAGAAAAAAGATAGAGTAATATCAGAGGATACATCTAAAAAAATGCTTAGTATGATGGAAAGCGTTGTTGCAGAAGGAACCGGAAAAAATGCTCAAGTAAAAGGATACAGTATAGGCGGAAAAACAGGAACATCAGAAGATGGTGTAAATACAGGAAAATACGTAACATCATTCATTGGAACGGCTCCAATATCAAATCCAGAAGTGTGCATATTAATAACCTTGTACAATCCAACTGGAGAAGGCGGACATCAAGGCGGAGGAGTCGCAGCACCAATAGGCTCGCAAGTACTAGGAGAGGTACTGCCATATCTAGAAATAAAAAAAGATAATGAACAAGAAGAAGAAAAAAAGGAAGTTGAAGTTCCAAACATAATAGGAATGACAGAAAAAGAAGCCCAAAAGGCATTAGAAGACGTTGGACTACAATTAGAATTTAAGAAAAGTGAAGGAAAAGAAACAATAACAGACCAATTACCAAAAGCAGGAATAAAAACAAAAAGTGGAACAATAATAATCGCCCAATAGGGACGCCCCTTTTTGGGCGAAAAAATATTTTTAAGATTTATTTTCGCACCCAAAAGGAGTCATCTATTGGTCAAAATTTATTCACCTTTTAATTCATTTTGGCAAGTTCCTGTTTCAAAAATATCTTTAATATTTTGACATGTATCACTTGCAATTTTGTTTAATGCTTCTGATGTGAAAAATGCTTGGTGTGCAGTTATTATAACGTTTGGCATAGAGATTAATAGTGATAAGTTTTTATCTCTCTTATATGAACCAGACATATCCATTAAAAAGTAATCTTCCTCGTGCTCATATACATCTAGTCCTACACCGCCAATTTTTCCAGTTGATAATTCAGCTATTAAGTCATCTGTGTTAATTAATCCACCTCTACTGCAGTTGATTATTATAACTCCTTCTTTCATCTTGTCCAAAGATTTTTTGTTGATTATATGCTCTGTTTCAGGTGTAAGAGGGCAGTGAAGTGATATTATATCAGATTTTTCACATAGTTCATCAAAGCTAACGTATTCGAATCCTAATTCTTCAGCTGCTTTTTCATCTTTAAATAAATCGTATGCAATAACTTTTGTTCCAAAACCTTTCATTATTTGGATAAATACTTTTCCAATTTTTCCAGTTCCAACAACACCAACTGTTTTACCATGTAAATCAAAACCAACTAGTCCTTCGAGTGCAAAGTTGTATTTTTTTACTCTTTGATAAGATTTGTATATTTTTCTGTTGATATTTAGTAATAGGGCAGTGGCATGCTCTGCAACGGCATATGGAGAGTATTGTGGAACACGTACGGCTCTAATGTTACCAAGATGTTTTAAATCTACATTGTTGAATCCGGCACATCTTAGAGCTAATAATTTAACTCCACACTCATTTAAAATATCTAAGGTTTCTTTATCTGCCTTATCATTTACGAAAATACAAACAACATCATATCCTTTTGCAAGAGGTGCTGTTTCTGCGTTTAATCTTGACTTAAAATAAGTAATTTGATAATTGTATGTTTTGTTATACTCATCAAATAATTTCCTATCGTAATCCTCAGTATCAAAAAATGCTATTTTTATCATAATAAATCAATTCCTTTCTTGCTTAATCTCCCAAAAATAGAAGTGTTTTCAAAATTAAGCCACCTATTAGTATATTACCAAATTTGGTAAAAATCAATACAAAAAATTACAAAAAATAAAAAATCCCATACTCTCTTATGCAGAGTGTATGGAACTTTATGAGGACTCACAAATGATCAGTCTTTTTCAACTCTATACTCTACGGTGCTATTGGATTTTACCATGCACCAGTTTTGAGTACGAATTTTTTCGTCAGGTCGAAAAGCAATCCAAACAGGACAATAGCCATAGGCCTCGATAACAGTAGGCTGATGTGCAGATACCTGAAGGTTAAAGTTACGAACCGCATCGACACTGGGAGTATAGTTATTTCGAATAACAATAAGGTCACAGTTTTCAGGGGCCTCTGCAATTACTTGCCGTAACCATTTTGTGTGAGCCTTAACGTTAATGTTTGCATAATGCGAGTAGAGACTGGAAAAGTCCAGAATCTTTTTGATACTTGATTCGAAAACATTAACTGCTTCATCTAAATTGGTAAAGGAAAAATACGGTTCGGTTTCAACCTTCGCTAATTCAGGAAACTCACATTCCCAGTTAGTAGTTAAAGTTTTTCGATATTCATCCCACTGCTTTTCCCGAGCAGACATTGCTTTGGCAACCATGAAATATGCTGCTTTTGCGGCATTCAACTTTTTTAAGAATCGATTCTGCTCTTGCGAAAGAATGGGAACGCTGATGTTATTTAGAGCCAATTGTGTTTCAAATGTTCGCATTGAAAAAACCTCACTTTTGTGTGATAGCAACAATAGGAAAAATTAATCCTCATTGCAAACTATCATTTTGTAAATAACGTATATTTACAGTATAGCATATTTTATGTAAATTTGCAAACTAAGTGCATAAAAAAATATTGAATGAAACTACACAAGAGTATTTCTATTAAAAATCTGAAAATTAAATTTAATGATAACTTTAAATATAAAATTAATCTTTTTACTAATTTTCTACGTTAACGAATATAATGTACTATAAATTTTTTAGAAAAAATGACTATAACCCTATACAAATGCGTTTTTTAATTATATAATGTTAAAAGCAAAGTTGAAGAATGACAATGTAAATATTAATTCAATAAATTCGGAGAGGAATGGTAATTATGAATTTAAAGAAAATTTTAGTCGGAATAGACGGAATTAAAGCTAAAGGTGAAATTGATAGAGAGGTTACAACAATAGAAAAAGATTCCAGAAAAGTTGTTGAAGGAAGTATGTTTTTTGCAATTAAAGGATTTACAACAGATGGAACACAGTACATAGATAGTGCAATAGAGAAAGGTGCAAAGACTATTCTTGTTGAAGAAACAACAGACATTAGGAGTTTAAATATACCAGAAGATGTAACTCTTATTGTTGTGCCAGATGCAAGATATGCGATGGCAATTTGTGCATGTAATTTTTATGATAATCCATCAAAAAAAGTTAAGCTAATTGGAGTTACTGGAACAAAGGGAAAAACTACTACAACATTTATGATTAAAGAGATTCTACAAAAGCAAGGAATTAAGACTGGATTGGTTGGAACTATAGCTGTTTATAGTGGAGATAAGAAGTTGCTAGACAGTGATAGAACAACTCCAGAAAGTATAGAACTACAACAATATTTTGCACAAATGGTTGAAGATGGTTGCAAAGCAATTGTAATGGAAGTTTCTTCACAAAGCTTGAAACTAAACAGAGTTGCAGGATGTCAATTTGACATTGCAGTATTTACAAACTTCTCAGAGGACCACATAAGTCCAAAAGAACACCCCAATATGCAAGATTATTTTGAGTCTAAGTTAAAGTTATTTAAGATGTGCAAATGTGGCTTTGTAAATGTCGATGATTTACAAGTTTGCAAGGTACCAAGTTTAGTACCAGATTGTGAGATAACAACATATGGAATCGACAATGCATGTAATTTACTTGCAAAAGATATTACAATTACAAATTCATATGTAGACTTCAAAGTTAAAATTGGAGATAAAAATGAAAGAGTAAAAGTTGGAATTCCAGGAAGATTCAGCGTGTATAACAGCTTAGCTGCAATTTGTGTTGCAACAAAATTAGGCTGTTCTGCAGAAAATATAAAAGATGCTTTACTAGAAGTAAGAGTACCAGGAAGATCTGAGCTTGTAAATAACAGCAAAGATTTAACAATTATGATAGATTATGCACATTCTCCAGAAAGCTTGGAAAACATACTAAATGCCGTAAAATCATATACTAGAGGAAGAGTAATTTCTGTATTTGGTTGTGGAGGAGACAGAGATACAACAAAAAGACCTATAATGGGTGAAATATCAGGAAAAATTGCAGATTTTACAATAATTACATCAGATAACCCAAGAACAGAAGACCCTCAAACAATAGTAGATGAAATAGAAACAGGAATAAAAAAGACTAAAGGAAAATATGTATGTATAGTAGATAGAATAGAGGCTATTAAATATGCAATAAATATGGCTAGCAAGAAAGATATAATTGTACTTGCAGGAAAAGGACACGAGCCATATCAAGAGATAAATGGAGTAAAACATCCATTTGATGAAAGAATAATAGTAAATCAAATAATCAAAGGAGAAATATAAAATGGCATACCAAATAAAGATATTAATGTTGGCATTTGCTATAGCATTTGTAATATCTCTAATAGTAATACCAATATTACGTAGAAGAAAAATAGGGCAACAAGAAAGAGATGATGGACCAAAGTCTCATCTAAAAAAACAGGGAACTCCTACAATGGGCGGAATTGTAATGATTTTAGCCATAATAATAATAGGAGCAATAGTATTTTTAAAATATTCAAAATCCATAGATGTGTCTGAACAGGCAATGGCTAAAAATATAATGCCACTAATATTAGTAACAGTTGGGTTTGGATTGGTAGGATTTGTAGACGATTTTAAGAAATTAATCTTAAAAAATACAGAGGGTCTAAAACCACGATATAAGATGTTTGGACTGTTGATAATTGCAACTGTATTTACAGTGTATTTAACAAATGTAATGCATATTGGAACAGATTTAATAATTCCATTTGCGAAAACGTCAATTACATTGCCAATTTGGTTATACATACCATTTACAATAATAGTTATGCTTGGAACTACAAATGCAATTAACTTAACAGATGGAATAGATGGATTAAGTACATCTGTTACAACAATTATATTAACATGTTTAACTGTTATAGGAATAATTTTGGGAGTTAAAGAAATTGTTATAATGGGAGTTAGCTTAATCGGAATATGCTTAGCATTTTTACTGTTCAACTTACACCCAGCAAAAGTATTCATGGGAGATACTGGCTCACTATTCTTAGGTGGAGCGGTTTCTGTAATGGCTATTTATTTGAAATTGCCAATTTTATTATTAATAATTGCAATAATTCCAGTATTAGAAACTTTATCAGACATAATACAAGTTGCACACTATAAAAGAACTGGAAAAAGAGTATTTAAGATGGCACCATTACATCATCATTTTGAATTATGTGGCTGGAACGAAAATGCTATTGTTTCAGTATTTAGCATAATAACATTAATAGCATGCATGATTGGTCTAGCCGCAATATAAAATTGAAAGGACGAACAAATGCAAAGAGGAAAAAAGAAAGTTAAAAGATTTTCGAAATTTATGAATAATAAAATGGATTACATTTTATTTATAACCGTATTAATACTGCTATCTTTGGGTGTTGTTATGGTTCTTTCGGCGAGTGCACCATCTGCTCTTTCGTCAACGGGAAAAAGCTATACATATTTTTTAAAACAATTTGAATTTGCTTTGGTTGGAATAGGATTAATGTTATTCTTTTCAAAATCTGATTATAGATTTTTAAAAAAATATTATAAGGTTATATATGTAATATCTGTTGCAATTTTACTTTTAGTTTTAGTACCGAAACTTGGAAAAAGTGTTAATGGTGCAAAAAGATGGATTGAAATAAAGGGAATAGGGCAGTTCCAACCATCAGAATTTACAAAAATAGGTTTAATAATATTTTATGCAGGATATTTATCAGACCACAAAAATGATTTAAAGCAATTTGGAAAAGGATTTGTACTGCCTATGGCATTTTTAATTCCTCCAATTGCAATATTGTACTTTGTTCAAAACCATTTGAGTGTATCTTTGGTTGTAGGCATTGTAACCTGTGTAATGATGTTAATGGCTGGATGCAGGCTGTTACATTTTATGTTTGCTGGTCTGGCAGGAGTCGCGGGAGTAGCCTTAGTAATAATAAGAGAGTTATTAAAAGGTGATGCTAGTGACTCGTTTAGAATGGATAGAATTATGACATTCTTTGATCCCTGGTCTGATGCGACAGGAACGGGTTACCAAATGGTACAAAGTTTGTATGCGATTGGTTCTGGAGGATTGTTTGGAGTAGGACTAGGAAACAGTAAACAAAAATATTTGTACATACCAGAACCACAAAATGATTTCATATTTGCAATAGTTGCAGAAGAATTGGGTTTTGTAGGTTGCGTTACAATCATATTATTATTTGCAATTTTTGTATGGAGAGGAATCGTAATTTCTATGAAGGCACCAGATATGTTTGGAAGTTTGCTTGCAATAGGAGTTACAACACTTGTAGCAACACAAGCAATAATCAATATTGCAGTTGTTACAGCATCTATACCAACAACAGGTATGGCACTTCCTTTTTTTAGTTACCGGAGGAACCGCACTGTTAGTACTACTGGTTGGAGTGGGAATTTTGCTTAATGTGTCAAGGGCAGGTTCAAAGGTTTAGAGCTTGAAAAATAATTACAATTTTGGCTATGTCAAATTTATTTTCGAACGCGGTTACATACACAAAGTATGAACCTTTGCCTTTGAAAATCATTTTCTTTTCCAAAATTCAATTTTTTCTAAACTTAATAAATCGAATAAAGAAAGGTGTAAGAAATGAAAGTAGTAATTGCTGCGGCTGGAACTGGGGGACATATAAACCCAGGAATAGCTATTGCCAATAAAATAATGGAGAAAGAGCCACAATCAAAAATAATTTTTATAGGAACTGGTAGAGGATTAGAAAAAGATTTAGTACCAAGAGCATGCTATGAGCTAAAAACAGTTGAAGCTTATGGAATTAATAGAAAAATCAATTTAGATAATATTAAAAGATTATGCAAGACCATAAAGGCTGTTGGTCAAGCTAAAAAGATATTAAAAGAGTTTAAGCCTGATATAGTCATTGGTACAGGTGGATATATATGTGTATCTGTTTGTATTGCAGCAAGCCAGTTAAAAATTCCAATAATATTGCATGAAAGCAATGCTTTTCCAGGAGTAGCTGTAAAGGTAATGGCTAAAAAAGCAGATGAAATATTGCTAGGCTTCGAAGAAGCAAAAGAAAGAATTCCAAATGCAAGAAAAATAGTTGTTACAGGAACTCCAACGAAAGTAAATTCAAATAGATTAAGTGATGAGCAAAAATATAACTTGAAACAGGAAATGAAATTGAAACAAGATTTGCCAGTAGTATTATTTTTTGGTGGAAGTCAAGGGGCTCAAAGCATAAATAATGCAATACTCGGAATAATAGAAAATAAGCTTAATGAAAAGTACCAAATAGTTTGGGCAGCAGGACCAGGAAACTATAATGAGGTAAAAGAAAAATTAAGAATTAAAAATATAGATATTGATAATATAGAGAATACAAAAATATTACCATACATATATAATATGCAAGAGGTTATGGAAATGTCAGATTTAGTTGTGTGTAGAAGTGGAGCAATGACTATTACAGAAATTGCTACAATAGGAAAACCTGCAATATTTATTCCATATCCATTTGCAACAGAAAACCATCAAGAATACAATGCAAAAGTATTGGAAAAAGTTGGTGCTTCAAAAATTATATTAGATAAAGAATTAAATTTTACAAAATTAAATAACATGATAAATAATATTGTGAAAGACACGGAAACCCTAAAAACAATGGGAGAATCGGCAAAAAGAGTTGCAAGAGCTGATGTAGAGGAAAACATATACAAGGAGATTTGTCGAATTGTGTCGAAACATGAAACACGAAATAACTTGCCACCAGAATAATCTGGTGGTATTATATTTTTTTAAAGGGGATAAGTAATTGTAAAAGATTTCAAAATTTTAATAGCATATGTACTACTAATTGATAATAGAAAAGTTATCAAATATTTTCGTTTATCAAAATAATTAATTTTACAATACTAAATTTTCCTCTAGGAAAGGTTGTGATTTAATATGAAAAAACTATTTGGAGAAGCTAATATTAATGTAGAAAATTTTAATGAAGCAGAAAGAAAACAAAAAATAAAGGTAAAATATTACAAGCTGACCGCCTCAGAAGTAAAAGAAGATGAGAAAAAATTTGGAATTGCATTAGTAAAAGAGGAAAATGATGGAAAGAAAGATGTTATAACAGAAAAGGTAATAGAAAGCCATTTATCAAATAATGAAAATTTAATAGATAATTTATTAAAAATACTCGTAAATTACCAAGTAACACCAGTCGCAACAGGGGATATAATATCAGATTTTAAGAAATGTCCAGAATTAATTTTTAGTATGACAAAGTAAAAAAAGCGGATATGTGTTAAAAATAACTTAAAAAAATAACGGATATGTGCTAAAATACGCTTGAAAAAATTGCGGATATGTGTTTAAATGCACTTGAAAAAATCACGGATATGTGATAAAATTATATCGGAAGGTGATTGAATGAGAAGAAAAGTATATGATGAATTGATAAAATGGAAAAAAGAGAGTAATGGAAAAGTAGCTCTTTTAATTGATGGCGCAAGGCGTATTGGAAAAAGTTATATAGCCGAACAGTTTGCAAAAGAAAATTATAAATCATATATATTAATTGATTTCAATAAAGTCGGTAAAGATGTTAAAGAGCTGTTTGATAATTACCTAGATAACTTAGATATGTTTTTCATGTATTTATCTAGTTATTATAAAACAGATTTATATGAAAGAGATACACTAATAATTTTCGATGAGGTGCAATTATATCCTAGAGCAAGAAGTGCTATTAAGTATCTAGTTGCTGATGGAAGGTATGATTATATCGAAACTGGTTCTTTAATTTCAATAAAAAAGAATGTTGAAGATATTTTAATACCATCAGAAGAACGACACTTGAATATGTATCCAATGGACTTTGAAGAATTTTTATGGGCAAATGAAAATAATAACTTAATGGATTTAATAAGAAAATGCTTTGAAGAAAAGAAGCCTTTAGGACAACTAATGCATAGGGAAGCAATGGACTATTTTAAACAATATTTAATAGTAGGTGGAATGCCTCAAGCAGTAGAAACGTATATAAAAACAAAAAGCTTTAAAGAAGTTGATTTGATAAAGAGGGACATCTTAAATTTGTATAAAGATGATATAGTAAAATATAGTGGAGATGATTCAATCAAAGTACAAAGTATTTTTGAGGAAATACCATCTCAATTACAAAAACATGAAAAAAGATTTTCGTTCAATTCAATGCAAAAAGATGCAAGATATAGAGATTATAAAGATGCTTTTTTCTGGCTTCAAGAATCAATGATTGTAAACATTGCTTTTAACACAACTGAACCGAACATTGGACTTAGATTAAATAGAGAGTCGAGTGCATTAAAGTGCTATATGGGAGATACTGGATTACTTCTTTCATTGGCTTTTGATGAAAAAGGTTTAGTTGATGAAGAAATATATAGGAAAATTTTATTTAACAAACTTACATTTAATGAAGGAATGATTATGGAAAATATTGTAGCACAAATGTTGACAGCTACTGGAAAGAAATTATATTTTTATTTTAATTATGACAAACAAAATTCTGCTAATAATATGGAAATAGATTTCTTGATTGCTAAAAATAAGATTACTTCAAAACATAATATTTCGCCGATAGAAGTAAAATCTGGGAAAAATTATACATTTTCTTCTTTAAATAAGTTTAAAAATAAATATAAAGAATACTTATCAACAGCATATGTTTTACATATAGAAGACTTGAGGGTAGAGGACGAAATAGTATTTTTACCAGTATATATGACTTGTTTGTTATAGAAAAAAGATGCAACATAAAATTTAATTATAAGTATAATTCTAGTTTTTTAGTTAAACTAGAATTTACTTTTGAAAATAAAATATGCAAAAACTTGAAAATTAAATAAAATTACGCTACAATATATTGATGAAATTAAATTTGAAGAAAGGGTTAATCAAGGTTTATAGATTTTTTATAAGATTGATTATACGAAAAAGTTAATGGCAGATAAATTAATTATTGTTGAGTCGCCTGCAAAGGCTAATACTATAAAAAAATTTCTAGGTGGAAATACGAAAGTAGTTGCATCTATGGGGCATATAAGGGATTTACCAAAATCTAAGCTTGGAGTTAATATTGAAAATGATTTCGAGCCAGAGTACATAAATATTAGGGGAAAGGGAGATTTGATAAAATCTTTGAAGAAAGATGCAAAGAGTGCAAAAACTGTATATCTTGCAACCGACCCTGATCGTGAAGGAGAAGCTATTGCTTGGCATTTGGCTCATATTTTGGAAATTCCAGAAGATAGTGTATGTAGAGTTACTTTTAATGAAATAACAAAAGAAACTGTACAACAATCTATAAAAAAACCAAGAAAAATAGATATGAATTTAACAAATGCACAACAGGCAAGACGTGTGCTTGATAGAATTGTGGGTTATAAAATAAGCCCATTATTATGGAAAAAGGTAAAACCAGGGCTATCTGCTGGAAGAGTTCAATCTGTTGCAGTAAAGCTAATTGTAGATAGAGAAAATGAAATAAGAAACTTTGTACCAGAGGAATATTGGAACATTTATGCTATCTTATTAGATGAAAAGTCTAACAAGGAATTTGAGGCTAGATTATATGGCAAGGGAAGCAAGAAAATAGAATTACACAAAAAAGAAGAAGTAGATGAAATTCTAGAAAGCATAAAAGAAGGAAAATACATTGTAACAGATGTAAAAAGAGGAGAGAAGAAAAGAACTCCTGCACCACCATTTACTACAAGTACTATGCAACAAGAGGCTTCAAGAAAATTAGGATTTACATTGAAAAAGACAATGTCTGTTGCACAAGGATTATATGAAGGTGTGAAAATTCCTGAAAAAGGTAGTGTAGGACTAATTACTTACATGAGAACAGACTCTACAAGAATTTCAGAAGAGGCAAGAGCTGCCGCAAAAGAGCAAATAAGCAAAACTTATGGAAGTGAGTATTACGAAAATAGGTATTACAAAAAGAGTAGTGAGGCGCAAGATGCCCATGAAGGTATACGCCCAACATATATTTATATAACGCCAGAAAGCATAAAAGATTCACTTACAACAGACCAATACAAATTATATAGACTAATATACAACAGATTTTTGGCAAGTCAAATGTCAGCTGCTGTGTATGATACAATAAATGTTGATATTAAAGTAAATGATTATGTATTCAAGGCAAGTGGTCAAAACCTAAAATTTAAAGGATTTATGACTTTATATGTAGAAGGAAACGACAATGGACAAGAGGAAGAAGATTCGACATTGATTCCAGCATTAGAGGTAAATCAAGAAGTTAAAAAGAAAAAATTGAATGCAAAACAAAGTTTTACAGAGCCACCAGCAAGATATACAGAGGCAAGTTTGGTAAAAGAGCTAGAAGCTAAGGGAATAGGTAGACCAAGTACATATTCTCCAACAATTACTACAATACTGGAAAGAAGATATATAGAAAAAGAGAAGAAACAATTAGTTCCAACAGAACTAGGAGAAGTTGTAAACAAATTATTAACAGAAAACTTTGGAGATATAGTAGATGTAGAATTTACTGCAAAAGTAGAAGATGAGTTTGACGAAGTTGCATCTGGAAAAGAAGAATGGAAACAAATATTGCGTGATTTCTATCCACCATTTGAAAAAGAGCTTGAAAAAGTTGATAAAGAGCTAGAACATGTAAAACTAGAAGATGAAGTTTCAGACGTACAGTGTGATAAATGTGGAAGAATGATGGTAGTAAAAATGGGAAGATTCGGCAAATTCTTAGCATGCCCAGGTTACCCAGAATGTAAAAATGTAAAGCCATTTGTTGTTACAATAGATGAGCCATGCCCAGTATGTGGTGGTAAAGTTCAAGTTAGAAAAACAAAGAGAAAAAGAAACTACTACATATGTGAAAATAATCCAAAGAGCTGTAATTATATATCTTGGAACAAGCCTAAAAAAGGAGAAGTTTGGACTCCAGAAGAAGTAAAAGAAGAAGGCAGTACAACTACTAAGAAAGCAAGAAAAACAACAAAAACAGCAACTAAGAAAAAAACAGCAAAAACTACCACAAAGGAAACTAATAAAAAATCTACAGGCAAGAAAAAAGAATAAAATAAAAAGCACCACGGTCTATATTATGAAGTATAATAAGAATGTGGTGCTTTTTATTTAGTAATGTACATTGATTAATACTTGATTTTTCGTAAACAAATAAAAAAATATCCTTAAGTAATGAACTTAAGTTGAATTAATCTATGTAATAATATCATTAAAAAATAATTGTAGCAATAGACTAAAGGAAAAAAATCAAAATGATACGGTTTTGAAATTGAACTGTAATTTTTATGCAACAATTAAGCAACTAAAGTATTTACAACTGTTTGCGTGTTATCTATTAGTCCTTAAGTTCATTACTTAAGGATTACTTAGGAGGGAATAAATTTTATGAAAACGAAAGAAATGAAAGGAATAACACTAGTGGCACTAGTTATTACAATAGTGGTTTTGTTAATTCTAGCAGGAGTAAGTATCAATACCGTATTAGGTGATGATGGAATAATAAAAAAGGCAAAAGAGGCGGCAGAAACAACAAGACGAGCAAGTGCAGAAGAAGAGATGAACAGATTGGTATTAGAATATCAATTAGCAAAAAGTGATGAAAACTTTGAAGATTTTCTACAAGAAAAAATAAATGAAGGAAGAATAAATGGAGTAACAGATAATGGAGATGGAACAATAACAATAACAAAAAAGGTAGAAGGAAAAGATTATACAATAACAGTAAAAAAGCCAGTAGCACCAACGCCAAGTGTAAAGGTAGGTGCAATAAGAGTAGTATCAGATAGTACGGGAGCAGGCTCAAGTCTAGGAGAAGCAAGTACAAGAAAAGGTACAACATTATACATAATGATTGAAAGTACAATATCTGGAGGAACAACAACAGTAAGTCCACAAGTGCCATATGCAGTAACAGAAAATGGAACATATAAATTTACAGTAACAGGAACAGTAAATGGAACAACATATACAAAAGAAGTAAGTGTAGAAGTAAATCAATTTAAAAATTCAATATTAAATGATATAAATATCAAAATAGGGGATAGCGTAAATTATACATATGATCCAGCTGGGAGTTATTCTCTTTCATCAACATATAGTGGCAGCAGTGATCAAACAATAGCTCAAACAACAGGGTTAACATGGAAAGTATTAAATGTAGATAAAGAAAATGATACGGTAGATATAATAAGTACAAACCCAACAAGTAGTACTGTATATTTTAAAAATATATTAGGCTATAATAATGGACCATATTTAATGAATGAAATATGCAAAGCTCAATATAGTAATAAAACATTAGGAGTAGAGGCAAGAAGCATAAACTTGTTAGATATGGAAAAGCACTTAACAGCAGACGGAATAAAAGCAAGAAATGCATATCAATATAATAGTTCAACAGCAAAATATGGAACAACAAAAACATATCCAAGTAATACAAAATATCCAAGTTTATATGCAAACCAAAAAGGAGCAGGACCAAATGTAAGTTCAATAACACCATCAGATATAACAAAAGGAAATGACCCATATGAAGAGAGTAAACCAATAGCAACAACAGAGCCAACAACAGATCAAAAATCAGGAACAGGAAATTCATTAACAGTAACACAAACATATTACAATATACCAATAAGTACAGCAAATTATGGTGATGCAGCAAATGTATTAAGCAATTCAACCTGGTATTGGGTGGCTGCGCGCTTTGTCGGTACTAACTCAGACTATGCTAACTTCGGTGTGCGCGGTGCTAACACTAATACTGACGGTTATAAGTTGTTCTACTCGGACGACAGCAATGGCAACGGTAGCGGTAATCTTCGCCCCGTAGTTTCTCTACCATCTAGTCTCCTAACAGGAGAGCAAACAAATGGAGCTTGGAACTTGAGCAAGTAGAAAAAATGAATGAGCTAGGGCGGTGGGAGAAACCAACAGGGTTTACATAAGAAAAAACATTGCCAAGAGTGGCAGGTTTGCATAAAAGCAAAATAGCTCAATAAAGAAAAAGGTGCATAATAAATAATACCCCAAATCTGCCAATGATGTTACAGATTTGGGGCTTCTTTTATATAACTATTTTTCTAACAACCAATCTATTACATTTTTGTGAATTATGCCATCATGAGAAAAGTCAAATTTATCAAGTGTTAAAACATATTTAGGGTAATTATCTTGAATTGACTTAAATGCACCAAATTTTCTTTCTACAACAGCTTCATCAGCTAAGATATACGCTACTTGAATGTAGATTTTTTCGTTAAAATTGACAATTATACGCAATTATCTTTGATTTTGTGTAGATAAAAGCTTGAACTATCTTTGATTTCGTGATATTATATAAAAAATATTAAGCTTTTGTACATTTAAAATACAAAAGCTAGGAAGGAATATTTTAAATTATGAAGAGAAAAATTTATAATGATATTATTAAATGGAAAAATGAGAGCAATGGATCTACTGCACTGCTAATTGAGGGCGCACGAAGAGTTGGAAAAAGCTATATAGTAGAAGAGTTTGCAAAAGAAAATTATAAATCGTATATTCTAATAGACTTTTCAAAAGCACCAGAAGAAGTTAAATCTTTATTTGATAATTATTTAGATAATCTCAATTATCTATTCACGTATTTATCACAATATTATGGTGTAAAATTGTATGAAAGAGAAACACTGTTTATTTTTGATGAAATTCAGTTTTGCCCTAGAGCAAGAGGAGGAATTAAACATTTAGTTGCAGATGGAAGATATGATTATATAGAAACAGGCTCGTTAATTTCTATAAAAAAGAACGTAAAAGATATATTAATTCCATCTGAAGAAGAGAATTTAAAGATGTATCCATTTGATTTTGAAGAATTTTTATGGGCTATGGGAAATGATACACTTATGGATTTTATAAAAGATTGTTATTTGAAAAAACAGCCACTTGGTCAAGCATTACATCGTAAAGCAATGGATTATTTTAAAGAATATTTAATTGTTGGAGGAATGCCTCAAGCTGTAGAAATGTATTCAAAAACTAGAGACTTTGAAAAGGTAGATAGAATTAAAAGAAATATTTTAAACTTATATAGAGAAGATATTAGAAAACACGCAGAAGAATTAAATTTAAAAGTAGAGCAAATATTTGATACAATTCCATCTCAATTACAGAAGCATGAGAAAAAGTTTAATATTTCAAGTTTAGACGAAGAAGCAAGGTATAGAAATTTTGAAGGTGCTTTCTATTGGCTAAATGATGCGTATTTAGTAAATATTGCATACAATACGACCGAACCAAGTATTGGACTGGGGCAAAGAATGGACACAAATGCATTAAAATGCTATATGTTTGACACTGGACTATTATTATCAATGACTTTTAATGAGAAAAATCTAGTTAATGAACAAATTTATAAAAAAATTTTATTTGATAAATTATCTTTCAATGAGGGAATGATACTAGAAAATATTGTAGCTCAAATGCTTGTAAGTTCAGGACGAAAGCTGTACTTTTTTTCGAGGAATGAAAGAGAAAATAGTAGTGAAACTATGGAAGTAGACTTCTTAATTTCAACAGATAAAATAACATCAAAACACAATATAATACCAATTGAGGTAAAATCTGGAGATAGATATACATTTACATCATTAAATAAATTAAGGGCAAAGTATAATGAATATTTAGCAGAATCGGTAATTATACATACGAAAGATTTAAAAGAAGAAGGTAATATTTTATATATACCAATATACATGACAGACTTGTTATAATTTAGAAGTTTTTTACACAAAATACTATTAAACCGCTTAAATAGCGGTTTTATCTTTGCAAAAATTTGTACTGCACACTATACAAAAATGATTAAATATTGAATTTTGTTCACTAGACTATACAAAAATAATAAAACAGCGGAAGTTAGCATTAATTTTTAATAGTTTGCTTTTTTATAGATTAATATTATAGTAGAATTTTGTCGAACGAATTTTCTTGATTTTTCTGCTAAAAAATAATATAATTTTATTAAATTTTAAAATAGATTATTTCAAAATGATTTTGTTGTTAAATTTTATTCAAAAATTCACTATAGTGAATAGTTTTAATTCTTAAATAATACCAATAAGTATATTTATAAAAAATATTGACCTATAAGTTAAATAATTGTATAATTAGGAGGAAGATTGATGGAAGAAGAGAAAATGTTGGTTCCATCTGGATTAAAAACAGTAGATGGAAAAGATATCATGTGTTATACTGGAGCATTTTACCTAAAAAACGAAGAAAAAATCAAACGAATAATAAAAAAATGCGAAGAAATTTTAGATACAGAAAGTGAAGATATAAAAGAAATACAGAGAAATATTAACATAAAAGAAGATAGTGAAAAGTATAATTTGGATATACATATAAATAAAAAACATGACAAATTATTTAAAGAGCTACTGTCTGATAAAAAGGAAGCTGTTAAATTTATAAATCATTATTTACACTTAAATTTATTAGATGATGAGATAGAAAAATATGAGAAAGAGTTTAGAACAGAAGAATTTAGAAATATAGAAGCAGATGTTGTGTATAAGGTAAAGAACAAAAATGTTTTTATATTAATAGAACATCAATCAAGTTTAGATTTAAAGATGGCATATAGAATATTGCGTTATAAAAATGCTATAATAGAGTCAGCAATAAATAAGAGAAAATTAAAAGAAAAAAACTATAAAATTCCAAAAGTAATACCGATAGTGTTATATACTGGAAAAAGAAAATGGCAAAAGTTATCAATAGAAGATATTGAAGAGAAAATAGAAGGATACGAAGAAATTAAACTAGGATATGATTTAGTGGATACTAATGAGTTTACAAAACAGCAATTGTTAGAAGATAATTTGATAACATCTAAAGCTATGTTAATAGAAAAGTCACAAAATAAAGAAGAGCTATACCAAAACATTGAGGATATAATAAGTTGTAAAAATAAAATGGAAGATTTTGAATATGAACAATTAGAAAAAATAGTAAAATATGAATTGATGGGAACTGATGATAAAGAAATAATAAGTAAATTTATAGAAAAGATAAAAAATAGAGAGGAGAGCGAAAATATTATGATGAATGCAGCGAGAATAATAAACAAGGAGATAAGAAAACAAAGAAGAGAGGGAAGAGAAGAGGGAAGAGAAGAGGGAAGAGAAGAGGGAATGATTTTTGTTGCTAAAAAACTAAAAGGAAAAATGCATATAAAAGATATAAGTCAAATAACTGGATTAAGTGAAAAGGAGATTGAAAAGCTGTAAGAAGAGTGACTATTACAAATTTAGTGAAGAAAAAATGAAAACAAAAGGATTAGATAAATTGAAATAGTAAAAAAATACCATGGGATAATTATTTATAAAATTATCTCATGGCTTGATTTTATTATTAAAAAATTATTAGTTTAGTGTAAGTCACTTGCAACTTCTTGTAATGTTACTTTTACTACTGTTCCTTCTTCAACAGTTGCACCAACTGCTGGGTCTTGAGAAACTACTATTCCAGAACCTGTAGATTGAATATTTAAGTTTTTACTCTTTAAAGTTGCTGTTACGTTACTCAAACTCTTTCCTTTTAAGTCTGGCACTGTTACAGAAACTGATGTGCTATTTTCCTCTGTATATAGTTTACATACGCCATTCTTTGAAACAGATACGCCTGCTTTTGGCGTTTGGACTGTTACTATTTCGTCATCACTTGCAGAAGTTACAGGAGTAATTCCTAAATTTTTCAATATTTGTTTTGCTTCTGATATTGTTTTATTTCTTAAATCTGGTATTGTTATTAAAGATGTATTATTTGTTGTTACTTCTGTTGCATCATTTGAAGGAATTCCTAAGTATGGCAATACTTCGCTTAATACTTGAGATACAACTGGGGCTGCTATTGCACCACCATAGTAATTTTTAACTTGTGGACCATATAATACTAGTAATGCTACTACTTTTGTATTTTCAACTGGTGCTATTGCTAAGAAAGATACAACATATCCATCTTCTGGATGGTTAGGGTTTGGCTCAGATGTTCCTGTTTTTCCTCCTATTGTATATCCTTTTACTGCACCGTATTTTCCACCACCGTCTGTAACAACAGATTGCATCATGCTACGTACTTTTGTAGCTGTTTCAGATGATATTACTTGACGTACTTCTTTTACATCAATGTTTGTAACTGCACCTGTATCTGGGTTTTCTATGCTTTTTACAATTCTTGGTTGTACTAAAACACCATTGTTAGCAATTGCGCTTGCGGCTGTTATCATTTGTAAGGGTGTAATTGTAAATCTTTGACCAAATGACATTGTAGCAAGCTCTGTTGTACCAACATTTTCTAGCTTATGAAATTGGCTTGAAGCTTCTCCAGATGTTGCAATTCCTGTTTTATCAAATAGTCCGAATGCTTTGAAATATTTATA
>OGHS01000401.1_pt1 | contig 20880 bp, 18 predicted proteins | sample 1571611 | NCBI WGS metagenome assembly OGHS01 (sample SAMEA2581944, study PRJEB24529) | metagenome | biome: Human gut stool | place: China | collected 2011 | reverse complement strand
CGATACAGCAAACACTGCACCAGCTAATGCCGTTGTTAATAAAAGTTTATTTTTCATGAATAACTCCTATAAAAAGTTTTACGCAAACGTTACAAGAAAAAACGGGATGTTTTATTCTTAACGATGTAATCGAGTTTGGCACTACTATCTAATAAGTCAATACGAAAAAGATAACCTTAAGTTAGAAATCGAACGGCAATACGGTTGTTAATTGATACTTTTTTGTAAATACAGTATATTTAGTAACGGAAAAACTGTGTATAAAACTTTTCAGAGAAATTAAAAATTAACACAACTGTCTTAAAAAGCATAAAAAAAACTGCTTTGAAGCATCTTGCAACCTCAAAGCAGAAATGAATTTTTATGAATAAGCAATAAGATGCTCTACAACGACTCCGTAGAACCTCCTTTCAGATTCACTCGGGGAGTTTTCTAAAAGATTAACCGCATCTTGTAACATTATACCTTGAGTAAGAATTGCCTTTTCGACCGAAATTGTGCAAACATTATCCACTATCTGAGCCACGCCGTTGCCAACAAAAAACTTTTCTTCCGCATTGCCGGCCTCGCTTAAAAGCTGAACAACACCCGGTTCAATTCGGACAATGCTCGGCGCGCGGTCGGCAATCACAGTCAGGTTGTCCGGGTAACCCGGCAGCACAATCCCGGCATACGTTCCGCTTTTTATCGTTTTGTCTGGCCTTGTCAGCACCAGTTTGACTTTTTCCGCCATTTGATTCCTCTTCTATTCGCCGCCTTTTTTCATTTTTTCCGCTTTTTCCAAAGCCTGTTCAATGGTGCCGACCATATAAAAGGCCTGTTCGGGAACGTCGTCGTGCTTGCCTTCGAGGATTTCCTTAAAGCCCTTAATGGTATCTTCCAGCTTGACAAACTCGCCTTTGGTGCCGGTAAACACCTCAGCGACAAAAAACGGCTGCGACAAAAAGCGCTGGATCTTGCGGGCACGGGAAACCGTCAGTCGGTCTTCGTCGGAAAGTTCGTCCATGCCCAGAATGGCGATAATATCCTGCAGCGATTTATATTTCTGCAAAATTTCCTGTACGCCGCGAGCTACCCGATAGTGTTCTTCGCCGACAACCGACGGCGACAGTACGCGGCTGGTGGAATCGAGCGGATCGACCGCCGGATAAATGCCCAGCTCGGAAATGCTGCGGCTCAGCACGGTGGTGGCGTCCAGGTGGGCAAAAGTGGTGGCCGGCGCCGGGTCGGTCAGGTCGTCGGCCGGTACGTAAACCGCCTGCACCGAGGTAATTGACCCGTTTTTGGTCGAGGTGATGCGTTCCTGCATGGCGCCCATGTCGGTACCCAAAGTCGGCTGATAGCCGACGGCCGAAGGAATGCGCCCCAAAAGCGCGGAAATTTCCGATCCCGCCTGAGTAAAACGGAAAATGTTGTCAACGAAAAACAACACGTCCTGATGCTCCACGTCGCGAAAATATTCGGCTTCCGTCAGGCCGCTCAAAGCCACGCGGGCGCGCGCCCCCGGCGGTTCGTTCATCTGTCCGTAGACAAGCACGGTTTTGGAGTTGCCGCCTTTTATGTCGATAACTCCGGACTGGATCATTTCGTTATACAGGTCGTTGCCCTCGCGGGTGCGCTCGCCGACCCCGGCAAAGACCGAATAGCCGCCGTGGCCTTTGGCGATGTTGTTGATCAGTTCCATGATCAGAACCGTTTTGCCTACTCCGGCGCCGCCGAAAAGGCCGATCTTGCCGCCTTTGGCATAGGGTTCCAGCAGGTCGATGACCTTGATGCCGGTGGTGAGAATTTCCGTTTCCGTCGATTGTTCGGTAAAAGACGGCGCTTCCCGGTGAATGGAAAAATAATCCCTGGCTTCGACTTTGCCGCGGCCGTCCACCGGATCGCCGGTCACGTTGATGATGCGGCCGAGCAGTCCCGGCCCGACCGGCACCTCGATCGGCTTGCCGGTGTTCTTCACCGGCTGGCCGCGGGTCAGACCGTCGGTCGTGTCCATGGCAATGGTACGAACCACGCCTTCGCCCAGCTGCTGCTCCACCTCAAGCACCAGCCTTTTGCCCTGATTGTCGCATTCAAGCGCGGTATAGATGTTCGGCAGGTCGTCCAGACTGTCAAACTTGACGTCGACAACGGCGCCCATCACCTGAAAAATATGTCCCGGCTGTTCTGTTTTTTCGCTCATCAAACACTCCTTAATCCTGCTCTAAATTGCCTCGGCGCCGGCAATAATTTCCACCAGTTCGGTGGTGATTGCCGTCTGCCGCATGCGGTTATACCTCAGCGTCAGGCGGGAAATCATATCGCCGGCGTTGCGGGTCGCGTTGTCCATCGAGGTCATGCGCGCCCCCTGTTCCGAAGCCTGAGAATTTATCATAATGTCAAAAACCGCTTCTTTGAAAACCAGCGGCATCAGTTGTGCAAGCAGCAGCCCGCTTTCCGGCTCGCTTTCAAAAAAGGCGCCGCCGCTCATCTCACCCGGCAGTTCGTCCGTCAGCATTTCCGGCGTCAGCGGCAGAATCTGCCGGCTTTTGACGTCGCGGCTCATCGCCGAACGGAAATGGCTGTAAACGACTTCGCAGACGTCGATTTCTTTTAAGCCGAACATCGTCAGCACTTCGGCCGCGAGCGCTTCCACCTCTTCGTAGTCAACGCCCCGGTTGGCGGCAGACTCCGCCGAGCGGACGATTTCGTCCGCATAATGACGCTTGAGCGCATTGTCCCCGCGGGTGCCGAGAGTGATGATTTTAACCTCTTTTCCCGCCGCTTTCAGCTCCTCGATCCGGTTCATCGCCGTCCTCGCAATCATGGCGTTGTAACTGCCGCACAGGCCGCGGTCGGAAGAAAGCACCACCAAAAGGTATTTTTTATCCTCACCGCTGCCCCTGCAAATGGCCGGCAGCTCGGGCGGACGGCCGCTTTCCTCAGCTTTTCGCCATACGAAGCGCCAGGTGCGCCCGGCCGCGGCATAGAGGTTGTCGCGATACGCCGCACTTTTGTCCAGCACGTCCTGAGCGCGGCGCAGGCGGGAAGCGGCAACCATTTTCATCGCCGAAGTGATTTTTTCGGTCGATTTGATCGCCTCTATCCGTCCGCGTAACTCTTTTAACCCTGCCATTTTGCTTTCCTATGCCGCCTTTTGCCGCTTGTCGGCAAGATAGTTGTCGGTAAACGCGGCGTAAAAATCGCCGATTTTCTTGTCCAGTTCCTCGGAAATGACTTTTTTCTCGTCGATTTCCCGCAGGAAGTCCTCATGGGCGGCGCGGATTTCCGCCAGCGCCCGGTTTTCAAAATCCGCCGTTTCGCTCACCTCAATCTTGTCGAGATAGCCGCGGACGCCGGCAAAAATGGCAACCACTTCTTCCGCCACCGGCATCGGATGATAAACCGGCTGCTTCAACAGCTCCGTCAGTCGTTCGCCGCGGGAAATCAGCCGTTTGGTCGAAGCGTCCATGTCGGAAGCAAATTTGGCAAAGGAAGCCATTTCCCGGTATTGCGCCAGTTCCAGCTTGATTTTGCCGGCCACCTGCTTCATCGCTTTGATCTGCGCGGCAGACCCTACCCGGCTGACCGAAATGCCGACGTTGACGGCCGGTCGCACGCCCTGATAAAACAACGAGGTTTCGAGGAATATCTGGCCGTCGGTAATGGAGATGACGTTGGTCGGGATGTAGGCCGAAACGTCGCCTGCCTGGGTTTCGATCACCGGCATCGCCGTCAATGAGCCGCCGCCTTCTTCATCGCTCATTTTCGCCGCCCGTTCCAACAGGCGGGAATGCAGATAGAAAACGTCGCCCGGATAGGCTTCGCGCCCGGGCGGACGACGGAGCAGAAGCGACATTTGCCGGTAAGCCGTCGCCTGCTTGGACAGGTCGTCGTAAAAAATTACCGCATGCATGCCGTTGTCACGAAAATATTCGCCCATCGCGCAGCCCGAATAAGGCGCGATGAACTGCATCGGCGCCGCGTCGGAAGCGGTGGCCGCAACCACGATCGTATAGTCCATTGCGCCGTAGTCTTTCAAAGTTTTGACCACCTGGGCCACGGTCGAGCGTTTTTGCCCCACCGCCACGTAAATACAAAACAGTTTTTCTTTGTCCGACTTGGCTGCGTCATTGATTTTTTTCTGATTGATGATGGTGTCGAGAATGATTGAGGTTTTGCCGGTCTGACGGTCGCCGATGATCAGCTCGCGCTGGCCGCGGCCGATCGGAATCAGCGCGTCGACGATTTTGAGTCCGGTCTGTACCGGTTCGTGCACGCTTCGCCGTTCAATGATACCCGGCGCCTTCACTTCCGAATTGCTGTATTCGGTTGCATTGATTTTGCCCAATCCGTCAATCGGCTCGCCGAGCGCGTCGACCACCCGGCCGAGCAGTTCTTTGCCGACAGGCACGCTGACGATGCGGTCGGTGCGGCGGACAATGTCGCCTTCGCGGATTCCTTCGTCGGAACCGAACAAAACGACGCCGACATTGTCTTCTTCCAGGTTAAGAGCCATTCCCTTAACTCCGTTGGCAAATTCCACCATTTCGTTATAGCGGACATTATCCAGACCGTATACGCGGGCAATGCCGTCGCCGACGGAAAGCACACGTCCGACTTCGGCTACGTCCGCCCCGGCTTCCGAGCCGGCGATCTTGGCCTCTAAAATTGAAGATATTTCACTTGCTCCAGACATTTATTTCGTCCCTTTCATCAATAATTCCAGCTTTTCCAGCTTGCCTTTGAGAGAATCGTCAAACATTATTGATCCGCATTCTACCAGCAGTCCGCCCAAAATTTCAGGCTTTATCGTATATTTAATCACAACTTTTTTTTGCAGCCACTTTTCAAGACTGCGTTTCAGCCGTTCGTCCTGATCTTTTTTCAGAACCGCCGCGCTCGTCACCGACACTTCGGCGATATTGTCCGCAGCATAAAAAAGAGCCTTACAGCGGTCAAGAATTTCCGGCAACAGGTTCAGCCGGTTATTGTCGGCGGCGGTCAGCAACGCGTTTACCGTCACCCCGCTCAAGCCGAGACGACTGCCTATTTCGCTTACGGCGGCTTTTTTAGCGTCCGTTTTCCACAGCGGATTGGCCAGCATGCCAACGATCTTCGGATCTTCTTCCAGCGCGCTTTTCAGCGTTTCGACGTCGGACAGGACCCGGCTCCCGGCTTTTGCCGCCCGTGCCGCTTCAAACATTGCGTCCGCATAAGACGCGGCCAGTTTGTTTTTAGAATCCTTTTTCATTTTTTTCTCTCACAATAATCTTCGGTTATATATAACATTTGTTTCTTTTTTATTAATGGCGCCTTTTTCTTTAATTACATAAACGAATAGGGATCAATGTCAACGGCAACCCGAACTTTGGCGGGAATTTTTACCTTTTGCAGCCATTGCCGCACCACGTCCTGAATCTTTACCGTCCTGTCGGTTTTCAAAAGCAGCCGGTAGCGGTAGCGGTTACGCAGCATGAATATCGGCGCCGGCGCCGGCCCGAGGACGGAAACCCGGTCCGAAGCCGGTCCGCACCGCCCCAGTTCGGCCGCCGCCTTTTCCGTCAGCGTCTGATTTTCGCCAGAAACGACCAGCGCCGCCAGTCGGCCGAACGGCGGCAGTTTGAGCATTTGCCGGGTCTGTTTTTCCAACTCGAGAAAACGACCGCGGTCATTGTCGACCAGCGCCTGCAGCACCGCGTTTTCGGGATACAGCGTCTGGATCCAGACTTCGCCGCTCTTTTCGCCGCGGCCGGCACGCCCGGCCACCTGCGAAAGCAGCTGATAGGTCTGTTCGGCCGCCCGCAGGTCGCTGCCCATCAGCCCGAGGTCGGCGTCAACGATGCCGACCAACGTCAGCTCGGGAAAATGGTGCCCCTTGGCCAGAATCTGGGTACCGATCAAAATATCCAGTTCTCCCCTCTCCATCTTTCCGAAAATTTCGGAAACTTCCGCCAGACTCGAAGTCGTGTCGCTGGAAAGCACCGCCGTCCGCGCCGCCGGAAAACGTTTGGCCACCTCTTCGGCAATCCGTTCCACCCCCGGCCCGCAGGAAGTGAGCCCCTCTTCCGATCCGCAGTCGGGACAACGCACCGGCCGGACCATGGTATAGCCGCAATGATGACAGATCAGCCGGTTTGTACTCCGGTGTTCGGCCAGCCAGGCGGTGCAGTTCGGACATTGAATGCGATATCCGCAGTCGCGGCAGATGACAAGCGGCGCATAGCCCCGGCGGTTTAAAAACAGCATTGACTGTTCGCCTTTTTGCAAGTTTTCCTCCAGCGCCCCGACCAACGGCGGCGAAAGCCAGGAAACGCCCCACGGCCCTTTTTGCGGCTTGTCTTTTTTGAGGTCGACGATTTTCAGTTCCGGCAGCCTGGCATCGGCAAAACGCCGGGTTAAACGTACCGCGTCATATTTGCCGCTTTCGACGTTGACCATGGTTTCCAAATCCGGGGTCGCGGTTGACAGAATGAGCGGAAACTGCTCAAACTTGGCTCGCATGACCGCCATGTCGCGGCATTGATAGTTGACGATTTCCTCCTGTTTGAAGGAATGGTCGTGGCTTTCGTCGACAACGATCAGCCCAAGGTCGGTATAGGGCAGAAACAGAGCCGAACGGGCGCCGACGATCACCTGTACCCGGCCTTCGGCAATCGCCGTCCAGGTGTCCGCACGTTCGCGCTGCCCCAAACCCGAATGCCAGCAGGCGGGACGTACCCCGAACCGGTTTTCAAAACGAGCCAGCCATTGCGTCGTCAGCGAAATCTCGGGCACCAGAATCAGCACCTGGCGGCCGTTTTTCAAAACTTCCGCCGCGGCCTCGAAATAAACTTCCGTCTTGCCGCTGCCGGTCACGCCGTCCAGAAGCGTCACCGAAAAACCCCGTCCGACTTTTTGCACCAGAGCGTCTGCCGCCGCCTGCTGCTCGGGTGAAAGTTTTACTTTGCGAAAATCCGGCCGCGGCGGAGAAAACGCCTTCTTCTTTTCCACCGTAAAGGGAATCAGCACTCCGGCTCCGATCAGAGTATTGACAACCCCCGCTCCGCAACCGGCGCCCCTGCATATTTCGGATTTTGAATAAGGGGCATGTTTCAAGAGATCCATCACGTGCCAGCGGGCATCGGAATTTTTCAGTTTGGCCTCGGCCAGGGTTTTGCCGCTCAATCGGTAAAGCGTGGCCGTCTGCGGGGCGTCGAACGCCTGCCGCACGCTGATCACCATTTTAAGTACCAGCCCGAGCGGCGCGCAGTTGTAAGCGGCGGTAAATTCCACCAGCCGGCGCAATTCTTCCGCAATCGGCGGAAAATTAAATTTTTCGATCACCGTTCGGATCCGTTTGTCATCAAGCCCGGAACTTTTGCCGTGCCGCCAGACCACACCGATCTGTTCTTCCCGCCCGAAAGGCACCCGCACCATGGTTCCGAGAGGCAGTTCTTCTTCGCTCTCGTAATCAAACGGTTCATTAAAAGGCAATGGCAGCAAAACTCCGATAATCATTTATCCGCTCTTTTTTCAAAAAAACGCTTTTATCATACACGCTGCCTCCCAAAAAACCAGACGCAAGGCGCAACAATCCCCAAAAACCTGACAAACCCGACGCATCCGCCGATTGCTAAAACACAAAAAGCATGTTATACTGACCGGTAACGGAGAAAAAAATGACGGAACAAGACAACAAAGGCGTAACCGTTTTGTCCGAAGACAACGGCGAAATTTCGGACGCCCAGCGCCGGGAAATCAACGAAGCCGTTTCCTGGCTGAACAACTGGATCGAAAAGCGGCACCAAAGAGGTTTTATGAGCGACGCCGAATATGAAAAAGCGCACAAAAAGCTGCAAAACCTGATAGTCGCCACCAAAGACGAAGCTTATGACTTTGCCGGCGGCATGCGGGCAAGCGGCTATTTCAGCATAACGGACGACAACGAAAAGATAACCATCAACCGAAAAGAATATCCGGTCGACATCGTTATCCATGTCAGCCGCAACGCGGACAACCTCGGCAGCCGCGTCGTGCACGAGGCCACCCACGCCCTGAGGCTGGAAGACAGCGAAAAAGCCTGCACTCCGGAAAAAGTTCAGTCATATTATATGGACGACAAACGGGAAATCTACGCCCGGGTGATGGAAACCCGGTATAACTTCAATCTTGATCCCCAAGCAAAACTGAGCAAGGAAAATCTGCGTTATTTGAGAGAAACGGAACTCGGACCGGAAGCTCTTGCCCGGGAAAAAGAACAGGCCGAAAGGGATCGGGAATTCGACGCAATGCTGAGGGAACTGACGGGAGAAACGCCTTTACCCGAAGCACAGGCGGAAGAAAAAGAAAACGTTTCTCCGGTCAAGCCGCAAACTACCGGCTCGCGCCGCTCGGAACAAAAAACTTTTATTCTCGACTCTTATTCCGAAGACGAAAAACTGAAATTTTTCAACGATACCGCGGACAACGGCAGAGCAAACGAAGACATGAACGGCCTGCACGCCGCCATGGATTGCCGCTTTCCGCGCCCGCCGCAACAGCGAAAGCGTTCAACGGGCAAATATTGTGGCCGGCATGCGGGCCGACAATCTGCGGCTGCAGCAAAAACGGCAGGAACTGGCGGAAATGACCGGCAGCAGTTCGGTGACGCCTTATCCGCATTTTGCCGACAGGCATTACCGCTGCGAAGACACTGCCGCCGAAGAGGCCGTCCGGCGCCGGCAAGCGGCGGAAGCGGAAAGGGCTTCCCCTTCTTTGGACGCGGACAAGCCGACGGTTTCCAAATCTTCGGCGCTGCGCAAATTCATGAACTTTTTCCATGAGGAATACGCCTGAAACGAATATATGCCTTCAACACACGCCTTGTCATGCAAAAAAAATCCCGTATGCCGCAAAAGCAAACGGGATTTTTCTAAACATCAGACTGTTCAAGCCTATTTGACCATAATGACCGGGCCGGAGTGTGAAGAACCTTCGATCTTCAGACTGTCGCCCGTTTTCAGCAGCATCATCTGAACGCCGTCCCGCGGGTATTCAAAAATCCGGCAGGCGCCTCCTTCCAGCATGATCAGATTGCGGCTGATGATTTTTCCGGTTTCCGGGTCGGTATAAATCACGAACTGTGCCCGCGTGATCTTATACCATCTGCTTGTTGTTTCCATGACGTTTGTATTTTAAAAACGGTTTATAATAATGTGTTAATCGTATTTGCGTATTTAACAGCTTATATTATTCTCCGCCTTTGTCAACAAAGCTTTACAAAATCTTAAACTTCGGCGGATAAAATTTATTTTCATGAAAGAGGAAATAAAATTTCATGCCGACGGCATTTTAAACGAAGCGATCCGCAGCTGGCGCCAATGGCTGCTGGACGAACGCCGCTATTCCGTACACACGGTTGACGCCTATGCCCGCGACCTGGCTTTGTTCACCGCCTTTCTGGCAGCCCGGGAAGACCTCTGCCCGGAGGGAAAAGTATCGCTCGGCCTTTTGAAAAAACTGAAAATCCGCGACTTTCGCAGTTTTATCGGTGCCCGCAGCGCCGGCAACAAAGAAAAAAGCACCATTGCCCGCGAACTTTCAAGCATCCGCAATTTTTTCCGCTGGCTCGACCGGCAGAATCTGGTTCAAAACCCGGCCGTCAGCATCCTTTCATCCCCGCGCAGAAACAAAGTGCTGCCGAAAGCCGTCGGCGTCAAAGAAACGCTTAAGCTGGTCAACGAGGCCGGACAAGAGGAAAACGAAAACTGGCTCATGCTGCGCGACAAGGCGGTATTTACCCTGCTTTACGGCTGCGGGCTGCGCATTTCGGAAGCCTTGTCCATAACTCCGGCCGACCTTAAAACCGGCGACATTCTCCGCGTCCGCGGCAAAGGCGGCAAGGAAAGGCTGGTGCCGATGCTGCCGGTGGTGATTAAAAGAATCGAACATTATCTCAACGCCTGCCCTTACCATGTTCACGAAGACGAAGCGTTGTTTCTGGGCGTGCGCGGCGGACGCCTCAATCCGCGAATCGTCCAGCGGCTGACGGAACGGCTGCGCGACGGACTGCATCTTCCAGGCAACGTAACGCCGCACGCCCTGCGCCATTCGTTCGCCACTCATCTGCTGGCGGAAGGAACCGACCTGCGATCCATTCAGGAGCTGCTCGGACACGCTTCGCTTTCCACCACCCAACGTTACACCGAAGTGGAAATTTCCACTTTGCAAAAAGAATATGACGGCGCCCGCCTTCTCGGCGGCAAATAAAGACGGCAAAGAATATGACGGCGCCCGTTTTCCCGGCGGCAAATAAAGACGACGCAGATTTTTTTCAAACAAAAACCCCGGACAAACCGGGGCCTTTTCGTTTTTTGCTCCGGACGTTATATGCCGGCATTGACCAAACGGTCGAGAATGCTCTCTGCCGTCGAAACCGCCTCATCGTCCAGCCCGGCCGATTGCAGCGCCAGTTTGCGCAGACAGTCGTCGGCAATTTCGTCGGCCGTTTCCTTCAGCGTTTTGTCCAGCAAAGTGCCGTTTTGCAGTTTGTCGTTGGCCTCGCTCAGCATGCAGGCCCGCAGTCTGGTTTTGAACGGCGCATTCTTGTCCGCCCGCATGTAACCGGACAAATCGCCGCAAGCCGTCAGCGCCAGCCCCGTCAGCAACAGTCCGCAGATTTTCTTTTTCATCTTTTCCAGTCCTTGTCAGCAGTCGGTTAAAAACGTCCTTATTTTATACCTGTTGCCGGAGTCGTCAATTTTTATCTCCGTTTATCCCACCTTTTCCGGCATTCCGCTTATTATTTATTGACGAAAATTTGTTCTTGCGCTAACCTTTTTGTGAAAAACAATGTTTGGGGGTAAACACTCATGCGGATTGGCGAATTTGACATAAACCGCGCCGACGGAAAAATACTGCTTAACGACATACGTCTTGATACCGGGATCCTTCCCCGCGGGCATAAACTGAGCAAAGAAGACATTTTATACCTCAAAATGACCGGCATCAGGAAAATCACCGCCGGAGAAATGGGCGTGGCTGATCTTTCGGCGGAAAACGCGCTTTCCAACCTGGCGCCGAGAATCGCCGGTAAAAACGTCGTTTACGTCACGCCGGAGCGCAATTTGTGCAAAATCGCCGCCGATCGCGACGGCATCTTCATCTGCCAGGAAAACCGGCTGTTGAAATTCAACCGTATGTCTTCCAAGGTTGTATTGAACACGATCGCCCCTTATCAAAACGTCCGCAAAGGCGAAGTCATCGCCGTTCTGTCGGTTTGTCCGCCGGCGCTGGAAGAAGAGCTGCTGGAGGAAATCGATTTTAAGCTTTCCGGCAACGAACCGCTGCTTTCGGTAGAAGAAACCAAAAACGAACAGGCGGCGGTCATTTATACGAAATTCTACGACGACGCGGCGGAAAACCGTCATTTTTCCGCAATCGTGCGCAAAATGGTCAAAAACTACACGCCGTTCGGTTTGGAATTTACTGCCGAATACAGCTGTCCGCATACCGTTGACGGCATTGCCGAAGCGGTGGCGTATGCCGCCGGCAGGCACCGCGTCGTGATGATCGTTCCCGGCATGCCGGCCTGTCACCCCGACGACACCGCGCCGGCCGCGCTGAAAACCATTGTCGACAGCATCGTCTGCTCCCACATTCCCCAAGCCGACGCGCCTGATTTGATGATTGCGGTCAAACGCAACGCCAAGATTATTCATATGCCGTACAATTACGACAAGACGGTGTCACCGCTGGCAGACCGCTTCATCCGCATCGCGGTCAAAAAAGACAAAATCACGCAAAGCGATTTCGCTTTTGAGCAAAACGTCTTCCTCGGCAACGAGATTTTAAGCAATGAGGAAAAAAACAGGATTATTGCGCCGGACGACAAGAAAAACAAGAAAGAACCCTCCATTGCCGCGGTCATTCTGGCCGCCGGTGTCAGCTCCCGCGCGCGACGCAACAAACTGATGGTCAAAATAGGCGGCAAACCGTTGTTCATGAAAGCGGTGGAAGCCGCCGTCAGGTCAAAGGCTTCGCCGGTTTTCGTAATTACCGGACATGACGCGGAAAACCTGGAAGAACATCTGGAAAACATCGACATCAACATATTGCGCAACCACGACTACGCTTCGGGCGTCAAAACCTCCATCCGGCTGGGGCTGAAATCGGTGCCCTCCTCCTGCGACGGCGCGCTGCTGATCCCTGCCGACATGCCGAACATTACGGCCGAATACCTTAACCGGATGATAAAGTCTTTCAACAAAGGCAAAGAACGCCAGCTTTTGGTCTCCGCGTACGGCGGACACAAATACAATCCGGTTCTGTGGAGCAGCGACCTTTATCCGACGGCGGATCTGGTGCCGGAAGATTCTCATCTGCGTCAGGTTTTTCTTGAACATTCCGATTATCTCAGCCTGGTTGAAAGCGACGCCGAAACCTGCCTTGACGTCAATTTTCCCAACGATCTGGAACTGCTGACGAAAGACGGCGAAGAAGCTTCTTCCGCCGCGCCGGCCGCCAAACCGTAAAAGCGGCAAAGGCGGTTCCGAAAACAAAAAACATCCCTGCTTCAACGGGATGTTTTTCATGGTTTGAACGTCTTCTCCGGCAGACAGACCGACATCCGTCCCGGCCGCAGGGCTTGCGAAGCTTTGGGCCGAACGAACGCAGTTCGGAACGGACAATACAACCCGCGTAAACAGGAGGAAGGTTAATTGACAGATAAAGTCAGCTCACCGCGCATCGTTTCCTTTCTGCATACGGTTTAGCACTTCGGTGGCATCATAAGTTTCGTCATATTCCTCAACCAGACCGACCGCCCGGTAATAGCGGTCTGTCAAAACGGTATCTAGCGTTTTGTCCGGCCGGGCAATGACTTCATATACCGTCTGCAGCCGTTCAAGCGTGCGGTCGGAAGCCTGCGGACAGTTTTCCGCCAGCATCGCCAGGTCTTCGCTTTTGCCGCCGCAATAGCAGACCAGATCACAGCCGGCGGCAATCACCGCCGCGGCCTTTTCCCCGACACTGCCGTTTAAGGCCTTCATGTCAATGGCGTCGGAGATCAGCAAACCGTTAAAGTTAATCAGGCCGCGAATCAGGTAATCAATCGCTTTTTTGCTCAAAGTTACCGGCAGACGGTCGTCGACCGCACTGACGACGATATGGGCGGTCATGCCCGCCGGGCAGTCGTTATTTTCGGTAAACGGATAAAAATCCTTTGCCAATTCCGGCAAAGCATTATTTAAAACCGGCAGCCCCAGATGGGGATCCGTTTCCGCCCGTCCGTGCCCGGGCATGTGTTTGATGCAGGGACAGACGCCGTTGGACAGGTAGGCGCTGATCATCGCCTTTCCGAGCAGCGCCGTCTTCTGTTCGCTGCTGCCGAAACAACGCGATTTCAAAACCGGATGGGTCGCGGGATAAGCCATATCCAGCACCGGTGAAAAATTGAAATTGATCCCCGTCCGGCGCAAATCGTTACTGATAATTTCCGCATGGGCGGCAGCCATTTCTTCGTCCAGTTGTCCGAGCACATACTGCGACGCCGCAGGATGAAAATCAGAGCCGCTCAGACGACGAACCCGTCCGCCTTCCTGGTCAACGGCAATCAGGATATCGTCGCGGCCGGCCGCGGCGCGGATTTCCCCGGTCAGGCGGCGCAGCTGATCTGCATCGCGGATATTGCGGGCAAACAGTGAAACGCCTGCCGGCTGATACTTTTCCAACCAGCGCTTTTCCTCGTCGCTTAAACTCAGGCTGCTTACCGAAACCAACGCCGACAACATGATTCTAACCTCCCAATATTTCCATAAACCAGGACAACACTCCCGACAGATACCAGCGCAGCGGGTCAATCACCGGCACGCCGAACGCAGCGCCGAAAGCAGGCAGAACGACGGCCGCAACGATCAGCACCGCCAATCCGTAACGGTCGGAAGAAACATACTTTTGCGCCCACGGACGGCGGATCCAGCCGAAAAACAGTTTGGAGCCGTCCAGCGGCGGGATCGGCAGCAGGTTGAAAAACGCCAGCACCAGATTGCTGATGACAAAATACAGCAAAAACAGCTTCAGCAAGCCGGGTATCCCGGGAAAAAGACTGAATATCAGCCCGGCCGCAAGTGCCAGGTTGGCGGCAATGCCGGCGCCGGAAACAATCAGCATGTCGCGGGGAAATTTCTTCAGCCGGTAAAAACTGACCGGAACCGGTTTGGCCCAGCCGAACAAAAAGCCGGTGCCGCTCCAGAGCAAAAACAGCGGCAGAAAAACCGAACCGAACGGGTCGATATGATTAAGCGGGTTGAGCGACAGCCGCCCCGCCCGCCTGGCGGTATCGTCTCCGAGCATATAGGCGGCATAGCCGTGCGCCACTTCGTGCAATACGATCGCCAGAAAAACGGAACACAGGGAAACGGCAACGCCGAGATACACTTCCATCGCTATTTCCTTGCGGTAAAGCAGCTGCCGCCGGCGGCCTTTAATTTGCCGCACAAAGCGGCGGCCTCGGCCTTGGTGGCAAAACTGCCGGCTTTCAGGCGGTAATAGGTTCCCTTGGCGCCGAGATCAACGCTGCTGACCTCATGGGGCAGCCCCGACAAAATCTTGTATTTTGCCGACATGGTTTTCCACGATTTTTCAACCGCGGCTTTGTTGGGCGAAGACATCAACTGAATCTGCCAGGTTCCTTTGGCAATTGTTTCCTGCTTTGCCGCGGCGGGGGCGGCCTCTTTAGCCTTCGGCGCGGGCCGTTCGGCCTTAACTGCCGTTCTGACGGCCTTTGTTTCTGCCGGAACCGGCTTTTCGGCCCTGCCTGCGACAGGCTTTTCCTTTTCGGCGGCGGCTTCAGCCGTAACCGGAACGACCGGCGCTTTTTCCGCCTCCGTCTTTACCTCTGCCGGTTTGGCCGGCGCGGCCAGCGATTCCGCCCGGATCTCGTTTGTTTTGGCAGCCGGCGCGGCGTTTTCTTTGGCGGTTACCTCTTCGACCAGCGCTTCAATGGCGTCGGCGTTCGGCTGTTCGGAAGGCGGCAGGACGTTGGCTTCCTCCGGATTTTCGGGTTTGCGCTCAATAATGTCGTAGACGGTTTTTTCCTGGTTGGAAATTTCCACACTGCCGGGTTCCACCGGCGGAATTTTCACTTCTTCCTGCGGACGGCGGATCACCGGCACTTCCTCTTCTTCGCCGCTTTGGTACTGCGGCGCCAGCACGAACCAGCCGACCACGGCCGCCATTGCCAGACCGGCCAGCGCGCCGATGAACAGACTGCGGGAATTGTTGATTTCGTTGCGTTTTTCCTCAAGATCAAAATTTGCCTGTTTTTGGCGGAACTCGTTTAAAACATCATCGTCGCCCATTCGGAAATTGTCCGGAAAACCGTTTAACATCATCTTTTCTCCTGTTACCTCCGCCTCAAAACATATATTATGCGCCAAGGCGTTTTTTTAGCTTTCAATCAAATTAAAAGTAATATACATTATAAAAGATCAAATAGTAAAGGTATAAATTTATGAAAATTGCCGCCTACAACCTGAACTCGATTAACGCCCGGATCGAAAACCTGACCGCATGGCTTGCCAAAGCGGCGCCCGACGTCGTTCTGGTACAGGAAATAAAAAGCGAATACAACAACTTTCCCTTCTTTGAACTCCGCGCCGCCGGCTACGAGGCGAAAATGCTCGGACAGAAGAGCTACAACGGGGTGGCGGTGCTGAGCCGGCATCCGCTTTCCGTCGTCCGCGAAGGGCTGCCGGATTTTGACGACGAAAACGCCCGATATCTCGAAACGGAAGTTTCGGTACAAGGACAAAAATGGCGGCTGGCCTCAATTTATCTGCCCAACGGCAACCCGCCCTACAACGATGTTGCCGACCGTTCCAAATATCTCTACAAACTGGAATGGATGAACGCTTTTCTCCGCCATGCCGCAGATTTGCGGAAACTTGACTGTCCGGTGGTTCTCGGCGGCGACTTCAACGTCATTTTGACCGAAAACGACGTTTATGATCCGAAACCCTTTGCCGACGACGCCCTTTTTCTCCCGGAAGTGCGGCGCAAGCTGAACGCCCTGTGCCACGGCGGTTTTTACGACGCGTTTCGCACCCTGCATCCGAAAGACCCGGGATATACCTTCTGGGACTATACCGGCAACGCCCTCGCCGCCGATTTCGGCATGCGGATAGACTATCTGTTTCTGAACGCGCCGGCGGTTGACCGGCTGCTTTCCTGCACCGTCGACAAAAGCCCACGGCTGGCGCCCAAACCCTCCGACCATACCGCCCTTGTTGCCGAGTTCCGCCCATGAGAAAACATAACGACAAGGCGGACGAACGTTACGTTCCGTTCAAAATAACCGCCGTCGACAAAGACGGCGAGCTGTTGGCCGCCGCCCTCGACGGAAAATACAAAAACCGGAATTTTCCGCTTAAAAGCAGCCGCCGGCTGCCGGCACCGGCCGTCGGCGACGAATTTTTGGGAAAACTGCAGAAAACGGCGGAAGGATTTTGCGTCAAAGCAGTCTCCCGCCTTGCCGGAGAACGGACGGAAACGGGCGAAAACCTGTTCGGAACGATTGAGCGGCAAAACCACGTTTGCCTTGTAACACCGGTGGAACGCGGCGCCAAACCGATCGTCCTCGGCGAAAACAAAACTCTGAAAAACGGTGACTTCGTCGAAATCGCCGTCAGCGGCAGCGGCGCCGCCCGACAGGTGTCGGTGGTTAAAAACCTCGGCCCGTTTAGCATGGAAAAGTTAAACGAAGTGCTGATCGCGCAAAAATACAAACTGCCGCAGGCATTTGAACGGGACGTAACCGACGAATGCCGGAAATTTCCCGATTTTGCCGCTTCCGAACGAGTCAATCTCTGCGAACTGCCGTTCGTCACCATTGACGGCGACGACTCCAAAGACTTTGACGACGCCGTTTACGCCTGCCGCACCGACGACGGTTTCGGGCTGATCGTTGCCATTGCCGACGTGTCTTTTTACGTGCGTCCGGGCAGCGCACTCGACCGCGAAGCCTGCCGCCGCGGCAATTCCGTTTATCTGCCGCAGACGGTAATCCCGATGCTGCCGGAAATCCTAAGCAACGACCTCTGCTCGCTCAACCCCGGCGTCAAGCGCCCGGCAATCGCCTGTTTCATGCAGATCGACCGGGCGGGAAACCTGCTTGACTGGGAATTCCGAAGGGTTGTCATCAAGTCCGCCGCCCGGCTGACTTACAAAGAAACGGAAGCGGCAATCCGGGGCGAGTTCAACGGCCGGACCAAAAAGCTTTTCAAAACGGCGATCACGCCTCTTTACGAAGCTTATCAGGCGCTGGCTCTGGCCCGCAAAAGACGCGGGGCGCTGGAGCTGGAAACGACCGAAGTCAAAATCCGCCTTGACAAGAACGGAAACGTGGCTGCGGTTGAAAAACTGGAAAGCCTCGTCAGCCACAAAATCATCGAAGAATTCATGATCGCCGCCAATGTGGCCGCCGCCCGCCGGTTGCAGCTCTCCAAACAACCGGTCATGTATCGCGTCCACGACCGTCCGTCAGAAGAAAAATTAAAAGAAATCAAACCGCTGCTTGACAGTCTTAAACTAAAACTTCCGGATTGTCAGGCGTTAAAGCCGGAACATTTTAACCGCCTTATCGAACTTTGCCGGCAAAAGGACCGCGGCGCCGGCATTGACGACCTGGTTCTGCGTTTGCAATGTCAGGCGCAGTATTCTCCGCAAAACATCGGGCATTTCGGACTTGGTCTGAAAGAATACGTTCATTTTACCTCGCCGATCCGCAGATACGCAGATTTACTGATCCACCGGGCACTGGTCAACGCCTGTGCCTTTTCCCCGATGGAAGAAGAAATGCCGTCCCAACGCGCCTTTGCCGAAACCGCCGATCATCTCTGCACCGCCGAACGCGCGGCCGCGGCGGCGGAAAGGGACTTAACCGCCCGTTATCTTTCGCTTTATCTGAAGCCGCTGACGGGAACCGAATTTGAAGTTAAAATCAGCGGGTTGACCAACGCCGGAATTTTTGTCAGAATAGAAAGCCTCGGCGCCGAAGGGCTGATTCCGATGCGCTCGCTGCCGAAAGACTATTATACCCTGCTTGACGCCGGCAGCTGTCTTAAAGGAACGGAAAACAAACTGAAGTTCCGTCTCGGACAAAAGCTTGCCGTCGTCTTATGCGAAGCCTCGCCGGAAAGCGGCGGCCTGATCTTCCGCTATGCGGGCGAAGACCCCGTCAGGGAAGAAAAACCCGCCCGCCCAAGCAAGGCAAAAAAGAAAAAAACAACCAAGACAAAAAACAAAGAACGCAAAAAAAACACTAAGCGCCCCGATAAGAAAGCCTGAATACCGATGCCAAAACTGCTCCTGCTGCTGATCTCCCTGTTTGCCGCCGGCAACGTCCGCGCCGACGAGCTTTCGCTGATTACCGCATTCTATACTACCATCGGCGAAAAACACGCCGAACCGATAACAGCCGAACGTTTGACCGTCAACGGCTTACAGGGATTGACGGCAATCGACAGGGATCTGCTTTTCGCCGACGGCAGGGAAATGGTTTATCTCTATCACAAAAGGCAGCAGGTCGACCTGTGGCATAAACCGGAAAACCCCGATGACATTGATGCCTGGGCCAAAATCACCCTGGAGGTGACGGAAGCGGCCGTCAAAAACTCGCCGAAAGCCGCCGAACGGGATTTTGAACTGATCGAAAAAGTAATGGCCGCCGCGGCGGAAAGCCTTAACGACAATTCCCGCTATTATTCGGAGCTTGACGAAACGGAGAATGATGCTCCCAAACCCTTAAGGCTTTTTGCCCGGCGGATGATCGGCGACGTTTTGTACATCAGAATCGGCAGCTTTAACGGCGCCACCAAACAAAACGTGCTTTCCGCCCTCAAGGATTATCCCGCGGCCAAAGGCGTGATTCTTGACCTCAGGGGCAACCGCGGCGGTCTGCTGACGGCTGCCATCGACGTGGCCGGCATTTTCATTGACGGCGGCATCATCGCCTCGGTCAAAGGCAGGGACAATGGCGCGGTCAAATATTACAACGCCGACGAGGAAACCGGCTTTAACCTGCCGGTCGTCATCCTGATCGACGGCAACACCGCCTCCTCCGCCGAAGTGGTGGCCGCCGCCCTCAGCGAACAGGTTCAGGCCAAACTGGTCGGCACCAACAGCTTCGGCAAAGGCAGCATTCAGGAAATGTACAGTTTTGAAAACGGCGGCAAACTGGCTCTGACGACGGCGCATTTCTATACCCCCTCCGGCCAGAAAATCGACAAGATAGGATTGATTCCGGACTATTGTACGTTCAACGCCGACGACAACGTGCCGATCGACCGCGCTTCGGCTTTTACCAACCTGCGCTGCGAACGGGAAAGCCGGGAAAGAAACGAAGCGGACATTGAGCTGGCGGTTTCCATCTTAAAATAGACGCTAAAACTTAAAAAAACCGGACATTTGCGTCCGTTTTTTTTTACGATTCGAACGTCTGCGTCAGCAGGTAGATGTAGACATACCAGCCCAGCTATAAGGCTTGTGTAGATTCTGGCTGGGCGAACGAAGTGCGGAATGGTTAATACAACTTGCGTTAGTCAGTGGAAGTTTATTTATCATAACCCAAAAGTTGTAATTTTATAGAAAAACATACAAAAGAAGAATTTTATTGTTGACTGTACAAGGTATAATTGTATGATGCTAATTACAACTTCAAGGTAATGTTTTTTTTAAAAACAATTATTAAAGGCAAGATATTTTATGATAAACCGCAAAGACCTACAAAACATAGAAAGCCTGTTTATGCTTTCCACCCTCGGAGAATGTCGCAGCAAGCGCAAAGCGGCGGAAGCCATCGGCGCCTCGGTAGACACCCTGAACAAATACATCGGCAACCTGGAAGCGGAATTCGGCCTGCAGCTCGTCATCAGTTCGGAACACGGCTGCACCCTGACGCCCAAAGGCGTAAAATTCACCGAAAACGCTTCCCGGATGGAAGAACTCTTGCAGCAAATGTATGCCGAAAACGGCAGAAACACCCAAAATTTCTTCCCGGTCAAGGTCGGAATGGACGTCGGCATCAGCAGCAACCTGATGTTTTACGACATAGACGCCTTTTTCTCCCGCTTTCCCGACATCCAGATACAAAGCATCATTTTTCAGGACAGTCTGCAGCTGCAATACAACAACCTGGACATAGGCATCTCCTACTGCGAGCCGAAGGAAAAGGACGTGACTGTCCTTGCCGTCAAAAACATTGAATGCAAACTGTTTGCCTCTCCCGCTTATTTGAAAAAATACGGCTACCCGCAAAACATCAAAGACATTATCAAAAACCACCGTATCGTCTGCAAGTCCGATCCCGTTTATTATGACAAGCAATACCGGGAGATTTTGAAAAACTCGGAAAACGTCCGTTACATTTCCAACTCCAGCGGATCGGTTATCGACGCCGTGCGTAACAATGCCGGCATTTGCATCATGCCGCTGCGCTTTGCCGAGGAAGGCCTGATTTGTCTCGACAATTTTGACTGGAACAGTCATATAAGCATCTACCTTTTCAGCCGCAAACGGGTCAAGGACCTGCCCCGGGTGCGAGCGGTGATAAATTATTTCAAGGAAATACTCCAAAGGATGTAAGCATGACCGAACAAACAAAAAAAATTATCGACATCACCCGGCCCGACGACCGGCAGACGGACGAACTGGTCCGCCGGTGGCAGGCTTCCGTCAGAGCTACGCATCATTTTTTGAGCGAACGGGACATTCTCGCGCTTGAAAGCGAAGTCCGTTCCGCTCTGGCACAGATTCCGGAACTGTATGCGTTTTCGGAACGGGGAAAAATTCTCGGATTTATCGGCCTTGCCGACGGTAAGGCCGTTCGTTTCGCCGGACTGTTTCGGCAGGGGAATCGGCTCCGAACTGCCGGCTTTTACCGTC
>OGHS01000375.1_pt1 | contig 22080 bp, 17 predicted proteins | sample 1571611 | NCBI WGS metagenome assembly OGHS01 (sample SAMEA2581944, study PRJEB24529) | metagenome | biome: Human gut stool | place: China | collected 2011 | reverse complement strand
GCAAGCTGCCCTTAGCAGTGCCCAAAGCCGCAGTTCGGCCAGTGGCACACCTCGCAGTTCAGGCACAGGCCGCCCTCGCCCAAGCGGGCGATATCCTCGGCGGTGATGAGGTCATCCGCCAGCAGACGGGGCAGCAGCAGGTCAAAAATGGTACGCTTGGCGTACATCACGCAGCCGGGCAGGCCGCACACCGGCACACCGTCCAGATAGCTGACAAGGAACATCGCGCCCGGCAGCACCGGCGCGCCGTAGGTAATGATGTCTGCCCCGGTGTTCTTGATGGCCAGCGGGGTGCGGTCGTCGGGGTCCACGCTCATGCCGCCGGTGGTAAAGATCAGTTCGCACCCTGCGGCCTTGGCCTCCAAAATGGCGGCGGTGATCCCGGCGGGGTCATCATCGCAGACCTTATGGAAAACCATCTCACAGCCGTAGACGGCCAGCTTGCTTTGCAGGATGGGGGTAAATTTATCCTCGATGCGTCCCTTGAACACCTCGCTGCCGGTGGTGATGATGCCCACCTTCTTGGCCTGCATGGGCAGCACGTTCAGGATAGGCTCTGCCCCGGCGGCGGCCTGCATGGCGTCCATCTTCTCCTGCTCGATGACCAGCGGGATGATGCGGGTACCGGCCAGCTTCTGGCCTTTTTTCACCGGCAGGTCGCCGTGGATGGTGGCGATCATCATCTGCGGGGTGCTGTTCACAGCCATCAGCGCCTTGCGGTTGATCTTCAACAGGCCGTCACAGTCCGCGATCAGCTCGATCTTTCCTTCTTTCGGCGCAGTGCCGTGGATATTTTTGCCCGCAGCGGCCTTGTACAACAGGGCAGCTGCTTCGTCCTCGTGGAGGATGCCGGGGTGCTTTTCCCAGACGTAGAGGTTCTCCTTGCCGATGGAAAGCAGCACAGGGATGTCCTCGGGCTGGATGACATGCCCCTTGCGGAAGCGGGCATCCTTGTACTCGCCCGGGATGATCTGGGTGATATCATGGCAGAGCACCTGCCCTGCAGCGTCAACAGTACGGATCAGTTTCATGATGGCATTCTCCTTACAGCGCGGGCATCTGGGCTTCGATCCAGTCTGCCAGTGCCGGAATATCGTTCAGGTCAAAATCTGCGCCGGGGATATCCCCCACCACCGCCAGCGGCTGGAAGGAGACGGGCGCATCCGAGATGGCGCTGCGCACCACCTCGATCTTCGGCCAGCCGCTGGATTTGAACCCCTCCAGCAGTACAAGGTCGTAGCCGTGACGCTCGAACAGGGCAAGCAGATCCTGCTCGGTCAGGCGGAATTCCTCGGTCAGCAGGTAGCGCGTGCCGGAATAGACCGCCACGCCCTCGGCACCGGCTTCCCGCAGACGGTAGCTGTCGGTGCCGGGCACGTCCGGGGTAAAATCGTGGCCGTCGTGCTTGATGACGCCTACCTTCAGTCCACGGCTGCGCAGCACGGGCAGCAGTTTTTCCAGCAGAGTGGTCTTACCGCTGTTGTGCACCCCGCTGACCGCCAGCACCGCCGGGCGCTTGAGCGCCTGTGTCTCGGCCAGTGCCTGTTTTGGTTCACTGTACAAAGCAAAGCACCTCCACTTCTGTACCGGGTTCTACCGGCCCGCTGCCGGCGGGGATCTCCACCAGACAGTTGCAGCCCATCATGGCGGACAGCGCACCGGAGGAGTGCGCCTCGGTGTTGCCCGCGCCGGGCAGGGTCACCTTGCCGCCGCAGGCAGTCGCCCGCAGGTAGCGGTTGCCCTTGCTGGGTTTGGAAAAGCCATTGGTCAGAGTGCAGACGGTGCGGGCGGGGATGCAGCTCTCCTCCCGCCGCCCGGCGGCGCGCAGCAGCGCGGGGATAGCGTACTGCTCCAGCGTGGCAGCGGCGGCAAAGGGGTTGCCGGACAGGCAGAACACCAGCTTGCCGCCCAGCGCAGCCGCCAGCATGGGGCTGCCGGGCTTCTGGGCTACGCCCTCCACCAGCAGCTGTGCGCCCAGCTTTTCCAGCACAAGGGGCAGATAATCCTTCTGCCCTACGGAGACACCGCCGCTGGTGATGACGGCATCGCAGCGGGTCAGCAGCTCCTGCATTTTACCGGTGATGACCTCCGGGTCATCGGAGCACTGCTGCCGCTCCACGGCAAAGCCCAGCTGACGCAGCCGGGCTGCGTTCTGGATGCCGTTGGCATCGTAAATTTTACCGGGTGCCCACGGTGCGCCGGGTTCCAGCAGTTCGCTGCCAGTGGAAAGGATACCCACAGTCAGCGGGCGGCAGACGGCTACTTCGGCGTAGCCCTGCCCGGCCAGCACGCCCAGATGGGCGGGGGTAAGTACCGTCCCGGCAGGCGCGATGACCGCACCGGCGGCTACATCTTCCCCCCGGAACACCACGTTTTGCAGCGGTTTTACGGCAGCATAGAGCTGCACGGTCTCTTCGCCGCTGTCGGTCTGCTCCTGCATCAGGACGCAGTCTGCGCCCTCCGGCAGGGGTGCACCGGTCATGATGCGGGCAGCGCACCCTGCGGGCAGCGCCGCAGCCGGGGCATCGCCCGCGTAAAGCTTCATCACCACTGGCAGGGTGACCGGGGTCTCCCTGCTTGCACCGGCGGTATCCGTGCTGTGCAGGGCGTAGCCGTCCAGCGGGCTGCGGTCAAAGGGGGGCTGGTCCATCCGGGCGCAGAGGTCTGCGGCGGCAATGCGCCCGCAGGCGGCTTCCAGCGGGATGGTCTCCGGGGACGGACAAGGCAGAAGCGCTGCCGCGTCCAGCACGCTGCGCAGCGCCTGAACAGGGGAGCAGAAAGGCTGATTCATTATAACTTCCTCCATAGACTCGCCGCTCTCCCCTTCTGCTATGGCTCAGGCAGGGACACCGGCGGGGGTATTCTTTTTTCAAAAAAGGCAGGTGAAAAAGAAGCGGAGACGTCTTGACCGGAAAATCAAAACGCCTCCGCAGAATATCCCCACAAAACCGGCTGCGGCAGTTTGCAGTCTGCTACGCCGGTGGCAGCCTTTGGCTATGCGCCGCCCTTGCAGCGGCAGCACACAGCCAAAAAGCACCTGTGAAGATGGGAGGAGTTCTTTTTTTCAAATTGCAGCGTTTCTTCTGCGGGAAGGCGGTGGGGTTTCCCCCGCCACCCTTGAATGCCCGCCCTTGCGGGTGCAGCATTGCGGCGCGGTGTCCTGCTCTTTGTGAGAGTTTAGACACCTTTGCTCAAAGAAGCTCTTATACCCTGATTCAATTGTAGTTTATGGTTTAATCGCAGAAATCGTCCACGTCGCTGATAGCCTTGGCGTAGCGGCGGGTGAGGTGCTGGGTGGAAAAGAGGAACCGCTCGTTCTGGTTGTTGGTCAGCTCCTCGATGTCGGCATACTCCGGGTTCTCCTGCATGGCCTTCCAAGTCTGCTCGATGACCTCCGGCGCAAGGCCGTAGGGAGAGCGCTGGAAGTACTTGAGCGGAGTGGCGCTGGGGTAGATGCGGGCGTTGAACCGCACCATCTCGGCGAACATCACGCACAGATCCTTGTCCTCGATGAGCTGCGCGATCATGGCGTAGTTATCGCTCATGTTGGCGTTGGAGTAATAGTAGGTGTCCTTTGCACCCGCGCGGGTGACGATATCGGTGCACTGGGGGTCTGCGGGCATCTGCGCCAGCAGCTCGTCGGCGTTTTCCACTTCCTCCAGCAGCAAAGCGTGGGGGGTAATCAGCGCAGCCGCAGAGCGGGCGCGGATGTAACCGGCCAGCTCCTGTGCAGGGGTCAGCTCCGGCAGCTCCGGGGCGGTCTTGGTGGGCTGATCCGCAAAGGGATCGTTTTCCGCTTCCGGTTCACCGGCCAGAAAATCCAGCAGTTCCGGCTTTGCAGCATCGGGCTGCGCAGCTTCGGCGGCTTCGGGTGCGGCCTCGGCGGCCTGCTTTGCGGCAAGCTCGGCGGTCTCCCGCTCCACTGCAGCGATCACATCCTCGCCGGTCTTGGCGGCGCTGCCGTCAAAGGTGCTGCCGGTTTCCTTCAGGCGGCGGGCAGTCTCGCTTGCGGCGTTGATGTCGAACACCTCTGCCTTGGGCTTTTTCTTGGCGGCCAGCTCTGCCTTTTGCAGTTCCAGAACGGCCTGTTCCGGGTCTACGCTGCCATCCACCGTGGTGGTGTAGCCGGGTTTACGTCTGCCAAACAACATGACGGTCTTTCCTCTTTCTATGGGATTTATTCAGCTGCTGCGGTGTTCTGTGCGTAGATGCCGCGCTTTTCCAGATCATCGGCCATGTCAGCCAGATCATACTTCTCCAGCGTCTCGCGGGTGGGCACACCGGTGGTGCGGTCCCAGCCGAAGACGTCGTAGAACAGATCCTTAGCCTTCTCCATGTCGGCGCGGTCCAGCTTGGTGGTGCCTTCCTCAAATGCCTTGAAGTCGGGATCCTTATCGAACACCCAATCGCAGATGGCATCGTGCTCCTGACGCAGGTTTGCGCTGCCACAGTTCTGCTGGAAGCTGATGGCGGTCATCGCGCGCAGCATCTGGGTGATGCGGGCGCCGTCCTCCTGCAGACCGGCCTGGGTATAGGTTTCGCCGGTAACAGCAGTCATAAAGTCTGCCTGCAGGTCCAGATCGCCGTGGTAGGCCCGCTCCTTGGAGGGAGACTGGGTCATGGGCCACATCCAGTTGCACAGGGTAGCGGAGTCGTGGAAGTTCTTATCGTTGACGCAGTAGGCAGCCAGCTTTGCCTTGTTCTCGTTGATGGGAGTGTAGGCCTTGGCCTTATCGTAGCAGCCCTCGCCGAAGAAGTCCTCCATGACCTTCTTGGTCACTTCATAGGGAGCGCCGGAACCGGTCTCGCAGACGATCTCGTGGATCATGCAGTCTCTATTATACACCAGATTGTACAGCATGCCAACCTGCCATGCCTCTGCGGGGCCGTGGTGGTTGGGGAAGCCGTTGTAGATCAGGTTGGAGTTGGTAGCGCCATCGTCGCGGTCCAGCCAGCTCTTGGGCAGGCCGAACTTTTCCATCATGGCCAGCGTACCCTTTGCGATGACGGACAGGTCGCCCTCGCCGTAAGCCATGCGGCGGATCAGCTCGACCTCCCAGCGGGGATCGCCGGCCTTCTCCCACTCCCAGGGCAGAGAGTCGTACTCGGCCTCGCTGATGTACTTGGTGGCTTCCTCGCGGGGCATCCGCAGGATCCACAGCAGGTCGCGGTTCAGGTTGCCGTAGTTGTCCCACAGACCCATATCGTCCACAGCATGAGACCATGCCAGATTGATGACCATGGTGCCATCGCCCTCGTACTTGAAGTCGTGCACGCCATCCGGGTAGACGCGGGTGCCGTACAGCACGGGCATACAGGTGTTGGAGTTGTGGGTGGGCAGATCGTAATCTGCCAGCGGATCTACGTCATACTCGGTGTAGCAGCGGATGGGGCAGGAGGAGCAACCGCCGTTCTTCACGGTGTACTCGGCAGCGGGAGCGCCAAAGTCGAAGTAGCCCTTGAAGCAGCGCAGAGCCACCTTGTTGATATCGTTGTAGGGCTGCTCGCCGGTATCCACGGGGCCGCCGGGAGCCTTTTTCCACATACGGCCGGGCGCGCCGGACCAGCGGTTCTTGCCGGAGGTGGCGCTGTACTCTGCCCAGCTCTGGGGCTGTGCGGGCACGTTGTGGTTGTTGTTGCCGCCGATCAGGTTGCCCATCATGTAGTTGGAGAGCTCCAGCACCTTCTTGGGGTCGGCCACCTTGACGCTGCCGGTGCCGCGGATGGCCAGGCCCTTCAGCTTCTTGTTGCCCATGGCAGCGCCCAGACCGGCGCCGCCGGAGTTGCCAAAGCTGGTGTTCAGGGTGGAGTAGTCCACCAGATTCTCACCGGCAGGGCCGATGGAAGCGGTCTCGAACTCGCGGCCGTTCTGCTCTACCATCCACTTATTGGCAGCAAAGGTGCCCTTGCCCCAAATCTCGCTTGCGTCCTCCAGAGAGACATTGCCGTCCTCGATGCGCAGGTAGACGGGCTTTTCGGAGATGCCGCTGACCACGATGCCATCGTAACCGGCATACTTCAGCATGGAGCCGATGTGGCCGCCCATGTGTGCGTCGATAATGGAGTGACCCTTGGACCAGGTGGAGCGGAAGGTCACGTTCATACGGCCGGAGCAGGGCACGCCTGCGCCGGTCAGGGGGCCGACACCAAAGATGACCAGAGCCTTCTCGTCATAGGGGTCCAGCTCCATGGGAGCTTCCTCATACATAATGCGGTAGGCCATGCCCATACCGCCGATATACTTATGGTACTTTTCGTCATCCTGCGTGGTGATCTCGCCGGTGGTCAGGTTGACGCGCAGGATCTTGCCTGCCCAGCCATAACTTTCAGCCATTGTAGTTCCTCCTTACAGATCCAAGTATGCAGCCTGTGCTGCGCTGGTAACGGCATCCCAATCCACGATGGACAATGCGCCGGACGGGCAGCCTGCCACGCAGGCACCGCAGGCGATGCACTTGGAGGACTTACCGGTCTCGGGGTTGACGGTGGGCATGTGCCACGGGCAGGCATCATGGCAGGCACCGCAGCCGATGCACTTGTCGGTATCCACTACGCGGATGCCGCGGTCGTCGGTGGTGATGGCCTTCTGCGGGCAGGCATTGCCGCAGGCGGGGTCCTCGCACTGGCGGCAGGTATCCGGGAAGTAGACAAAGCAGTTATCCGTGCCGGACAGCAGGCCGTTGCCTGCGCCATCCAGATTCAGGCGGCGCTGGATCTTGACGCGGCTGATGTAAGAGGAGCACACGCCATCGTTGGTCAGGGTGCAGTTGATCTCGCAGCGCTGGCAGCCGGTGCACAGATCTGCATTGACCACCAGCAGGCCCTGCGGCAGTGCCCAGGTGGCCACTGCGCCGGAGTCCACCTGCTGCTGAGAGCAGCCGAACAGGGACAGCATGGAAGCGGACAGGGTGAGCCCTGCAAGGCTCTTGCCCGAGATCTTCATGAATTGACGGCGGGTCATGTCAGCCGTCAGGAAATCAGTTTTTGCCATAGGTTCCATTCCTCCGTTGAGGTCACTCTGCGCAGAGTACCCCGGTCACATAGAAATACGAGTTGTTGACGATGGTCGTCACAGCCGAAGAGGTGATGGTCGCGCCGGAAAGGGCGTCCACCTCGGTCAGGTCTGCGCTGACGGCACCGGACGCATTGCCGGTAGTGGTCAGGCTGGCCTGCTCCAGACGCGCCTTGGACTGCTCTTCTGCCGGGAGATCCGCAAAGGGGATCGCCATCGGCTCGCCGTCCAGTGCACTCTTGCTGAGCATGGCTGCGTACAGCTTGCGCCGTGCTACGGCCTCTGCGCTGGAATCCAGCGGCGGAGCCAGCTCATCGTCCAAGGGTTCTCCATTCAGCGCCGAGAGGGTAAGCCCCGCAGCATACATCTTGCGGGTAGCCTCGGCCTCGGGAGAGGTATCGGAGGTGCGCCACTGTGCGGGGTCAAAATCCCCGGCAGCAGCGGGCTGCTCCTCCGCTGCACCGGCAGCGGCATAGGCGGCACCGGTAACGGGGTCCGTTACGGTGTAGCTTTTGCCCGCCAGCGTGAAGGGAGCTGCGCCCTGATACTGGGACGTGAACTCCGGGTTGACGCACTGGCCGCCAAGGTTTTCCGTTTCGTCCTGAGAGAGGATCTCTACTGCGGAAACATTGCCCTCGGCGTCAATGGTCACGGCAGCCTGCACATCGCTTTGGAAGCCCTTCTGAGAGCCCTCCACGCGGTAGCTGCCATCGTCGAGCTGGTACACTGCGCTGATGCCGTAGGCGGCTGCATCCGCCTCCGACACCGGCAGCAGGGTACCGGCAACCGTGGTGCGTGCGCTTTGCAAGGTGGTCAGACCGACCGCCAAGGCGATGGTCGCAACGCCCATGGCTGCATAGCCCGGCAGCCGCTTGCGCCACAGCGGTACGGGCGCAAACGGGTTGGTTGCCTGCTTCATGTTATCACCTGCCTGTTTTTTATTTCGCCGGGTACTCCCGGACAACAATTGAGGCCGCTCTGGCTGCTGCAACAGCGGAGCGGTCTCTTCGATAATATATTAACATGCGTGCGCGGAGTATGTCAACAGAAACAGACAGGCTTTTCCGTTTTGTAACTATTGTTTTTGTAATATTTGCTTAAACTTTAGGGATTTTACGTCCGCACACCAGCTGCAGGCCGTATTCCGCAGCAAGCTCTGCGGATTGCACGGTGGGCATGCTTTTGCTTACCAGCACCGGCACCCCGGCGCGGATGGCCTTGCGCACCATATCCAGCGGCACCCGGCCGCTGGTGTACAGCACGCATTCTGCCAGCGGCAGCCCTGCCAGCACCGCGCAGCCCACCGCCTTATCCAGCGCGTTGTGCCGTCCCAGATCCTCACAGGCAAAAACGATTTCCCCTTTGTGCAGTACAAAGCAGCTGTGCACCGCCCGGGTGGCGCGGTACAGCGGCAGACCGGCGTGCATGGCGGCGGTCAGGGTCTGCACCCATTCCGGCTGCAAGGCCAGCCCCGGCACAGGGCGCAGGGGCTGCTGCTCCACCGGACTGCCCAGCGCGATATTATCGGTGCAGCAGCTGGCAACCTCCTGCGCGGCGGCGCGGCGAGTGGGCAGCGAGTGGCGCAGATATACCTGCACCTTTGCGCCCTCGGCACAGACGGCGATCTGCTCCACCTCGTCCGCAGACGCGATCCATCCTTCGGTGAGCAGCCGCCCCAAGGCCAGCTGCGGCAGCAGCGCCGGGGTGCATACCACCCGGAAGGCAGGCTGCTCGTTCACATAGATAGCGGCGGCATGCTCTGCCGGTACGGTGGCCTCGGTGCCGTCCGGCAGACGCAGGCTGGCAAAAGCCGTCTGCGCGCCAAAGCGGTCGGTGATCTGCAAAGAGGGTGTACTGCGTTTTTCCATAAAGTTTCCTTGTATTATAAATGCAATAAATGCAATGCTGTGTGTCAGACGGACAGTATCAACATACCGGTTCTGTGGCGAAAAGTCAAGAGCCCTCTTGCCATAAAACGCAATGCCGGACAGTCTGCGGGCTGTCCGGCATTGCGATAAAAACGTCAGATTTACAGTTTGCCCTCTCAGGCAGCGTTCTCAGAACACCGCCGGGACGATCCGCTGGGCATCCACATCCACGATACCGTAGGTGTTCAGCCGCAGCTTCGGGATGACCGGCAGGCTTACAAAAGCAAGGGTCATAAAAGCGTCGATGTCCTCCGAGATGCCGTGGGCTTTCAGTGCCGCCTTGAGCGCCTGCAGCTTTTCCTCCACGGATTCGGCGCTCTCGGTGCTCATAAGCCCTGCCACCGGCAGCGGCAGCTCCCCTACCACCTGTCCGTTCAGTGCAAAGGCAAGGCCGCCCTTATTTTTGCGCACCGTATTGCCCGCCAGCACCATGTCGGCATCGTTGGTGCCCGCCACGATGAGGTTGTGGGAGTCGTGGGCGATGCTGGAAGCCACCGCGCCGCATTGCAGCCCGTAGTTACCCAAAAAGCCCAAGCCCACATGGCCGGAGCGGTGATGCCGCTCGAACACCGCCAGTTTGACGATTTTCTGCGCCACATCCACGCCGGGCGCTGTGCCCGGATGCTGGCAGAACGGAACGATTTTTTCAGTGGTCAGCAGGGCGTGCGGGGTCAGGCAGATCACGCGCTGCCGGGTGCCGGTCTGCTTCAGCTGCAATTGCTCCGGGGTGATCTCGTCCATATTGAAGGAATCGAACACCCGCGCAAAGCGTGCCTTGTCCACAGTAAGGGCGGCGGGGTGCAGCATTCTGCCCTGCTGCGCCACCAGTTTGCCCTTTTTGTACACCTGCTCCACCGTGAACTTTTCCAGATCCGACAGCACGATCAAATCGGCGGTGTAACCGGGAGCTACTGCGCCGCTGTGTGCAAGACCGAAGTACTGGCACGGGACAAGGGTGCCCATCCGCACCGCCACCACCGGGTCTACCCCGGCAGCAATGGCCTTGCGGATGATGTAGTCGATGTGCCCGCCCTGCAACAGGTCTCCGGGGTGCTTGTCGTCAGTCACCAGCATACAGCGGCTGCAATAGGGCTCCTGGAACAGAGGCAGCAGGCTGTCCATGTTCTGCGCTGCGGTACCCTCCCGCACCATGATGTACTGCCCGCGCCGCAGCTTTTCCATGGCTTCATGGATATCCGAGCACTCATGGTCGGACTGCACCCCGGCGGCGATATAAGCGTTCAGCTCCTTCCCGCTGAGGAAGGGTGCGTGGCCGTCGATTTTTTTGCCAGCGGCGGTGCAGTCGCAGATCTTCTGCAGGATCTTTTCGTCCGCGCGCACCGTGCCGTAGGAGTTCATCAGCTCAGCCAGCCCCAATACCCGGGGCTGCTGATAGTAGGGGCGCAGCTGCTCCGCTTCCAGCACCGCGCCGGACTCGTCCAGCCCGGTGGCAGGCACGCAGGAGGGCAGCATGAAGTAGACCGAAAGCGCCAGATCTTTGGTGGTCTCCAGCATAAAGTCCAGCCCCGCCGTACCGGCTACATTGGAGATCTCGTGCGGGTCGGTGACCACCGCCGTGGTGCCGTGGGGCAGCACCGCCTGTTCAAAGGCAGGGCCGCAGAGCATGGAGCTTTCAATGTGGATGTGCCCATCCACAAGCCCCGGGCAGACATACTTGCCCTGCAAGTCCAGCTCAGTCTCGCCGGTATAGTGTCCCACGCCAAGGATGACCCCCTGACGGATGGCTACATCGGCCTGCTCGATCTCGTTTGTGAACACGTTGATAACCCGGGCGTTTTTCAGCACCAGCTCTGCCCGCACGTTGCCCTTTGCTGTCAGGATCTGCTGCTTCAAGGTTTCCATTTTCATAAGGGCCCCCTTGTCCTGCTTTTACTGTCAAAAACTTGCGTTCTGCTGCCGGAAATACTGTTTTGAGTTTACATGGCGATCCAGCCAAAGGCATTTGCCACCGAGCTTGCCAGAATGATGGCTGCAAAAATGGGGCACAGCCAGCGGATCATAAAATTGAACACAGGCTTGCGGCGGAAGCGCTGACCGTCCTGCTCTACCTCCTGTGCGATCTGCTCCACGCCGATGACGCGGGACACCAGCAGGCAGGTGGCAATGGCTGCAATAGGCATCATGACCGAGTTGGTCAAAAAGTCGAAGAAGTCCAAGAACTGCATCCCGAACACGGTCACCCCGGCCAGCGGGCCGTAGCCCAATGCCGACAGGCTGCCCAGCGCCACCATAATGGCACCGATGAGCACGGTGGAGCGGGTGCGGTCCCAGCCCAGCTCGTCCTCAAAGGTGGAGACAGCGCTCTCAGTCAGGGCGATGGAGCTGGTAATGGCAGCAAACAGCACCAGCACAAAGAACAGCACACCCACAGCGGTGCCCAGACCCATGCTGGCAAACACCTTGGGGATGGTGATGAACATCAGCGCAGGGCCGGCCTGCAGGGTGTCCGGGTCGCCGCCGGAAAAGGCGAACACCGCCGGGATGATCATCAGGCCAGCCATGATGGCAATGGCGGTATCAAACACCTCCACGTTCTCAGTGGACTCCTCGATGGAGACGTTCCTCTTCATATAGGAGCCGAAGGTGACCAGAATGCCCATGGCAATGGACAGAGAATAGAACATCTGCCCCATAGCGGTGACCACGGTCATCCAGGAGAAGTTTTTGGGGTTGGGCACCAGAAAATACTTCACACCCGCCAGTGCACCGGGACGGGTGACAGAGTAGCCCGCAATGACCAGCGACAGCACCACCAGCACCGGCATCATCACCTTGGAGACGCGCTCCACGCCGTTGCGCACACCGGCAAAGATAATGCCCAGCGTGAACAGACTGAACAGCAAAAAGGCCAGTTCGGCCTGCAGACCGTTGGTGATAAAGGCGGAGAAGTAGCCGTCCGCTGCCAGATTGCTGCCGCGGCCGCACAGGTACTCTGCCAGATAGTGGATGACCCAGCCGCCGATGACCGAATAATACGGCACGATCAAAATGGGGATAATGGCGTTGATCCAACCGCCGAAGCGGATGCCCTTGCCCTTACCGAAGTGGGCGTAGGCGCTGACCGGGCTTTTGTGGGTCATGCGGCCCAGCGCGGTCTCGGCTACGATCATGGTATAGCCAAAGGTGACTGCCAGCAGAATGTATACCAGCAGAAAAATGCCGCCGCCGTATTTGGCTGCCAGATACGGGAAGCGCCAGATGTTGCCCAGACCCACCGAAGCGCCTGCGGCAGACAGCACGAACCCGATCTTACCGGAGAATGCGCTGCGCTTGTGTTGTTGTTCCATGTTGTTGTTCCTCTTTTCCTATCTGCTATAAAAATTAAGCAAAACAAGTGTACCACAACTGCGTACAACTGGCAAGCAATAACACCCCGGTCAGCGCCTGACGGCGCTGACCGGGGTGTTTACCAGTTTCTTTTTATTTTTACAGCTTATGGTACTTGCGATCCTCTTCCTCGTAGACGGGGTCGCAGGTCAGGTACATGCCCAGACGGTTCAGGGTGCTGCTGTCCACGCTGGAAAGCAGCACGGTGGAGTGCACATCGCAGCCCTTGAGGTTGGGCAGCTGGTGCATGGCTGCTGCGGCAAGCTCGCTGGAAGCGGCAGAGCTGGACAGGGCGATCAGGATCTCGTCGGTATGCAGACGGGGGTTCTTGCCACCCAGATAGTTGGTCTTGAGGGTCTGGATAGGCTCGATGGCAGCGGCGCTGACCAGATCCGTCTCCTGCGGGATGCCCGCCAGATACTTGAGCGCATTGATCAGGGCGCTTGCGGTAGCGCCCAGCAGCGGGCCGGTCTTGCCGGTGATGACAGTGCCGTCGCTCAGCTCAATGGCAGCAGCCGGTGCGCCGCCGGTGGCCTCGCTGCGGGCGTGTGCCTGCTTTTCCACTTCCCGGGCACCCATGGTCAGCCCGGCCTGATTCATCAGCAGCTCCAGCTTGTAGCGCTCGCTCTCCTTGGCGGTGCCGGTGATCTTCTGCTCGCACAGGCACTTGTAGTACCGGCGCACGATCTCCTTGCGGGAGGCCTCGCAGCAGACTGCGTCGTCCACGATGCAGTTGCCGGCCATGTTCACGCCCATATCCGTGGGGGACTTATAGGGGCTCTGGCCTGCGATCAACTCGAACATCGCATTCACCACCGGGAAGATCTCGATGTCGCGGTTGTAGTTCACGGTGGTCACGCCGTAGGCTTCCAGATGGAAGGGGTCGATCATGTTCACATCGTTCAGGTCGGCGGTGGCGGCCTCGTAGGCCAGATTGACCGGATGCTTCAGGGGAATGTTCCAGATGGGGAAGGTCTCGAACTTGGCGTAACCGGCCTTGACGCCCCGCTTATATTCATGATACAGCTGGGACAGGCAGACGGCCATTTTTCCGCTGCCGGGGCCGGGCGCAGTGATGACCACCAGCGGGCGCTCGGTCTCAATGTACTCGTTGCGGCCGTAGCCCTCGTCGCTGACAATGCGGGCCACATCGTTGGGGTAGCCGGGAATCTTGTAGTGGCGGAAGGTGCGGATGCCCAGACTGCTCAGCCGCTTTTCAAAGGCTTCCACCTCGGCGGCGGCGGTGTACTTGGTCACGCACACACTGCCCACATACAGCCCCATCTCCTGAAAAGCGTCGATGAGACGCAGCACGTCCAGATCGTAGGTGATGCCGTAGTCGCCGCGCACCTTGCTGCTGATGATATCCTCGGCGCTGATGACGATGACGATCTCGGCCTGCTCCTTGAGCTGCAAAAGCATTTGCAGCTTGGAGTCCGGCTGAAAGCCGGGCAGCACGCGGGAGGCGTGGTAATCGTCGAACAGCTTGCCGCCGAATTCCAGATACAGCTTATTGTCAAACTTCTTGATGCGCTCGCGGATATGCTCAGACTGCATCGCAAGATATTTGTCGTTGTCAAATCCTATTTTCATCGTTCGTTTCCTCTCTGGTGGCCCGGCACACCATACCCGGGCTTTAAAATCACAAATATAAGTATACCACAGCCCGGGGTGGGGTGCAATGCAAAACAAAGCGCTGAACGCAATTCCGGCAGGATAGGTCGTTTTGGGCGGTATATTGTCCTGTTTTTTGTGAAAATGGTGCCTGCGCAAAACGCAAAGGGGACTGCCGCGGTGTGCGGCAGTCCCCTTTGCTCTTATGAAGAACTATCCGTATGGAGAAAGAAAATGGCTTGTTACTTCGCCTCGGCGGGCTGGGTCTTTTTGACAAGGCTCAGGATCACTGCGCCCAGCACACTGCCCACAGCCAGCGCCACACAGTACAGCGCAGCGTGATCCACCACCGGGAATACGAAGATGCCGCCGTGGGGTGCACGCAGTGCACAGCCGAAGGTCATGGAGAGCGCACCGGCGACCGCAGAGCCGACAACGCAGCTGGGCAGGACGCGCAGCGGGTCGGCTGCTGCATAGGGGATAGCGCCCTCAGACACGAAGCACAGGCCCATGACGTAGTTCACAATGCCGTTGCGGCGTTCGTCCAACGTCCACTTGCGGGGGCAGAAGGTGGCGGACAGGGCAATAGCGATGGGAGGAACCATGCCGCCCACCATGACGGCGGCCATCACCTCGTAGTTACCGGAGGCAAGAGCTGCGGTGCCAAAGACGTAGGCTGCCTTGTTGACCGGGCCGCCCATATCCACGCTCATCATACCGGCCACGATGGCGCCCAGCAGCACCTTGGAGCTGCCGCCCAGTGCGTTCAGCCAGTCGGTCATGGCGGTGTTGATCATGCCCATAACCGGGTTCACGGCGCACATCATCGCACCTACGATAAGAATGCCGCCCAGCGGGTAGATGAGCATGGGGCGGATACCGTTCAGGCTGGCGGGCAGCTTTTCGGTGATCTTTTTAAGGAACTGCACGATGTAGCCCGCTGCAAAACCGGCCAGCAGCGCTGCAAGGAAGCCGCCGGAGATGCCGGTGGTGCTGCCTGCGGCAAGGTCGGTGAAGTTTGTGCCGTTCATAGCCAGCACGCCGCCGGCAAAGCCTACGGCCAAGCCCGGGCGGTCGGCGATGGACATGGCGATGAAGCCTGCCAGAATGGGCAGCATATAGCCGAAGGCTGCGCCGCCCACCGTCTTGAAGAAGGCGGCAACGGGGGTGTTCATGCCGAAGTTTGCGGGGTTGATGCTGTAATCATCCAACAGGAAGGCCAGCGCGATCATGATGCCGCCGCCTACCACGAAGGGCAGCATATGGGAAACGCCGTTCATCAGGTTCTTGTACAGGCTGCGGCCAAAGCTGTCCTTACCGGCGGTGTCGTCCTCGGCTGCTGCGCCGCCCTCGGCGTGGAACACAGGCACCTCGCCGTGGGCAATCTTCTTGATGAGCTCCTCCGGCTTATGGATGCCGTCGTCCACGCGGGTGAACAGCACCGGTTTGCCGTCGAAACGGGCGGTTTCCACCTTTTTCTCCGCTGCTACGATAATGCCGTCACAGGCGGCGATCTCGGCGCGGGTCAGGATGTTCTTTGCACCGTCCGAGCCGTTGGTCTCCACCTTGGTGGGCAGACCCAGCTTGTCACCGGCCTTGGTCAGTGCCTCGGCGGCCATGTAGGTGTGGGCGATACCGTTGACGCAGGCGGTCACAGCCAGAATGCGGTAGCCGTCCTGCGGGATAGCCTGCTGGGTAAAGCTCTCTGCGCCAAACTGTGCTTCTTCCTGCGCGTCGATGCACTCCAAGAACTCCTTGGGGGTCTTGGCGGCTTTAAGCTTTTCCACAAAGTCCTCGTTCATCAGCATCTGCATCATGCGGGCCAGCATATCAACGTGCAGGCTGCCGTTTTCCGGGGCGGCAATGGCAAACAGCAGGTCGGTGGTGCCGTCATCCTCAGCGTTGTACTGTACCGGGGTGCTCAGCCGCAGGGCGGCCAGACTGGGGCGGGTAACCACATTGGTCTTGGCGTGGGGCACAGTGATGCCGTTATCCACATAGGTAGAGCCCTCGGCCTCGCGGGCGTAGAGTGCCTTTTTGTAAGCCTCTTTGTCGGTGATGTTGCCATGGGTAGCCTGCAGCTCCACCAGACGGCTCAGGATCTGCTCCTGCGTCTGCAGCGCTTCGTCCAGCGCAATGGACTGTGCGGTAAATAACTCGGTAATGCGCATAAACGTTCCTCCTTTGTTCCTTTTATCCTATCAAAGCTGCGCCAGCAGCTCGTCGATCTTTTCCTTTGTGGCAAGCCCAAGGCTGAAAGCCGTTGCGCTGCCGCAGGCCGTGCCCAGACGCAGCGCCTGCGCGTAGCTGCGGCTTTGCAGATACCCGGCCACAAAACCGGCCACCATGCTGTCGCCTGCGCCCACGCTGTTGACCACCTTGCCCTTGGGGCAGCCGATGCGGTGCACCTGTCCCTGCTCGTCCAGCAGCAGCGCACCGTCCCCGGCCATGCTTACCAGCACGTTGCGCGCGCCCTTTTCCTGCAAAGTACGGGCAGCTGCCACGATCTCTGCGTCACTGGTCAGCACCTTGCCCACGATCTCGCCCAGCTCATGGTTGTTGGGCTTGATGAGGAAGGGATGGTAGGGCAGCACGTTTACCAGCAGGTCGCGGGTGGCATCCACCACCGCGCGCACGCCCCTGCCCTGCAGCCGCGCCAGCAGCCGCTCGTAGACGCTTTGCGGCAGGCTTGCCGGGATGCTGCCTGCCAGAATAAGGATATCGCCCTCGGCCAGCTTGTCCAGCTGGGCTTCCAGCTGCTGCAAAGCGCTTTCCGGGATGGCAGGGCCTGCGCCGTTCAGCTCAGTCTCCTGCCCGGCCTTGATCTTGACGTTGATGCGGGTCATGCCGTTTTCCAGATGCACAAAGTCGGTCTTGAGCCCCTGTGCCGCCAGACCGCGCTCCAGCCATGCGCCGGTCTCCCCGGCCACAAAGCCCAGTGCCACGCTCTCGCAGCCCAGCTGCGCCAGCACGCCGGACACGTTGATGCCCTTGCCGCCCAGCACGCAATCCTCGCCTTGGGCGCGGTTCACTTCACCCACCTCCAGCGGTGCGTCCAGACGCACAACGTAATCAATAGCCGGGTTAAAAGTAACGGTGTAGATCATGCTTCTGCCTCCTTTACGAACGTATACTGCTTATATTTCGGGTTCGGGCAGCGGTTGGTCAGGATGGCACCGCCGTGCAGGTCCGTGATGACCGCCGGGTAAATTTTAGCAAATTTGGCGTCATCCACAAGGAACCAGCTTTCCCGGGCGCGGCGGACGGCAGCGGCCTTTACCGCTGCTTCCTCGGGGTCCGGGGTGGTAAAGCCCGCCTCCAGCGCCACGCCGTTGGCACCCATGAATGCTTTGGTGAAGTTATACTGCTGGATGCTGCTGACCGCCGGAGCGCCCACGATGGCTTCGGTCTGGGGGCGCAGCAGCCCGCCGGGAAGATACACCCGACAACCCTTCTGCGCCAGCAGCCGGGCGTGCGCCACGCCATTGGTCACATAGGTGGCTTTGAGCGCCACACCCGTCAACGCCCGCACCAGCTCCAGCGTGGTGGTGCCTGCATCAATGAATACAAAATCCTCGGCAGCAATGAGCGCTGCGGCGGCTGCGGCAATGCTGCGCTTTTCGGCTACCGCCAGCGTCTCCTTAGCCTCCATGGTAGGCTCGTCTGCCAGAAAGCGGCTGTCCGGCAGGGTGGCCCCTCCGTGTACCTTGGTCAGCCTGCCCTGCCGGTTCAACTCGGTCAGGTCACGCCGGATCGTGGATTCGCTGGTGTGCAGCGCCTCACACAGCTGCTGCACCGTCACGGTGCGCTGCTCGTTCAGCTGCTCTAGGATCAGCGCAAAACGTTCCTCCGCCAGCATGGTGTCTTTTCCCTTCTTTCCTTCCCACGCCTGACCATTTCCGCACGGTCTTGGCGTGTTTTGGTTGTTTTCATCTTTATTATAGCAAAAATCTTGTCAAAATCAATCAGCTTCGGTCATTTTCGATCACAAAGAATTTTCATCATTTTTGTGCAGAATTTCCAACGCCTTGGATACAAGAGCTTTTTGCACGCAAAAAGACCACCGCACTTGTGTATGCGGTGGTCTTTTCTGCGTTTTTGTGACCGGTCGTGACCAGTTTTGGTGCTCCGGCTGGTTTACATCAGGCATCCGAGCGGGAGTAGGCGTTCTTCATCTGGCAGCTCAGCTCAAACAGAACTTTATCCAGCGTGTCGGCGGCCTTCTCCTGCAGCATGGCGGCAATGGCGGTGTTGGCTTCCTCCCGCAGGGCGGCGCGGCTTGCGGCGTCCGGCTCGGCGGCAAGCTTTGCATCGTACCCGTTCACCAGTGCGCGGGCAGCGGAGAGCACGGCCTCCTCGTAGCGCTCGAGGTGGAAGAGGGATTTATTATAGGAGGCGTCTGCCATGGCGGCAATCAGACGGCTGGTCCAGTAGAAGTTATCGGTGGACACGGTGCCGGTGGTGTTGGCCAGATACTCCGGGGTACGCTCCACGTTGGCGTAGAAGGGCACCATGGTGTTGAAGGCGTTGGAGGCATAGGCCACCCACTCCACAGCGCGGGATTCCTCCGGCTGGTCGGGACGCATCTGCAACAGTGCCATAAAGTCGTTGCGATTGATGCCGATAGAGCGGTATGCCCCCTTTGCGGACTTGTCGCCATAGCTCAGGTAGGGGTCGTAGGGGGTGCCCTGATAGTGGCTGGACAGCATATACTTGATGTCCTCCGGGGTCACCTTGCGCTCCGGCACCATGCACCACGGCAGGTCGTCGGACATGGGGGTGTAGTCGGCGTCGGCACCCTCCCACACCCATGTGCGGGGGTTGAGGTAGCGCAGCATATACCATGCGCGGGGGGTGTTGTAAACGTGGTCGGCGTCATCGTGGCTGCCAAAGGCATCCCGGGGGTTCAGTGCGCCGTCCAGAGAGAGGTCGAGGTGGTTCTTGGCGATGAACTCCCGCAGATCGGCAGAGCAGAGGTAGTTTTCCTGTGCGCCGAAGGCATCTTCCAGATCAAAGGAGTCGATACCCAGCTGGTTGGGCATGACCACATACACATCGTCCGGCACGCGGCGGGCGATCCAGTGGTGGCCGCCGATGGTCTCCAGCCACCAGATCTCGTTTACATCCTGAAAAGCAATGCCGTTCATCTCGTAAGTACCGTACTGCTCCAGCAGGCTGCCCAGACGCAGCACGCCCTCGCGGGCAGAGTGGATGTAGGGCAGTACCAGATAGACGATATCTTCCTCGCCGATGCCGCCGGGCACCTCGGGCTTTTCACCCTTGGCGGGCTGATACTCCACCAGCGGGTCTGCGCCCAGCACGCGGGGATTGGATGTGATGGTCTCGGTGGCGGTCATGCCCACGTTAGCGGCGTTGACACCGGAAGCCGCCCAGATACCCTTACCCTCCACGGCGTTAGGCATGGCGGTAAACCGCAGTGCGCCCTCCGGCAGGGGGATCTCCACATGGGAGAGGACGCTGCGGTAGGTCTTGGGCAGATCCTCCGGGTGGATCACGGTAAATTTTTTAGCGGTGAAATGGCCGGAGCCGGAGTCATCGTTGCGGGCGATCATGGTAGAGCCATCGTACGATGCTGCCTTGCCGACCAGAATGGTAGTGCAAGCCATAGGTTTTCCCTCCATATTCTATAATGTGCCTCTATTGTAGAACTTTTGCAGCGGAATTGCAACCGGGAAACAAAAACCGCCGCGCTGCGTACCACGGCAGAGCGGCGGGAGATGGAATGCTTTTTTCAGGCTGTTACTGGACTGCCCCGTAGAAGTCCTCGCCGGGCAGCGTACCGCCCACGGCGGCAGGATCGGCATCGTAGAGCACCTGCAGGTAGCCGGAGACGTCCGCCTTCAGTTCCTCGCCGGTCAGGCAGACGATGTTGCAGTTGGGCAGTGCCTTTTTGGCAATGGCGGCTTTTGCCACCACCCCCTGCTCCTCGCACAGGGCGGCGGTGCCGTCCAGATCGGTGTTGGCGGCGTTCACGCTCTGGGCGTAGTCTGCCAGAAAGGCGGCTACCACGTCCGGGTGCTCCTCGGCGTAGGCCTTGCGCACCACGGTCACACCGGTGATCAGCTGGGTGTCTGCCACCTTGTCCCACTCGGCGGTCAGGTCAAGGGCTACCCGCAGGGTGTCGTCCTTCAGCCCGGCGGCAGTCACATAGGGCTGGGGCAGCACTGCAATGGCATCCTGTGTGGTTGCCATCTGGGCGGTCACCTCGGTAGCCTCGCTGTAATACTGGATGTCCACATCCTTGTCCGGGTCAAGGCCGTTGGCGGTAAGCAGATAACGCAGCACATACTCCGGGGTAGTGCCCTTGCCGGTGGACAGGATGGTGCGTCCCTTGAGGTCGGCCATGCTGTGGACGGTGTCGCCCTGCTCCACCACATACAAAACGCCCAAGGTATTCACTGCCACGGCCTGAATGCCGCCGCTGGTTTTCTGATACAGGGTCGCCGCCAGATTAGCCGGGATGGCAGCCATGTCCAGCTCACCCTTGATGAGCAGCGGCACGATCTCATCCGCAGCGCCGTAAAGCTGCAGATCGTAGTCCATGGCGGCAGTACCGGCCTGCTCCATCGACAGCAGGTTGACAAGCCCCATGGTGGTGGGGCCCTTCAACCCGGCGATGCGCAGCGGCTCGGTAACAGACAGCGGCGCTGCGGCCTCTTCTTCCTCGGAAGCAGCCGCTGAGGAAGCAGCTTCGGACACCGCTGCGCTGGAAGCGGCAGAGCTCGCGCTGCCGCCGCAGGCTGCAAGGCTCAGTGCAAGGCTGAACGCCAGCAGTAAGGACAGGATCTTTTTCATGAAATACTCCTTTTCACACCCGGCACGCCCCGGTACGGGAAGCGGAAACCGGTCTTTTTTTGAAAAATTTTGCAAAATCATTTGCTTTGCGCGTTCCAGTTTACTATAATAGGGGTAAAAATACCGTTGCGTGCGCAACGTAATTGCAGGAGGCTGCGGAGAACACTATTTTCTCTGCGGAGTTGCGATGAATAATTATCTGCCGCTGTTACAAACCACCACGCTGTTCGCGGGGCTTTCCGCTGCGGAGCTCAGCACGCTGCTGTCCAGGCTGGGGGGCAGTGTGCGCAGCTACGGCAAGGGCGAAGCCCTTGTGCTGGCGGGGGAGCCCAGCCGCCGGGTGGGCATCGTGCTGTCCGGCGAGCTGGAGGCCTACCGCCCGGCACCGGGCGGGGTGCGCATCCCCATCGCCCAAGTAGAGCCGGGCGGGGTGTTCGGGGACGTGCTGGGAGGCTCCAGCTTGTCCAGCCCGGTCACCGTGCTGGCTGCCGCCCCCTGTGAGGTGCTGCTGCTGTCCTACGAGCGGCTGCTGCTCTCGGACGGCAGCCCCGCCCACCAGCGGGTGGTGCAGAACCTTGTGCGCACCATCAGCGACAAATACTTCCTGCTCTCCCGCCGGGTAGACCTGCTGCTGCTCAAGAGCCTGCGGGCCAAGGTGTGCGCCTACCTGCTCAGCGAGGCCGAGGTGCATCACAGCCTCACCTTCACCATCCCCTACTCCCGCATCCAGCTGGCCGACTACCTCAACTGCGACCGCAGCGCCCTCTCCCGGGAGCTGAGCCTGATGCAGCGGGACGGCCTGCTCGAGACCTATAAGAGCAGCTTCAAGCTGCTGGAGCCGGACGCGCTGCGGCATATGGTGCTGTAACAGCCTCTCCCTTTGGGAGAGTCTTATATAGAAGGAGAACTTCATCATGTCCAAACCGATTTTATGGATCGTCATTCCCTGCTACAACGAAGAACAGGTGCTGCCCATCACGGCCCCCATGTTCCTGAAAAAGATAAACGACCTCGCCGCAGCGGGCCTTGTCAGCGAGAAGAGCCGGGTGCTCTTCGTCAACGACGGCTCCCGCGACGCCACCTGGTCCCTCATCCAGAAGTTCGCCTCTGAGGATGAGCACTTCATCGGCATCTCCCAGAGCCGGAACCGCGGCCACCAGAACGCCGTACTGGCCGGGCTGATGGAGGCGCTCCACAGCGGCAGCTGCGACATCACCATCTCCATCGACTGCGACGGTCAGGACGACATCAACGCCATGGACGAGATGGTCAAAAAATATCTGGACGGTGCCGAGGTAGTCTACGGCGTGCGCAGCCGCCGGGACACCGACACCTTCTTCAAGCGGTTCACCGCCGAGGGCT
>OGHS01000350.1_pt1 | contig 23502 bp, 10 predicted proteins | sample 1571611 | NCBI WGS metagenome assembly OGHS01 (sample SAMEA2581944, study PRJEB24529) | metagenome | biome: Human gut stool | place: China | collected 2011 | reverse complement strand
TGATGTGATTGTTGTTTCATTTTTGGGATATAAGCAGGAAGAGTATTTGGTGACGAAATCGGAGAGTAATATTTCTATTAAATTGAAACAGGATTCGCAAGTACTTGAAGAAACGGTTATTGTAGGTATGGGTACGCAGCGTAAAGTGAGCGTTGTAGGTGCTATCACCAATGTCGATATAGCAGACATACAAACTCCGGCAACGAATATCAACAATATGTTGGGTGGACGTATTCCGGGTGTTATTTCACTTCAGCGTAGTGGTGAACCCGGAAAAAATATCTCAGAGTTTTGGATTCGCGGTATCGGTACTTTCGGTGCCAACAGCAGTGCTTTGGTGTTGATTGACGGTTTGGAGGGTAATTTGAGCGAGATAGATCCCTCGGATATCGAGAGTTTTTCGGTATTGAAAGATGCGTCTGCAACAGCAGTGTATGGTGTTCGTGGTGCAAACGGTGTTGTTTTGGTAACTACTAAGAGAGGTACGGCAGATAAATTGCAGATTACAGCCCGCGCCAATTGGACTATTTCTCATATGGTAAATATGCCCGAATATCTGGAGGCTTATGATTATGCAAAATTGGCGAATGAGGCTCTTAGAGTCAGAGGAAACACGCCTTTGTATTCAGACATGGAATTGGACTTGATCAAATATCAGTTAGACCCGGACTTGTATCCGAATGTAAACTGGCAGAAAGAGGTTTTGAATCGTAATGCTTTGCAGCAGACTTATTATATAAATGCAAAAGGCGGTGGTAGCCTTGCACGTTATTATCTGAGTTTGGGCATGTCTAATGAATCTTCTGCCTACAAACAGGAAAAATCTTCTAAGTATTCCACAAAAGTCGGATATCGCACCTACAATTATCGCGTCAATTTAGATATTAATCTGACTAAAACAACTACGGTTTACTTTGGGTCCGATGGTTTTATTTCAGAAAAGGCAGAGCCCGGTAATGCCGATACGGATGCTTTATGGGCCACACAGCGCAATTTGACACCGTTGACTATTCCAAGAGTTTATTCTACCGGACAATTACCGGCTTATGGAGCAGATAATGCTTATTCACCTTATGTCATGCTGAATTACACCGGTATGAGTAATACACGTCATTTCCGTGGAAAATCGACTGTAGAGTTGAAGCAAGATCTTTCTATGGTTACTAAAGGTTTGAGTGCCCGGGCACAGATAGCTTATGATACGGAGTTGAACTTGAAGGAGAAACGTTATGTGCGTCCCGAGATGTATTACGCAGATCGCCGTCGTTATACCGGAGAATTGGGACTATATAAGAAGTTAGACAGCGAACCGGTGAAGTACACTCATGAAGACGAGCAATATTATAAAGTACATTTCGAATCGATGTTGAATTATGAAAGGACTTTTGCCGAACAACACCGCCTGAGTGGGCTGTTGTACTACTATATGAGTAGTGAGCAGAAGATGAATAAGGATATTGATGATAAAGATGAAAGTTTAAGGAGCATGTATGCTATTCCTATCCGTTATCAGGGTCTGTCAGGACGAATCACTTACGGATTGCGTGATACTTATTTTTTGGATTTGAATTTTGGCTATACCGGTTCGGCCAACTTTGCAAAGGGAGATCGTTTCGGATTTTTTCCGGCAGTAGCTGTGGGATGGGTTCCTACCGGATATGATTGGGTACGGGAGAAATTGCCATGGTTGGACTTTTTGAAAATCCGTGGATCATACGGTACGGTAGGTAACGACCGTTTGACAAATACTCGTTTCCCTTATCTGACGCTATTGAAAACTGGTGATGGTGGTGGTTGGGGAAGTACCAACGGATATATCACAGAAGAGACGATAGGCGCTGATAACTTGAAATGGGAAATTGCCAAGAAAACGGATATTGGTATTGAAGGTAAACTGTTTGGAGAACGTTTAAATTTTGTAGTAGATGTTTTCTATGATAAACGTGACGGTATCTATCAGGAACGTCAACAAATCCCTGACTATGCTGGTTTACAGAAAATGCCTTTCGGTAATGTCGGAAAGATGGTAAGTTATGGTTCAGACGGTAATATTTCATTTACTCAGAATATCAATAAAAATATGTCGTTTACATTGCGCGGAAACTTTACTTATTCGGCCAATGAAGTGAAAAATTGGGAACAGGCTGTACAAAAGTATGATTATCAAAACTATTCAGGTTATGTAAACAATGCATTCCGTGGATATATTGCTTTGGGGCTTTTCCGTGACGAAGCGGACATAGCCGCCAGTCCGAAGCAGACGTTCGGAGATTATTTGCCGGGAGATATCAAATATAAAGATGTAAATGGGGATGGTGTGATTAATGATGATGACAAAGTGCCTTTATCTTATCCGAACTATCCGCGTCTGATGTATGGTTTTGGTGGAGAATTCCGGTATAAGAATTTGACTTTAGGGGTCTTGTTTAAAGGAACTGGAAAGACAGACTACTATTTTGTAGATGACAACGGATATTGGGATAAAGGAAAGAATGGTGAAGGGTATATACCGTTTTATGGTGGAAAAACCGGTAATGTGCTGAAGATTGTTGCTGACCAAAGTAACCGTTGGACTCCGGCATCTTATTCCGGTGATCCTTCGACAGAGAATCCGAATGCAAGATTCCCACGTCTTAGCTATGGTAAGAATGAGAATAATACTCAGTTCTCGTCATTCTGGTATCAAAATGCACGCTATCTGAGATTGCAGGAAATTAGTGTTAACTATAATTTACCGGCTGGTAGATTACTGAAATATTTGGGAGTACGTTCTCTTGATTTACAGTTTGTTGCATCTGACCTGTGTATCTGGAGCCCGATGAAATTGTGGGATGCAGAGCAGGCCGATCACAATGGTGGAGCTTATCCGATTCCACAGCGTTTTGCTTTCCAGATGTATGTGAATTTTTAAGAATTGTTTTTTGATTTAAAATAGAATGAGTATGAAATTCATAAATAAGAGTGTTTGGTTAATCCCATGTTTGGTATTGGGATTAATGAGCTCATGCGATTTTTTGAGTGTTGACAAATATTTTGATGATACATTGAAATATGACTCGGTATTTGCCAACCGGGTAAATTTGGAGAAATATTTATGGGGAACGGCAGGAGAGTTGCCGGATGAGAGTAAGATATTTGGAAATGACGAAACTCCCGGTATTACGGCTGCCGATGATATATTTACGTTGATGGGCTATGACTTGTTCCATGGAAAAGCATTGACTTTAGGACTTGTTTCTGCTGCCAATACTCAGGGATTAGGAGTATGGAGTACCTGTTATAAGGTAATTCGTAAAGCGAATCTTATTTTGAACAGAATGGACGAATGTACGAATATTACGCCTTTGCAAAAACAGGAGTTATTGGGTTACACTCATTTTCTTCGTGGGTATGCTTATTATTATATTCTGATGAATTATGGTCCGGCAGTACTCTTGGGTGATGAGGTTCTGGAAACGAATGAAGAGGCGGAGTATTATGATCGGGCTCGTGCCACGTATGATGAGACAGTGGAATACATTTGTTCCGAACTGGAAATAGCTGCTAAATACATTCCAGCGGATGTTTCTGTCGTAAATTATGGCCGTCCTTCAAAGGGGGCAGCTTACGCAATTATAGCCCGCGTACGTTTACAGGCGGCTAGTCCGGCATTTAATGGAGGAACGGCAGCTTATCGCTATTTTGGAAACTGGAAACGTGGTACGGATGGAGTACAATATGTATCCCAAACCTATGATGAAAGAAAATGGGCATTGGCAGCTGCTGCTGCCAAGCGTGTAATGGATATGGATGGCGGACAACGCTATACATTGCATACGGTAGGAGCCTCAAGTTCCGGCGCATATGTTACCCCTGAGTTGCCGGAAGGTGTTCCTACGGAAACTTTTCCGAATGGCGCCGGAGGAATCGACCCTTTGAAATCTTATACGGATATGTTTAATGGAGAAACTTATTCGACACAAAATAAAGAATTGATCTGGGCGCGTAATTCAGGAGAAGTGGCAGAGTATACCCGTCAATCTTTCCCAGCAGTTATGGGAGGATATAGCGGTATGTGCCTGACACAGAAATTAGTGGATGCTTATAAGACGCGTAACGGAAAAACAATTCAGGAAGCTGCTCCCGATGAATATTCGGAAGAAGGTAATACGACAAGGGTTCAGACATTCTCTGGTTATCGCTTAAATAGAGGTACTTATAATATGTACAGTAATCGTGAGATGCGATTCTATGCTTGTGTAGGATTTAGTGGTTGTTATTGGCCGGGAACTTCTTGTAGTAATAGCGGTTCTTTCAATTTGACGGTGAATTATTATATGAATGGTAATGCAGGAAAGAATATGGCTACCGGAGACCATAAGGATAGAAATTATGCTGTAACCGGATATGTATTGAAGAAATATATTCATCCTTCAGACAATTGGTATAATGGTAACGGCTCTGCTCGTGTAGCCAAAGCCTTTCCGATTATTCGTTACGCTGAAATTCTTTTGTCTTATGCGGAAGCCATCAATCATTTAAATTCTACGCATACGGTAACCATGGAGAGTGGCGAAACTTATGAACTCTCGAGAGCCGGTAATTTGCAGGATATGATCACAGCGTTCAATATGATTCGCTATAGAGCAGGCTTGCCGGGATTACGGGCACAGGATTATGCAACTGAGGAGGATATGGATGCACAGATCGTGACAGAACGTATGGTTGAGTTTTTAGGTGAAGGACGTCGTTTCTATGATATTCGCCGTTGGGGTATTTATGAAGAGGAAGAAAGCAAACCTATCGAGGGTATGAATATAGACGGACTTGAAAACGAATTTTTCCAGCGTACAGTTGTCAATCATGCGGACTATCGTAACCGGGTGGTTGATAAAAAAACAGTGTTTTTGCCTATTCCCCGGAATGAAGTGAGAAAAGCTCCTAAGTTGGATCAGAATCCGGGATGGGATGATTAATATAAACCTATGTATTTAAGGAAAAGAACATGAAAACAAGTCGTATATTATTGGCAGCTGCTGTAACTTTTTGCATGACAGCTTGTAATGAAGATGCACAGTTTGATAAGGAATTGTACAAGAAAGTGATAAATGTCTTAAGCGATGATAACCTGGTTTTTTCAGTGAACCATGATCTGAATAAGCAAGAGTCCACCGGATATATAAGTATCGGATGTGGAGGAACCAAGCATATAGATACGGATGTATTGGTGGAACTGGAACCGGATAATGAAGCGCTGGCAGAGTATAACCGATTGAATTTTGATATTGATGAGTCGAAGTTTGCCCACGCACTCGACCCACAGCGGTACGATATACCTGATATGACCACCGTATTAAAAGCGGAGAGTGAAGATAATTATGGTACTATTCCGGTACATGTACGTCCGGAAGGTTTGTCTCCCGATTCTATTTATCTGATTCCTCTTCGAATTAAAAGTGTATCGGCTTATGAAATTAATCCGGATAAACGTACGGTTCTATACCGCGTTTTGCTGAAAAATGATTATGCTCTTCAATCGCCTTCAACTACTTACTCGACGGTAGGTATGGATATATTCTATAAGGAAAATGGAGAAGATATCGACCGGTATAGTTCGTTCTCATTGACACGTCCGGTTGTTCCCTTGACAAAGAATTCGATTCGTTGTTTTGCCGGTATGAATACGTATGATGTTTCTAAATTGACGAAAGAGGATATTCAGAAATATGCGATACGTATAACAGTGAATGAGGATGCGACTTTGACAATAACTTCGGTGGGTACCATGCAGGTTGAAATGGTAGATAGCAGTGAAAGCAGTTTATATGTAGAGACGAAGACCAATTTGGATAGAATTCAAAGGTTCTATTTACATTACCGGTATCGTCTGTTGAAAGACGGATGTGACGGTAGTAATGGCGATGCCGATTATGACGTTTGGCACGATATAGAAGAAACGATGACAAAGAAAGAACCTTTGATCAATTCGTAAGGTAAAAAGGTATTGTTTTCAGTGATTTTTTGAATACAGGTCTCATGGATAGAGATGTACAACCAATCGTTCCATGGGACCTGTTTTTATTAAGGTAGCATTTTTTTACAGACGTAATACTTATGGTAAATACTATAATTCGGAAAATACTTATTTTATTGTTGGTTGCAGGAACGACGGGTATCACAAAACTGGAAGCTGCTTCGGCGAAAGCTCCGGTCGATTATGTGAATCCATATATGGGGAATATCAGTCATTTGCTGGTTCCTACCTATCCGATCGTACATCTGCCCAACAGTATGTTAAGAGTTTATCCGCAGCGTGGTGATTATACTTCGGATAAAATTCATGGGCTCCCATTGATACAGATCAGCCATCGCGGTTCTTTTGCTTTTAACCTGTCGCCTTTTCAGGGGGATGCATCCGGATTGTCCCGGGTAATCAATTTTGAGTATGATAACGAGGTGACCAAACCTTATCACTATCAGGTGGATTTATGCAATCAGCAGTTACATGTAGAGTTTGCACCTTCGCACCAATCGGCAATTTATCATTTTGATTATAAGGAAGATAAAACTCCTTATCTCATATTAAATGCCGGAAATGGTGAATTGGAGGTTAGCGGTAACGTGATTTCCGGTTATCAGAATATGTGGAATAACCTGCGGGTATATATCTATATGGAGACGGATACGGAGCCGATGAAGACGGGTACTCTCCAATCTGATAAATGGGAGGAAGGAAAACGCAAGGCAAAAGGGGATAATACCTGCGTGGTGGTCGGCTGGAATGCCGCTCCGCTTTCGTTGAATGTCCGTTATGGAGTTTCGTATATCAGTGTGGAGCAAGCGAAAAGGAACTTACGAAGAGAGATCAAAGACTTTGATCTGAAAAAGGTAACGTCGGCAGGACGCAAAATCTGGAACGAAGAACTTGGAAAAATCAGTGTTTCCGGTGGAACGGAAAATGACCGTTTCGTTTTCTATACTTCTCTGTACCGTTGCCTGGAACGTCCGGTAAACATCAGTGAAGAAGGCCGCTATTTCTGTGTATACGATAATCGGATACATGAAGACGGTGGTTATGCTTACTATACGGACGACTGGATTTGGGATAGTTATCGGGCGGCCCATCCTTTACGAATATTGACCGACCGGAAAAAACATACGGATATCATCCGTTCATTTCTGAGGATGTCCGAGTTCAGTTCGGACCATTGGTTTCCTAATTTTCCGGAAGTGACGGGAGATTCGCGCCGGATGAATTGCAATCATGGAGTCTCTGTCATAGCGGATGCCTGGTATAAAGGAGTACGTGATTTTGATTTACAGAAGGCCTATACCTATACGAAGGCTGCTATTGAAGAAAAGACGCTGGCTCCCTGGTCGAGTGCAAAGGCCGGATGGATAGACCGTTTTTATAAAGAGAAAGGATATATCCCGTCATTGGCATCGGGAGAACAGGAAACGGTGCCTGAAGTGAACTCTTTTGAGAAAAGGCAATCGGTCGCTGTAACGTTAGGGACAGCTTATGACCAGTGGTGTCTGTCGCGTATCGCTTCTGCTCTCGGATTGGAGAAGGAAGCGGATCATTATGTGTCCTGTTCTTACAACTATCGTAATTTGTTTAATCCCCAAACCTCTTTCTTCCACCCCAAGGATAAGGATGGCCGTTTTTTAGAGCCTTTTGATTATCGTTTTTCCGGGGGACTCGGTGCACGTGAATATTATGGAGAAAACAACGGTTGGATTTATCGGTGGGACGTTCAGCATAACTTCGGCGATTTGGTAAATATGATGGGAGGAGCTTCGGCTTTTGTTAAAAACCTGGATGCCACCTTCAGTGAATGGTTGGGGAAACCGAAGTACGAATTTTACGCCCAACTCCCTGATCACACAGGAAATGTGGGGCAATTTTCTATGGCTAACGAGCCTTCTCTACACATTCCTTATCTGTACAATTATGCACAGACCCCTTGGAAAACCCAGCAACGGATCCGTTCGCTGGTTCATCAGTGGTTTCGGAATGATTTGATGGGAGTTCCCGGAGATGAAGACGGTGGCGGTCTTTCTTCCTTTGTCGTTTTCTCAATGATGGGCTTTTATCCGGTTACACCGGGCTTGCCGGTATATCATATCGGAAGTCCTTTCTTCTCTTCCGTAAAAATGAAGTTAAGCAATGGAAAGGTCTTGGAAATTATTGCCCGTAATTGTTCGGTTGATAATAAATATATTCAGTCGGCTAAGCTGAATGGTAAAGTATGGTCAAAGCCCTGGTTTCGTCATGAAGATATAGAAAACGGAGGAAAACTCGAATTTGTAATGGGTAATCAATGTAATACGGAATGGGGAGCGAGTGCCGATGATGTACCTCCCTCACTTAATGTAATGGAACATAAACACAACTACTAAACTATATACCTATGAGATTTAAATTTTTATTATTATCACTTTTAGCAATTCAGGGCTGTAAATCACCTGATATTCAAGAAGCGGAAATTTATAGTACATCCGAGCAGGCTCAGTGGCAGAGGTCGCCCGTGCAGGTCCAGAGGCAGACAGACGTGGATGCCGACATTATTGTTTCGGATACGGAAGAACAGGTGATTGACGGTTTTGGCGGATGCTTTAATGAATTGGGATGGGATGCTTTGTCTTTATTATCCGAAGGGCAGCGTGATACGGTATTAAATGCTTTGTTTGGCCCGGATGGTGTGCATTTTACATTCTGCCGTTTACCGGTCGGCGCGAATGATTATGCCCGTGACTGGTATAGTTATAATGAAACTCCGGGAGATTTTGAAATGAAGAATTTCAGTATAGAGCGCGATAAGGGTGGGGTGATACCCTATATAAAAGCCGCATTAGCCATCAATCCGAATCTCAAGTTATGGGCTTCACCCTGGAGTCCTCCTGTCTGGATGAAAGCCACCAAACATTATGCGACTGCTCCCGGTGAGCACAACGATTTCAGAGAAGGAAATGAAGTGGCCGGTGATCATCTTATACAAGAGCCCGAATATCTGACTGCTTATGCGCTTTATTTATCCAAATTCATTGATGCGTATAAACAGAATGGCATTGACGTTTCGTTATTGTATTTTCAGAATGAACCCTATACAAAGCATCAATGGCCCAATTGCAGTTGGCTTCCGAAGTCGATGGCCAATTTTATCGGGAAATATTTAGGACCGGCATTTAGCGAGAAGCATCCGAATGTCGATTTATGGTTCGGTACTTTTAACTGCAATAAGATGGCAGATTTGGCTTGTGTGATGGAAGATACTGATGCCGCCCAATATATCCGTGGCATCGGATTGCAGTGGGAAGGAAAAGATATTGTGGCTGATGTTCATCAAAAATACCCTGATATGAAACTGATGCAGACAGAAAACGAGTGTGGCGGCGGTACTTTTGACTGGGGAGCGGCAGAACATACATTTGACTTGCTGAATACCTATTTGAACGGAGGTGTGAACTCTTATATGTACTGGAATATGGTTTTGCAGGATGATGGTGCCAGTTCTTGGGGATGGAGACAAAATGCGATGATACGTATCGACTCACAGACGAAACAGGTCATTTATACACCGGAGTTTTATGTGATGAAGCATTTGAGCCATTTCGTGAAGAAAGGCGCTCATCGGCTGAATGTATCGAAAGGAAATAATGTATTGGCATTTAAAAATCCGGATGGACAGGTAGTTATTCTTTGCGCCAATAAAGATACGGAAGAACGGAATATCAGGATAGCCTGCAAAGGACATGTGGCCAATGTAAAACTGGCTCCCAAAACATTTAACACGATAACCCTTTAAACTTTTAAATATTTAAACTACAAACTTACATGATGAAGATTCTTAAATTAATCGGATGCTCGTTATCTCTGTTGGCATTGCCGTTGACAGGGCAGGCACAGAACGGTGGCGAGCTGTTCCGCGACATGAATGCTCCTCAGCATTAACGTCTTTTAGATTTGCTCTCCAGATTGACGATAGAGGAAAAAATCTCTTTGCTGGTGAATGATGCAAGAGAGATTCCCCGCTTGAATATTGATAAATATTATCATGGAAACGAAGCTTTGCACGGTATTGTCCGCCCGGGTGAGTTTACGGTATTTCCTCAAGCTATCGGGTTGGCGGCAACTTGGAATCCCGGGCTGATTTTTGAGGTCTCTTCCGCCATTTCGGATGAGGCGCGGGGACGTTGGAAAGAGCTGGATTATGGTAAGAAACAAATAGCCGGTGCCAGTGACTTGCTGACTTTCTGGTCGCCTACTGTAAATATGGCCCGTGACCCGCGTTGGGGCAGAACTCCGGAGACTTACGGAGAAGATCCGTTTCTGACCGGAGTGATCGGCTGCGAGTTTGTCAAGGGCTTGCAAGGCGATCATCCCCGTTATTTGAAAACGGTTTCTACTCCTAAACACTTTGCTGCCAATAATGAGGAGCACAACCGTTCGAGCTGTAATGCACGAATGTCCGAACGGGACTTACGAGAGTTCTACCTGCCTTCTTTCGAACGTTGTATCGTCGATGCAAAGGCGCAGTCCATCATGATGGCCTACAATGCGGTGAACGGGGTTCCCTGTACAGTCAATACCTACCTGATAAAGAATGTATTGCGTGGAGACTGGGGCTTTAACGGTTATATTGTTTCAGATTGCAGCGCCCCCGAGTGGATGGTGACTAAACATAAATATGTGAGAGATCTGGACGCAGCTGCGACATTAGCTATTAAAGCCGGACTCGATTTGGAGTGCGGTGACCGTGTATATACGGCTCCGTTATTGAAAGCCTATAACGAATCGATGGTAAGCAAAGCCGATATCGATTCTGCCGCTTACCGGGTTTTGCGGGGCAGAATGCTCCTGGGGCTTTTTGACGATCCTTCTCAGAATCCCTATAATCAGATAGAGCCCTCTGTTATCGGTTGTAAGAAGCATCAGGAACTGGCATTGGAAACTGCACGGCAAAGTATGGTTCTTCTGAAAAATCAGAAAAACTTCTTGCCTTTAAATTTAAAGAAAGTAAAGTCCATTGCTGTGGTGGGTATCAATGCCGGTCACTGTGAATTTGGAGATTATAGCGGCATTCCGAAGAACGCTCCCGTTTCTGTGCTCGATGGTATCAGGAAGTATGCTGAAAAAGCGAATGTGGAAGTTGTATATGCCCCTTGGGTATCTACGGGTTCGGATTTTGATCCGATTAGCAAGAACTACTTCCCGAACGGCTTGAAAGCAGAGTATTTCACAAATAGCAAGTTGGAAGGTACACCGTCGGTTCGTACGGAGGAAGAGTTGATTTATGATCCCGCCAACCGTCCTGATCCGTTCCAGCCGCAGGCACCCATGTCCATTCGCTGGACAGGTGTTCTTAAACCGGCCGTTTCGGGAGAATACACATTGGGACTGAAAACGGACGACGGTTGCCGTCTGTTTCTGGATGGAAAGAAACTGATTGACTCGTGGACAGAACGAAGTGCCCAGATGGATAATGTAATAGTGAAGTTGGAAGCCGGCAGAGAATATAACTTGCAGGTGGAGTATTTTGATGGCGGCGGAGATTGTTTTGCGCGTCTTTATTGGAAGGTACCTACTACCGATCAGGTAGATCGTTTGGCATTGTTTGGCGATGCCGGTAAGGCTGCCAAAGAGTGTGATGTAACCGTTGCCGTTTTGGGTATCAATAAATCGATCGAGAGAGAAGGGCAGGATCGTTACTCTTTGGAGTTACCTACCGATCAGCAGGAGTTTATCCGTGAGCTCTACAAGGTAAATCCGAATACGGTGGTCGTGTTGGTTGCCGGAAGCTCTTTGGCCATTAACTGGATCGATGAAAATGTTCCGGCCATATTGAATGCCTGGTATCCCGGCGAACAGGGTGGAACAGCTATTGCAGAGGTATTGTTTGGCGATTACAATCCGGGCGGCCGCCTTCCGTTGACTTATTATAACTCATTGGCCGAGCATCCTTCTTTCGATAATTACTCGGTACAAAACAGAACTTATCAGTATTTCAAGGGTAAGCCTTTATATGAGTTTGGTTACGGGTTGAGCTATACGAAGTTCAACTACAAGAAGAAGAATGTTTCAATAGCCAATGATACGATCGATATTACATTCAAGGTATCCAATGCCGGTAAATACGATGGTGATGAAGTGGCTCAGGTATATGTTCAGTATCCGGAGACAGGTACTTATATGCCTCTGAAACAGTTGAGAGGTTTCTCCAGAGTACATATAAAGAAAGGGAAGTCCGCAGACGTAACCATTTCCGTACCGAAAAAGGAACTGCGCTATTGGGATGAGAAAACCCGGCAGTTCGTGACTCCTGAGGGTAAATATGTGTTCCTGATAGGAAGCTCGTCTGAAGATATTAAACTTCAGGAAACCATTGAATTATAATATCTCCCTAATTAAGAAAAGAAGAATGAAAAAACTTATATTTACTTTATGTCTGGGTGCTATCGCTATCACTGGTGTAGCGCAAAATGCACCTTACAAGAATCCGGATTTATCTCCGGAACAGCGTGCGGAGGATTTATTGGGGCGGTTGACTTTGGAAGAAAAAGTACGGCTGATGCAAAACGAATCTTTCCCGGTGGAGCGGTTGGGTATTGCCCATTACGACTGGTGGAACGAGGCGCTGCACGGAGTAGCCCGTGCCGGAATAGCTACGGTATTTCCCATTACAATGGGAATGGCTTCCACTTTTGATGATAAGCTGGTAGAAGATGTGTTTACGGTTGTCAGTGATGAGGCCCGTGCCAAATATCATAATGCACATCGGGAAGGCCGCAGAGGGGTACGTTGTGAGGGATTGACTTTTTGGACACCGAACGTGAATATCTTCCGTGACCCGCGTTGGGGACGCGGACAGGAGACCTATGGGGAAGATCCTTACCTGACCAGCCGTATGGGAGTTGCAGTCGTTAATGGGCTGCAAGGGCCTGCCGATGCCAAATATGACAAACTTCATGCCTGTGCCAAACACTATGCCGTGCATAGCGGTCCGGAAGCCAAACGCCATTATTTCAATGCGGAGAATATTTCGCCCCGCGATTTGTGGGAAACTTATTTGCCGGCCTTTAAAGACCTGGTACAGGAAGCGGATGTAAAAGAGGTGATGTGCGCCTATAACCGCTTTGAAGGAGATCCTTGTTGTGGCAGCAATCGTCTGTTGACTCAGATTCTGCGTGATGAATGGGGATATAAACACATGGTGGTAAGTGACTGTGGAGCCATCAGCGATTTCTTTTATAAAGACCGCCATGCCACTCATAAGGATGCGGCGGATGCAAGTGCCGCCGCCGTGCTAAGCGGTACTGATCTGGAATGCGGTATTGAATATGCCCATCTGGAAGAAGCGGTAAAGAAAGGGCTTATTTCGGAAGAACGGATCAATACAAGCCTGCGTCGTCTGTTGAAGGCCCGTTTTGAACTGGGAGAGATGGACGATGATGCCCTGGTTCCGTGGAGTAAAATCAGTATCGATACAGTGGATTGTGAAACCCATAAGCAGATGGCTCTGGATGTAACCCGTAAGTCTATGGTATTGCTGCATAACAACGGTGTGCTTCCGCTTGCCAAAACAGGTACGCGTATTGCCGTTATGGGGCCGAACGCAGTGGATTCTGTGATGCAATGGGGTAATTATAAAGGGACTCCGTCACACACATCCACCATTTTGGAAGGAATACGTAATAAGATTGGTAACGTGCCTTATGAAAAGGGCTGCGAGTTATTGACTAATCAGGTGTTCGATTCTTATTTCAGTGAGGTGTCCAACAATGGCAAACCGGGCTTCACCGGCACTTATTGGAATAATATGGATCTGAAAGGCGAAGTAGCCGCTATACAGCAGGTAAGCACCCCTTTCAATTTCAACAACGGTGGAAATACCGTTTATGCTCCGGGAGTCGGACTGTATAACTTCACTGCATCTTATGAAGGAACTTTCCGTCCGAAGAATAACGGTGATTATTCTCTGGTTATCGAGGGTGACGACGGGTATCGTGTCTATGTCAACGGTGAGAAAGTGATTGATTACTGGGGGGCACATGCCAGTGCAAAAAGAGAATATACACTGAAAGCTATTGCCGGAAAGGATTATAAAATCAAGGTGGAATATATGCAGGCGGGTGCGGAAGCGTTGTTGCGCTTTGACATCGGTGTTTATCGTCAGATAGCTCCTGAAGCGGTTGCCGGAAGAGTATCGGATGCTGATGTTGTGATTTTCGTTGGCGGAATTTCTCCGGATCTGGAGGGTGAAGACAAGTATTTTGTCAACTGCCCCGGTTTCAGTGGTGGTGACCGTACGACGATCGAGCTGCCGGAAGTACAACGTAACATCTTGAAGGCATTGAAACAGGCCGGTAAAAAGGTGATCTTCGTGAACTGTTCCGGTTCGGCTGTCGCTCTGGTACCCGAAACGAAATCATGTGATGCCATTCTACAAGCGTGGTATCCCGGACAGGCCGGAGGAACGGCTGTAGCGGATGTGCTGTTCGGTGATTATAATCCGAGTGGAAAACTGCCTGTCACTTTCTACAAGAATACGGATCAGTTGCCTGATTTTGAAAACTACGACATGAAAGGACGTACTTACAGATACATGACAGAAACTCCTTTGTATCCTTTCGGCTACGGATTGAGCTATACTACTTTTGATATATCCAAAGGCCGTTTGAGTAAAAATGTGATCTCTACCAATCAGACGGTGACCTTCAAAGCCAATGTGAAGAATACAGGCAAGCGCGAAGGTACTGAGGTTGTTCAGGTATATGTTCGCAAAGTGGGTGATAAGGAAGGACCTGTCAAGACTCTCCGTGCTTTCCGCAGTATACCGTTGAAAGCCGGTAAATCGTCAGTCGTTTCTATCGACCTTCCGCCGAGAACGTTTGAATTCTTCGATCCGGAGACCAATACCATGCGTATCCTGCCGGGAGATTATGAAATTATGTATGGTAATAGCTCGGAAACGTTACCGGGAAATAAATTGAGTATCAGGCTGAAATGATGCTCTGAACGCTGAAACGAACTGTTTGTAAATTAGTTGGGAACGATGTTATTCACCGTCAGATAACATCGTTCTCATCGTTAAATAAAGTAAGAAATGAAAGATCATTTGAAATCATTTTTTGTAGGAGCGGCATTGTTCATGCTGGTAGCTCCTGTATCTGCCAGGATTACTTTGCCTGCTTTTTTCACAGACAATATGGTAGTACAGCAAAATAGTATGCTGACTTTGGAGGGGAAAGCGAAGCCGCAGCGTACGGTAACGGTTGTAGCAAGTTGGAATAAGCAAAAATACACTGTCAAATCCCAGGCCGACGGTTCATTCCGGTTGGAGATACCGACACCTGTGGCTGGTGGCCCGTATACATTGACTCTTTCCGATGGAGAAAAATTGATATTGGATAATGTAATGTCCGGTGAAGTCTGGTTTTGTTCCGGCCAGTCGAATATGCAAATGCCGGTAGCGCAGTGGGGAGGAGTGATGAACTATGAACAGGAGACGGCAGAAGCACAATATCCCTCCATCCGTTTGTTGCAGATCGAGAGGAGGATCGGATATACTCCTGCTACGGATGTGGAGATCATCGGTGGCAGTTGGAAGGAATGCAGTCCGGTTACTGTTGCGGACTTTTCTGCTGTGGCTTATTTCTATGCCCGTGAGTTATGGAAGAATCTGAATGTTCCCATCGGGGTGATTGACTGTACTTGGGGAGGAACTCCTGCCGAGTCATGGACCAGTGCGGGTACATTGAAGCAAGTGGCGGAATTCCGGGAAAAACTGACTGAGATGGAAGCACTCGGCTTTGATAAAGAACGATTGATGGCAGCTCATCAAAAAGAGATGCAGGCATGGGAAAGAGAGTTTATGAACCGGGATGCCGGCTATGGAGAGGGGCAGCCTTTATGGATATCTTCCTTGCAAACCGGTGACGGTTGGCAACCGATGCAACTTCCGGGATTCTGGGAACGGAGCGGTCTGGATGGTTTTGATGGTGTTGTATGGTTTCAACGTGAAATAGAAATCCCTGCGGCTTGGCAAGGAAAAGAGGTCAGGCTGTCTTTGGGAAAGATTGACGACGAAGATATTACTTACTATAACGGACAAGAAATAGCAAGGGGACAGGGGCACGCGACTCCCCGGTCTTATATGATTCCTGCCAACGAGGTAAAAGCCGGAAAGGGTGTTCTGACCATACGTGTGACCGATTATGGAGGTGAAGGAGGAATCAATGGCGCTCCCGAAGATTTATATGCAGAAGTTGGTGGCGAACGGATCTCACTGGCCGGAAAGTGGATTTACCGGATAGGTATGTCGGTTACCGATATTCCTGCGAAACCGGTTTCTCCCGAGAGTTCTCATTATCCCTCCGGGTTGTACAACGCCATGGTCAGTCCGTTAACTGCTTTCCCCGTTAAGGGTGTCATCTGGTATCAGGGAGAAGAAAATGCCAGTAGAGCCGAGCAATATGCTCCTTTGTTCCGGGCATTGATTGCCGATTGGCGGAAACAGTGGAAAATTGATTTGCCTTTCTACTTTGTACAATTGGCCGGTTATATGACTCCGCAGGAAGTACAGCCGGATTCCCGGTGGGCAGTTCTTCGCGAGGCACAGGCCGAGGCTTTGCATATAGCCAATACAGGGATGATAACAGCCGTCGATTTAGGCGATCCGTATGATATTCATCCGAAGAACAAGCAGGATGTCGGTAAGCGGCTGGCGGCTTTGTCATTAGCCGATACTTACCGGAAAGGTACTTATCACATGCCGGTTTGTACAGGATATAAGGTTTATGACCGTACACTTGCTTTGGCATTCGATTCACCTGTACAAGCTAATGCAGGAGAAGTAAAAGGATTTGTATTGGCTGGCCCCGACGGAGTATTCTATCCGGCTAAAGCAACGTTGCAGCAAAATGGTAAAAGTGTCGTGTTGGAATCTCCTCAAGTGGAAATTCCCATTGCGGCACGTTACAACTGGGCCGACTGCCCGAACGGGAATCTGTATAGCCCGTCCGGAGTACCGGTAGGCCCTTTCCGCACAGACAAGTAGACGTAAAGAAAGAACCTGTCTGATTGGGTTGATTTTTCAGGCAGGTTCTTTTATCAGACGATGTTAACCGATATACAACGATGTTAACTTACTATATTATGAGAAAAAAAATATTTATCGCTTTGTTAGGTATCTGTTGCCTGCATGCGAACGCACAAACTATTTTGCATAAATCGGCTACGCTTCCCCGGGTAGGCGATGAAATCTGTAAGCAGGAGATCAATTACTTCTCACCCGGTGAGCCGGGTCCGGGTCAAGTTTGGCAAATAGAGCAACTGACTCCGGTGAAAGAACAATATGAACTGGTTTATACCGGCAGTGATTCTCTCTTAACCGGTACGGAGCACTGTACCATGTATAAATACCGCATACAGGGAGATTCTTTATGGAAAGTCGGCGTAGAAAATAGATCGACTTACCAGAAAGCCGTTTTTCCGGAACTTCTGGCTGTGTATCCTATGAAACTGAATGACCGTTTCGAAAGTTTGTTCGGCTATATCGGTGAGTATCAGCACGCGTATGGTATGGAGTTGTCAGGTAAGACTACCGTTACGGCAGATGCGGAAGGTATTCTCGTGATAGAGGGAGATACGGTGCCGGATGTGTTGCGTGTACATACGCAGCGCCGGTTTGTTCAGGACCTGGATTTTCACGGTGTATACCGTGCGGTAGATGACTCTGCCGGATGGTTATGTAAATTCCATCCGGATAGCATTTTGTCCCGTATCCATGCGGATACCCTTATCACGCAAACGGATACCTACTCTTGGTATACTCCGGGTTATCGTTATCCTATTCTGGAAACAGTGGAGAACACATTGATTCGTCGTGGTACTCATGAATCTCATTTTCGAACGGCATTTTATTATTCACCGTCCGAGCAATATTATACTCTGAATGAAGATGCGGACAATCAACAGACACGTGAAGAAAGGTCCATGCAGAAACAGAAAAAAGAGGAACAGTCCCGTAACGGCTCTTTCCCTTTGGGAGATGGTTTTGGTAAATGTAATTTTTATCAGAAGGACGCTCATCTGGTTGTAGAATATTTACTGACTGCTCCTTGTGAAGTCGAGATCGCTTTATACACTGTGCAGGGAGAGCTTTTGTCCGTCTTTCCAAAGAGGGAAATGCGTCCGGGGCAATATCGCGAATCTATCACCATCGATCCTTCTCTCTTTAGGCATTATATACTACGTTTGGTTGTCAATGGTAAAACCTATGGTGAGAAAATTTGAACATGAACTACTTTTAGAATACACTATTATGAAAAATCGACGAAACCTTTATAAACTGTTGGCACTTCTTTTGTCCGTTAACTTTGGATACAGCTACACTCTTTATGCACAGAACGGAGAGATGCCTATTACCATTTCCCAACCCCAGATTGTTCCGGTTTCTCCGGAGGCTGCTGCAGTTCAGAAATACGTTTGCTATCCGGTGAATCATAGTACGGGATTGGCTGACATAACGATTCCTATTTATACAATAAAAGTGGGGGATATGGAACTTCCTATAACCTTGTCTTATCACTCCGCCGGCATTAAACTCCGTCAGTTGAGCGGTTGGGTAGGAACCAACTGGACCTTGAATGCGGAACCCTCCATTATGCGTGAGATCAGAGGTATTCCGGATGAGGAGAAATATGGAGGATATCTTACTGCCAAGTATTTTAATGAAAGAGAACAGAGCGATCCGGACAAAAAGACTCGTTTCTTAAAGCAGGTTGAAAAGAAGATTATCGATAGCGAACCCGATCGTTTTTATTATAAACTGGCAAAGCAGAGCGGCACATTCTATTTGGGTGTAGAAACTTCCGGGTTTAAACCGGTTACCCGTGTCAGTGCTTGTTGCACTCGTCCTTATGTTCCTATACATGTGGTCGGTTGGGAAATACTTGGGCCTAATGAACTTCATATAACGGATGATAATGGGCTCAGATATGAATTTGGTAGTGAAACGGACGGCTATACGGAAAAGACCGGAAATTATAATACTCGTTGGTTGTGTCGGAGAATTGTATCTAACAAAACCAGAGCAAATATCTCTTTTACATACACTGATTTCCAATCCGCACCGATCATATCGTCTTATTCTACCGATTATGTAGCTTTGGAAGAGTATCCGGGAACTTTCCGGAATAGTGGACAAGCACCTGATACACTTGATTTTGATTGTTTTTCTGTCAAAGAGAATACATTTCTGCGCCGCGAGGATTCTTTAAATGCTTCTAGAGCATATTCTGCATCTCCGGGTAACTACAGGTTGATATCCAAGCAAGGTGCCACCACATATTATTATCGTATTGAAAATGGCGAAGCGCGAGTTGCCGGTTCATACTCTAATTTTGAGGAATATCTGGTTCCCAGCCCTTATTTTGCAACTTCCGTACAAGAACGCAAATTAAATTCGATTCAATTTGACGATGGTTCTATTTCTTTTGTACAGGGCGGTGATATGAATTTGAGTACTATTACTGTTAAATCCAAGAGTGGGGAAATTATTCGAAAGGTTCAATTTTATATAACCCGCTATAACGAAAAAACGAGTCTTACTAAATTAGATTCGATAGTTGTCACTTCCGGTAGAACTCCTTTAGAGAGACAGGTTTATTCGTTTCAATATAAAATGCCTTATAATGTCCAGTCAGAAGCTAGTTATGCAATGGATCACTGGGGATATTATAACGGGGAAAATGTCAGGAACCGCCTTCCTATTCCGTATGGGCGTTATTATTGCAATGACCAGTATTATTTTAATTTTGGTGACAGCACCCGTAACTGTAATGAAACTTGTATGCAAGTCGGAATTCTGACTGATATTTTTTCACCGGAGGGTGTACATACCAATTTTACCTACGAAGCCAACCGTTATGGAAAGATGTTCAGTGGAGATGCAAACTATGCGAAGGGTACCTATCTTGCCGGAGGCTTGCGTGTACAACGAATAAGGGAAAAGGATATGCATAGTGGCTTTTCAAGGACACGCGTGTTCTCTTATGCTCTTGCTAAACCGGAAGGGTCGGATGGTAAGTATAAAAAGGATCTTGGAGTGCCTAAACATGCCTTGACAGAGCGGGATTACTGTACACAGATGGAGCGGTTGACTATAATTCCTGCAAGTGGTAATACAAAGCTTTGCCGTTTACGGACCTGGGGGGCGAATCCAGTTTCCAATATCACTTTTAGCAATGGCAGCTCTGTTATTTATCCATATGTAAGAGAACAGGTTATTGATAATGCAGGTGTCGAAGAGAACCGTACGGATTATTTTTTTAGTGCTCCATATTGGGAACTTGCTGGCGGAATTCCTAATGATCCTTTTGATCCCCGTACTCAAGTTCGTCAGGATATCACTAAGCCTTTTGATCCGGATGACGGCTTAGAGGCTTTAAAGTATGGGCAACTGATAAAGAAAGAGATATATGAAGGCAATACCCTGCTTGAGCGCCGTGAGTACGAGTATAATTATTATAGAGATCCTATGAAGTTTAATGGTCCGGAGGTCATTATCGGTCGTCCTTATAAAACGCGTGCTTGCAATTTGGAAGAATACGGTGCTTATCCTCAAGAGATATATCAAGACTTTACTTGGGCTATAACGGCCGGAGCTTCCCGTTTGAAACGAGAACGTATTACCACTTTTGCGGACGATGGCAATAAAAGAACACAGACACGTGATTATATTTATTGTCCACAAAATTCAGGAGACCTGTTTGATAGTCCAGTGGAGACAACCGTGTGGTTTGCAACAAGGCACTTGAATCCTATACGGATACGTACTACTACCGGTAGTTCTGAAACGATCGAACATTTCATTTATCCGGAAGAGGCGAAAGATAGCATAACGGAAGATTTGGGACAAGATTTCTTGTTGCAATTGCATGCACTGAATAACTTGATAGCATATAAACGCATATGCGGAGCGGATACCACTACTCTGCGAAACGTTTATTCCGGTTTGGCTGTTCAAAAGGTACAAACGTGGAATCCGTTACTTTCTAACTTTGAAGATCGCCTTTCTTACACCTATACTCCTTATGGCAACATTAGTTCTGTCACTTCTGATGGTTCTACTACCAGCTATCTATGGTCATACTATAACCAACATCCGGTATTTAAAATGGAAGGAATGACGCTTGATGAAATAATTAAGAAAACACAATCCGATGGTACGTGGATTACGGATATGGAAAAGCAGGGAGCATACACAACTACTGCTGCGACGTATATGAAAATGCTTCAGGAAATGCCCGGTTATCGGGGATACTTCTATACTTATCGACCTTTGATCGGGGTCACTTCTATTAAAGGTCCGGACGGAATAACTACCTATTTTACCTATGATAGTTTTGGCCGTCTTGTCGAATCATACATTTGGGAGAATAATGTCAAGAAGACGATAACTGCTTTTGATTATAATTTCCCTACTCATTAATATCTGTTTCTATTTTCTATAGAAAGCAAGAGAACGATTGTAACTAATTAAAAAATGAAAACAGCATGAAATATACACTTTATTCTATCTTTGTTTTTGTTTGCCTTTTCTCATTTTTTCCTTCTCTTTTGAAAGGGCAAGATAAGAACCGTCATTATGTGCGGACCCGACTAATGACCAAAGACGATGGTAGTAGTTTTAGGGAGACGATAACTTATTATAATTCTTTCGGATTAAATGATGAAATTAGAGAGATAGGGGCTTCCCCTCAAGGTAACGATCTACAAACATTTGTCGGATATGACGGCGCGTTCCGCAAAGTGTCCGAATCGCTTCCCCGGCCTGTGGGGAATACCAATTTCTATAATGATTCCAATCCGGAAAGTTATACGGTCTATGAACATTCGGAGTTAAACCGCATTCGCGAAAGCTATGGCCCCGGACAAACATGGCGGGAGAATGGGAAATCTGTGAAGTACACTTACTTATATAATACGAAAACGGGTGATGACCATTGCTACTGCCTGTCTGCAAAAGATGTTGGAGAGGATATAAAGGTTGAAGTAAAATCTTATGATGCAAATGAAGTGTCTATCCTGCGGACAACAGACGAAGACGGCAATGTGACCGATCAGTTTACCGATCATGAAGGGAAACTGATTCTTACCCGGCAGAAGGCAAATGGAATTCCGCACGATACTTATATTGTTTATGATGATCATGGAAGAAAACGGGTAGTCCTGCCACCTCTTGCTGCTGATGCGTTGGGAGGACATAGCACTTTCATGTGTAGTCAGGTTGAAGAGGTCCAATTATACGGGTATCTCTATTATTACGATGAGCGAGACCGGTGTATCAAGAAAAAACTTCCGGGGTGTGAACCGATTTATTATGTGTATGATAGGTGTAACTATTTGGTGCTGAAGCAGGATGGTAATGACCGGGAGGCTGGGAGATGGCAATCTTTTCAGTATGACCGTTTAGGGCGGCAAGTGATATGGGGCTTTATGACTCGCAACAAAACACACGCTGATTGGATACGTATATGTAAAAATCTGGATCTCAGAATTTATTTTAGAGGCACGTCATATGGTTCAGAAAATTATGGGTATACTTCGGTTCCTAGAATAAGTTATTTATGTACCCCATTAATCATTAATTATTATGATAACTATGAATATACTACTATATTCAATGAATTCATTGGCTTTCTCAATCGTCCAGGGTATTACTCTTCTTTCTCCGCTTCCTCTCTTACTTCACGTGATAAACTTACCGGCCAAGTTGTAGCTCTTTTGAACGATCCTTCCAAAAGAGACTGCATTGCTTATTATTACGACCAGCGCGGGCGTGAAGTACAGTCCACGATGAATTCTGCTTTCGGTTTTAGAAATTACACTTTTACTAACTATGATTTTACCGGCCAGCCTGTTTCTGTCCGTAAAGAGCATACGAGTATTTACCGGGACACACCTCCTGCTTCTGTGGATGATGTTGACCATATCCTGACATATGAATATGAGTATGATCATGCAGGGCGTTTGTCTAAGCTATACCAGACTTATGATAACGATGCCAAAGTTCTCGTAGCCAAATATGAGTATGACGAAGTGGGACGCTTGGAAAAGAAACTGTTACATAATGAAACAGCCACTTCTACTTATAAATATAATGTTCGTGGTTGGCCTACCGAGATTAATGAGCCGCGTATGTCGCAGAAAATCTATTATAACGAGAATCTCCCTCAAGGAGTTACTCCTCTATATAATGGCAATATTGCTTGTTTTTCCAATTCGATAGACAACAATTATACATCGTGTTTCAATTATGACGGTCTGAATCGTCTGATATCCACTCGCCAATACAAACCGGATGGGAGTGAAATCTTCACTCCGGAAGATTTCACTTATGACAAAATGGGTAATTTGCTTACCTATTATCGGGTTTACTTTGATTTTTACCCCCGTTATATGAACAAACTGACGATAAAATATCATGGCAATCAGATTCAGAAAGCAGCAGATGA
>OGHS01000308.1_pt1 | contig 25649 bp, 18 predicted proteins | sample 1571611 | NCBI WGS metagenome assembly OGHS01 (sample SAMEA2581944, study PRJEB24529) | metagenome | biome: Human gut stool | place: China | collected 2011 | reverse complement strand
TGGTGCCGCAGCAGCCGCCCAGGATGCGCACCCCCGCAGCGGCCAGCCGGGCCAGCTCGGAGGCAAAATAGTCCGGCTTGCCCCGGTACTGCACCTGGGTGCGGGTGACCACCGGATAGCCCGCGTTGGGCATGACCGACAGTGGGATGCCCACCTGTCCCAGCTGCTGCACCAGCGTGCGGGTCTCGGTGGCCCGGGCGGCGCTTTGCGCTGTGCCGCCAAGGCCGGGGCCCAGCAGCAGCACGGTAGCCTTCTGCCGCCGGAGCAGCGACACATTTTCCGGCGCAATGCCGCCCTGTGCGCCTTCCTTACAGGGGCACAGGCAGCACTCCGGCAGACGAGTCACAGCGGCGCTGACCACCGGCTCTACGCTTGCAAGGGTAACGATACCCGCCCCGGTGCGCAGTGCACCCTCGGCTGCCAGCAGCGCAGCGCCCCGGTAAAAGGCACTGCCCGCCACCGCCAGCACGCTGCCAAAGGTACCCTTATGGCTATCCCGGGCGCGGCGCGGGATGCTCTGCCAGACAAGTTCTTCGGTAATTTCCACAGCCATGGGCGCACCTCCAGAGAACGATTTGAATGCCCTCCGCGTTGCTGTGGGCATTTCTAGCGGAATCATTATTTTAAGATTGTCGGTTTGGAAAATCTGCGGATTTTCCAAACCGACTTTTTCACAAGAGAGGAAATTGGGAGGGATAGCATTTACGCCTGCCCCTGCACAAGGGCGCGGATCTGCTTTTCCACGTTCTGCACTTCCTCGTGGAACATCCGGGCGGAAACGCGCAGTGCGCCGTGGCCAAGGATAATGACCTGCTCCATACCGTCTGAGGTCGCCACGCGGACACGGCGGCTCTTGCCGATTTCATGGGTGACCCGCTCGATAAACATATCGGCGGTCTCGGCCTCCTTGGTGTAGACCACATGAATATTGTGGTACTGCTCGATGGCACCGGGGCTGCCGGGCACGCGGTAGGCATCGAACACCAGAATGAGCACGCATTTCTGATAGCCCTGATAGTTGCACAGGATATCCATCAGCTTGCGGCGGGCGGCGTCCAAGCTTTCCTTCGCCAGCGCGTTCAGCTCGTCCCACGCAAAGATGATGTTGTAGCCGTCCACCAGTAGATACTCCGGGGCAATTTCCCACTGTTCGGCGGCAAAATCCGGGCGTTCGGTCTTTTGCACCGGACGGAACGCCGCCAGCGGGTCCCGCTTGATGGGGCCGTAGGTGCGCTCAAAAATTTTGAGCAGTTCGGCATCCTCTTCCAGCGTAGCGCGGTAGGCCATGGCGCGGCGCTGGGGCACAGCCTGCACCTCCGGGCGGGCGGGCTTTGCCTTGCCCCAGCCGCTTTCCACGTGCATATGGCTGCGCACCTCGCTCCACGGCACCACAAAGCCAGCACCATGGGCGCAGAACACAGAATCTGCGGGGTTTTCCAGATCATGCTCCGGCTGGTAGCCGCTTTCTGCAATGACCTCCTGTGCATTGTGACAGGGGCGGTAACCGTCCAGCGTCAGACTCAGGTGTCCCCTGCCCCGGGTGTAGCTGACCACCTCCATGGGGTAGCTGCGCATGGTGGATACCGGCGCAAAGCCGGTCAGGGTGGCGGTCTCCGCGCCACTTTCCGGCGGGTCAAAGCTGCCCTCCATGCGCTGGATATCGCTCATGGCGCGGCCGATATTCTCCACCGGCACCTCCAGCCGGAAGGCATACCACGGCTCTAGCAGCTGGCTTTTGGCCAGCATCAGCCCCTGCCGCACGGCGCGGTAGGTGGCCTGCCGGAAATCTCCGCCCTCAGTGTGCTTCAGGTGTGCCTTGCCGGTGAGCAGAGTGATCTTTACATCGGTCAGCGGTGCGCCGGTCAGCACGCCAAGGTGCTGCTTTTCTTCCAGATGGGTCAGCACCAGACGCTGCCAGTTTTTATCCAGCACCTCTTCCCGGCAGTCGGCGGCAAACTGCATCCCACTGCCCCGGGGCAGCGGTTCCAGCAGCAGATGCACCTCGGCATAGTGGCGCAGCGGCTCGTAGTGGCCTACGCCCTCCATGGGCTCGGTGATGGTCTCCTTATACAAAATACCGCCCGGGCCAAAGGATACCTCCAGCCCGAACCGCTCTGCCAACAGGCTGCGCAGCACTTCCAGCTGTACCTCGCCCATCAGCTGCACATGAATTTCGCCCAGTGTCTCGTTCCACACCACATGGAGCTGGGGTTCTTCCTCTTCCAGCCGGTGCAGCTTGCCTAGCGCGGCGTGCACATCCGCACCCTCCGGCAGCAGCACCTGATAGCTGAGCACCGGCTCCAGCACCGGCACATCGCTGTCCCGCTCTGCCCCAAGCCCGGCGCCGGGCTTTGCATGGGTCAGGCCGGTCACAGCGCACACCTGTCCCGGGCCGATGGCCTCGGTCAGGGTATATTTTGCGCCGGAATACAGCCGCAGCTGGTTCGCCTTTTCTGCCCACGGCTCGCCGTCCGTTTCGCCGGAGAGCAGAGCCTTTACCTTCAGCTCCCCGCCGGTGACCCGCAGCCATGTCAGGCGGGTGCCCTGCTCGTCCTGCGATACCTTGAACACCCTTGCACCAAAGGCGTGCAGCGCCGGGGCGGGGCGGGTGTAGCGGTCAAGCCCCTCCAGAAGTGCATCCACCCCGTCCAGCCGCAGCGCCGCCCCGAACCAGCACGGAAAAACGTGCCGCCGTGCAACTGCGGGGATAATGTCTGCATCGGTCAGGGTTCCCGCGTCCAGCATTTTTTCCATCAGCTGCTCATCGCACAGCGCCAGTGCTTCGTTGCGGGCGGCAGGCTCTGCGCCAAAATCCACAAAACCCTCGCCAAGGCGGCGGTTCAGCTGGGTAAGCAGCTGCTCCCGGGTCATGCCGGGCAGGTCCATCTTGTTCACGAACACAAAGGTGGGCACATGGTAGCGCCGCAGCAGCCGCCACAGCGTTTCGGTATGGCTTTGCACGCCATCCGTTCCGCTGACCACCAGCACGGCATAATCCAGCACCTGCAAGGTGCGCTCCGTCTCGGTGGAAAAATCCACATGGCCGGGGGTGTCCAGCAGGGTGATGGCGGTATTGCCCGCCGTAAGCAGCGCCTGCTTGGAAAAGATGGTGATGCCGCGCGCTTTTTCCAAGCTGTCGGTGTCCAGAAAGGCATCTCCGTGGTCTACCCGCCCCAGCTTGCGGATGGCACCTGCGCGGTAGAGCATGGCCTCGGAGAGGGTGGTTTTGCCGGAGTCCACATGGGCCAGAATGCCCAGTACGATCTGTTTTTGCGTTGTTTCCATGCACTGCTCCTATAAGCCGTTTTTCTAAGTACTGCACACCATTTCCAAAAACAGCTTTTAAAAATAATTTCCTGTTTATTGTAGCACGCTTTGCCGGGAAAAGAAAGTTTTCCGGTACAAATCCCGCAGGCAAAAAACAGCACCGGACAGAAAACGCTCTGCCCGGTGCAATTTTCTTAAAAAAGATCCAGCATATTGTCCAGATAGATTGCCTCCCGCACCTGCAGCTGGTATTCCGGCTTTGTCATATAGTAAAGCAGAAATTCCAGCACCAGTGCGCTGCCAAGCCCCCTGCCCTCTATCTTGAACTGGGAAAAGCCTGCGGGCAGGTACCGCTGCCGGATGTCCTCCACCCCAATAAATCCGGGGCTGCGCATCGCCTTGGAAAAGCGGTAGCCCTCGGCGGCATCCGGGGCGGCGCAGCGGTGGTCCGGGCAGTCCTCGCCCAGATTCTGGCGGCTGACCGTCTCGTAGCAGCGCTTGCGCTCGGTGCAGCCGAACCAGCAGCACTCGTTGCACAAAAACTCTACCTTCGCCTTTTGCTCCGGCGGCAGGGTGCGCAGCTGCTCCAATGCCGGGTTCAGCCGGAAATCTGGCACCACATACCGGAACTGCGGCTTTGCCAATTCCTGCCGCAAAAGCGTAAAATCGGTGAGCACCTTGGTGGTGGAGGATACCAGATACAGCTCCGGCCAGCGCTGCCGCAGATAGTCCGCCAGCAAATCAGAATGGACGATCACACCGTTTGGCACACTGCCGCTTTTTGCAAACTGGTCACACAGGGCGTTGCACTGCGGGTCGGCAAGGTGCTCCGCCCGCAGCAGGGAGTTACTGAAGGTCAGCCGCCCAGAGATGCCGTATTCCCGCAGCAGCGCCAGCACCTCGCGCGCAGCTGCCCCGCCGCAGGAGATGCGTCCCCCGCCCCAGATGCAGCCTGCCGGTGCGCCGTAGATGGAGCCGATGGTGCACCAATCGTAAAAATATTCCCGGTGCTCCCGGTACAGCGGCAAAAAGCGGCGGTACAGCTCGTAAAACTCGAACAGGCCGGGTAGATGATAACAGGCAGCTGCGGGCTTTTCCATAGCGGTTCCTTTCCTGCAAAAAGGGAGCTGCTGCGTAAAAATGCCGTGCAGCGGCTCCCCTGTTTTATCGTATTTGCTTTTGTTACACGGTAGCGCCGACCTGAGGGGCACCACCGGCAAGCTGCTCCGCCGTAAGCGGCTGGGCTTCTGCGGGGGCGTTCAGGCGCTCCTTGGCCACAGCCAGCATCAGCTTGATGCGGTTTTCCTGATTGACCCGGGTAGCACTGGGGTCGTAGTCGATGGGGGTGATGTTGGCGCTGGGGTACAGCGCACGGATCTTGTTCACCATGCCCTTGCCCACGATATGGTTGGGCAGGCAGCCAAAGGGCTGCGCACACACGATGTTGCCGTAGCCGCCCTGCACCAGCTCGATCATCTCGGCGGTCAGCAGCCAACCTTCGCCCATTTTTGCGCCCAGCGAGATGACCCCCTTGGGCTTTTTCACCAGCTCCTTGAAGGGGCCCGGCGCATAGAACCCGGCGTCCGTCTCTGCCTTGAGCATGACACGTTCCACGCTGTCCAACCAGTTGAGGAACTGGTCGGTGCCTACCTTTACAGCCAGCTTGCCGCCGTACAGCACATGATCCTCGCCCATGTTGAAGGCGCAGTACTGCACAAAGCCCATCAGACCGGGGAAGTTCACCTCGCAGTCCTGGCTTTCCAGGAACTTCTGCAGGTCGTTGTTGCCCAGCGGGCTGTACTTGACGTAGATCTCACCGACCACGCCCACCTTGACCTTGGGCACCCGGGTGACCGGGATAGCGGCAAATTCCTTTGCGATGAGCGGGAAGGTGTGCTTCATTTCCCGGGAAGTAAAGCCTTTTCCGGCCAGCAAGGCACGGCCAAGACGGGCGATCCAGTGATCCACCATGCGGTCAGCAGCACCCTTTTCGTTCTCGTAGGGGGCCACCTGATTGCGCAGCGCACACAGCATATCACCGTAGAAGATGCAGGCGATGCACTTGCGTGCCAGCGGGATGGTCATCTGGAAGCCGCTGTCCTTTTCCAGGCCGGAAAAGTTCAGGCTTGCCACCGGGATCTGCGGATATCCAGCCTTGACCAACGCCTTGCGCAGCAGATGGATGTAATTGGAGGCACGGCAACCGCCGCCGGTCTGGGTGATCAGCAGCGCGGTATGTTCCAGATCATACTTGCCGCTGTTCAGCGCATCCAGAAACTGGCCGATGACCAGCAGCGCCGGGTAGCAGGTATCGTTGTGGACATACTTCAGCCCCAGCTGTGCTACGGCACTGCCGCAGTTGCCCAGCAGCTCACACTTGTAGCCCTCGCAGCGCAGTGCGTACTCCATAAGCCGGAACTGGGTAACGGCCATGTTGGGGATGAGGATGGTGTGGGTCTTTTTCATCTCCGGGGTAAATTTGGGATAATGATATTCCATAGGTTCCTCCTATGTTGCTCTAAACAAGATAGTCCCCGCAAAGACTTCCCCCCGCCGGGGGAAGCCCTTCAGCCTATCTCAGGGTTTCTTTTATTCTGACTTTTCTGCGGCGGCCTCGTCCCGCTCGTCCAGTGCGGCAAACAGGCTGCGCAGACGGATGTTCACGGCACCGAGGTTCGTGATCTCGTCGATCTTCAGCTGGGTATACAGCTTGTTGCCCCGCTGCAAAATCTCGCGGGTCTCGTCGGTGGTAATGGCATCCACGCCGCAGCCGAAGGACACCAGCTGCACCAGATCCATATCCTTCTGGGTGGTGCAGTACTTGGCGGCAGCGTACAGGCGGCTGTGGTAGGTCCACTGGTTCAGCACACTGGTGGGGAACTTCTGCACCCGGTTGGAGATGCTGGCCTCGGTGACCACCGCAGCCCCGTGGCGGGTGATCAGGTGGTCGATGCCGTGGTTGACCTCCGGGTCCACATGATAGGGGCGGCCTGCCAGCACGATGATGCGCTTGCCCTGACGGCGCGCCTCATCGATGATCTCGCTGCCCTTTACCCGGATCTTTGCCATGTGCGCTTCGTACTCCGCGTAAGCGGCATCGGCTGCGGCCTGCACCTCCCGCTCGGAGATGCCGCCAAAGTACTTGGGCAGCACCTCCTTTGCCATCTTGTGCACAAAGTCCTTGGGGCGGTGGATGCCCACATAGTCATAGATGAACTTTTTGCCTTCCAGCTCCGGGCAGTTGCCTGCCAGAACCTCCGGGTAGTAGGCCACCACCGGGCAGTTATAATGGTTGTCGCCCAAGCCCTCGTCCACATTGTAGGTCAGGCAGGGGTAGAAGATGGCGTCCAGCTGCATCTGGCTCAGCGCCTTGATGTGGCCGTGGCTCAGCTTTGCCGGGAAGCAGGCGGTATCGCTGGGGATGGTAGCCTGTCCGGCCAGATACAGCCCGCGGGTGGACACCGGGCTGGTGTGCACCGCAAAGCCAAGGCTCGTCCAGAAGGCGTACCAGAAGGGCAGCAGCTCGTAGAAGCCCAGACACATCGGGATACCGATAGAACCGCGCTTGCCGGGCACAGGCTTGTAGCTGGCCAGCAGCTGCTGCTTGTAGGCGTACAGGTTCAGGCTGTTGTCCTCGCTTTTGCCGGTAACGGGCTTATCGCAGCGGTTGCCAGAGATGAACTTGCGGCCATCGGCAAAGGTGTTGACGGTCAGCTGGCAATGGTTGCCGCAGCCGCCGCACTTGACGCTGACCACCTGCTGTGCAAACTTTTCCAGCTCCTGCTCGTCCATCATGGCAGAGGTGGTCTGGTTGTTTTTATGGCTCTGGCGCAGGCCGTACAAGGCAGCACCGTAAGCACCCATCAGACCGGCAATGTCCGGCCGGATGACCTCCACGCCCATCTCTTTTTCAAAGGCGCGGAGCACGGCTTCATTATAAAAGGTACCGCCCTGTACCACGATCTTGCGACCCAGCTCTTCCGGGCTGGAAGCGCGGATCACCTTGTACAGCGCGTTCTTGACCACGCTGATGGACAGGCCTGCGGAAATATTCTCGATGCTGGCGCCATCCTTCTGCGCCTGCTTGACCGAGCTGTTCATGAACACGGTGCAGCGGCTGCCCAAGTCCACCGGGCGGTCTGCGAACAGACCCAGTGCGGCAAACTCCTTGACGTCGTAGCCCAGCGCCTGCGCAAAGGTCTGCAAAAAGCTGCCGCAGCCGGAGGAACAGGCTTCGTTCAGGAAGATGTTGCTGATGGCACCATCCTCGATCTTGAAGCACTTCATGTCCTGCCCGCCGATGTCAATAATGAAGTCCACGTCCGGCATAAAGTACTTGGCAGCGGTAAAATGTGCCACCGTTTCCACCAGACCGTAATCACAGCGGAAAGCGTTTTTCACCAATTCCTCGCCGTAGCCGGTGGTGGTAACACTGGCCACCTGCAGCCCCGGATGCTCCTTATAGATCTTGAGCAGCTGCTCCCGGATGAGGGGCAGCGGGTTGCCAAGGTTGGGCTGATAGTTGGTGTACAAAATCTGGCTCTTTTCGTCCACCACCACCAGCTTGACGGTGGTAGAACCGGAGTCGATGCCGATATGCACCGGCCCGCAGTGGGCACTAAAAGCCACGCGGGGCACACTGTGGGACATGTGCCGTGCGTGGAAAGCCTCGTACTCCTCCTTGCTGGCGAACAGCGGCGGCTCGCTGGCATAGGTAGCAGTGGCGGCGTACTTGTCCAGCGCAGCGGCCACCTCGGTGAGCACAAACTCCTTGTCGGCATACAGAGCCGCGCCCAGCGCCACATACAGCAGGCTGTTTTCCGGGCAGGTGCCGGTCACGTTCAGCGCTTCGTCAAAGCTCTTGCGCAGCACGGTGCTGAAGGTGAGCGGGCCGCCCAGATAGAGGATATTACCCTTGATGGGGCGACCCTGTGCCAGACCGGCGATGGTCTGGTTGACCACGGCCTTATAGATGCTGGCGGCGATATCCTCGGTGCGGGCACCCTGATTGATCAGCGGCTGCACATCGCTTTTGGCGAACACGCCGCAGCGGGAAGCGATGGTATAGGTGCGCTGCGCCTGCTCGGCAGCCTTGTTCATTTCCTCGGCGCTCATCTTCAGCAGGGTAGCCATCTGGTCGATGAATGCACCGGTGCCGCCGGCACAGCTGCCGTTCATGCGCACCTCGGTGCCGTTGGTCAAAAACAGGATCTTGGCGTCCTCGCCGCCCAGCTCGATGACGCAATCGGTCTTGGGCATAAAGCGCTTGACCGCCACGCGGGTGGAGAACACCTCCTGCACAAAGGGCACACCGCAGCTGTCGGCTAAGCCCATACCGGCAGAGCCGGAGATGCTGAGCAGCGCCTTGCGGCCATGCAGATGCTCGGCATCAATGCGCCGCAGCAGCTCCTGCGCCTTTTCCAGAATATGACTATAATGTCGTTCGTATGTAGAATACAGCAGTTCATCATGCTCGCCCAGCACCACGCACTTGATGGTGGTGCTACCGATGTCAAGACCTACTCTCACCTTGTTTTTCCTCCTAAGGACAAATAACCGGAACATAACGCCCCGGCTGCTATGGCAAACAAGCCGTTATGCGGCAAAGACACGCAACGGCAGCTCTCTCTTTTCAGTAGCCCGCATCGCGCAGCTACGCTGTTTTCAAGCGATAAAAAATCATAAAAAAGCAGCAGATGCGTTTTTGCATACACTATTATTATAATCCAATCGCGGGCGGCATTCAATCCATGTTGTCTATTTTACACGAAAAAAATAGTATTTTTTGCTCAAAAGGCTGAACTTTTTGTGAACATGTGTCGGTTTTCCTGCAAAAAAGCCGCCGCACAGCGCTTTGTGCAGCGGCCTTGTACCGGCTGGACGATTTCAAATGGCTCCGCATGCGCTTTGGCTATTTTCAGCGGAAGTTCCTCTCTACGCCCCACGCGTAAAAATGTTTTTGGAGCGCTCCATTCTCCTTACCGGTTCACGAAATTCAGCACCAGAACCAGCAGCAGCATGTGCACGGGGTAAAAGGCGTAGCAGGCATACTGGAAGGGCTTGCTGTGGTAGCCCTGCCGACCGCGGTACAGCCAGATGGGCACCAGTGCCAGCAGCGCCAGCCCCTGCTGGCAAAGCTCAAAGTCCATGCCGAAGAGCTGAATGGGGTACATAAGCCCGCCCAGCAGCTCCACGTTGACCCAGTACAGCGCAGCCAGCTGCCCCAGCAGACACCACCACTTGCGCCCGTGCCCGTGAAAAAAGTAGAAGATGAACACAGTCAGCACCCCTGCGCCGTAGTAGTCCACCATGCCCAGCGTGCCCAGCACCGCGCCCGCCACCACCACAAGGGCGGATACCAGCAGGTACAGTCCTGTTTTTTGCTTTTTGCGCACCGTTTCCATCAAGTGGATGCCCAGAATGCCCAAAAGCAGCGTCCAGATGACGTTCTGGTGCACCGGGTAGAACCATGTGCCGCCGTACATCAGGTCGAAGGGCACTTCCGAAAGCAGGGCAAACAGCAGCAGACGCAGGGTGTATTTTTTCAGGTCGTGGGTGTGGAAGTAGCCCTCCACCGCCATAAACGCAAAGATGGGAAAGGCCAAGCGCCCGGCACAGGTCAGCCATTCCTGCGCGGGCAGCAGCGTCGCCCACAGGTGGTCCATCAGCATCAGCGCCATAGCAAGGATATGAAGAGCCGCTGCGCTCAGGTCAAAGCGGGTCGCGGCAGTGGAATGGATCGGTTTGGTTGACATGATCCTACCTCGTTTTTGTCGAAATTTGGTCGTTCTGTCTGGAATACGAACGAGCCCTGCAAAGAATTGCAGCCCCGGCCAGATTTTTCCACCGCCGGGGCTGCAGGAATGCTTTATTTTTTCCGCTGCGAATACCCCAGACACAAAAAGGCGGAGCCAAGGCAGAGCCATACCACCGCCGTAGAGTGATTCTCGCCGGTAAAAAAGTTCAGCACCGCAACAAGAAAAAACAACAGTCCACTGAGATAAAACAGATTGCATTTTTTCATAGAGCATTCCTCTGGTTTTGGTTTTTTCACCGGCTATTTTGGATACGGCAAGCGTAGGGGCGGCTGCCATTTTACTCCGCGTGCAAAGGGGCGCAGAGCGCCCACCCGGCACGCAGAAAGTGTGTGCCCGCAGCAGTCTGCGGGGCAAATTCATGAAGGGTGGCTTGCCTGCCTGCCCATGGAGACGTAAGCGCAAAAGCAGGAATGCGGGAAGGAGCAAGGGACGGTTTCGGCGAAAAAGCGTCTGGCGGTGGCGGAAAAGCCGAACGCAAGATTTTTTCATAATAGCTGGCTCGTAAGGTGAGCCGTACCAAAACTTCCTTGCGGAAATGTGCAGCGTTATAGTTCATCTGCACCTGAACCGGCAGCTGTGCACCCGGCGCTTGCCGCACCCAAAATAGCCGGTGGAACGTTTATTTAGTTTTGGACATTTTCCAGATAGGTCTCAAATGCCTCGGCAAAGCTGGCGTTCACATCAAAGGGGACAGTGTAGTCCACCTTGGAGGTCACAAGGCAGAGGTCCAGCCGGTTGGAGGTTTCGTCTGCCTGCCGGTTCAGCTTGCTCAGCGCCGCATGGATGACCTTGCGGTCGTAGTTGATGGTGGTCACCCGCTTCACATCGCAGCAGTAGGAGATCTGGTTGCCCTCAGCGTTGAAGCGGTAGCCGGTGCCCCCGCCGGAGAGCAACTGCTCAGAACTGCGCAGGTCGTTCATCCGTTTGAAGGTGCGGGCAATGCTCTGCCGCGCGGCATTCAGGCTGACCTCGCTGTCCATATCCATGTCCAGTGCATCCTTTGCCTTGCGGATGGCGGCAAACAGGCGGCTTTTTTCCTCCAGCAGATAGAGCATGAACCGGGCAACGTCGGTGATCTGCTCTGCATATTCGGTCTGTGCCACGTCCATAACGGTCTCGTCCTCGGCCTCGGGCATCACCTTATGGCGCAGATAGGTGTTGGCCACCTTGGTCACGTTGGCATCGCAATCCAGAATGCCCTGCGCCTCGTCCAGCAGAGACTGGAGCTTGTTCTGGTAGCGGAATGCTTCCTTCAGGTTCATAGTCGTTCCCTCCATCTTGTTTTTTCTGCTTTCAGCTTACCACAGACTGCCCGCCCGCGCAAGCCTTCCGGTAAAATGAGCAAAACGCCCGCCCCGGCATGACCGGGGCGGGCGTTTTGCTTTTGCTGTGACACTTATTGGGATAAGAGATTGGCATTACTCAGCCGGCCACGCGCTCGGTGCGGCCTGCCTCCAGCATATAGCGGAGGATGACGGTCACGGCGGCAGGGTCGGTCACGGTGAGGTCAAAGCCCTTCTTGGGGGCAGTGTCCATCATCTGCAGCATGGAGCGTGCGGTAGCGTCCTTTTTCAGGTCGCAGGTCTTGCCGTTGTCCAGATGCAGCAGCACGCTGCCGTGGCTGGCAGAAAGCTGGTTCATGAAACGTTCCTTATCAAAATACTCGATCCGAAGCATAGGAATACCTCCTTGATGAAATGGTTTATGTTACACTTGCCGTCCAGTCCTCTTTGGACAGACAGCGGGAGAATAGCGGTTTTGCCCGGCAGTGGAAACGCTTGCACAGCTTGCGTCCCGGCTGCCTTGGTGCTATACTGAGCTTGGAAGCTCTGATAGGATAATACCACAAAACAATCGAAAATTATAGAACAGAACCGCATAGTATATGCGACAAAACCGGCATTGACAAAAAACATTCAAAGTATTGCGGAAAGGATTTGGTGAATATGGCATATCAGACAAGCTGTGCCTCTTATACCAGCGGCCGGGTGGGGCTGTCCAGCGCTACTGCCGTGGTGGCCGATGCCGCCGGGCGGGAGCAGGCCCAGCACGGCAGCCCGCTGTTCCCTATCGCCTGCTACGCCGAGGATCTTTCCTGTTTTTCGGTGGCGTGGCACTGGCACGAGGAATTTGAGTTCATTCTGGCGGCGTTGGGGCCCATCCATGTAGATGTGAACAAGACCCGGCTGACTTTGCAGACCGGGCAGGGGGTGTTCATCAACTCCGGGGCGCTGCACGCGGTAGAGCCTGCCGAGGGCAGGGCGCTGCTGCACTCCGGCGTGTTCCAGCCACGGCTTATCGGCGGCATGGACACCGTATTCTGGCAAAAACTCATCCGCCCGCTCTTGCAGCCCGGCACACCGCCCTTCTTTTTGCTGGACGAGGCCGTGCCATGGCAGCGGCAGGTGCTGCTCTGCCTGCGGGAGGCGTGGAAGGGCGTGGCGGACGAGCCTTTTGACTACGAGAACCGGGTGCGCTACCACCTTACTGCCGCCCTGCGGCTGCTCATCACCCAATGCGTCAGCGGCAAGGTGAAGGTATCGGAGCAGGAGCAGATCGCCTCGGTGCGGATGAAGCAGATGCTCCGCTATGTAGAGGAGCACTACGCCGAGGAGCTGACCGTGGAAAAACTGGCCGGGTGCGTTGCCCTGAGCGAAAGCGCCTGTCTGCGCAGCTTCCGGCAGTTTCTGGGCATCACGCCCATCCAGTACGTCAAGCAGTTCCGGGTGGAAAAAGCCGCCGAGCTGCTGCGCTCCACCCGGCTCAAGACCGGCGAGGTGGGGCTGGAATGCGGTTTTTCCGACGCCAGCTACTTTATCAAGACCTTCCGGGAGATCAAGCACTGCACCCCTCGGGAGTACCGTATCCGCTTCTGCTGAGCAAAAAGTAAAAAATGCCGGGCAGCTGCAGGCTGCCCGGCATTGCATTATAAAATTTCCCCCTGCCAGCGCTCCGGCGGGATGATCGGCTCGGTGACAAAGGCTTCGGGATTCGGGGCAAGAACATGGCGGGTGACCCGGAAAAGCCCCCCGGCGTCGCACAAAATGCAGCTTGCATCGCCAAATTTCGTGTTCCGGGCTGCGCCGCAGTCCAGATACGCCTGTTCCAGCTTGACGAAATCCTCCGAGATGTGCGGCTGCTGTGCGTTGTAGTGGCGGCGCATATAGACGGTGTGCTGCGCCCCGGCTTCGTCCACCACGGTCATCTGCATGGGCTTGTCGGTCAGGCGGTTCGGCACGTTCAGTACCTCCTCCACACTATGGATAAAGGTGTTGCGGGCGTGGGTGACCCCCAGCAGCAACACTTTGCCGTGGGCTGCCCGCAGCCGGTCGTAGCAGCCGCCGGGAGTGCAGGGGGTGTTGGCGTCCAACTCCCCTTCCAGATACGCAGCTGCCCCCTTGCCGTAAGCCGCCATGCTGTGGGTGGAGTGCAGCGAGCGCACCACGCCGGGGCGCTGCCGGAACAGCTCCGGCAGAATGCCCACGCAGCACGGGCTGTGGCGTACATCGAACACTCGGTTTTCCTCGTTGATGAACCGCCATGTGTGGGTGGGCAGCAGCAGCAAGCCTTCCGCAAAAAACTCCATCAATGCGTCCAGAACCGTGTCTGCGCCGCCCTCCACCGCGCCGATGGACTTCATGGAGGAATGGATCAGGATGGTCTCGTTACCTGTCAGCTCCATTGCTGCAAGGTCGTGCTTGAGGTCAGCCTTTGTATATGCCATGTCGTTTCTCCTTTTCGGGCATTTTGTCTGTACCCAGTTTACCGCCTTTTGTGCGGCAAAGCAAGCCGATACACAAAAAGGCACATACCCTGCCGCGTCTGCCGGAGACGAGCCGCTATCTGCGGGGTGTGTGCCCTTTCAGCTTTTTTAGTAAAATCCTGTATACAGCATATCATCTCGCAGCGTTGCCGCGAAACAAGCACAGCGCCTTGCAATTATAGCAATTTGATAGTTATTTCCTGTTTTCTTTGTGCATTTGGTACAACAGTCACTTGATTGCGGCATTTCATCAGCACTTTTCCCGCATTGCAAAGTGGTATATCAGTTTTCCAGTTTCAGGAACAGTTCCGTGCGCGAGCGCGCGTGCTTGTATACAAGCGTTCAAATTAAGTTCCATTCCAGCATTGACATTCTGCTGCCGCAACGGTACAATGATAATAAGCTTATATTTACCGGATAAATGGAGAACCACTATGGCTACATTACAGCACACTGATGAGCTCTATCATATTCTCGAGGACGAGATCTGCTCACTGAAGATCCTGCCCGGGGAAGCGCTGAGCGAAAACCAGCTGTGCAAGCGGTTCGGCGTTTCGCGCACTCCTATCCGCAGCGTTTTGCAGCGGCTGGAGCAGAACCGCTTTGTGCAGATCATTCCCTGCAAGGGCACCATCGTTACCGCCATCGACACCGGCGTGGTGGACCAGCTCATCTTCCAGCGTGTTGCGGTGGAGTGCATGGTGTTCCGGGATTTTGTGCAGAGCTGCTCGCCCATGGAGATCCTTGCGGTAGAACACCTTTATAATATGCTGCTGGAAGCCGCTGCGGGGCGCAGCGACCCGGAGAACTTTGATTTCAACCACTTCCTCAGCTGCGACCTTGCCATGCACGAGTACTGGTTCCACAAGACCAGCAAGGAGTACCTTTGGGAGCAGATGACCCGCCCGCAGGCAGACTACTCCCGCTTTATCCGTCTGGACATCGTGGGCGCACGCAACGTGTCCAGCGTTGTCAGCGAGCACGCCGAGATGCTGCGCATTTTGCGGGAGAAGGATCTGGATGCCATCGAGCCGCTGATGCGCACCCACCTGTACGGCGGTGTGAGCCGTATGGGCAGCAAGATCTACTCGGACGAATACCGCGGCTACTTCAAGCTGCCGGAGAACAAAAAATAAAGAAGGCCGCTGCACAGTTTCCTGTGCAGCGGCCTTCTTCTGGTTGCGCCAGCAGGAGTCGAACCTACGATGGGGGAGTCAAAGTCCCCTGCCTTACCGCTTGGCGATGGCGCATCATGCAAAACAGTATAGCATATTTTCCGCTGTTCCACAAGAGGTGCGCCGCATTTTTGCAGCTTTTTCTGTGCGCTGTCTGCCGCATTTGCGGCGGTTTAGGTCGGTTTTTGGGCTTTGCGGCCGGGATTCTGCGTTTTCCATATTCTTCCATGTTTTTACGAAAGGCAAGTTTTGTGGGATGCGTTTTTCAAAAAATACAGTCCGCAGGGGGCACAAGATTCATATTGCAAAGGTGAAATTTATTTTTTCCCTGATTTTTCTTATTATTTTCTCAAAAGGCTGTATTTTTTGTTGCGGTTCTGGTACACTGGATGTGATAAAAATAAGTTGAAGAAACTACACCGATGTCCGGGCTGTCCCCGGGCGGGGCAGTGTCTCCATCTTTGTGAAGGAAAGCGAGGGATCTCATGAAAAAATTCCTGAAAACGCTGGTGGTCGGGCTTTGCCTGTTCACGCTGCTGTGCTGCGCACTGCCGGCTGCATTTGCCGCCGACAAAACTTCAGGGAGCAAAAAGGAAGAGAACGTGTACGCCATTGGTATGGACGCCCAAGGCGGCATCTGCTCCACCGTGGTAACCTACACGAACCTGTCCGGCAAACTGGAGAGCACGCCCGAGCAGCCTACCATGACGGGCTACACCTTTGACGGCTGGTACACTGAGCCGGTGGGCGGCAGCAAGGTGACCACCTCCACCGTGTTCACCTCCGACGCCACCATCTACGCCCACTGGACTGCCAAGGTCGGTACTTCTACCGTGCCGCAGCCCACCACCCAGCCTGCCGCCACCCAGTGGCAAAAGTATGTAGGGCCTGCACTTGTGGCCGGTGCCCTGCTTACTACCCTGCTGGTCGCCACCATGTTCTGAACACTGCTGTAAACACAATGACACCATTGAAGAAAGGGATCTTACCATGACTACTTCTACCATGAAAATGCCCGCCAGCTATTCCGCTATCGAAGCCGAGGAGATGACCTATCTGGACGGCGGCGCCAGCAACGCTTATCAGTCCTTCCTGGACATCGGCAAGGTGTTCAACTACATTGCCCGCATCTTCTCCGGTGCAAGCTCCATCATCAACAACGTTAACGTCATCTACCAGTCCTTTGTATCGCTGAACAGCCTGCTGGGCAGCTTCGGCAAGTAAAAGCATCACCCCAAAGTTCAGATCCGGGAGCCGCGCTTTTTTCGAAAAGTGCGGCTCCCGTTTTTCGTACACACTGTAATTCAGTACATTACTGCGCAGCACTTCACGTTCCAGAATTGTGAACAACTTTTTAAGTTTTTGGGGGGTCAGTGGCCGTTTTTTGGACATTTTTAATATATAAAGCAAAAAAATGCGATATTTTTTCAGCTTTATCTCTTGATTTTGTATCTGATTTGTTATATTACTGTTACAGTGGGTGTGCTAGAATAAGGTTGTTTATAAAATGCCCTTCAGACCGCGTAAAAAATCGTGGCGGCAAGCGTTTTTTCAGGTATTTTTGTTAAGTAATTTCGTAATCTTCGAAAACCTTTTCGTTCTTTATGATTTGGGAGTATGTACACAAATGGCAGATCGTGAACTGCGGCGGATGCACCGCGCTGAACTGATAGAGATCATCTATGCGCTGAAGCAGAGCGAGGACCAGCTCAAGGCGCAGAACGCCGCGCTTACCGCGCAGCTGCAGGACCGGCAGCTACGGCTGGAAAGCGCCGGTTCCATCGCGCAGGCCGCGCTGGAGCTGAACAATGTGTTCGCCGCCGCGCAGGCCGCCGCCGATGACTATCTGCACTCGGTGCAGGCCAGTCTTGCGGACACCAACGCCACCGCCGCCAATACCCTTTCGCAGGCGCGCAGCGAGGCCAAGCGCATTCTGGAGCAGGCACAGGCAGATGCCGACAGCCTGAAAGCGCAGGCGCAGCAGGAATGCGACGCCATGACCGCCGCCGCCGCGCAAAAGCGCACCCAGACCGAGGCCGACTGCAAGGCCATGGTGGAGCGCGCCGAGCAGGAGGTGCAGCAGCGCTGGCAGGCATTTGACCACAAGGCCAACGAGCTGCTGGACCAATACCGCAGCACAGACGGCCTGCCTTCGGAGGAAACATGAAAAAACGCGATATCCGGTTCGCTTCCATCCCTTCCACCGAGGAAGTGGCCGCAGAACGTGAGCGTCTTGCGTACCAGAGCCGCTACCAGCGGGTGCTGCGCAGTACGATCTATATTCTGGTGGTGGTGGCCGCAGTAGCTGTGCTGCTGGCTACGCTGTTTCTGCCGGTGCTTCAGGTCTCCGGCGACAGCATGTACCCTACATTAAATGATAAAGACATTATCCTGCTGGTAAAATCCAACCACATTGAAAACGGCGAGCTGTGCGGGTTTTACTGGCAGAACAAGCTGCTGCTCAAGCGCATCATCGGGCAGCCCGGTGATGTGATCGATATGGACGTGAACGGCGTAGTCTCGGTAAACGGCGTGGCGCTGGACGAACCCTATGTGGACGCGCTGACCGTGGGCGAATGCGACATCCGGTTCCCCTATCAGGTGCCGGAAAACCGCTACTTCGTGCTGGGCGACCACCGTGCCACCTCCATCGACAGCCGCAGCAGCGTGATAGGCTGCGTTGAAAAAAGCCAGATCGTGGGCAGGGTTTTCCTAAGGGTATGGCCCTTGTCCAGCTTCTCGTTGATCCATTGACCCCGGGAGGAGGTATTTCGTTATGAACGACATTCTTAAAACGTACATGGAGCGGTTCCGTGAGAACCGGCACACCCTGCGGCGCTACACCGCATTTGTGCTGGCACTTGCCATAATCACCACCCTGTTCGTCAACTGGCAGCTGCATGGCGTGGGCATCTCGATGACCGCGCAGTACCAGTGCGGCGAGGAGGAGCACACCCACACCGCGGATTGCTACACCAAGGTGCTCACCTGCGGTTACGAGGAAGGCGAGCTTGAAAATGCGGACGAGCTGGCCGCCGCTGCTGCCACCAGCCAGCCCACCGTTGAGGCTGAGCCCGCGCCGCTGTCGCTGGAGCCGCAGATCGAGTTTGTGCCCCACGAGCACACCGAGGACTGCTACACCGAGGTGCAGACCCTAACCTGCATGGAGGAAGAGCACGTCCACGGTGACGACTGCTTCGACCCCGAGGATGGCAGCCTGATCTGCGACAAATTTGAGCATACCCACGACGAAAGCTGCTATACCACCGAGTACGAGCTGACCTGTGGACTGGAAGAGGGCGAGCTTGTGGAGCAGGTGGTGGAGCCCACCCAGAGCGCCGAGCTGGCGGCTATGGCTGTGGCCGAGCCTGTGGCACTGGAGCCGACGGTGGACACCGTGGAGCCCATCTACCACCACCACACTGACGCCTGCTACGAGGAAGTGCTTACCTGCCCCCTGCCGGAGCATCACCACACCGTAGCCTGCCTGAGCGACACCTCCGCCGACGTTGAGACCCCCGAGGAGTGGCAGGCCGCTAACGCCGAGGCCGTGATGACCGGCAACTGGGACGAGGACCTGCTCAGCGTGGCAAAGACCCAGCTGGGCTACGAGCAGAGCGAGAAAAACTTCGAGATCGACCCCGCAGACGGTGTGACCCTGCGCTACTACTCCCGCTACGGCCAGTCTTACGGCAACCCCTACGGCGAGTGGGACGTGATGTTCCTCTCCTACTGCCTGAAGTACGCCGGTATCCCCCAGAGCGCCATCCCGCAGGAGGCCAGCGTGCTTGCCCTGCGCAGCTCCATGAGCGACATGGACTGGCTGCTGGACGGCGAGGACGGCAGCGCCGCCAATGTGGGCGACATCGTTATTTATAATAAGTACGTCACCCGCACCGTGGCTGTGGACAGCAGCGCCGATGGTGCAGCGGACGATCTGGACGACCTGTTCAGCATGGACACCGATTTCGAGAACGGCGCAGAGCTTGAAGCTTCCGGTGCTTCTGCGTTGGATGCAGCCCCCGCCGCCGAGGACACCCCCGACACCGCCAACCCGGACCAGCCCGCCGCAAAGCCGGCGGACAGCACCGGCACCTCTGCATCCGGCGCGGATGCCCTTGCCCCCAGCGTGGTTTCCCCCGCTGCCGAGCCGCAGACCACCACCGTGACCGATGCTGAGCCGGTGGAGACCGTGGGCATCGTGAGCGAGGCGGACGAGAACACCCTGACCGTTATCTCCGGCGACGTGGACGGCAAGGTGGCCGAGGTCACCCTTTCCAACGCTGAGGTTCTGGGCGTGGTGGATGTTGCCGCCGCCCAGTACGCAGACGAGATGCTTACCACCGCTGTTACCGGTGCCCTGCGGGCCCCCGGCATGCTTACGCTGGCGGGTGCTGAGGAGACCGCAAGCACGACTGCAAGCGCGAACATCAGTTCTGCCTTGGACGGTTCCCCGTATGTTACCGTTTTCAAGCTTCAGCAGGAAAAGAACAGCCAGTACGTCGATGTTACGACCAGTGTTATCACCGACAAAATGCACGGTTATCTTGAACTGAAGAATATCCCGGCAAAAGAAATCCAAAACAAGAACTACCAAGTCGTGGTTGCACTGCCTGCAGAATTTGATTTGAAGGATGTCGGCACACACAAAGGAAACCTGACCAGTTCGGATTACAATACTGCTGACCACGTTTGCGGCACCTATGAGTTTGTGCAGAACGAGGAGGGTCGGTGGTACGCGCTGCTGACCTATAAAAAGGAGTTCATCGAACAGGAAGAGTTGACGAACGCCAGCATGGTCAATAGTACTCTCGGCTTTGATTTCAAGTGGGATCAGGAAATTGTCACGACCACCGGCGCTACCAAGTTCAGCTTTAATGATGATGCAACCGTTACGATCACCATCAAGGAAGAAGAGGAATCCAAACCCGGCGAAAAAAAGAAGTACAGTCTGGATAAAGATGCAAGCAAGCTTAAGTACGAGGGCAAGGACGCTTACATCTATTATACGGTGACCTTGAAACTGAAGGAGGCTATGGATGCCCCCTTGGAGCTGAAGGATATCCTTAAAAACCCGGATGGTTATCCCTTGTTTAAGTACGATGGCGACATCGCCGTTACCGTCTCGGATGGTTCAACGCCCAGTATTTCTTGGAAGGATACTAAAATAACGGACGGCGGCAAGGAATATGACGGCAAGATCATCACCTTGGGCACAGAGGGTACACCCCTGAATCCGGGCACCTATACCATCACCTACCACGTCAAGGCTGAAAATTTTGGTACTGCAAGTTACCCGGATAAGGATGTGCGGAATTACATTAAATTCGAGAAGGATAGCAAAGGCACCGCCACCTCTATCAAAACTAAGGAGATCGAGAAAAAGGGCGAACTTGATAAAGACGGACAGACCATTAAATGGACTGTCACCATCAACCGGGACTCCGTCCGGCGCTATCTGCCCGAAGGCACAAAATTTACCGATGAGATCCCCAAAGGTCAGAAATTTGTTAAAGATTCTTTCAATGTAAAAAAGACCGATGCATCCGGCAAAGAAGAAGAGTTTAAGAAGTTGCAGGGTGTCTATGACGAATCGACCAATACCCTCACCTACGCGCTTGACGCGGGCTTCAACTACTATAAGATCACCTATAAAACAAAGGTAACGGATAGCATTCCGCTGACCGGTTTGGATGTCTCAAATACCGGCAATGTGGACGGCGACGGGCTGGATGGCAGCTCTGAGGGCACTGTCCACATTGATTCGAATGTTCTTGCCAAAAAGGCAGTCGGCGAACCGAGCATCACTGGTACGAATGTCACCATGAAGTGGATTAGTACCATCAATGCAGAAGATGTCGGCACCTATGTTTATTACGATTACAGTAATACGGTACAGGATACAGAAGGTAAAAACCGCAAAGCACAGGAGATCGATCTTAACTCTATCAAGGTAACGGACCAAAATGGAGCTGCGGTCTCCGTTACGCCTGTAGCATGGTCTGGCTACAAGCTAAACGATGATTACGGCAAAAATCTGGGTCTGTTCACGATCGACTTTACAGGCATCACCGTGACCGGGCCGCTGACCATTACCTACACCACAACAACCACTACTAGCGATCTGCCCTCTTGGGGTGCTGAAGAAGTAAAAAACACCTGCTACATCAACAACGGCAGCCATATAACTGCTAAGCAGAAGGTTACCAAAGCCTCCGACATGATCAAATACTTCTACAAGTATGCCGGTAAGTTTAATTGGGATAATGTTCAGAACGGCAACGGCAGCACTACCCTGCAGCCCGGCGCAAAGCTGCCTTGGACGATTGAGATCAACGAACAAGGAGTTCTCGAATGGATCAATGACGATAAATGGGTCATTACCGATACCATTCCTAAGGGTCTGGTTCTGGACGAAAACAGCGTTAAGATCAACTGCAATGGCTCCCCCCCGCCCACTGGCTCTTATAAAGTTGCTGTAAACAAGTTGGAAGACGGCTCTACCAAGCTGGTCATTACCATGGAGCCGGAGGCATTCAGCTATACAGACAATGGTAAGAAAAAGATCCACGCGCATATCATCATCACCTACGACACCACGCTGGATACCAACTGTCATGAAATCTGGGACGAGAACAATACCGCAAAGTTTACGAACCATGCAACGTTCGAGCGCAAAGGCGAAAAGATCGGCGATACCTCCTTTACTGAAACCGTCACCCGCGATGTTGTTGGCAAGAGTGGTACCTTTGACGCAGTTACCGGTCTTTTGACCTATCAGGTCAAGGTAAACCCCTACAGCTCAGTACTGAACAACGGCGATGAGATGGTTCTGCAAGACTTCATGACCATCCCCCAAGGTCTGCATGATAGGGTGACGCTGGAAGGCATCTCTGTTTTTGACGGCGAGCTGCAAGCCGATGGTTCGTTGGAAGCAGCTGGAGTGCCTACCGATCTTACCCTCGCATCCAATAAGAACGCGATAACCCAAGAGACCTACTATTCCAAATTCAGCGACGATAATAAGCAGATCAAGACTTGGACAAAGGTTCCCGATGGCAAGGCTCTGGTGCTGGTTTTCCATTACAGAGTTGATACAACAAATCTGGTTGCTAACAAAACCTACACCTTTAAGAACCTCGCTGAACTGAACGATCATTGGAAGTATGAGGATAAGAACACCAGCTTTTCTTCCAACTCGGACGGTAGTGCGGAAATCAACTTCCACTCCAACCGTCTGACCATTGTCAAGTACTCCGGCACGCAGAACAACGTTCTGCCCGGTGCAGAGTTCAGTCTGGAAAAGTATAACGCTACCACTGGATGGAAAGGCGAAAAAACTGATATAGTGACCAACACCAGCGGCAACGTAACGCTTGGCAGTCTGGACGTTAACACCTTCTATCGCTTGAAGGAAACACAAGCGCTTGATGGTTATCGGACACCGAATAATTACCATTATTTTGTAATTTCTGACAATAGTCACAGCTACACGGCCTCTGGCGTTCCCGACTTTAAGAGTACAGATACCTTTAGCGAGTACAAGTTGGCTGAAGGGCAGATGTTTGGCAGCTTCTACTACTACTGCGAAAACACCCATAATGACAGCTCTGACTACGTCCTCCCCTCTACCGGTGGCACCGGTACACTCCCGTACACAGCCGTGGGCGGCACTATGATGCTGACCGCGCTGGCATATAGTTTTATCCACCGCAAGCGCAGACGCGAAGGAAGAGCAGATGACTAAACTGCACTTTTCTGCTGGCGTGCCGGGGCTGAGCCCCCGCCCGCCCAGCGCAAAGTTTACGCGATGATCCGAACAAAACTACACCCCTACCCCCCCCCCTGTACAAAAACACAGGGGGCGGCAAGGGGCAGAAAAGAAAGGGGCTTTTCCATGAAAAAAGCAATGAAGAAACTCATGGCTGCACTGCTGGCAGTTGCTATGGTTTGTGCCATGGCCATTCCGGCGTTTGCGGCTGAGGGTGCTGGTGCTCCCCGCACGGGCAGCATTACCATCAATGGTGCCATCGCGGGCCAGACCTATAACATTTATCGTATCCTGGATCTGGAAGCCAACGAGGGCTTTACCGCCTATAAGTACACCATCAATGATGTTTGGGCAGGCTTTGTTAATGACCATACTGATGTATTCACTGTCAAAAATGACATTGTTACCTCTACCGTTACTAATGCAGCAAAGATTCAAGACCTTGCAAATGCCGCTGGTAAGTATGCAGAGGACAACAATCTGACTGCTGACGGCACTGCAACTGCTGCTGACCCCACTGTAAGCAACCTGCCACTGGGCTATTATCTGGTTGTTTCTACTCCTGCTCTGTCTGCAAACTCCCTGTGCTCTCTGGGTACCACCAACCCGAACGTAACCATTAACGAAAAGAATGGCAAGCCCACCATCACCAAGCAGGTAGAGCACGCCGCCGGTTCTCCTGCTTCTGCTAATGATGCAACGGTTGGCGATACTGTAAAGTTCGTTGTTACGATCGATGCTATTGATGGCAAGCCTGAGAACTACGTCATGCACGATAAGATGGACGAAGGTCTGACCTTCGATTCTAGCAGCGTTACCGTTAAGCGCGGCGAGACCATTCTGAAAAAAGGCACTGATTACGAGCTCATCACTTCTCCCGCAGACCATGATACCTTTGATATCAAGTTCAAAGAAAATGTTGTAAAAACCAACGATGTTTTCACCGTCACATACTCTGCTGCCTTGAATGAGAAAGCCAAGGTCGGCACTGACGGCAACAAGAACGAGACCGTTTTGACCTATGGTGACAGCGGTAGAGTTACTGCCGAGTCTACCAAGACCTACACTTGGAGCTTCAACATCTTCAAGTACTTCATGGATGGCACTAAAGCAAAAGCTCTGGAAGGTGCACAGTTCATTCTGTACCGTAAAGCCAACACCAACTCTGAGAGCGAAAACGAATATGCTGTGATGGACGCCAACGGTAAAATCAAGAGTTGGACCACTGGCGAAAGCAACGCTACCGTTCTCACCTCTCCTGCAAGCGGCAACCTCACCATGAGCGGTCTGGCAAACGGTACTTACTACCTGAAGGAAAAAGAAGCCCCGCAGGGTTACAACCCGCTGGAGAACCCCATTGAAATTATGATCACTGCTGAGAGCTGGACGACTTCGGCGCCGTCTGCAAAGATCGCGTACAAAACCAGCGCGACAGAGGATGCTACTTTTGTGGAAGCAGCTGATGGTACTACTGTGAAGGTCGAGAATAAGTCCGGCACTACCCTGCCCAGCACCGGCGGCATCGGCACCACCATTTTCTACGTTGTTGGCGGCGGCCTGATGGTTGCAGCAGCCATCCTGCTCATTACCAAAAAGCGCATGGCGAACCGCTAACTTCTCCGTTTTCCCCGCACAGAGCGGGGCTGCAAAGCCCCCTGCTCTGATCCTGAAACTATAACGTTAGGGAGTAGCCCATGAAAAAGAACAAAAGCACCATAATATTGATCCTCGTCTTTTTCGTGGGTCTATCCGTGATGTTATACCCCACTATCAGCGATTACGTCAACCAGCGCAACCAGTCCCGCGCGGTGGCAAGCTACGCGCAGGACGTGGACAAAATGACCGATGCGGATTACAGCGCCTACTTTGACGCCGCCGATGCCTTTAACGCACAGGTGGCCGCCAACGAAAACGCCCTTTACCGCCCGGATCAGCTTACCGGCTACAACGAAACGCTGGATATTACCGGCACCGGCATTATGGGTTACATCACCATTTCCAAAATCGGCGTGGAGCTGCCCATCTACCACGGCACCAGCAACGGCGTATTGCAGATCGCCGCAGGCCACTTGGAGGGCACCAGCCTGCCGGTGGGCGGCGCGTCCACCCACGCGGTCATCTCGGCGCACCGCGGCCTGCCCAGCGCAAAGCTGTTTACCAACCTCGACCAGCTGGAAGTGGGCGATACCTTTACCATCACCGTGCTGGACCGGGTGCTCACCTACGAGGTGGACAAAATCTCCATCGTGCTGCCCACCGAGACCGATGAGCTGAAGATCGCCGAAGGCAAGGACTACGTCACCTTGATGACCTGCACCCCCTACGGCATCAACACCCACCGGCTGCTGGTGCGCGGTCACCGTGTCACCGCCCTGGAGAACCTCAAGCGCATCCGCGTTTCGGCTGACGCCACCCGCATTGAGCCCATCCTCATTGCGCCGCTGCTGGCCGTGCCGCTGCTGCTGCTTTTGCTCATCGGCCTGCTGGTCTCCGGCAGAAAACGCAAACAGAAATGACAAAAGCCGCCTGAAATCCCCCCGACATAGACAGGGCAACCCCAGAGCTCTGTTTGTGCCGGGGGTATTTTCTCTCACAAAAAATTCGCCGTTTCGTAGCTGAAACGGCGAATCAAGTCTCTATTCTTTTACGGTGTGCGGATTATTTTTTCAGACGATGGTGCAGTATCACATCCTCTGCAAGCCGAAAGACCGGGCGCTTCTGCCGGAGCTGCCCCTGCGGAACCAGGCGTGACCCCGGTGTTCACTCCACCAGCGCCACGGCCACGTCGTTGACGTTCGTGCCGGTAGCGCCCGTGCGGATGAGCCCGCCCACCGCCTGCAAAGCATGGTAGGCGT
>OGHS01000280.1_pt1 | contig 27705 bp, 27 predicted proteins | sample 1571611 | NCBI WGS metagenome assembly OGHS01 (sample SAMEA2581944, study PRJEB24529) | metagenome | biome: Human gut stool | place: China | collected 2011 | reverse complement strand
ATGCCCGTTTTTCTTCAATTTGCGAACTTTTGAAAATTGCAAAAGAATTTTGGATGAAATTCAATACCTTATCAATAGCCCGTTCAACAGAGGTATCTGGGGTCTGCAATTTCTCAATTTTAGCTTGGAGTTCAATTTTTGCCGTTTCATATTCGGCATTCTTACTGCGATACACCTCGGCAGGAACAGTTCCAGCAATCAGCAAATCTAAAAGTTTTTTCTGTTTTTCCTCAACATCAGCCAGTTCATTCCGATTCTTTTCCAACTGATAATAAGTATTACCGTGAGTTGCTTCATATTGTTTTTTCAAACGAATTGCCAAAGCACTCTTCAAATCGTCATCAAAATGAATTGATGAAAGATGTTTCTCAACATCCTTCAATAGAACTTTTTCACTGACATTACTACAATGTTCGCAGTTTTTTAGGTCTGTATGTCGCAAATAGACATACTTGTCTTTCTTTGTATAAGGAGAAAGCAGACATCCACAATGTTTGCAGCGAACCAAGCCTCTGAAAATGTAGGGCTCTTTGGTGTGCTTGGAAGTTCGTTTGAATTTTCCCATCCGTACTTCGGTACATTTGTCAAACAATTCCTTTGAAATAAGCTTCTCATAACAGTGAGGATGATAATCCTTATTATAATACATTACCCCATAATAGAACGGATTTTGCAGAATATTTGCAAACTGGGATTTCGTGATAGGATTGCCGCTCTTGCGATTTCGCAGTCCACAAGCTTTGGACTTTTTAACCAGCTCATCCATTGAGAACAGCCCTGTTGCATATTCTTCAAATAATTTCTTAATCAATGGACCTCTGTCTGGGTCAATGATAATGGTCTTCTTCCCATCCTCACCTTTGGTGTTCAGATAACCAATCGGGGCAGGACCAGGTAGAAGCCCCTCATTTAACATTCTCTCCTCGGAACGCTTAACATTATCCCGAGTTGAATTGACAAACATATTGGCAGACAAAATTTGCATTTGCCACATTGCCAAATCAGAACTCTTGGAGTTTTTACTAATAATGAGATTTTCTTTATAAAAATGCAGTTCAATCTTTTCCTGATTAACCAATTCCGTTAACAATGGAAATTCATTAAAGCTTCTTTGTAATCTATCAACCGTATCAACAACTATTGCCGTTTTGCCTGATATTTTCTTTACAAAATTAATAGCCTCATAAAATTTAGTGCGTTTTCCTTTGAATGAACTTTCAACAAATGTAAATTCTTTCAGAACCTCTAAATTCCGATTTAAGCAATAATTCCTCAATCTGTCCAATTGTGCATCCAGAGAGAACCCATCTTCCTGCATTTCGGTTGAAACTCTTGCTAAAATAACAGCTTTCATACCCATACTCCTAACAAACCTGTTTCCGCATTTCAATTTCTAACAACAAAAACAACAACTGAAAAATATCTTCACCAGATTCAACTGCTTTTTTTGTTTCTTCATTTTGATTTTGGTAATTTGTACAAATCATAGTTATCCCCTATACGAGTTGAAACTATATTTGCAATTCTGAATATAAATATGGATATGTATTTTAAGAATAGAGGATAACACCACCTCATTGAACGAAATAGATACTACATTAAAAGTCAAATTTCTGCGAACTTTTTTATTAAATAAAATCAATATATTACATCTCATCATCAAAAAAATAAATTTTTGAGTATTTTGATAAATAAATTTATCAGAATAATTTTGCATCGCAAAAAGCTGATGTGATACTATCAAATTATAAATGACATACCAATTGCAAAAATTATTTTTTGTATTATGAAAACGGGGAAACAGGCCTTTTTAGAGGCACCCTCACGCAGGGAACGAACTGAAAACCTATGAAGACTTATCCATTGGTATAAGTACCGCAAAATAACCCCTCCAAAGGCGGCTGGCGGAATATAAATAGGGCACGGCTGATGATGTCAGTTAGAAATCGAGGCAATATCTGTGCTCATTGATAACCCCAGCATTTAAAATTTGGTTCTTGTTCGGATTTTAAATGTACCAACCGTAAAAGCAGGTAGAAGGTTCGCACTGGCGGTGTGCGGATTTTAAGGAATCATACTTAATATAACCGAAACAAGAAAGCAAACTCAGGCGGAAATGCTAGTGCTCTATATATTTTTACCCTTGCACGTTGGGTAAAAAGAGCAAATCTAAACGGAAATACCTAAATTAAATAACTCTTTATAAAATAAGTTATTAAAAAAAATTTATTCCTATCAGTTTTAGAAAAAAAGAAAAAACGAGCAATCTGATAGATTGCGATGTTTTTAGGCAAAACGAAACGAAGTGAGTTTTGGCTCAAATCAGCTCATCTATCAGAAAAAAGAAAAATAATTTGATAAATAAATATAGCATCACATAAGGAAATATATGGAAAAAACAGATAAAAATATACAGTTAAATCTATTGCTACAAATTGCCAAAGAACTTATTCATGAAGGAAAAACAAACAGTTTCCGTGATTTTAGTTCAAAATACCTTAATAGATGTAGTAATTATCTTGGAACATTAATTTATCAAAATAAACCTCCAAGTATTGCATCCCTTTTAACCTTATATTTTAAACTAAATCAGGAGAAATATATATTAAGCTGGCAAGTTAAATTAGTGAATACATTAAAAAATATCATTATGAAGGAGAAAAAATGAATGAAGATGAAGAACTGATAATAGATGAAGATATAGATTTTGATGAAGAATTTTCGGAATTAGAGATAAAGAAAAGTCAATATTCTTTCCAACAAATCAAAGATATCTACCTTACCAATCCACTGTACAAAAGACGCTATTTCAGAGATGATAACGAAAATATTTTGAATATATGCTATAATTGTAAAAATTTTCAAGCTATCAATGCCCTATTAACCAGACGTTCAGCAAGAAGAAAATATCAATTTTCATATACTTTAATTATGGCAATTATTTGCAATCCCCACATAGAAGAAAAACATAAATGCCATATGATAGATAAATTGGTAAAATTAGGAACCGAAATTAATCACGCCAATATTTTCGGAGAAACAGCTCTTTATTTTGCGGTGCTCTCACATCAAAAATTTGTTGTTGAGTGCTTGCTCAAAAACGGAGCTAATCCAAATATTGAGGGAAATTTTAGCATCAGCCCCTTGATGATTGCTTGCTATTTTGCCGATTTTTATATTGTATCACTTTTAATTCATTATGGGGCAGACCTAAATACCGAATCTTCTTTCACTAATTGGAAAGTATTAGATTTTGCAATGCTTTCAGAGAATCCTGACTTTGAGTCTATGTTACGTGACCTTGGAGCGAAAGGAGGCATCGGCTACGATTTACTGACATAAAAACAATCAAAAGTCCTTTTAATTTCACTTGCAAAACCAGAGTATCAAAGCTCTGGTTTCGTTTTTATCCTATTTTAACTCTTCCGCTTTATAATAACTCAAAATATTGACTATAAAGGTGGTAAAAAATGACCAAGGAACAAGAGAGAGCAGAATTACACAGAGTTATTTGGCAAATTGCCAATGATTTGCGAGGCAGTGTTGACGGTTGGGATTTCAAATCCTATGTGCTGGGGATTCTGTTCTATCGGTTTATCTCTGAAAATATTACAGCTTACATTAATAAGTTGCAGCAGGAAAGCGGTATTGCTGACTATGATTATACCAAAGAAACTGATGAAAATGCCGAAACAGCCAGAGAGTACGCCGTTTCTACCAAAGGTTTTTTCATTTTACCCAGTGAATTGTTTCAAAATGTGCAGAAGAAAGCCAAAAATAATCCCAATCTTAATGAAACATTAAGTAAGGCGTTCCGTGATATTGAAGCCTCCGCACAGGGAACAGCCAGTGAAGACGATTTCAAAGGATTGTTTGCTGATATTGATGTTAATAGCAATAAACTGGGAGCAACTGTTCAAAAGAGAAACGAAAAACTGGTTAAGATTTTAGCTTCTATCAATGAATTAAAGCTTGGCAATTTTACTGACAATACCATAGATGCTTTTGGTGATGCTTATGAGTTCCTGATGACAATGTACGCCAGCAGTGCAGGAAAATCAGGAGGTGAGTTTTTTACGCCCCAAGAAGTTTCTGAACTTTTGGCGAAAATTACATTGGTTGGCAAAACATCGGTCAATAAGGTTTATGACCCTGCCTGTGGTTCAGGTTCATTACTGCTGAAATTTGCCAAAATTCTGGGGCAGGAAAATGTAAAAGACGGATTCTATGGTCAGGAAATCAACATTACGACTTATAATCTCTGCCGCATCAATATGTTTTTGCATAATATCAATTATGAAAAATTTGATATTTCTTTGGGTGATACCTTAACCGACCCCAAACATTGGGATGACGAACCTTTTGAGGCAATTGTTTCTAATCCTCCATATTCAATATCTTGGGCAGGAGACAGCAATCCAATTTTAATCAATGACCCGCGTTATTCTCCTGCAGGTGTTTTAGCTCCACGAAGTAAAGCGGACCTTGCTTTTACTATGCATATGCTTAATTGGCTGGCAGCAGACGGAACAGCGGCAATTGTAGAATTTCCAGGGGTTTTATATCGCGGCGGCGCAGAGCAAAAAATTCGTAAGTATCTGATTGACAACAACTTTGTTGATTGTGTAATCCAGCTTCCCGCCAATTTATTCTTTGGGGTAAGCATTGCAACCTGTATCATTGTTTTGAAAAAGAGCAAAAAGGACAATGCAGTTTTGTTTATTGATGCCAGCAATGAGTTTGTTCATTCAGGTAATAAAAACAAACTTTCTGATGATAATATTGCCAAGATTTTGGATACTTACATTAAAAGAGAAGACGTTGAACACTTCTGCAAATTGGCTAAAAACGATAAAATCGGCGAAAATGATTATAATATCTCCGTTTCTTCCTATGTTGAGCAGAAAGATACCCGAGAAAAAATTGATATTAAGGTTTTAAACGAGCAAATCAAGCAGATTGTAGCCAAGCAAAACGAGCTACGCCGACAAATAGACGCTATTGTAGCAGATTTAGAAGGAGTAGCATAATATGGCTAAACAAAAAGAGATTACAATCAGAAGTTCAGCTGCTGAATACCTTACATTTATCACAGCCACGGGTGAAAGTGGTATTGAGGCAATTTATGCAGATGAAAATGTATGGCTAACCCAAAAGATGATGGGAGTTTTGTATAATGTAGAAACGCATACAATTAACTATCATCTTAAAAAAATTTTTAGTGATATGGAGTTGGATGAAAATTCAGTTATTCGAAAATTTCGAATAACTGCGGCTGATGGAAAGACCTATGAAACCAATCATTATAATTTAAAGGCAATTATCGCCGTTGGCAATAAAGTCGATTCTCCCAAAGCGGTGCAGTTTCGTAAATGGGCAAATGATATTATTGAAGAATATACCATAAAAGCCTATGCGATGGATGATGAACGCATTAAACGAGGCGGTTCAATCTTAACAAAGAAATATTTTGAGGAACAACTGCAACGGATTAGAGAAATTCGTATGTCCGAGCGGATGTTCTATCAAAAAATAACGGATATTTACGCCACAAGTGTTGATTACGATGCTAAATCAAAGACAACGCAAGAGTTTTTTGCAAAGGTGCAAAATAAACTGCATTGGGCTATTCACGGACAAACGGCAGCGGAAGTTATTTATAATCGTGCCGATGCCAACAAAGAGCATATGGGGCTAACCACTTGGGAAGGTGCACCACAAAGCAAAATTCACAAATATGATGTTAGCGTTGCTAAAAATTATTTAACCGAGGAAGAATTACGGGCAATGGGACGTATTGTCAACGCATATCTTGATTTGGCGGAGGCGCAAGCCGAAAGAAAGATGCCGATGACAATGGAAGATTGGGCATCTCAACTGGATGGTTTGTTAAGATTAACGCGTAGAGATATTTTGCAAGGAGCAGGAAAAATATCCGCAGAATTGGCTAAACAGCACGCTGAAACAGAGTTTGAAAAATACCGCATTATTCAGGATAGGCTCTATCATAGCGACTTTGACTATTTTTTAGAATTAGAAGGTATGGTAAGCCCAAAAACAAAAAATTCTGTCGAAAGTAAAGATGATGAGTAAGATACAAAAACATCATATTTCAGGAGCGATAATATGAGACTAAGTGACATATTATCAACTAAACCATCAGCAGATTTTAAACCAGTAGATGGGTTTTTAGATGGAAAAATTCTGAATAGAGGAAAGTTGAAAAAAATTGATGTCGGAAACATACAAATGGATTTCTTTTGTAAGAAGTGCAATAAGATGCAGTCTTTTTGCTTGTACAATCCTGTTAAACCTTGCGCCGTTCATTGCATCGGAATAAACGAAAAAATGATAAGCATAGACTGCGTCTTAACTTGTTTATTTTGTGAAAGTTCAATTCCTGTCTGGTTTTTAATTGAAAGCGAAAATGAAATTCATTCTCTGAATCCCAGAGTTAGAATAATCAAATATTCAGATAAATTGTCAGAAAGTGTCAGTTATAGACCTACTTCAAAATATCTTGAACTATTTGATGCCGCGGATAAGGCTTATAGAGAAGGATTAGGTGCAGGAGCAATTATATACTTGCGAAAGATATACGAGGCAATTGTAAGTGAAATTGTTAAAAAACATAATATCAATAAGGCTTTGAGTTTTAAGGAAAAATTAAAAGAAGCTAACGAAAAAGCACATATAATTCCACACGGATTGGACGATAGAAAATATGAACTATTTCAAGAGTTAAGTAATATTATTCACGGAGAATTTGATGATAAAACAGCATTAAGCGAATATCCTCCGTTAAAAGAATTAATAAGTTCAATAGTTGAGAATATTCAAACCGCAGACAGATTAAAAGAACTTAGAAAAGTTTTAAAGTTATAAGGAAATGAAGATGAGCAAGATTGAAGATTTGATAAAACAATATTGCCCGAATGGGGTAGATTATAAAAGGTTAATTGATATTGCCAATATTTTATATGGATACCCATTTAATTCTAAATTATTTACAGAAGATGATACTTTTATCCCTCTTATTAGGATTAGAGATATAAAGGAAGGAAAATCAAAAACCTATTATAAAGGAGAAGTATTAGAAGATTATATCATTAAAAAAGGTGATATTCTTGTAGGTATGGATGGAGAATTCAATTTGGGACGATGGAAATCCCAAGATGCCTTACTAAATCAAAGAACATTAAAAATATCTACAAAAAATTTGCAAGTTGTATTGGATGGTTATTTATTCCATATCTTAAAACCATTATTTAAAAATATAGAAAAATCAATAACAGGGTCAACTGTAAAACATTTATCAGATAAGACAATTAAACAAATCAAAATCCCTGTTCCGCCGTTGCCTGTACAAGAAGAGATTGTGAAAGTGTTAGATGCTTTTACCGCGCTGGAAGCGGAGCTGGAAGCGGAGCTGGAAGCGCGTAAGCGTCAATATGAGTATTATCGCAACAAACTCCTGACCTTTGATGAAAATACAACGGGGGGGGGCAGAATTAAATTTATGCAACTTGGTGATGTGTGCATTCGGCAAAAAGGAACTCCTATTACTGCTGCTGTGATGAAAGAGATAAATAAGCCAGAAGCTCCTATAAGAATATTTGCAGGTGGAAATACTTTTGCAGATGTTAATTATGGAGATATTCCAGATAAAGACCTTATTACGAAAACCAGTATAATTGTTAAATCACGAGGTAATATTGGTTTTGAGTTTTACACTAAACCTTTTAGCCATAAGAACGAGATGTGGTCGTATTCTTCCAAGAGTAGTGATATTGATTTGAAATTTGTGTATTATTACTTAACAAACAATATAAAAGAGTTTCAACTAAAAGCTAAAACAGGGAAACTACCGCAAATATCAACCCCTGATACCGATAATTATTTGATTCCCATTCTTCCATTAGAAGAACAAGAAAGAATTGTTGCAATTTTAGATAAGTTTGATAGCCTTGTTAATGATATTTCAGAAGGTTTGCCAGCCGAACTCACTGTTCGCAGGCAACAATATGAATATTACAGAAATAAATTGTTGACCTTTGACGAAGCAGCATAAATATGGAGTTAATTAATGAACAAAATTAGTGTCGTTGCCGAAAATCCTGAAAGCACGGTTGTTGCCGAATATCAGGGGATGAAAACAAAACAGACAGAATATCAATCCGAGGCAGACCTTGAAAAAGCGTTCATTAAACAACTGCAAAATCAGGCATACGATTATTTGCCAATTCATTCCGAAAAAGACCTGATTGATAATTTGCGCCATCAACTGGAAAAACTAAATGATTATCACTTTACCGACAAGGAATGGGATACATTTTTCAAGCAGGAAATTGCCAATCCTAATTTCGGCATTAAAGAAAAGACCAAGATAATCCAAGAAGATTACAAAAAAGTTCTTTATTATGAAAAGCCCGTTGATAATTACCAGTTCCGCAATATTTTACTGATAGATAAAAACAACATCCACAACAACACTCTGCAAGTTATCAATCAGTATGAAACGAATGAAGGCAAAAGAGCCAACCGTTATGACGCAACCGTTTTGGTTAATGGTCTGCCTTTGGTGCATATAGAGTTAAAACGCCGTGGCGTTGATATTAAAGATGCTTTTAACCAAATTAACCGTTATCAAAACGATAGTTTTTGGGCAGGAAGCGGCTTATATGAATTTGTGCAGATATTTGTTATCTCAAATGGCACTTATACCAAATATTACAGCAATACCACCCGTCAATCTCATATCAGTGAAAACTCGGGAACATCTTCAAAAAAAGGCAAAAAGACCAGCAACAGTTTTGAATTTACCTCTTGGTGGGCAGACAGAAAAAACAAACCGATTATTGATTTAATTGATTTTGCTAAAACATTTTTTGCCAAACACACAATTTTAAACATTTTAACCAAATATTGCGTTTTTACATCTGATGAAATGCTGATGGTAATGCGTCCTTATCAGATTGTAGCAACTGAAAGCATTATCAATAAAATCAATATTTCAAGTAATTATAAACAATACGGGACGGTTGACGGTGGTGGCTATATTTGGCACACCACGGGCAGCGGAAAAACGCTATCCTCTTTCAAAACGGCCCAACTTGCTCAAAATATGGCGATTATAGACAAGGTTTTATTTGTAGTAGACAGGAAAGACCTTGACTACCAGACAATGAAAGAATATGACAAGTTTCAAAAAGGAGCTGCCAACAGCAATACCAGTACAGCCGTTCTGAAAAAGCAGCTTGAAAATCCCAATGCTCGTATCATTATCACCACAATCCAAAAACTAACCTGTTTTATTAAACAAAATAAAGAGCATCCCGTCTATAACCAACATATTGTAATAATTTTTGACGAATGCCACCGAAGTCAGTTCGGCGAGATGCATCAAACCATTACCAAAGCCTTTAAGAAATATCATCTGTTCGGTTTTACAGGTACGCCGATATTTGCCGAAAATGCTCATACAGGGTGCAAATCAGACCTAAAAACAACAGCACAATTGTTCGGAGGTGAACCCGATGAAAAGGGCAATAAAATAAAGCCGTTGCATACTTATACAATTGTTGATGCAATTGCCGATAAAAATGTTCTGCCCTTTCGTATTGATTACATCAGTACGATGAAAGAACAGGAAAATATTAAAGATTCCAAAGTTTGGGATATTAACCGTGAAAAAGCCCTTGCTGCCCCTGAAAGAATATCTCGTATTGTTTCTTATATTTTGGAACACTTTAACCAGAAAACAATGCGCAATGATAGGTCTTACAGCTATAACATTTTGACCAATGTTGCCGACATTGCCAAAGCCAAAAATAGCAACGATATTAATGAAATTAAACAAAAAGTTAGGCTAACAGGATTTAACTCTATTTTTGCGGTGTCATCTATTCCATTTGCCAAACTTTATTATGAAGAGTTCAGAAAGCAGATGGCCGAAAACCCTTTACAGAAGCTCAATGTTGCAACCATTTTCAGTTTTGGGATGAATGGCGATGACTATTCTGACGACGGCGTGTTTGATGAAAATCCAGAAGATACCAGCAGATTGGATAAAAGCGACAGAGATTTTCTGGAAAGTGCAATTGATGACTACAACAAAATGTTTGGGACATCTTACGACACATCAAGCGACAAATTCCAAAATTATTACAAAGATGTATCTATGCGGATGAAAAACCGCGAAATAGACCTACTAATTGTCGTCAATATGTTCTTAACTGGCTTTGATGCCACGACCTTAAACACGCTATGGGTGGATAAAAATTTAAGGATGCAAGGATTATTGCAGGCATTTTCAAGAACTAACCGTATTTTAAATGCTGTTAAAGCCTTTGGTAACATTGTATGTTTCCGCAATTTGGAAGAAGCAACCAACAAAAGCCTTGCTCTATTTGGCGATAAAGAAGCAGGCGGTATCGTATTGCTCAAAACCTTTGCTGAATATTATAATGGTTATACTGATGATAAAGGGAAATATGTCAAGGGCTACAAAGAGCTTATTGAAGAGTTGGAAGAAAAATATCCAGCAGGGGAACTAATTGTCAGTGAAAAAGAAAAACGAAGTTTTGTTAAACTATATGGTGCAATTCTGCGATTAAAAAATATTCTATCTTCATTTGATGAATTCGCAGGAAAAGAAATTTTATCCGAACGCGATGTTCAAGATTATCATAGCCAATATCTACGGATTTATGACGAATTGCGCCCACAAGGCAAAGAAAAGGACAATGTTAATGATGACCTTGTTTTTGAGATTGAACTGATTAAGCAGGTTGAAATCAATATTGATTATATCTTGATGCTGATTAAAAAGTATCACGAAGGTCATATGGAAGACAAAGAAATCAAAGTTAGTATTTTGAAATCCGTTGACGCCAGTATTGAGTTACGCAGCAAAAAAGACCTTATTGAAAACTTTATTGATTCGCTCACACCAAGCAGCAATGTTGATGAGGATTGGAAAAAATATGTTAATGAACAGAAAATAACAGAGCTGAATAAAATTATTGAAGAAGAAAATTTAAATAAGGAAGAAACCTACAAATATGTCAACAATGCCTTCAAAAATGGTTATGTTCAGGAAAACGGAATACAAATTAATAAGGTTTTACCTCCACTGCCGATTATTGACCCGCAAAAAAGACGGCAAAAAAAGAGAGAAACCGTTATTCAGAAAATTATCGCATTCTTTAATCGCTTCCGCGATATTTCCACTTGCGGAGTGTAAATTATAGTTATGGATGATAATGTAAAAAAATATAAAAAAATTTTGTATTTACTGATAGAACGTACTCAATATATTGATTTTGAGCTACATAGCCCCATACAGCACGCAACAGTTTCTTTTTATAAGAAAATGATATCATCTGCAAAATCTGTATTGCATCTTTATAATGATTATTACAATGCCTGCATTTTAGCTTCTCATATGCTGGAAGGTCTCATTATACTTACGTGGATGTTAGATAAACCCAAAGAAAGAGTTCGCCAATATGCAGATTTTGGAACAATAGAATTTTTGGAAGGATTACATATCCATCCAGAAGAAAAAGACGATATTCTGAATTTTATAAAGAAAAATAATCTAAAAAGATTATTAAAAAAAGATATTCAGGGACAGGAATTAACTGATGAGGTTTTACTAAATCCCAAAAATTACTATAATAAATGGTACCGCCCAGAAGTCAAAGACATTAGCGATATCGTTCAAAAACTTACAAATAATGGTAATCATCCCGAGATAACCAATATTAAGCACAGTTATGACAGATTCTGTGCATATAAGCACTATGCGCCGTATGTAATGATGCCTAGATATGGAACGAATATGAATATACCAAATTGTGATGAATTTCTTGCCATATCAATAAGTCTGCAATGCTTATATATTACCTTTATGTATGTAAATCTATACCAATTCAACAAAACAGACATACAAGATATTACTCAAAAATACAGCAGGCTTACAGATTTTTGCCCTATTAGATAGGCGATGAGAAAGATGTGCTTATACAAAGATAGTTATATTACATATTCACATTTTCTTCACATAGGAATTTTAATGCGATAACACATTGATAAAACAATATAAAAATTAATATTATTTAACCAAACGCTAATGTTAGTTATTAAATTACAAAAACCTTATTTTAGAAAATGACCAATATTGGGTATTTTCTAAAATAGGAAGCTGCCCACCATACTAAAAATACCAAATTATAACTGAGAAGCTCTCGTCTTGATAATCTCTATAATCTTATCATAAACGGGATTATAAATTTTTTCAGCAATCGTTATTTCTTTGAATTTTTCTGCCTGCGATATGATTTCTGCTGACAATTTATCCAAAATGTCGTTAATAAGCTGATTCTTAATACCAAGTTCTTTCGCCATTACCATAAAATTGTTTCTGGTAATTCTGTCTGGTTCATACTCTCCGCCGACAGCCATTGACATTTCTTTGGCAAGCTGCGGATAAACTTGCGTAGATACCAAATCATACAACGGAGCTAATACATATCCATTTTCCGTGTGCAGATAGGAAAAGTTCTTTCCGTGGGCATCTGAATTGCCAATTAAGAAGTTGAAAACAACACTTTTCAGAAAATGCAATTCGTCTTTTGCCTTGTTTGCCAGATTATTATGAATAAATTGAAAACATTGTTTAACACTTGGTCCGCCCTCGGTTCTCTGATATTTTTTATTAGACAACCCCAACCCCTGACAAAAATCTTCCTGCTGGATTCGCTCAATGGTATCCAATCGGTCAAACCGTTTCGTCATATAGGCAGTTACTGAACCAAATTTTTTAAGCTTACATTCAGCAACATCTAATCCTACTAAACCAGCTAATTTCATACAAAAATATTCATTATAGATTAAATCTGGAAAATTCCGATTCTCTGGTTTTAAAATCCAAGTAGAGATATACTTGTCTGACGGCTTGTAATACTTGTTATCATCAGGAAAAATCGTCAATGCCAGTTTTTCCTGTGCGCCAGCAAGCGACAAACGAATACCTTCACCCGTCAATAAAGGAGTTTGCGAAAGTTTGCTCAAAAGGGATGCCAGCTCATCTTCTGATATTTCTTCCAACGTATCATTAAAAACTGGTGTCATATCTTGCGGATAAAGGGAAACCGCCCCTGCACATTCTCCTCCTAACTCTCTTAACAAGGCAAAAGGATTATTAAGAGAAACCTGTTTTATCTGGGAAATTTTTTTGACCACATCGCCTTCTGGCAGTAAGTTAGAAAAGAAACTTCGTGTTTCCTTATCACCAAAAGCTTCTTTCTGCAAAGGAAGCTGATGAGCAATCGCCTCTGTTGCATCATCCGAATATTTGAAGCTCAATCTGGAATTATGTTCTTTCAAAACTCCGACTTTTTTGTTATGAAAATAGACATCAAGCAAATTCATTGATTTTCTCCATCAATTTTTAATTTAATTCCCAGCATATCCAGAACATATAAGACCTTACCAATCTGACAGGTTTCTTTGCCCGATTCCAAATCAACAATAAACCGCACACCGACATTGCATAAACCAGCTAACTGTGGTTGAGTTAATTTTTGCTCTTTACGTTTCTTTCTTATTATATCTGCCAAATCTTTTGTTTTCATAAATTTCCCTATCGGTAAATTTTCATCACAAAGAAAACCTTTAAAATAAAAAATTTCCCTATCGGTAAATATACACTATTAAATGATAAAACGTCAATAAAAATTTCCCCATCGGTAAAATTTATTGCTCAACCTTCGTTTTTCCACCCGTTTATATCAGATGTTTCATCAACGATGGAGTTCAGCAATTCGTCAACTCTGGTGCACCAATCTTTACAGCCTCCTATTTTTGATAGGAACTTGAAGTTTTTAGACATTGATATTTCTACATTTTTTCCATCCATAAAAAAGTTCGCAAAAACGATATTTAAAATACACCGTTTTTCTTCAATTTGCGAACTTTTGAAAATTACAAAAGAATTTTGGCTGAAATTCAATACCTTATCAATAGCCTTATCAACATTATCTCCCACGGAAACTAACGGCAAAATCTAAAAAACTCAAATCCGATAAAAAAAACAGGGCTCAAATTTCGGAAACAATTAATCAAACCAGAGAATATCTTAAAACCTATATGTTTTGCCACATAAAAAACAACCTGTTTCCGCCGGTATCGATCAGGATTTCCTATTAAATATTTTACCGTTTTTAAAGCTTATTGACTTTTTACGAACAGAGTCTTAATCTGCCGATGATAAGTTATAATTATGTTTAATCCAGAGGATCCGGTCAAAAAAGCCTCTTAAAATATTCCGGTATAATTATGGAAGAAAGCACTACAGCTCTTATCTTAGTTGGGATCTTTGCCTTTTTGTTCTGTTTTGCCGTTATTATGGCAATATATTATGGCAACAGGACAAAAAAGGAACTGTCCGGGCAACCCGGGGTGTACAAAGGGTCTGCGGGTGAACCTCGCTGGAACGGCAAATTACCTGCAAAAGCAGATGATTATGTTCAACCCCGCTATGTTTATGAAAATCTGGTTGAAAGTACCGATTTTTTACCTGAAAACGGCCGAATTATCGGTTATCGCATCAGTCCTGATTTAGTCATTCACAGCCGGGTACAATATAATGTCAATCCCCCTGTTCTCAACGGGTATATTCGGCGACTGGGCGGAAAATTACTGACTCCCGATGACGTTTTAACATTATTGGATAACTGGCAGGACGTTTCTGCCTTACGTGTGAAGGCCGGAGACGAACCGCTGGGCAAATTTCAGTTCTGGTGCAGTTCTGAAGAAGGTCTTCCCGTATGCTCAAAACTCCAAGACGGACAAATCTTTCTCGAAAACAGGATCGGATTTGCAAAATTTAACGCTCCTCTTATCCTAAAGAGATAAGGCAAAACAAATTATTGTATCACTCAAACTTTTAAGATTATGATATCCAAAAAAGAAATTGAAAAAATGAATATTGCCTTCGATTTTAGCAGGCAATATACAATAGCAAGGGTTCCAAAAGTTTACCGGAATGCAGGACAATTTGCCTTAGAGGTTGTTTACAGCCTCAGACCCTACATATCAGACAAACTGGGAATTGACCACGGAAAGATAATACTGATAGCCGTCAGCAAAAATAATAAAGTTGTCGTATTCTGTAAGAACAACAGATACAGAAATTGGCTTTACAACTGTTTTCATCAGCCTTCTGTGGGAAACGCTCAGTTTTACGATAACACAGAGCATGAACTGATTCTGGAAAAATTGAACCTATTATTTCACTGATTTTTTCGGGTTTCATTCGTCATATTGCTTCATCGGCAATATGACGATTTTTTTTCGTTTTATGTAAAATCCGCCTGCAGCTGCAACATATCCTGCCGACCGACAAGTCTTCCGGCCGGTTTATTTATCGGCCAGAACATAACTTTCATCAATACGCCCGAGTATTTCGGACAATTCCGCGGATCCGTCCAAACAAAGCGTAATCCAGTGTCTCTTGTTCATATGGTAGCCCGCAAAATACTTTTTGCCGTCAACCCGTTTTTCAATTTCTTCCGGCCGCATCCGCAAGTCTATAATTTCAATTTCGTCATCACCCGGCAAACCGATTTTACTCTTCCGCGCGGTTAAAAGAGCGGCATACCATTTCCGATTGTCCGAACGGCGGACAACGGCATTGTTGGGAAAATTTTCCCATAAATATTCAAAATCGTTCTGATATTTTTCCCTGACGTATTCAATAACCCGCGCGGCATATTCGCTCTTAAAAATCCGAACGGCAAAACAGCTGTCGGCAACCGCCTGCAAAACCCAGCGGCAATCCGAGCGGACTTTTCCGACAAAACTTCCGACCGCCTCATCCGCCAGATGCAATACGTATTCGTCCCCCGTATCCGGATCCGTGACCTTGCTTTCAACTTTGCCGTCCGGCATAACGCGAACCGTCAGCGTAAACTGATTTTCCACAATACCGCAGCTGTATACGTAAACACCATTTTCCAAACAAAAGCCGAAAGCCGGAAACTTATCCCGAAGCGGCACTTTGTTCTTAAAAATATCATCATAAAACACGGTACCCTCCGCCGGGAAACAAATTATCCGTCTTCAAGATGCAGCAGCGCCGAAACGCTCACCATCATCACGATCAGTGTCGGCGTCCACACCGCCAGTATCGGCGGAATATAACCGTTGATGCCGAAAGCATAAATTACCTGAGAAAGGAAATAGACCAGAAAACCGGTCGAAATGCCGCCGACGATAAGAAACATCACCCCGCCCCGCCGGTTGTTGGGACGCAGCGCAAACACCGCCGCCACCAGCAGCATCGCACACAGCAGGAAGGGAGAATTCCACAGCGACATATAGCGCATCTGATGCCGCAGCGCCGAGAACCCGGACATTTCGTAAAAATGAATGGTATCGGGCAGATTCCAGAACGAAATTGCTTCCGGATCAATAAAATTTTCCTTGATCCGGTCAATCGTCAGCGTAGTTTTGTAGTCAATATTGTTGATTTTTTCCACCGGCTGGCCGGCTTCGTATATTCTGACGTCTTTCAGCTCAAACTTGTCGCCCTTCAGTTCCGCGGCATAGGCTTCCACCCGTTTCATCAGCTGTGACTGCCGGTCCATTTCCAAAACGCTGACGGTTCTGAGCAGCAGTACGTCTCCCTCCTGACGGACGGATTTGGCTTCCAGCACCAGAAAAGTGTTGTCGTCCACCGCTTCTCTGATCCACAGACCCTTGTTGGAAAACAGAACCGCTTTCGGATTCTTGGTTTTGAAGCGGTAATCAAGCGTTTCGTAAACCTCGTAAAGATAGGCGGAAATCGGATTGATGACGGTAATGTTGATGATGCCGACCATAAACACCGCCGCCAGCAGAGGCGTCAGAAATCCCCAGATTGAAACGCCGGCAGCGCGGATAATCACGAACTCGTTGCTGCGGCTGACTTTCCAGAAAGTGACCATCGCCGCGATCATCATAATAAAAGGGAACACCATTTCAAACGTACGCGGCATCTTGGAAAAAGCCATCTTCATGACAAAAATCATATCCACGTCCGGCCGGTCGGCGGTACGCCGCAGCAGTTCGATGATCTCAAACATCAGGATCACGCCGGTTACCATCAGCAGCACGGCAATGAAATTAATCAGAATCTGTTTGATCAGATATCGTCCCAAAATAGAAGTCGGCTTCATCTTTTACGTTTCCACAATTAAAAAACCGGGCTCAGCATACTCATATTCCGCTTATTTTGCAAGCAAAGTTTATTCCGCCTTCATTTCTTCGGCTTCTTTGACCAGCGCGTCCACCACGGTTTTGAGGCCGTTTAACTGACGGACGCGCTTCATTCTTTCGCCGGAAATGATGCGGCGGATTTTTTCCACCGTGTCTTCCAGTTCTTCATTGACCACCACATAGTCAAATTCGTTCCAGTGACTGATTTTTTCCAGCACCAGATCCATCCGTTTTTCGATCACTTCGCGGCTGTCGGTACCTCTGCCCTCAAGCCGGCGGCGCACTTCGCGGATCGACGGCGGCAGCAGATAAATCGTGACCGCGTCGGCGCCGGCCTTTTCCTTCATCTGCCGGGCGCCCATCCAGTCCAGATCAAACAACACGTCTTCGCCGACGTTGATAAAACTGTCCACTTCCGAACGCAGCGTACCGTAGCGGCTGCCGTACTGGGAATCCACGTACTCGTAAAAAGCGTCCTCGGTTTTCAGCCTGTCATATTCCTCGTCGCTGATAAAGTAGTAGTCCACGCCGTTGACCTCGCCTTTGCGCGGCGGCCGGGTGGTAACGGAAACGGAAAATTTGATGTGCGGATCGCGCGCCAGAATCTCCTTGATTACTGTTCCTTTGCCGGTACCCGACGGCCCCTCGATGATAAACATGGTTCCCCGGCGGACTTTTCGCAGATAGTTGATAACGTCTTCCATTTTTTACTCCATATTTTGTACTTGTTCGCGCAACTGTTCGATCACCGCTTTCAGCTCCATGCCGCGGTTGATGATTTCAATATCCGAAGCTTTTGAACAGATGGTATTGGTTTCACGGTTAAATTCCTGACACAGGAAATCAAAGCGGCGGCCGAGCGTCTGATTGGCGGCCAACAGTTCCCGCGCGGTTTTCACATGCGCCGTCAGACGATCGATTTCCTCTCTGATATCCGCCCGGTTGACCAGCAGCACGGCTTCCTGCGCCAGGCGCTCTTCGCTGATCGGAGCCCCTTCAAGCAGTTCCGCCAGCTGGGCGGAAAGTTTCTGCTTCAGCAGCGCCGGCTGAGCCACGGCCAGACGGGCAACTTCCTGCACCAGAATTTCGATCCGGTCAACCCTTTCTTCCAGCACCGTCTTAATTTTCTGTCCTTCCTGCCTGCGGTCAGACTGCAGTCTGATACAGCATTCTTCAAAACCGGCGCGGAGATTCCGGCAAATTTCCGCCAGCTCTTCCTCGTCAAAACGGTTTTTGACAACTTCCAGCACGCCTTCCGTTTTCAGCAGTTCGGCCGCCGACGGCCGCGCCAGTTCTTCGGGATATGTGCGATAAAGTGTCAAAGCGGCTTCGGTCACCTTGTCCAAAAGCGCTCTGTTGACCCTCACTTCCGCTTCGTTTCTCTCCAAGGCAATATCCAGCGTCACGCCGAGGCTGCCGCGTTCAAAATATTTAGCGGCAATATTCCTCAGATTAAGGCTGACTTCGTCCAGCCACAACGGCAGCCGGACTTTCAAGTCAAGGTTTTTACCGTTGACGCTTTTGATTTCCCATACCCAGGAAAGCGAAAAATTTTCCCGTTCCAAACTGCCGCTCTGGCGGGCAAAACCGGTCATACTGGATATTTGCAAAAAAAATCTCCCTAAAATTTATTTTTTGATTATTATATATCGTAAAGCTTAACAATACTTATATAACGGAAAGCAAAAAATGGAAACAAAATTTAAGAACGTTCTCATTACCGGCGCATCTTCCGGCATCGGCGAAGCCATGGCTCTCTACTATGCCGCCAGCGGTTCGGAAAACCTCTTTATCTGCGGCCGCAACAAAGAACGCCTGAACGAAGTCAAACATCAATGCGAAAAATTCGGCGCCAAGGTATATGCCTCGCTGATCGACGTCAACGACCGCGAAAAAATGCGGGCCTGGATCAACCAAAGCAACAAAAAAGCAGCTCTTAACCTGGTGTTGGCCAACGCCGGCGTCGCCACCACCAAAGAAAACGACGAAAACGTCTACAATACTTTCAATACCAACGTTTTCGGCGTATTAAACACGGTTCTGCCGGCAGTCGCCCTGTTCTCCAAACGCCGCGGCAAAGGCGTAAAAGCGATTGCCATGCTGAGCTCAATCGCCGGTTATCACGGTCTTGCCGGCTGTCCGTCCTACAGCGCCAGCAAAGCCTGCGTCAAAGCTTACGGCGAAGCGCTCAGGGTCTATCTGGCGCCGAAAGACATTCAGATCAGCGTCATCTGCCCGGGTTTTGTCAAATCGCGCATTACCGACAAAAATACCTGCCCGATGCCGTTTTTCATGCCGGCGGAAAAAGCGGCGGGCATCATCGGCCGCGGCCTGGAAAACAACGTCGGCCTGATTGCTTTCCCCTGGCCGATGCGGCTGGCCGTCTGGTTTTTATCCGTTCTGCCGAACTGTGTTAGCAGTTTCATCTGTTCCAAACTGCCTTACAAGGTGTAACTGCGCCGGCAAAAACCCTGTTTACCCAAACCGGAAAATTTAAAACAAAAAAAGAGGAAATTTGCCGATTCGACAATTTTCCTCTTTAATTTTTCCCTTTTCTCTTTTACCGGTCTTTAAATAACGCCTTCCAGCCGACCATCAGCATGACGATTGCGGCAATCAGGGTTATGATAAAAGCGTCAGCGTTGATAAAAACGCAGACTGCGATAAAATATATCGCCAGATTTTTGTAATCTTCCCTTTTTAAAAAAATTACAATCGGAGCCACCATCACGATCAAAATTACAATCGCCAGCACTCCCAACGCCATCAAAAATGTTTCCGCCATATATGTTTTATTTTTTATTTTCAAAACAAAAAAGCTGACACATATGCAGAATCTTCCGTGGCGCAGAAAATTGAAACATACATATTGTCAGCTTAATATCTCAAATTTTTTATTTTCAGAACAAAAAAGCTGACGCATATGTCGAATCTTCCGTGGCGCAGAAAATTGAAACGAACATACGGTCAGTTTAATATCTCAAATTTTTTATCTTCAAAACAAAAAAGCTGACGCATATGTCGAATTTTCATGGCGCAGAAAATTGAAACGAACATACGGTCAGCCTTTAACAAATACGAAATTTCACAGGCATCATCATACATTCATTTCATTTGGCGCAGAAAAGAGAAGTATAATAATTGACCTAAAAACAACAAAATCGTATTTTGTAAAATTGATTATAGTCCTTTGGACAAATTTCCGCAAGCAAAAAATCCTTACACGGCGCGCCGCCAAACCGCGGCAATCGTTAAAATCTTGCTTCCGGCAGAGAGTTCCTGGCATAAACTTCAACAAGCCGATACAATCGGCGCTAACGGTTCCGAGTCTCAAACGCCCGCCTCAACTTCGCAAGCCGGGCGGCCGGACCGAAATACCCGCATCCGTCTGCTTACAAAAACGATCATATCATAGATATCCCCCGGTAAACCGGAGGTTCTATAACAGCTACAAACCTTACGGATTGACCACACTCGTTAGCGTGGTGCGGTGTCTAACGATACCTTTCAACCCCATTAAAATGGGGAATGAATGCTAAGGCAACTAATAAAAAAAGAGAGACGCCAAACGGCGCCTCTCCTCTTAAAGACAAAGAAAAAATTTACTTTATCTCGTCCCATCCTTCGCTCTCTAAAGCGGTGAGGACGGATTTTGCAAAGTCCGCCTTGTTTAAGACGAGCTTTACATTGCCTTTGGCAATGGTGATTGCTTCATCCGATTCGTCAATGGTATAACCGCCGGCGGAAACGAACTTGCTGTTCACTTCGCTTGCCCAACCGTTGAAAAAGGACATGATGATCATGTCTTTTCCGTTGGCAATACGGATTTTGATACACTGGGCATTTTCTTCCGTATCAAAAGCAGAAACGACAGTGATAAAACCAGTCATCCTGCCGGCCGTGTCAGACTGCACCAGAGAATAACCTTTTGCTTCACCTACCGCCATTTGATAGAACAGAGGCATTTCAACTTTCACCGCACGCGACGAGAAGTTGGAAATAATCACTGTTCTGCTGGTTTCCTGAGCGTTAGCTGCGAAAGAAACACACATTACCATGGCTACCAGAAATAAAAAAATTTTCTTCATACTCTTTATATTTTAAAAATTTAACATACTAATTATTTGTATTTCTTTTATACCTTATCCGCCGGAATTTGTCAATAAATTTGTCAAAACTTGCCTTGAATTCCGCTCACATATCAACCTTCCCCTTACCATACCCGTCCCGGCAAACCTTTTCTTTCTCCCCTCACTCTCCGCCCTGTTCTCTTGTCGTTCCCTCTCTTGCGCTATCATTTTCCCCTCACCCGCCGCCTTGTTCTCTTATCTCTCACGACTCGCCTGTCCCCATTATTCTTTCCCTACCCTCTGCTTTGTCTTCTTATCTTCCCGCCTCTCTCGACTTGTCTGCTCACACTCTTTTTGCCCATGCATTCTCTCTCCTTTCCCTCCCTTTTCCATTCTCTCGTTCCGCTCTTTTTTTCTTTCTCTTTCATCATCACTTTTCCGCCCTTCTCCGTTCTTCCCCCTACGCATATTCTCCCCTTTTTCCATCCTCTCGTTTATCCTCTTTTCTTTCATCCTCATACATCGTTTTTTCTTCTTTCCGCACCTTCCACACTTTCTTTTTCCTTTTCGTCCCTGTATTCGTCTCGCTTTTTCTGTTCCCCTTTCTCGTTTATCCCTTTCCTTTCATACACACACTCTCACACCTCTCTCTCCCCTCTTTCTCCTGTACTCGCCTTCCTCACGTCTTTCCTTTTCCCTCTTTTTTCACATTCACCGCCCTTTCTTCCGCGCCTCCCGCTGCCCTTCCCTGCAAAAACAATCCTGCCGGACTTTTCTTTACGGCACAAAAAAACGGAAGGCCGCAGCCTCCCGTTTTTTAATCGCAACAATCTGTTGAAAAAAACTATTTCTTCAGTTCGTTGATGCTGTCCTGAATAACGCCGCCGTCAATGGTCTGCAGCAGTTCGCCGTTCAGGATCAGGGTCGGAACACCGTTAACCTGAATGTTGCCGGCCAGCGTGTTGTTGGCATTCATGATACCGTCGATCTTTTCGCCTTTGGCATCGGCTTTCAGTTTTTCAACGTCAAGACCGATCTTGCCGGCGACTTCGTTGATCTTGTCTTCGTCAAGCGGACCTTCAACCGTAAACAGGGCATTGTGCATTTCTACGAATTTGCCCTGTTCGGCGGCAGCCAGAGCAGCTCTCGCCGCATAGTCGGAATACTGGGAAACGAAAGCCAGCGGCTTGAAGACGACTTTGATGTCTTTGTTGTTGGCCATAACTTCGTTCAGTTCCGGGAACAGTCTGTGGCAGAAACCGCAGGCATAGTCATAAAATTCAACCAGAACGATTTCGGCATCTTTATTGCCGACGAACGGAGAATTCGGATCGTTGTTGATTTCTTCAACATTGTCCTTGATCAGCTGTTTGGCGGCAGCCATGGCTTCTTCCTGCATTTTCTGCTGATATTTCTGCATGGCGTTGAAAATGATTTCCGGTTTTTCGTTCAGGATTTCTTCTACGTTAACCGCGGCAACGGCGGCCGGTGCTTCGGCTTCGGCAGCCTTTTTGCAGGGGTAGAAAACCTTGACCAGAGCGGCGACCGAAAAGAGCAACGCCAAGATCGAAATAAAGAGTGATTTTTTCATAATTTATTTTCCTCTAAAAATTGTTATATAACAAATCAGCTATAATTTAACCAATAACGATTAGATTTACAAGAACAAAAAATTTTTTTATTACAAAAAAATCCAGTCTTTTTTAACCTTTGCCGGTTATACTGCGGGAAAAAACAACAGCCGAAAGAGGAAACAGAAATGCTGCACATAAAATTCCCCGTCATTTCCCGCACCCGCGCGCTTGAAAACAAAATCGACTGTTTTCACGACAAGATGATTGAGGCGGCCGCCGTTTTCCACCGGTCGATAAAAACCTTTTTAAACGAAAACAGCCGGGACGAATACAAGAGCATCAACAAGCAGATAAAAACTATCGAACACGAAGCGGACAAGCTGCGCCGCGACATCGAAAACGACCTCTATTCGCAAAACCTGCTGCCCAACCTGCAGGCCGACATTTTGCAGCTGATTGAAGGGCTGGACAAGATCAACAACCAGTTTGACGACGTCATTTACAAATTCTACATCGAACAGCCGCAAATTCCCGCCCCTTTTCACCGCAAACTGATCGAGCTTTGCTACCAGGTGGCCGACTGCGCCGAAAACATGGCCATCGCTTCCCGCGCCTTTTTCAAAGACTTAAGCACCGTCCGCGACTATTCGCACAAAGTTTACATCATGGAACAGGAGTCCGATTCGACCTACAACGACCTCAAAAAGGCGATTTTCGCTTCCGACATGGAACTGGCCAACAAACTGCAGCTTGATCTCCTGATCACCGAAGTGGCCGACATCGCCGACATTGCCGAAGACTGCGCCGACGAACTGCTGATCTTTACCCTGAAGAGAGACATCTGATGCCGGAATTCTGGATCTTTTTAAGCAGCGGTCTTTTCCTCGGCTGGTCTTTGGGCGCCAACGACGGTTCCAACGTCTTCGGCACCGCCGTCGGCACCCGGATGGTCAAATTTCGCACCGCGGCGGTCATTTCTTCCGTATTTGTCATTATCGGCGCAGTTTTTACCGGCGGCGGCGCAGCCGAAACACTAAACGAACTCGGCAGCGTCAACGCACCTGCCGGTGCTTTTATGGTCGGTCTGGCCGCGGCGCTTTCGGTTTACTGGATGAACAAAAGCCGCATTTCCGTTTCCACCTCGCAGGCCATCGTCGGCGCCATCGTCGGCTGGAACGTCTACAGCGGCAAACCGACAGATATCAGTCTGTTCTCGGCCATCGCCGGCACCTGGGTTCTTTGTCCGGTGCTCTCGGGCCTGCTGGCCGTTGCGGTTTACCAGCTTGCGCGTTCAATCATCGTCAGAGCCAAAGTGTCGCTTTTGAGACAGGATCTTTATACCCGGGCAGGACTTGTTCTGGCCGGTGCTTTCGGCGCCTATGCCCTGGGCGCCAACAACATTGCCAACGTCATGGGCGTGTTCATTCCTTCCAACCGGCTGCAGCCGCTCACCTTTCCCGGCGGATATACGCTCAGTTCCGAACAGGTGCTGTTTTTGTTGGGCGCCGTCGCCATTGCCGTCGGCATCGCCACCTATTCCGGCCGCATCATGCAGACCGTCGGCCGCAACATTTGCATGATGAGTCCGCTGGCCGCCTGGGTAGTGGTCGTTGCCCAGTCGCTGGTACTGTTTCTGTTTGCCTCCGACGGCCTGCACGATTGGCTGGAGCAAAACGGCATCCCGGCTCTGCCGCTGGTCCCCGTTTCCAGTTCGCAGGCGGTTATCGGCGCCGTCATCGGCATCGGCCTGTTCAAAGGAGGACACGGCATCAACTGGAATTTGATCGGGCGCATTTTCATCGGCTGGATCGCCACTCCGGTGATGGCAGCGCTTATCTGTTTTGTTTCCCTTTTCTTTCTTGAAAACGTTTTCAATCTGGCGGTTTACGACTGACAATGCGCCCGCCCGGCAAAATCCGGACGGACGCCCGCTTTCCGCATTATTGATTTTCCGCCGGTTTTCGCAGATCCGTCGTTGAACGGCGCGGCAGTTTTTCTTTCGGCTCACGCGGCAGCACCACATAGCGGATGTTCCGCTCTTCGCACAACCGGCGCTTTTCTTCCGTCGCACCGTCTTCGTTAACCACGAAAACATCCGGACGGACAATGTCCAGCTCCGGCAAAAAATCCAACATCCCCGAACCGGAACCGATAAAAGCCCGGTGCACAAAACGAACGGAGGAAACCAGATACAAACGCTCATCTTCATGACACACGGGTTCCCGTTTTTTCAATTCCCTGATTGTCTTGTCCGAACCGATCGCGACATAAAGGTCGCCGTAAGCGGCAGCCCGCTCAAAGAAAAAGACGTGCCCGGAATGCATCAGATCAAAGCAGCCGGATACAAATACCTTAGTCATCGTTATCCCCGATTACCGTTTTCAAACAATTTGACATAACGGAACCTAACACGTCCTTTGGCAAAAAACACGCGATAAAATGTTATCAACAGCCGTTTTTCGCAACCGCCGCGGCCTTGCCGCTCAAACCAGGCCGCCGTCGAGCATTTTTCCGATCGTGCGGATTTCCTCTTTCAGCGCTTTTTTCATTCTTTTGTACTTTTTTCGTTTCTTTCCCCACGAAAAGACGGATTTCAGCTTGTACCTGAAATATCTGCGCCTGATTTTCGGCAGATAAACGCTTTCATACAGCAGTTTTTGATCCCGTTTTCTTTCCCGTTCCGACCGTTCAAGTTTTTCGTTCAGCATCTCCGCCGTTTCCAGCAGCCGCTGCCGTTCCTCCGGCCGTGCCGGCGACGGCGCCAGCAGCGCCTGTTCCAGCCATTTGAGCGAACGTTCCCGCTCGTCGGCAATAACCCTGTTGACCCGGGCATAATCAATGTCCTCAAACAGTTCTTTCCCGATCCGGGAACAATCCGTAACGCAGCGCTTTTCCAGCCCGAACAGCTTAAACAGCGAACGAAAGCGACTGTAACCGCGCGCCGTGTTGGCCAGACAGACGAACGGCCGGTTAAAGATTATGGCAAAACAAACGCCGTGGAAAGAATCCGTCACCAGAAAACGGCAGTTCTTAATATGACACAGCCAATCTTCGGGACTGACGTCGGTACTGTTCCTGGCCGCATTGACCAGATTGACGACCTTGCCGGCGCCGGTTTCCAGCCGCGCCCGTTCCGCAAGTTTTTCCGCATCGGGAGAAGAATCCAGAACATAAGAAACGATGCACCCGTCCTCATCGCGGCCGGAATTCCCGATCAACGCGTCCCAGCTTGCCGGATCAGCCAGAAAAACCGGATCCAGCACATGCGAAGCCTCAACGCCGAAAACGTCCCGGCAGATGCCGACGCCGTCGTCTTCCCGGACGGAAACGCGATCGAAACGCGAAATATAATATTTGGCAGCCAGCGTGCTTTCAAAGTCAGCTTCCCAGCGATCCCGGCCGAAACTGGCGGCATAGGCGATCTTTTTCGCATTCGGCGCGGCAAAGCTTAACCAGAACAAATCCCTGCCGAACAAACGGGAATACTTATGCCGCCAAACCTGATCGGAACCGACGATAAACGCCTTTGTTTCCCGGTTAAGCCGCCGCAGTTCCTCAGCATTCGTGCACAACTCCGTAAGGTCAAGATATTTGCCGGCAAACGTTTCGGCCAGGCTGCCGGCAAAATTGACGTTGGCCGGCACATAGTTGATCACTTTCGGCTTTAGCCCGAGTCTTTTTACGCTTTCCTGCAAGGCATAACAGGTCAGCATTGCCCCGTAGTTGCTGCCAAACCAGAAATTGAGGATTCCGCAGTCATATCGGTTGTTGAAACAATGGGACACATTCTGTTTAAACGGCAGCTGTTCAAGACGGGCAAAAAAATAATCCCGCCGCGGATGCGGCACCGGCGGCCGTACCAGCGAAGGATTGCCTTCAATCGCCCGGGCCAGCGGCAGCGAACGACGAAATTTCAGCCGCGGGGTCAGTTCCGCCATCCGCCGGCGGCCGCGTTCCGTATTGATCAGAACCAGCGAAGTGCCGAGGTTGTCGTCCAAATCCGGCGCATGTCTGCCGATTCCCCAAAAGTCTCCGAGCGTAAGGTCTCCCTGCCGCGGGAACCGCGCGAACGGACATGCCGCGCAGGACTTCCGCAGGCAAAGGTTGGCAAGAAACGCCCGCATGAACTCATTCTCCCGGCAATCGGAAGAATAAACGTTTTCTTCCGTTTTGACGGTCAGAAAATAAGGATACCAGCCCCGCACCTTGTCGCGAAAATTCACCGCCAGCACTTTTTTTTTCCCTTCTTCCGTCAGTTCTTCCGCATAGCGGCGGAAGGCCAGCGGCGACGGCACGCCGTGACAAACCACGTCAACCGTCAGCAGATTGTCATATTTTCTGCCGAGAAAGGCGTTGAGACCGGCAATCTGACAGGGCGTTCCGGAAAACAAGACCTCCCGTCCCGCCTTCAGCAGTTCTTCCGCCTGCCGGTAACAGTTTCCGGTTTCGCTTTGCACGTATTTGGAACTTTTCAGCTTCCGCAAACCGTCCAAGTCGTCGACGCCGATATGCCTGACCGTTCCGTCTTCGTCCCGGGCCGCGCCGAAAACCGTACCGCCTTCCTGCAAAACCCGTTCGGCCAGCAGCGGAAAAACGGCTCCGGAAGAGCTGTCGCGCCTGAGTTCGTCAGCCGCCGCCGCGGCCAGACATTCCGGCTTTTCCGCATTTTCGCAGACCGGATGTTCAGCCGGACAAATCCGCGCGCACAAACCGCAGCCGACGCACTTATCGGTGTCGACCACGGGCCATACAAATCCTTCCTCGCCGATTTCAATCAGGATGGAAATCGGCGAGGA
>OGHS01000234.1_pt1 | contig 31438 bp, 35 predicted proteins | sample 1571611 | NCBI WGS metagenome assembly OGHS01 (sample SAMEA2581944, study PRJEB24529) | metagenome | biome: Human gut stool | place: China | collected 2011 | reverse complement strand
TAGATTGTATGAGCCGGGGCGCGGATAGTTGCCGGAGAAGCCTTTTGTGCGCGGTATCTTTTCCGCAGGGAAAAAGCGTGGTATACTGAGGGGGATAACTCGGAATTTCAGGAGGTGTTTTTATGCCACAAATGAATAAGGGAGGAAAATTTATTTTCGGGAAATCACTCATTCGGACGGATGGAACATTGCGGATTCCACCGCAGGCAATGGAAGAATATCACATTGCAGATGAAGGAAAAGTATATCTTTTTACCGGAAGTAAGATTACCGGTGGCTTCTGCGTCACCCGGAAAGGCCTTTTGCATCCGTCAAAACTTGGTCACATTTTGGACGATACTCCACCGTTGCTTGACTACTCAGCAGGTTCTGGCGAATTTATCAAATACAAGGGGCGTTCCTACTGCTGGGTAGAGATTTCACAGGAGGGGCAAATTCTTCTTACGAAGAAAATGATGGATTTTTTGAAGGTGAGACCCGGAATGGAGCTGCTCTCTATCCGCAGTAGCGACATCGCGTTTACGATGGGAGCTAAAGGACCGCTATTGGAAAAAGCAGAAAACTATGATGGTGAAATTCCGCTTTTTTAAGTGTAACAATTCGCGTTTGTGGAGCGAAGCAGAAATATGAAAGCCCCAGTGGGGCTTTTAAGCGACAGAACGGTCTTGCGCAGCAAGATGGAGGGGCCTCGCCCCGACAAGTTCCCATTTATCGAGTGACGAAAACAATACATCCTTCTGCGGACAACCCCAAAACGGTTGTCCGCTTTTTTATACGCTGAAATCTGAAAAAAGAGACAAAATGTCAAGCAAAACTGAAAAATATCTCATCCTTGCCCGTTACTTTTGGTAGCACAACATGCTTTTAAATATGTACGTTTTTCAATGGATGCAAAGTGAGCAATGATTTCCCACTCTAGTTGACTTGTCCACCGATGCCAAAACGCTGTACGGCATCCTGCTGGACCGCATGGGGCTGTCGGTGAAAAACGGATGGCTGGATGAGCAGGGAAGGGTGTATATCATTTTTCCTGTGCAGGAAGTGATGGATGCACTGGGCTGCGCAGACAACAAGGCAACCAAACTGTTCCGGGAATTGGAAAAGTTTGGACTGATTGAGCGCAAACGGCGCGGGCTGGGAAAACCCAATCTGATTTACGTCAAAAACTTTGCAGACCCGCGTTTCCGCAATCGTGGAAAGAACGATTCTGGAAACGCTGATTCCGAGGTACAGGATGCGGCAAAATCACGAGGAAATAAGACTGAGTGGAATAAAACCGAGGGGAGTGAACCTGATCCTTTCTCTTCCGACGCGGAGGACGAACCGGATGAGCGCACACGGCTGGAAGCGTATTTTATGCAGTCGTTGGAGGTGGACTTGCTGCTCCGGGTCTGCCCGGATGAGAAGGACACTATCGATCAAATCGTGAATCTTCTGGTGGATACCTGCTCTTCGAAACGCAGAATGCTGCGGGTGGCAGGGGATGACAAGCCCGCGGAGGTCGTGCGCAGCCGATTCATGAAGCTGAATGCAGACCATATCCGCTTTGTGCTGAAGTGTCTTGCGGAAAGTACCGCACCGGTACGGAATATGAAGCAGTATCTGCTGGCTGCACTCTACAATGCACCCACGACCATGCAGCTTTATTACCAAAACCAAACCAATCATGATTTATCGAACAGGGGGTGATGAAAATGTTGAAAAAAGCAACCACGATTGCCATCGTCAATCAGAAAGGCGGAACCGGCAAAACCACGACCTGCGAAAATCTGGGCGTGGGGCTTGCACGGGAAGGCAAAAAGGTGCTGCTGGTGGATGCCGACCCGCAGGGGTCGCTTACCATAGTCGCTTCGCTCCTATGGCTAGTTGTGTGCACTGCGTGCAGATTTATATTTGCCCGCCATGCGGACATTGCCATCAGCATGGGCTGGCAGCAGCCCGATGAACTGCCTGTTACGCTTTCTGCCCTGATGGCAAAAGCCATGAACGACCAGTGCATCCCGACCGGTGAAGGCATCCTGCACCATGTGGAAGGCGTTGACCTGATTCCGGCGAACATCGAACTGGCAGGGCTGGAAATGGCCCTTGTCAACAGTATGAGCCGGGAAAAGATGCTCAAACAGGTGTTGGACAGCGCCCGGCGTGAATACGATTATATCCTGCTGGATTGTACGCCTTCTCTGGGAATGCTGACAGTAGTCGCTCCGCTTCTATGGCTAGCGGTACGCACTATATGCGAATTTATAATTATCTCCTGTGGAGATACCGCCATCAATGCACTGGCCGCAGCGGATACCACTCTGATTCCGGTGCAGGCGCAGTACCTTTCGGCAAAGGGACTGGAGCAGCTGCTGCAGACCATCCAGAAAGTGCGCCGGCAAATCAACCCGAAGCTGAAAATCGAGGGCATCCTGATGACCATGACGGACAGCCGCACCAATTACGGCAGGGAAATCAACGCGTTGATTCGGCAGGTGTACGGCAGCAAAATCCGGGTGTTTGAGCAGCCCATTCCGCACTCTGTCCGTGCGGCGGAAATCAGCGCGGGGGGCAGGAGCATCTTTGCCCATGACCCGAAAGGAAAGGTGGCAGCGGCCTATCAATCTTTGACGAGGGAGGTGCTGGCCGATGCCGAAAAGCAACGCAAACTTGGCGCTGAAAGGTCTCGATGAGATGTTTTCCACCGAAGAATCCAGGCAGGAACAAAAACGGGAGCAGGTGCAGCAGATTCCCATCGAGGAGCTGTTTCCCTTCAAGGAGCATCCGTTCAAGGTGCTGGACGATGAGGCTATGCAGCGCATGGTGGAAAGCGTGGCACAGTACGGCGTACTGGCTCCGCTGATTGCAAGGCCCCGCCCGGAAGGCGGATATGAGATCATCTCCGGCCACCGCCGTCAGCACGCCGCCGAGCTTGCCGGGCTGGACACGCTGCCTGTTATCGTCCGGGAAATGACGGACGATGCTGCCGTGATATTGATGGTGGATTCCAACCTTCAGCGCGAAAACATCCTGCCCAGTGAGCGGGCTTTTGCGTACAAAATGAAGCTGGAAGCACTAAAAAATCAAGGTGCTAGGTCGGATTTGACTTCATCCCAAGTTGGGATGAAGTTGCAGGCACTTGATATCGTTGGGCAAGAAGCGGGAGAGAGTCGCAATCAGATTCAACGTTTCATCCGTCTGACCAATCTTATCCCGGAACTGCTGGACATGGTAGACGAAAAGAAAATCTCCTTCAATCCCGCTGTGGAACTGTCCTATCTGGACGAGGCTCAACAGCGGGATTTTTTGCAGGCCATGGACGAGACCCAAAACGCACCGTCCCTGTCGCAGGCGCAGCGAATGAAAAAACTGGCGCAGGAGGAAAAGTTCACCTATGAAGCCGCCTTTGCCATTATGGGGGAAGCCAAAAAGGATGAACTGGACAAGGTGGTCATCAAAAACGATACTCTGAAAAAGTATTTTCCCCGCAGCTACACGCCCCGGCAGATGGAAGATGTCATCATCAAGCTGCTGGAACAGTGGCAGCGCAGACAACAGCGTCAGAACGAACGCTGAAAAATCGGAACCGAAAGACCCATGAGGTCTTTTCTTTTTTGCAAAATTTTTGGAGGACAACGACTATGAATACCACGATTGATTTCAAGACCGCAAAGACCATTGAGAACATGAGCCGCAAAATCGACGGCATGGAGCGTGCCGTTTCCGGCTTCTTCAACAAGATGAGTGACATTGCGGAGCGCAAGTACGGTGACCCGCAGGTTTATCTGGCGGCAGTCGGCCCGGCGAGGGACCTGAGCGCCATTCTGCTGGAGGAAGCGCCCGGCATTCTGCCCTGCTTTGACGAGACGGATGACACCTTCGGCATTTCCAAGGAGCTGCCCGTGGCGGGCTGCTACAACCCCAAGCAGGTGCTGGAGCTGTCGGGCAAGCGCTACCTGACCGGCCCGGTCGTCTTCGTCCGCTTCAACATGGAAGGCGAGTATGTCTCCCTGACGATGGGCGACCTGCACTGCATTCAGGAGTATCTGGAGCAGCACAGCATGGCGCTTATGGCCGACGGCAAGAACCTGAACTGCATCTGCCTGGACTGAGGAGGCCGCAATGATGAGCTTTTTTGTGGGCTTTGCTTTCTTTGAACTGGGCGTTTTCTGCGGCTTTTTGCCGCTTCCCTGATGCAGGCGGCACGAACCGGAGAAATTGTGATTACGGTAAAGGAGGACACGGATGGAACAGGAAAAGAATACCTTTTCGGTGCTGCAAATCGCACCGGGGCAGCACCCGAAGCCGATTGAGATTGACAATGACCTGAAAGCGCTGCAGCAGGCGGTCGGCGGCTCGATTGGTGCAAGCTATCCCTTTGAAGACCCGGTGGCCATCGTTTACAACGATGACGGCAAGCTCATGGGGCTGCCGCTGAACCGCGCTCTGCGGGATGAAAGCGGTGAGGCCTATGATGTGGTTGCCGGAACGTTTCTGGTGGTGGGTCTGGGCGAGGAGGATTTTGCAGCCCTCTCCCCGGAGCTGACGCAGAAATACGAGGAGCTCTTTCATCAGCCGGAAACTTTTATGCGCCTGGGCCGTCAAATGCTGGTGCTGCCTGTTCCGGACGAAAATGTGCGGACGGAAACGGCAAAAGCAAAGCCCCCGGCGGCGCATGAGCGATGAACCGGTATTCCTGCAGAGGGGGTGGTATAAATGCAGGAAGAAATTGAACACAAGACAGTCAACTTTGCCATTTCAACCACAAAGCTGACAGCCCGGACTTTCCTGAAAGGTGCGCAGTTTCTGCTGCGGCAGTACGACAAGAATGCTTCGCAGGGAAAACAGAGCATGAAGCGCCTGATTCGGCAGAACAGGGGTGTGACCAATGTAGAAATCGAGAAAACCGGCATCAAAGGCTTTGCGAAATATGCCAAGCGCTACCACATTGACTATGCGGTTCAAAAGGATATTTCTTGCACGCCGCCCCGCTATATGGTCTATTTCAAGGCGCAGGACACGGATGCGTTGAGCGCGGCATTCAAAGAATATTCGGCTTCGGTTTTGAACAAAACCAAGCGACCTTCCGTGCTGGCAAAACTGCAGGAACTGGTGCAGGCGGTGGCGGCGATTCCCGATAAAGTCCGCAACAAAGATCAGGAGCTTGGCCTATGAAAAAGAATTTTTCCAAGCTGCTGGCTCTGTATCTGCCCTACTTTCTGCTGGGACTTGCGGCAACGAATTTCGGTGAGGCATGGCAGCTGGCTGAAGGCAAAGAGATGGGAGATAGGATTCTGTCTCTGATGAGCACGATTCCGGTGGCCTTTGCAAATCCGCTGCCGAGCCTTCATCCGCTGGACATTCTGGTGGGCATCTGCTGCGGTGCCGGGCTTCGGCTTGCAGTTTACCTGAAAAGCAAGAATGCAAAGAAATACCGGCATGGCATGGAGTACGGTTCAGCCCGGTGGGGCAATGCCAAGGACATTGAGCCGTTTCAGGCTCCGAAGTTCGAGGACAACATCATTCTGACGAAAACTGAACGTCTGATGATGAGCAACCGTCCGCCCGACCCCAAGAATGCGCGGAACAAAAATGTTCTGGTAGTGGGAGGTTCCGGCAGTGGTAAGACGAGATTTTTTATTAAGCCGAACCTGCTGCAGTGTGATTCCAAGGCCTTTCCGGTTTCATTCGTGGTTACGGACCCGAATGGGAAAAACTGAGTACAATAGAATATAGAAGGAACAAAACCTTCTGAAAGACCGAAAGGTCTTTACATAAAAACGGAAAGGGAGGTGAAAAAAGTGCCTGACAAAGAGAAAAAACGCTATACGGCTCTGTATGAGCGGCTTTCCCGTGATGATGAGCTGCAAGGCGAATCCAACTCCATTTTGAACCAGAAAAAGTATCTGGAGGACTACGCCCGACAGATGGGCTTTTCCAACATCCGGCACTTCACAGACGATGGCTATACCGGAACAAATTTTGTTGAGGTAAGATAACGTAACCTTTTTTGCAGAGGGTGTTATCTTACCTCTTTTTGATGTATGTTAGATAGCATAACTCTTTACGTCGGCTCCAATCTGTCTGAAATAGGAGATACTTTCAGTAGGCTTGTCGCCTGTATCAACTCTGCCGACAAAGCTATAAAAGATTTCGATTTTGCGGGTGTTCGTTTCCTTATCCAGTTCGTGAATAAGAATGCGGTCAATAAATTCATGGACGTTTTCGTAGGTCAGTTCGGTAATGGCGGTGTATTTGCGTACCAGTGCGACAAACCTTTTCACGTCCGCGCTGCGCTCGGTGGCGTTGTCAATTTCCTGTGACAGTTCCGCAATCCTCCGGGTCAGCGTCTTTTTTTCTTCGTCATAGCCGGAAGTCAGAAAAGCAAATTGTTCATCTGAAAGTTTCCCTAAAGCGTTGTCCTCATAGAGCTTGCGGAACAAGATATTCAGCTCGCTAATCCGGCTCTGCGCCTTGTCAAGCTCTTTCCGTTGCTGCGTCAGCGTCTTTTGTACTGCCTTTGCGCTGCACTCGTTGGCGGTTTCGATAAACTCCTGTTCATGCTCTTTCACATAGGACAATACCCTTTGTAAATCGGCAAGGACAAGTTCTTTAAGGACGCTCTTTCGGATATAATGGGTAGTGCAAAGCTCGCCAGTCCTTATCCTGTTTCGATACTTGCCGCAAGTGTAGGCGTGTTTGCGTTCCAGTGTCCCGGCTCCCTGTTGCAGATACATTTTATAGCCGCAGTCCCCGCAAAAGAGAAGCCCCGAAAAAATGTCAATTTCATCAACCTTTGTAGGGCGGTGTTTGGTGGCAATCCGTTTCTGTGCAAGCTCAAAGGTTTCTTCATCAATCAAGGGTTCGTGTGTGTTGGGGAAGAAGTAACGCTTTTCCTCCGGGTTCTTCTTCGTCTTTTTCGATTTGTAAGATACCTTATAGCTCTTGCCTGTAATGGTATGCCCCAAATACTCTTTACGCGCCAGAATGTCATAGAGCGTCTTATCCGGCCAGTTGTAAATACAATTCGGGTGTGGGCGGGGGTGCCTGTGGCTTCCTGTGCGCCTGTACTGCAATTCTGCAACAGTCAATACCTCATGTTCCCGTAGCCAGTTCTGGATTTCGCAGATACGGTCGCCGCGCACATACATAGCGAAAATCTGTTTTACAATGTGCGCCGTTTCCGGGTCGGGCAATAGATGATTGCGGTCGTTGGGGTCAGCTATGTACCCATAAGGCACTTGCCCGTTGACGCGCTCGCCTTTCTGCGCCTTTGCCTGTTTGACAGCCCGGATTTTCTTTGAAGTGTCGCGGGCGTAAAACTCGTTGAACCAGTTCCGCAGAGGGGTAAACTCGTTATCTTCCCTTGCTGTGTCTACACCGTCGTTAATGGCAATGTAGCGCACTTCATATTCGGGAAAAACAATCTCTATCAGCTCCCCGGTTTTCAGATAATTACGTCCCAGACGGGAGAGGTCTTTTGTTATGACGGTCGCCACGTTCCCGGCTTCAACTTCGTGCAGCATGGCTTGAAGCCCCTCACGCTCAAAGCTCACGCCGGAAAATCCGTCGTCTACGAAAAAGCGCGTGTTGAAAAAGTGGTGTTCGTCAGCATACTTTTGTAAAATCATCTTTTGGTTCTGTATGCTCTCGCTTTCCCCGGCCTGCATATCTTCCTGGCTCAATCTGCAATATAAAGCGGTAATCTTGTCTGTCTGTAACATTTTGTCCTCCTTTCCGACGACAGACAAGCATGGCATTTGTACTGTCTATATTATACCACATACCGCTGCCTGTGTCATGTATAAAATGTGAAGAAACGCCCTATTTCCGGGCGTTTGCGGGGTTCAGTTCCATGTCTTTGCGAATGAGTTTTTTTATCTTTTTATCCAGTGTGTCCGTTGCGCGTTCACTTGCGGACGAACATACAAGGTAAGTAACTTTTCCTATTTTATGCTCCGTTGTGGTAACGGGCGTTTGGTTTTGCGTCAAAGAAAATCCCCCTTTCTTTCGCAAACATATAATACAGTCTATGAATAGCAGCAAGTCCACTATTCAATAAAACAAAGGCTTTAATCGGACGGTTATTAGCATAACCTCATGGGAATTTCACCCCGGCATGGTTCTCATGCAGCCCTACCCATTGCCTGCGACGCTCTTAACGCTCGGACTGTGGCTGTAAGGAAGTATCATTGTATATTCTGCGTGTCGTCGCCCGCAAGCCGCTACACTTGCTTTCCGGCGCGGTGTTGGTCGCTCGGCTGTCCGGGCGGGGATAACCTCACCCGGATAGCGTCATGGCGCACCCGCCGTATGGCTCGGCGCAAAAGGAACGTATCCGATTTGCCCTATGCTGCGCCGCCGTTATCTTGCGCCGCTTTCTTTGTCAAGGTTCAGAATGGCTTTGCTGCCGCGTCAGCAGCGGAACGGAAAAGGGGGAGAGAGAAAGCGTCCCGCCGCCGCTGCGGTTTATTCCTCTGCCTTAAAGGTGAGGACAGCCATCATCAGTTTTGCTTGCAGCCGTTCCCGAATGTCGTGGTCTACGCCGAAATAGACATTCCCGCGCTCGTCGTACAGCTTCCGCATGGAGAGGCGGGCTATGTAGCCGCTGAAATGCTGCAAGACAATCTTCATAGCGTCCGGGTCGCCCTTTGTCGCTACCACAATGACAGGATAGGGAACAAGGGCATTTTCCGGGTAGCCGGGTTCGTTACCATTCGTCCCATTCATCAGCATTTTCCTCCAGATATTTTCTTAATCTCTCAAAAGAGCTTGTCCGCCTGTACTGTATCGTGCTTCTCGACGTATTGAACAGTTCCGCAATCTCGGTATCGTTCATTCCCTCGAAGTAATACAGCAGTATGGCTTTGCGCTTTTCTTCCGGCAAAGTACGGATTGCTTCAAGAAGCAGCTTTGGCGTGATTTTCTTCCCGGCTTTCTCAAAGACGGTTTCAACAGTTTCCCGTTTGAAATATTCATCAAACGTATGAAGCTGTCGCGCTTCGTCTAAGGTCATGTCGGAAAAGGTCACTTCCTTTGCCCTGTGTCTGCGAAGCTCTCTATGAGTGTCGCACGCTTCATTGTGAAGTACCGTATTACAAAACTTCTGAAAAGCACACTGTTTGTAAAACTCCCTGCTGTTAGGTTCCACATTCTCACCTCCTTTCTCGTTGGAAAGTTGGTGGTGCTTCCCCCTTTTCGCGGGGCAATACGGCGGTTTTCAAAAACGCCGAAGATTTTTTGAAATTTCTTCAAAAAATTTTTTGAGCAGCAAAATGCGCCTGTCCGAAAAGCCCGGACAGGCGCATTGGTATTGTGAGTAGTATTTAGATGATTAGACAGTTCATATATACAAGCGTAATTTCCCCCGGTGGTGGTCGGGCTTTTTTTGATGTGTCAATGACCGTCGGATTTTGTCGATATGGTATGTGCTTCATGGCGGCTACCTCCTTTAGCCGCCGCTTTTAACAGTGATACCGCGTCATTTCTTGAGAAGATAAAAAGAAACGGCGGCTTTGATTTTTCAAAGCTGCTGCGGAAATCAAAGAACGACAAGCAACAGTTCTGATTTTGCTCCAATATGGTTATTGGGGGCACAAATTAAATCAAAAAAGAGCCGATAACAGCAGTATTTCAAACTGCATATTATCGGCTCTGCGTCTGTGCGTCTGGCTCTTTTAATTAAATTATTTTTGTTGTTTTTTGGCTTTATTATATGTATTAGCTAACTGTCCACAAGCTGCTTTAATCTCTCTACCATGAGAAACTCTCATGGTAACTTCAAGTCCTGTTTGCTCTAATTGATGTTTGAACGCAACCATTTCTTGTTTTTGTGGTGCTCTAATTTTTGAATTACTCGTCGGGTTGTATTGCAGCACGTTAATCATAACATTTTTGCCCTTAAACCATTTTGCAAGTTGCCTTATATCTGAGGAACGGTCATTTATACCTGGTAAAAGCAAATACGCAAATACCACTTTTCGATTATGCCTTTGTGAATAGGACAATGCTTGCTTAACAACATCTTCAATAGCGTACATGTGCATATGAGGAATGATACAGTTTCTCACAGCCTGTGTTGCTGCATGTAAAGATATTGTCAACTGAATTTTTAGATGTTCTTCGCGCAATTTTTTTAATTGATTAACTGGACCAACTGTTGATATGGTAATGCCGTCGGTTGGAAAGTTAAGTCCATTTCTATCTCGAAGAATATGGATTGCTGCAATCAAGTTGTCGTAATTGAATAAAGGTTCTCCCATTCCCATAAAAACGATACGATTTACTTTTTGACGTATCAATATGACCTGCTGCACAATTTCAGACGGTGTTAGATTACGAACGAAACCATTGCGTCCGGACTCACAAAAAATACAGCCAACAGAACAACCAACTTGCGTACTTACGCAAACAGTCCCACCATCTCGCCGTTTAATAAAAACCGTTTCGATATACCTGTTGTCTTTCAATTCATAAACATACTTTTCAGTATCGCTACTTTTATAGACTTTTTTTGTTGATATTGATAGATTTTTTTTGTGAAATGGCTGTTTATACAATTTCGCATATAAGGCTCTTGCTTTATCCTCTCCAATTACTTCCGACATTTCTTTGTAAGTAAATCCGTATGGGTCATTCAATATTTCCGTAGGTGTACTTTTAGGTAAGTGTTTCATTTAATATCCTTCCTTTTCAAAATTAAAAAGTTTGTTTTTCAGAGTTTTTGATTATGATTTCTAATTTTTCAACATCAACGATATGTGTTAATTTACATTTAGGGCAGAAAAGAGGAAAATTTCTTAATACCGTATTATAAAATACTTGAACCCTCGTCTTTCCGTTACAAATTGGACATTTTATCCAATATTTTTCAAGCATAATATTTCTCCTTTTGCGCAAAAAAATACAGGTCAATTCTCAACATGAGCATTGACCTGCATTTATACATATAACACTACAACAAAATTAAGGCATAGTTTTTATACTATGTCTATACATCGTTAGTTTTGTTGTATAGCATACGCAAAATAAGCATGACAAAAAAGCCCATATTGAAAATGGGAAAAATCTTTTTTAATTTCAATGCTTATCGAATACGCATGCTATGTAACATAAACATTTCCCCCCTTTTAATAATACTATACAAAAAAAGCGGCTAGTTGTCAACATATACATATGAATTATTTTAGTCAACTGATAGAACAGTGTAGACATATCCAAGAGGAAAGGTGAACAGTAAAATGTAATAGGGTGAATAATTATGGCAAAAAGACCAGTACCGAAATACGACTTCAAGGCTTTTGGGGCAGCGATAAAGGCGGCGCGGACAGGGCGCAAGGAGAGCCGCAAGAAAGTAAGCGACGAAATGTTTATCTCGCCGCGTTACCTTGCGAACATTGAGAACAAGGGGCAGCACCCAAGTTTACAGATTTTCTTTGAGCTTATGCTCCGCTACAATATATCCGTAGACCAGTTCCTTTTGGAAACGCCGCCGGAGAAGAACACGCAGCGGCGGCAGCTCGACGCGCTTCTTGACGGTATGAGCGATACAGGCATACGGATTGTGACCGCAACGGCAAAAGAGATTTCCGAAGTCGAAAAAGAGGGCGAATAGGAATGTCCGGCTTAAAACTGAACAGGATTTAGAAAGCGTTGCAATCTTTTTTGAATTGCAGCGTTTTTCTTTTGCGGAAGTTTGGCAAAATAGCTTTTTCTCCGTAGTAAGGGATAAGGGCATAAGGGATAAAAACATTCGTAGCAAGCATAGGAAGCGGGTACCCACTTCCGTATTTTCGCCCTCCCGCGCTGCGGCGCGTCGGTTGAAAATGGCTTGTTGGGAAGTGTCCCAAACCCTCGGAACGGAAAGGAAAGGAGCGAAGCAATGGACGGACGGAAAAGGACGGTGCAAATCAAATTCAGAGTGACGGAAGCGGAACGGGATTTAATACTGGAAAAAATGAAGCTCGTACCCACCCGGAACATGGCGGCGTATCTGCGGAAGATTGCCATTGACGGGTATATCATTCAGATAGACCACGCCGATATAAAGGCAATGACCGCAGAGATACAGAAAATCGGTGTCAACGTCAACCAGATAGCCCGCCGCGTGAACGCGGCGGGGAACGCATACCAAGAGGACATAGAGGAAATAAAGGGGGTGCTTGCGGAGATATGGCGGTTACAAAGATTAAGCCTGTTAAAAGCACCCTAAGCAAAGCCCTTGACTATATCGAAAACCCGGACAAGACGGACGGGAAAATGCTCATATCCTCTTTCGGCTGCTCCTATGAAACGGCAGACATTGAGTTCGGCTATACCCTCTCGCAAGCACTGGATAAGGGCAGCAATTTAGCCTTTCACTTGATACAGTCCTTTGCGCCGGGGGAAGTGGACTATGAGAAAGCCCACGAAATCGGGAAGCAGCTTGCCGACGCGGTGACAAAGGGGCAGCATGAATATGTTGTGACGACGCACATTGACAAGGGGCATATCCATAACCACGTCATTTTTTGCGCGGTGAATTTTGTAGACCATCACAAATACAATTCCAACAAAAGGAGCTATTACGGCATACGGAACATGAGCGACAAGCTGTGCCGGGAAAATGGCTTGTCCGTCGTCGTCCCCGGCAAGGGCAGCAAGGGAAAGAGCTATGCGGAGTACCAGGCAGAAAAGACGGGTACAAGTTGGAAAGGCAAGCTAAAGATTGCCGTTGACGCGCTTATCCCCCAAGTTTCCAGTTTTGAGGAATTGCTAACGCGGTTACAGGCGGCGGGCTATGAGATAAAGCCGGGGAAATATGTTTCATGCCGCGCCCCCGGACAGGAACGCTTCACCCGCCTAAAAACCCTCGGCGCAGACTATACAGAGGAAGCCATAAGGGAACGGATAGCGGGCAGACGGGCAAAGGCGGCGAAAGCCCCCAGAGAGCAGCGCGACGTTTCGCTGCTTATCGACATTGAGAACAGTATCAAGGCGGCGCAGAGTAAGGGCTATGAACAGTGGGCGAAAATCCACAATCTGAAACAGGCAGCTAAAACCATGAATTTCTTGACGGAACACAAGATTGAACAGTACGCGGATTTAGTCAGCCGGATTGAGGAAATGTCAGCGGAAAGCGGACAGGCGGCAGACGCATTGAAGAACGCGGAAAAGCGGCTTGCGGACATGGCGGTGCTTATCAAGAATGTTTCCACCTACCAAAAGACAAAGCCCGTCTATGACGCATACCGCAAGGCAAGGAACAGGGAGAAGTACCGCGCCGGACAGGAACAGGCGATTATCCTACATGAAGCCGCCGCAAGGTCGTTGAAAGCGGCGGGCATTGCAAAGCTCCCGAACCTTGCCGCGCTGCAATCGGAGTATGAAGCCCTCCAAGCGCAGAAAGAAGCCCTTTACGCCGACTATGGGAAGCTGAAAAAGAAAGTCCGGGAATATGATATTATCAAGCAGAACATTGACAGCATTTTACAGGCAGACAGGCAGCCGGAACGTGAAAAGGGAACAGAGCGCGGATAAGGATAGCAAAATCCCCGCCGCTGTGCTATGATAAGGCTATCAAATACAGACAGGAGCGTTGAAGCATGGAAAACCAGAAAATGCCGGAATATGAAACCATACGCGCCGCCGTTGCCGGGGAAAAATGGGCGGTGGAGAAAGTCGTGGAGTGCTACAAGGACGAAATCGACAGGCTATCGACGGTAGCGGTCAGACAGCCGGACGGAAGCACGAAACAGGAAATCAACGAAGATATGCGCCAGTCTATCACAAAGAAGCTGATAGAAGCCCTCCCGCAGTTCCCACTTGAAGAAATGGAAAAGGGAAATGTCAGATAGGCAAAAAAAGAACAGGACGCGGAAGCCGGTATATGACTTCCGCGCCCTGTCTTTTTATGGGTGCTGTTTTCGTGAATGTTACGCAGTAGAACGCCATTTTCGGGGATAAAGGTATAAAGTATCGCCTATCCGATTTTCACGCCCGGAAAGCCCTGTAAATCAAGGGATTTTCCGCGCCTACTGCGTAACAGGGGTGCGTCTTTTCCTCATGCGCTCGGCGGCTTGTCTGCGGGTGATACGCTTCCGGCAGACGGGGCAGTATTTGACACTGTTAGAGGTTGACGCAAAGAACGCGCCGCACTCGGTACATTTCTTCTTATCCCCTGTCTGGTAAAGCTCCGCATAGAGCAGCCTGTCGGCGGGAAGCACCGCAACCCGGAACCACTTGCAGAGAAGCGAATAGGAAATGAGCTGCGGACATACGCATTCGTCTCCGTCGTCCAGTAAGATACAGTTCCCGTTATCATAGTTGCAGCACGTCCGGCGCACAAGGGCGTTGACTTTCCGGCTCTGGGGCGGCGTCAGCCGCTTAACCCCGTTCATACTTCATCAGCGGCGTAAATGGGAAGCTCTGCAAATTCCGCTTCGGTCAAAGCGTCCACTTTGGAAAGGGTGCGCTTTGCAAGCTCCCGCATATCCGCGTCCATGTAGGGCAGCGCGGCGTTGACATTCTCAATCAAAGCCCGCTTGCCGCCCTCGTTGTAAATGCTCAAAAGGTTTGTTTCTTCAACAGTCAGTCTAATCATGCTCATACCTCCATATCGTGATTTTTTGTTTTTGCCGCCGCCTTTTTCGGGGCGGTCTTTGCCTTGTCTGCTTTAAGCTGCGCCCGGATAGAGGGGCGGGGCTTCCTTATCTCCCTGTCCCGGTTCTCCCCCTTGTCAATCAGCGCATACGTCCCATGTCTGCCCTCGATTTTGGAAAAGGAAAGAGTCTTATAGGGCAGCATGGAGAAAAGGCGGTCAGTGTCCTTTGTGGCTGCAAGCCGCATGAACGCCGGGGAAAGCTCTGCCATGAAATGGGTCTTGTTCGGGCTATTCGGCTCATAGTGCCGCTTCATTTCCCGCACAATGCGCCGCGCTTCCGTTTCAATCAGCCCGTCCCGCAAGGCTGTGATATGCGCCTTGAAGTCCCCCGGTGGAAGCTGCTCCCGGCTGCGCCGTTCTTCCTGTAAGAGTGATTGCAGCGCGTCCGGGTCGTCGGGTAGGGCTTCAAAGCGTTCAAACTTCCCAAGCTGCGGGTCTGGGTTGCCGTTGAAGAACCGTCCGGCGGGTATCTCCCTTTCCCCTCGCTCATAAATCAGCTTCACCGTATCGGCGGGCAGTTCCTTTTCCTTGACGCGCTCATAATGTTTAGCGTAGTCCAGTTCGTACAGATTGCCCTTAATTTTCCCGCGCTCCTTTCCCGTCAGCTCGATTGCATAGGCAAGGACGCGGTCGCTTGTCTGCTCCATGTAGAAACGCCATGTGTTGTGGGGCGCGGTGTCTTTGAGGAAAACGTCGCGCTCCCGGAAACAGTGCGTCCCGGACGGGCGGCAGAACCACAAAAGGGTCTTGTCCTCCCTGTTGGGGCTTGCCGCCGCCTTTGCGATAATCTCTTTGTCAATGTCTAAGTCGCTCTGGTAAAAGCCTGTGTTCTGCTTCATAATCGCTTCAAGGGAAGCGAACAAATCCACGTTTTCAAATTTACTCTGTTCCGGCATGGGTCAGCTCCTTTCCAAGTCCTGTGACTTCTGCTTTGCGTTTTTCTTCTGCGCCTTTTCCTTGTCGGCTCTAAGCTGCGCCCGGATAGAGGGCTTTTTTTCCGGCTTCGCTCCCTTGCCGCGCTCCTTGTCGGCTTTGACAGCGTTAGCCAGGTCAACAAGGGAAATCTGCTCGCCCGCCTTTACCTTTGCTTCCAGTTCGTCAACGGTGGGGGTGTTGTTGATGATACCGTCAATCATGTTTCCGTTCTGCTCTATGGTCTGCTCGGCGGTTTTCAAGGGATTGTCCCGCTGCGCCTGTTCTGCGGCAACGGCAAACGCCCGCGTCCCATTCCCCATAATCAGATACTTTCCGTCGTCCGACTGGTGGTGAAAGCCATATCCGGCGGCTTCTATCTGCTCCCGGCTCATAGCGGTTACATGGAAAGTCCCTCTCGGTGTTTTGACAGTTTCGCCCGTTTCCAAGTCGTCCGGGGTAAGCTGCTTCTGCTCCTGTAAAAACTCCGGCACTTCCCGGAAACCTACACTGTCAACGAAATGCGCCGCGTCCTGTCCGTCCTGATGAAGCACTACCACGTCCGAAACGGAAAGGCTGTGTCCCTTAAAATCTTTGGGGTGGTCGATATTGAAACGGGTGTAAATATCTTCAAGGGAAGTTTCCGGCGCAAGGGGCGCGGAATAGACAAGCTCATAGTTCGCCCTGTCAACCACATTTCCCGCCGCCTGCAGGCGGTCGTATGGCTCAAAGCGGAAATCCCTTGTTTCGTCCCCGCCTTTTATCTGGTAAATGGAAAAGGTGTCTTTGTCCTGTCCGGCGGTCTGCGCCGTTTCCTGTGCCTTTGCGTAAAGCTGCTTTACGTCGCCCTCGGTCAGCCCGCCGCTTTTGAGCTGCCCCATAAGCTCGCGGCATTTCTCCGGCGTTCCCGTATAAAGCACGTCGCCCATTTTCGCCCGCCCGTTCTCCTGTGTCACATAGGCTTGCAAGAGGTGGCTGTTTTCCGGGCTGTCGCCGTAAGGGTTCCGGCGCATCTTGTAAATCGTTTCCGGGGTAAAGGCTTCTTTCGGGGCTGCGCCCGCCTTTTCCTGTGCGCCGGATTTTCCCGGTGCGGCTGCTTCCGGCTTCTCTTTCCCGGCTGTATCTGCCTTTGCCGGGGCTTCCGGCTGCGGCTGTTCTTTCGGGGCTGCCTTTTCCTCTCTGGTGGGCTGCTCCTGTCCGGCGGTCTGCTCCTTGTCCTGTGCCTTTTGCAGCTCCGCAAGATTTTCGTCTATGGAATTGATAATCTCGGCGGCTGCGCTGCGTATCGTTTCAAGGGAGCTTTTCAGCTCGGACAGCTCCCGCCCGCTGCTCCACCCGGCGACATAGCCGAAAGAGTAGTCCGACGTGTCAAGCCCGTAATGTTGGCAGACAGTATAGGCGACGCTTTCCGCTTCGACTTCGCGGGTGCGGCGGTCAACGTGGGGCTGCTGCTCGTCCTTTGGCGCGTTGAGGTCAATGTCGTGCAGCTTCGCATGGGCGATTTCGTGAATGGCGGTCTTTAAGGTCTGTAATTCGCTCATGCCCTCGTTGATAGCAATGCGCTTGTCCTCCAAGTGGTAGTAGCCATGAGAGCCGCCCTCGATATTCTCAAAGGCGATAGGAACGGGGGAAGTCTTTTCAAGGGCTGCGAAAAAATCCTTGTAGCGGTCAACGTCGCCCGTCAGCTCGTCAACGGCAATATCCGGCAGCTCCTTTCCCTCGGTCTGGGAAACGTCAAAGACGGATACCACCTTGTAGGCGGGTATGGTGACTTCCTTTTCCTCGGTGACGGGCTTTCCATCCTTGCCGATTATGGGCTTCTGTGTGTGCGGGTCGATTTTCTGCATTTCCTGTTTGATTTTATAGGGCGACGGGGCAATGATTTTAATTCCCTTTTGCCCTTTCATCACGTTTCGCTCAAAGTTATTCTTCCAAGCGGAAAAGCCCGCCACAAGGGAAGCGTCCGGCTTCTGCATGGCGATAAGGACGGTGTTTCGGAAGCTGTAATTATGGAATTTTGACATGACTTTCAGATATTCCTTGTAACGCTCGCTGTCAAAGAGTTCCGCAATACCCTGTTCCAGACGGTCGGTAATCTCTTTTAATTTCTCGGCGGGCTTCTCGCTCGTCAGCACGATAGGGATAACCGGGCGCGGCTCCTGTGGCTGCTCTGCGGTCTGCGCGGTTCTCTGCCCCGGCGCGGCTGCGTCAAAATCTGCTTTTTCCGGGTCGGGGCGTGACCGCTGCGGGGGCTGCGGCGTTACCCGGTATTCCTGTGGAACATCGCGCCCGTCGTACCATTCTGTAAAGGTGTTGCGGTTGTTGTAGATATAGCCCTTTTCGGTAAACATACCGTCGTCGTTAATGGAAGCGTCGCGCCCGTATTCCTCATACATGAAATACTTTTTCGCTTCTTCGGGCAGTTCGGGTTCTTCCAGTTCATCAACCAGATAACGCCCGTATTCTTCTTCATTGTGGACGGACGGATAAATCCAGTAGCAGTCAAGGTTTTGTGCAAGGTTGATGATGTCCTGTAAGCTGTCGGCATGGTCGCCGTATTCAATGGCTGCAATGAATTTCTCCCGGTCGTCGTCAAACTGCATTTCCAAGAGCTTCCCTAAATAGTTCAGCTCGTCGGGGTGGGAATACTCGCTTAAATGTTCCGCCAAGCCGGGGATAGGGGATTGAAATTCTGTGAAATGCCATTCCTCGTAATGCTTGAAGTCAATCCCGATACGGTCAAAGACTTCTTTCAGATGTTCGGCAGTCGTGGGGAACGTCACCCATTCGCCCGCGGGTCTGCCCTCGGTGTACTTCCCAAGATTGGAAAGATAGCCGCTTAAAATCGGTTCTGCCATTTGTTCGCTCCTTTCTTTTTCAATCATGCGGTGCATAAGCTCAAAATCCTCAATGCTCATGCTCCCGTCAAATACATAGGGGTTAAAATCCTCTCCGTCCCGGTAGGGCTTTTCGGAAAAGGGAAGCCCCGCTTCATGGGCGGCTGCCCTCGCTTCCTCGATAACCTCCGGGGGAAGCCTGTCGTCATGCGCCCCGATAAAACCGTCAATGTCGTTCATGCTGTTTTCGTAGTGGTAGCGCACTCCGGCGGTCAGCTCGTCAAGGCTCATGTCCTCGCCTAAATGCCCGCAGTAATAGCCGTTTAGGATAACGGCGGCGGGGTCGGTGCTTTTGATTTCCTCTAACCGGCTCCTGTCCTCCGGGTAGAGGGTGTCGTCCATATCAAGATGAAAATATTCCGCGTTCCATGAACGCCCCTGTTTCCAGAACGCCACCCATGCGATACCGTCCCTAAGCTCGTCTTGATAGTCCTTTACGGTGTCCCGTAAACTTGCCATAGTGAAAAACCTCCTTTCTTTGGGGCAGCGTCACAAGCTGCATTTTTGGGCTGCATGGTCTACTACGGGTACGCCCGCATTTCTGCCAAAGATTTCTCAAAAATTTTTAGAGGGTGAAGCCCTCCGCAAAAGAGGGTTTGGGAAACTTCCCAACAAGCAAAATCCCCGTCCGGCGCGTCAGCGTCGCAACGGGGATTTACGGAAGTGGGTACCCGCTTCCTATGCTTGCTATTCAAGTTTTTAGTTCTTCTGTACTTCGATACGGTAGTTGACGTATTTCCCGCCAGTGTCAGCCAGAACGATAGTTCCGTCATAGGTCTTGCCTGTTTTCGGGGAATAGAGCTTCTTCACATTCACTTTGCCGGATTTAAGGAGCGCGGCGGCAATCTTCGCGGAAAAAGCGGTCTTGCGTTCCTCGAAAAAGCGGTCATTCTTCCACATGACAAAGGCACATTCTTTGTTGCTGCAATAATAGTTTTTCTTCCCCTCATGGACGGGGGAACCGCAACGGGGGCATTTGCCGACAGAGGGCTTTTCCTCCCGGAACAAATCCTTTTTCCCGTCCAGTGCTGCGGCGTGTGTCTGCACAAGCTCCCGCGCCATAGCTTCAATGCCGGACAGAAATTCGCCGGGGTCTGCGGCTCCCTTTGCTATCTGCGTCAGATTGTTTTCCCATTCTGCGGTAAGCTGCGGGGAAGTGAGCATATCCGGCAAGACTGATATAAGGGCGGCTCCGTTCTGCGTGGGGATAAGCTGCTTCCCCTTGCGCTCTGCAAAGCCGCCCTTTACCAGTTTTTCAATGACGGCGGCGCGGGTGGCGGGAGTGCCAAGCCCCCGGCGTTCCGCGTCCGGGTCGGTGTCCCCGTTCCCGGCTCGCTCCATAGCAGAGAGAAGCGACGCTTCGCTGTGGGGCTTCGGCGGCGTTGTGGTATGCTCCGTTACTTTTGCGGCGGGGTTAGGAAAGTTCTGTCCCTCGGAAAGCTCCGGCAGCGTCACGCCCTCATTTTCCCCGTCCTCTGCTTCGGGCTTATCTTTCAGCGTCGCCCGGTATCTGCGTTCAAGCTCTTTCCAACCCTCCGCAAGTACGGTCTTTCCCCTTGCGGTGAAGTCTGTCCCGGCGCATGAGAAAACCGCCGTAACCGCTTCATAAATATGCGGCTCGGCGGTGGCAAAAAGCAGACGCGCCCCCGCAAGGGTAAGGATATTCTTCTCGCTTTCCGGCAGCGCGTCCGGGTCAGCCTTTGCAAGCTCCATAGTGGGAATGATTGCGTGGTGGTCTGATACTTTCTTGCTGTCTAATACCTTTGCAATCTCCGGCGTGAAGTCCGCGCCCGCCATAAAGGGGAGCTTTTCGCAAAGCAGCGCGATAATGTCCGCTGCGGTGCCGCCCATGTCGTCAGTAAGAAAGCTGCTGTCCGTCCTCGGATAAGTAAGGAGCCGCTTTTCATAAAGGGATTGTGCAAGGTCAAGGGTCTGCTTTGCGGTGTAACCGAAAATGCGGTTCGTTTCCCGCTGCAAAGAGGTAAGGTCAAAGAGCTTTGGCGGGGCTGCGGTTTTCTTCTCTCTGGTAAGGGAAACGCATACCGCCTTTCCCGCTTCGCAAGCCCCTTTCAGCGCGTCGGCTTCTGCCTTGTCCGAAATCCTTTCGCTTGCCGCGTCCGCGCCGGATAAATCAAGGCGAACATGATAATATTTTTCTTTCTGGAAATGGGAGATAGCCGCGTCCCGGTCGGTGAGCATTTTTAAGGTCGGGGTCTGGACGCGCCCCACGTTCAAGGTCTTTCCATACAGGCAGGAGAAAAGCCGGGTGGCGTTAATGCCGATAAGCCAGTCAGCCTTTGCGCGGCAGAGGGCGGACGCAAAGAGCGCGCCATAGTCCCGCCCGTCTTTGAGGGAAGCAAAGCCCGCCTTAATCGCCCCGTCCTCCATTGAAGAAATCCACAAGCGGCGCATGGGCTTCTTGCAGCCCGCCACTTCGTAGACAAAGCGGAAAATCAATTCACCCTCGCGCCCCGCGTCACACGCATTTACCACTTCGGAAACGTCGGCGCGGTGCATAAGCTCTTTAATGGTTTTGAATTGCTTCCCCTTGTCCGGGTCAACGGCGTACTGCCATTCCTCCGGCAGAATGGGTAAGCTGTCAAAACTCCATTTTTTATATTGCTCCCCGTAGGCGGCAGCTTCCGCAAGCTGTACCAAATGCCCGACGCACCATGAAATGAGGTAGCCGCCGCCCTCGATATACCCGTCCTGTTTCCCCTTAATGCCAAGCGCGGCGGCGATAGTCTGCGCCATGCTCGGCTTTTCTGCAATCACAAGTCTAAATGCCATGAAAAAATCCTCCTTTCAGCGTTCCGGCGCGGTGTGCTTCTTCTCCTGTGCCTGTTTCAGACAATAGCCGATACAGGGGGATTGCGCCTTATAAGGGCAACGCATACACGCCGGGGATTTTGGAACGGGCGGCGCACTGTCACGCCGCCCGGTGGGTCTTTGTACCATCATTTTTTCTAAAGGGTTTTCGGTGAAAAGCGTCATGCTTCCTCGTCCTCCTGTTCTTCATCAGAAAGCCCGTCCCCCTCGTCCTCGTCGTAATCGTCAAAATCGAAATCTTCAAGGTCGGTGTCGCCCTTGACGTTCTGCTTTGGCTTCATAAACTTAAAATAATAGAACGCGCCCCCGCCGCCAAGAAGTGCCACGACAAGGAAAAGCACAAGCCCGCCTGTATTGCCTTTCTCTTTGGGCTGCTCTGTTGGTTTCTCGGTTTCCGGCTCCGCTTCCTTGCCGCTGCAAGCGGTCATGTTGTCCTTGCAGACAGGGCAGCTCACATTTACCTTTCCGGCTTCGCATTTATCGGTGCAACTGCAAACGGCGGGCGGGGCTGCTTCGGTGCTTCCGTCCTCCATAAGTGCTAAGAGGTCGGCTTCGTCCACTTGATTAAGGAAATGTACGGTGTCCTCGCCCTCGTCGTCCCGGTCAATGAGGATATAAAAGTAATTGCCGTTTTTGGTCGTTACGGTGATAAGCTGCTTGTTGCCGCCGAAATCGTCTACAAGGGTCGCGTTCCCGTCCGGGGTAAGGGGTTCTTCCTTTTGGGGTTCCTCGTAGACAACGCCGCTGTCGTTGGTGTCGTCCTCTCCCTCCGGGGTCTGTGCAAAAGCGGTGACGGAAAAGCCGCCCATAAGTACAAGGGCGGCGCAAAGTGCGGTCAAGGTTCTAAGGATTTTCTTATTCATTCTCGGTGTCCTCCATTTCTTCGGTGTCATGGTCTGCGGGTTCTGCGGGGTAGCCCGGCGCGGCTTCCATACCCGGAATACCGCCCCCGGAAAGCATAGCGGAAAGCTCATGCGGGGAAAGGCGCATGGAGCGCACAAGCTGTACGATTTGCAGGTTTTCCGCTTCGGTTTTCTGCGCTTCAAGCCCCCTTAATCTGTTCTGGTACTCGGTGATTTTCTCGCGGGTCTTTGCAATCTCTTTGTCGATACGTTCAATTTTGTTCATAGCCATCAATAAATTTCTCCTTTCAGATTTTCATTTTTTTGTTGTCAGTTCCAATTCATTAAGCCGTAGCCCTTGATACAGGAGTAATTGACGGGGTAGCTCTTTATCTTGCAGGCGTCGCCGGAATTGCCCTCGACGGTATAGACGCGCTCCCCGTCCGTTCCGATAACAAGCCCCACATGGTCTGCGCTCCCGTCCCCGTCCCAGTCGAAAAAGATAGCGTCGCCGGGGGCGATATTCTCATAGCCCCTCGCGCCCCATTGCCCGCGTGACTGGAACCAGGGTACGCCCTGTGACTGGCACCCGGCAAAGCGCGGCTCGCTCTTTCCGGCTTGATTGTAGCACCATGAAACGAAACAGGCGCACCATTCCACGCGGCTGTTAAATCCGTACCAGCTCCAAAAGGGTCGCCCGCCCACGTTGCCGACTTGCCGCTTCGCAAGGTCTACAACGGCGGTGTTGCCGGGGCGTGTGCCGTTTACAAGCTGTACGCCGCTTAAATCCTCGGACGCGCCCATATCGGGGGAGCCGCCGCCGAAAATCAGCGGTTTGTTTCCGCTTGTTTCCAGATAGACGCGGTACATTTCAAGCTGCTGTGGCGTTAGAAGTTCCTCCGCAATCTCGGAAATGGGCTTGTTCGTCAGCTTCACGTTGAGGATATGGTACTCGTAGGGTACTTCCTCGGTGGTCGTTTCCCCTGTTTCCGGGTCTGTGCTTGTTTCTGTGCGGTAGCGGATTTCCGTTTCTTCTGTCAGCGTCAAAGTGTACTGCATGGCAAAGACGCGATTTAGCTCTGCCTGTGCGCTCTGCGGGGTGTAGGTCTGCAAAAGGGCGGTGAGGTAGGACGCTAACTCATGGGGGTTATGCCCGATACTGTCAAGGTCATAGCGGTATTCGTCATAGCCGGGGTGGGTGCTTTCGATATTGTCAATCTGCTGCTGAAGCTCGTTTTCCTTTGCGGCGTAATTGTTCTCCGTCGCCACAAGGTCGCTGTCCTCCGACGTGTAGGAAGTCCCAAGTATGCCGTTCATCAAGCCGGAGAACATGGAACCGCAAGAGGAAAGCCCCGCCGATACCATGATGAATAAGAGCAGCGCGGCAACGGCGATACATACGCCCGCCGGGTGCCGCCCTACAAAAGCGATTGCCTTTTTTGTTTCCTCGGCGGTCTTTTTTGCCGCCTTGCGGGTGTTCTCTGCGGCTTTCTGCGCCGTTTTTGCGCCGCCTTTCCTTGCCGACTTTGCATACTGCCGCTTGATTTGCTGCTTCTGCATGAAGCGGGAAAGGGGATTGCCCGCAATCTGCGGATTGTCATGCAGGGCTTTATGGTACTGGAAATCCACATTCGCCTTGAACGCCGCTTTCTCTGCCTTTGCCGCCGCCCGGTAGGGTTTGAGCTTGTGGCTGTGGTAGCCCTCCTTGACTTTCCGCGCCCCGTACTTTGCGCCGCGCTCTGCCAGTTCTTCGGATTTGTGCGCCCCCTCAACGCCGGAATTGTCCTTTTCAACGGAATGTATCTTGTTGTGGACGAAAATACCCGCTTCCTGTGCGGGGCGGGATAGCGGGTTATTGTGGGGCTTATTCTTTCCTATGGGCTTTTCCTGTTCCTCAAAATGTAGGCGGGTCTTGCCTTTCCCGGTGGCTTCATCAAAGGTGCGCTCCCGTACAAGTTTCTTTTCTTTGGGGATAGCCGCCTTTGCCGCGTCCAGACGGTCGGCTGCTTTGTCCGATTTTCGGATATACCTTTCAAGCTCCGGCGTTGCCCGTTCCTCGTCGGTAAACTGCAAGCGGGAAGATTTTTCTTTTGCTGTGGCTTCTGCCTGTGCTTTCCTCGCCGCCTTTTTGCTCGCCTTTCTGGTACGCGCCCCGTCGATACGTTCCAAGACGCGCTCGGCTGCTGCGGTGTCCTGTTCCCGTTCTGCCCCCGGCGCATGGGGAAGCGGCGGCGTGTCGGTTAAGGGCGGGGAAGTTGCGCCGCCCGGTAGGGGCTGCGCTGCCTGTTCCGGCTGCGGTGGGGCTTCGGTCTTTGCAAAGTCCGCGTCCCTTATCCGCTTGCTGATACGTTTCTTTTTCCCGGTAGCGGCGTTTACCTCGACAGCCCCCTCGCGGGTCATTTTCTGCGTGACTTTTTCACGCGCCTTATATTGTTTTATGTGTCTGTCCCTCCAATCCGCGCCCTTGCAAGGGCGCAATACTCGGCGTTTATCTCAATGCCTATATAATGCCTGTCAAGCTGCTTTGCGGCTGCCCCCGTCGTGCCGCTGCCGAAAAAGGGGTCAAGCACAACGCCGCCTTTCGGACAGCCCGCCTTGATACAGGTTTCGGCAAGTTTTGGCGGGAACGCGGCGAAATGCCCGCCCTTGTAGGGAACGGTATTGATAAGCCACACGTCCCGCCTGTTCCGCATGGTCGGCATGAGGGCTTCGTCGTAGTAGCTGCCGCTTCGCGCCCGGTTAAGCCCCTGTACGTTCCCCTGTCCGGGTACTTCGTCCGCATATTTCTGTCCCGCGCTGCGCCCGGTGCGGTACCGCGCCGCCGTTGTGGGGGCTAACGGCTCGGCTATGGCGGCTGCGTCATAAAAATACTTCTTTGACTTCGTAAGCAGAAAGATATGTTCATAGCAGCGGGTAGGGCGGTCTTTCACGCTCTCCGGCATGGGGTTTTCTTTCTGCCAGATAATGTCGCTCCTTAAATACCACCCGTCAGCGCGTAGGGCAAAAGCTAAAAGCCAGGGAATACCGATTAAGTCCTTTTGTTTGCAGCCGGAAACGCGGTTGTTTCTTGCAATCTGCTGTCCGTTTCTCCCTTTCGGGTTCTTCGGGTCTGCATGGTAGCCTTTATTTCCTGTGCCGCAGTAGGTGTCCGCGATATTCAGCCAGAGCGTACCGTCAGAACGCAGTACCCGGCGCAGTTCGCGGAAAACCTCGGTCAGCCTGTCAATGTACTGCTCCGGCGTGTCCTCCCGCCCAATCTGCATATCAAGCCCGTAATCCCTAAGCGCATAGTAGGGCGGGCTTGTGACGCAACAGTGTACGCTTTCCTCTGGAAGCTCCCGCAAGGCATAGAGCGCGTCCCGGTTGATAATGGTGTCTGTCCTTAATTTTGTCATGCTTCGCCCACTTCCTCCGGCTTCGTCGTCATTACCCGGTAAAGCTCGGTGTCTTTCGGGAAGCGGTCTACAAAGGGCAGCACCACGTTCCCGTAGAAGATAAGCCCCTCGCCCGCTTCGGTGTGGGTGACATACTTCATCTGCTGCGGGGAGATGTTGAGCTGCTTTGCAAGGATAGCCCGGTCGCCCGCCGCCTGATTGAGCATGAGGACAAAATCAGAGTTTTCAAAGATATTCTCCACTTCGCGGGAAGCAAGCAAATCCTTGACGTTCTGCGTAATGGCTGTGGGTATGCCGCCCCATTTTCTGAAACGCTTCCAGATTTCAACGGAATAGGCGGCGGTCTGTTCCTCTTTCAAGAGAAGATGAAATTCGTCCATAAAATACCGGGTGGATTTCCTTTCTGCCCGGTTGACGGTGACGCGGTTCCATACCTGGTCCTGCACAATGAGCATACCTAACTTTTTGAGCTGCTTCCCAAGCTGCTTGATGTCAAAGCAGACAAGGCGGTTAGAAAGTTCCACGTTGGTACGGTGGTTAAAGACGTTCAAGCTGCCGGAAACGTAAAGCTCCAATGCCGCCGCGATACGCGCCGCTTCCGGCTCCGGCTGCTTCAAAAGCTCGTCGTAGAGGTCGCCCAAGATAGGCATTTTCTCCGGGTCGGGGTCTGCAAGGAAAGGGCGGTACACGTTCCTAACGGCGCGGTCAATGACGGTCTTATCGACGGGCTGCAAGCCCTCCTTGCCGCCGATTACAAGCTCGCAGAGGGAGAGGATAAAGTCGGATTTCAGCGCAAGGGGGCTGTCGTCCTCGGAATAGTTGAGGTTAATATCCATAGGGTTCACATACTGGGGCTTCCCGTCAATGCCCTTGCCCGTAGGCGATAACCGTATCACTTGCCCGTCAAGCCGCTGCACAAGGGAAAAATACTCTGCTTCCGGGTCGCAGATAATTATGTCGTCGTCGGTAATGAGGAAAGCGTTTGTCATTTCCCGTTTGGCGGCAAAGGATTTCCCGCTTCCCGGCGTACCCAAGATTAAGCCGTTGGGGTTCTTTAGCTGCTTGCGGTCGCAGAGTATCATGTTGTTAGACAGGGCGTTTAAGCCGTAGTACAAAGCCGCGCCCGTCTGGAAAAGCTCCTGTGTGATAAAGGGGATAAAGATAGCGGTGCTTGACGTGGTAAGCCCTCTTTGAATGGGGATAAGGTTCTCCCCAAGCGGTACAGAGGACATAAGCCCCGCTTCCTGTTGGTAGTCAAGGCGGGTCAAGGCGCAGTTGTTCTTCTGTGCAATGCCCGCCGCCGCGAATACGTCATTTTCCAGTTTCCGCTTCGTGTCCGCCATGTTCACCACAAGGAACGTCAAGAGGAACATTCTTTCATTCCGGCTCTGCAAGTCCTGTAAGAGGTTCTTCGCTTCGCTGCCGAACGTGGCAAGGTCGGACGGGATTATATCCATGTCGTAGCCGCTGCGTACCGCTTTTTTCTGTTCCTCGATTTTCATTTTGTCAAGGTCGGTGATTTTCCGCTTGATTGTCTTTATGGCTTCGGTCTGGTCGATACTGTGGATATGCAGATTGACGATAACGCCCGTTTCCAAGTCCAGAATATCCGATAAGATACGGTCGTTTAATTCCGGCGCAAGGATTTCAAGGAATGAAACCGCGCCGATTTTGCGCCCCATGCGGAAATAACGCCCCTCGCCAAAACGGAAAGAGGATGGGGCGATAAAGTCCTTTGTGGAAAGCCCGGACGGGGCAAGCCATGAAAAATCAAAGGCAAACTGCCCGCCCTCCGGGTGGAAAATGCCATGCAGCATTTTAAGGCGTTCATAGCCTGTCATGGGGCGGGCAGACACGCCCAAGAGCTTAAAGTTGTTGAGTACGTCCGTTTCGATACGGGCAAGGCGGGATTTCGCCGCGCCCAGACTGTCGGCTTCAATGGCAAAGGTGATATATTTTGCTTTGACAAGCCCGTTGTTTCCCTTTGCAAGCTGGTTTTTCAGCATATTCCGGTATTCTGTGCGGATAGAGTTGAAAGCGTCCTCCTGTGCCGGGATATTGACCGCCTTTTCCGCTTCGCCCCGCTGCGTCCCCTGATTGATGAAAGAGAGCTGCACCGAAACGGAAGCGTCAAAGTAGTTGAGGAAGTCGCACCAGTTCTCAAAAATGGCGGTCTTGTCGTCTGCCTGTGCAAGCTGATAGTTAATATCTTCAAAGGCGACGGTCTTTGAGTATTTCCGTCCCGTAACCTTGCAGATACCGTCCGGGTACATCTGGATATAGGGGATTGTCTGCTGTGCGGTGTGGGCTTTCCCGTCGCCCTTTGCCTGTCTGATGATTTCCGCAATCTGCTTTTTCTCGGCGCGGGTGAGCTTGCGGGGCGGGTTAGGCTTTGCGCTTCCCGCCGCGCTGTTTCTTCGTGTTTCCTTTTGCAATCGCTGATACCTCCTTTTCAAGTTTTCTCTGCCGTTCTAAGACGGAATAAAAGTTGTCTGTCCTGTATGGTCGTTCTTTGGGGGCTATGAATTTCGTCCGTATGATGTTCTTCACCACCACTTCAAGGGGCTGTCCATGCTTTTCATACATGGCGAACAGGAAACAGGGCAGCATGACGGCAATCATAGCCATAGACGCAAGGCTTGTGCCTGTGCTGTCTTTGAGCAGAAAGAAAAGCGGAAGCCCTAACAGGAGAGCTACCGCAAAACATACAATCTGCCGTTTGGTAAGGTTGAAAGCTACTTTTGTCTTGACTTTGGATAAGTCTTTGGGTACGGGTACATACGCCAAGTGGAAACCTCCTTTCTCTGGGTTTTTTGCTGCTGTAAGTTCCCATAGGGGTAATCAAGGCAAAGGTCAATTTCTGCCCTTTGCCCGTCCCTATTCTATGGGGTTTTCCCGCGTCAAGGTCGGGTAGTATTTTCGCCGCTTTGCTCTGAAAATCTCCACCCTACCCTTGACACGCCGCTAATGCGCGGAGAAAATCGACTTCGCCAGTGCGCCGGATTTGAACAGGGAGAAACAGAGGATAACGGTATAGGCTGCAAGGGAAAAAATCGCGCTGTGCAGGTTGTCCGCTATTATCATGTTGTTCACCAAAACCGCGTAAATGCCGACGCATATCATTATGAGGAAGCCTTGAAAGCCAAGCGCGAACAGGGATTTTAGGTAGTTGTTCCCTATCTGTCCCCATTCCCGATTAGTCATTGTTGCGAACGGGATAGGCGATACCGAACAGTAAAGGTAAATTTCTATCATTCTGCCGTAGAGGATAACGGTTATCAGTACGGACATGATTTTCATGCACAAGCTCACAAGGCTTGTTTCCATGACAAGTAAGAGCAGTTCGGGGATTTCCATAGCGTCAAGCCCGCTTTGCATGGAAGCAAGGGCGGCGGCAACATCAATCTCTGTGCTGCCGCCGATTACCCCCGCCGCGCCGGAAACAACGTGCTGCGCCATATCGAACACCGCCATAGTGATGTCAAAGGTGTGCGTCACAAGGTAGACTGCCACAAACGCCTTGAACACCCACTTGAAGAACATGGAAGTGTCAACGTCGTGCATATTGTTCTTTTCCGTTACCATGCTGATAAGCTCATAGCATAGGACGTAGGTAATGACAAGCCCCGCAATGGGTACGATTACATTCTCACTAAGCGTCTGTATCATGGAGAATATATTTGCGTTCCACCCTTGCGGGGTCTGCCCTACCTCTGCGGCGATAGTGCCGACTTTCTCGTTTACGTCCCCGAACATAGTTGACAGATTACCGTTTATGGCTCCTATGAGGATTTCCTTTATCCATTCGTTAATCGCGTCAAGTATGCTCTGCATAAGCCTTTACCCGCGCTTCTTAACCGAACAAGCCGGAAAGCAGCGGTACAAGGGTCATGCCGATAAGGGCAACGCCGCCGCCCGCCATAAGCTGTTTTATCCCCAATTAGGTGTAAAACTCTGCTCGATGGCGGGCGGCGGCGTACAAAAAATCTATATGGTGTTTTTAAGAGAACCGTCCCGGCGGGACAGGTCAGGCAGTGACCTGTTCCACCTCCGGGATGGGTTTGAGATTAAAATGAATTTCGATAGAAATGTGTCTTGTTTTATCTTCGTCAATGCGCTCATGCACGACGATTTCTTTGATTAAGCGGTTGAGGGTGGCTGCGTCCAGCTCTGTGATGTTGGCGTATTCCTGAATGGCTTCCACCCATTGTTTTGCGTCATTGGCAAGCTGGACTTCATCGGACAGCCGCTTTCTGCCCTCGGACACTTTTGTTTTAAGCTCCGTCTGCTCGGTCTGTGTCTTTTCCAGCATGGTGTTGAAATTCTGCTCACTGATACGCCCTGCAATCATATCCTCATAAAGCCGCATTACCATTTTGTCCAGAACCTCAATCCGTTCCTCGTCCCTTGTAAGGGAGCGTTCCATTGCTTCCCGCTGTTCCCGCTGCTCTGCTTCACAGGTATTGGTCAGGCGGTCGGCAACCGCTTCCCCGTCCATCAGGGCAGCTCTGGCACATTCCCGGATTTTCCGCAGCACATGGCTGTAAAGGGTGTCATAATCAATCCGGTGCTGGGTGCAGTGGTTCTTTCCAAAGGCATTGTAGGTCTTGCAGGAATAAATCCGCTGGGGATGTTTTGCGTTTGTGTAGCGTATCGTCAGCGACTTCCCACACTCGCCGCATTTTATCAGTCCGGCAAACAGGCTGATTTCATTGGTCTGCCCCGGACGCTGGCGGGATTTCAGCTTGTTCTGCACAATGTCAAAGCTCATGCGGTCAATCAGCGGTTCATGCTGTCCCTCCACCACAATCCAGTCCTCCGGCTTCTTTTCCCCAATCGTGCCGATTTTGAAACGGTAGTCTTTTTTCTGGGAAGCAATCGCCCCGGTGTAGACGGGATTCATCAAAAGGTCTTTGATAACGGAGAAGTCCCACATATACCGCCCGTTTTCCGGGTCTTTCTTTTCCCATTTGGTGCGGGTATTGCGAAGCCCCCGTTCCCGGTTCCACCATGTGGGGCAGGGGATTTTTTCTTCCTCCAGCCGTCTGCGGATATAGTTCGGACCATGACCGTTCAGGGCATATCCGAAAATCAGCCGCACAATCGGGGCGGTTTCCTCGTCAATGAGCAGATGGTTTTTGTCCTCCGGGTCTTTCCGATACCCAAACGGGGCAAGACACCCGGTAAACTGTCCTTTCTGCGCTTTCAGAAGATAAGAGGAATGGACTTTCTTGGAAATATCCTTGCTGTACATCTCGTTCAGGATATTCTTGAACGGGGCAATATCGTTGTTATCCCGCAGGGTGTCGATACCGTCATTCATGGCGATATAGCGGACACCGTTTCTTGGGAAAAAGTCCTCAATCAAATGCCCGGTTTGCAGATAGTTACGCCCCAGTCGGCTGAGGTCTTTCGTGATGACAAGGTTGATTTGCCTGCGCTCAATGGCTCTCAACATTCTCTGTAAATCAGGACGCTCCATATTAAGACCTGTGAAGCCATCGTCCTGATAGACTGCCACAACCTCCCATCCCTGCTTTTCGCAGTATTTTTCCAGCATATCACGCTGGTTTGCGATACTGGCACTTTCGCCTTGCAGGTCATCGTCCTTTGACAGCCTGCAATAGACCGCTGCACGATAGCCCCCGGCAAGTGCCGAACCGATTGTTCTGTATTCCATTTCGTTCATCATAGCCATTTACCCACACAATCCAGACGGTATCTGGCTCTTTTGAACCTCATCTTCATTATACTTCATATCTTTCTTTTTAGCAAGATATTCTTTTGTATTTGTTTTTCCGTATTTCTGGGAAATCAGGCTGACGAATACATCGGTTGCGTCAAGCTCCCCGTCAAACACAGTAGTCACATGAATCTCTGTTTTGTTTTTTGCCATAGGCAGTTATCCTCCATACATGAAAATAGCCAGACAGAGGGTGTCGG
>OGHS01000210.1_pt1 | contig 33613 bp, 34 predicted proteins | sample 1571611 | NCBI WGS metagenome assembly OGHS01 (sample SAMEA2581944, study PRJEB24529) | metagenome | biome: Human gut stool | place: China | collected 2011 | reverse complement strand
TCTTCAGCGCTTTTTCAATGTTTTCGCCTTCTTTTACAGGTACTACAATCATTTTGTTACTATTAATATGTTATGATTAAAAAAATTCCGCAGTCAAATTGCGCCGCAAAATTACACATACTTTCTTTATTCACAAAACTTTCGGCAAATATTTCTCAAAAACTATTCATAAACAGGTCATTAAATACAGAAAGTTAGTACCTTTGAAACATTTATATGTCTATAATAATATAATAAGGTATGAAACAGAACATAAAAGAACGAGTACATGCTCTGCGCATGACATTCCATCCCAATTACATCAAAGCATTCATTATCCCCAGCACCGACCCTCACCTTAGTGAGTATGTGGCTCCCCACTGGATGTCACGCAAATGGATTTCCGGTTTTACGGGTTCTGCAGGAACAGCGGTCATCCTGATGGACGAAGCGGGATTATGGACCGACTCACGCTACTTCCTTCAGGCAGAAAAAGAGCTGGAAGGTAGCGGCATCACACTCTACAAAGAGATGCTGCCGGAAACTCCAAGCATAACAGAGTTTCTCTGCCAGCACTTAAAACCCGGAGAATCCGTAAGCATCGACGGGAAAATGTTCTCTGTGCAACAAGTAGAACAAATGAAAGAAGAACTAGCGGCACATCAGTTACAGGTAGATATATTTGGAGATCCATTAAAAAACATCTGGAAAGACCGTCCCTCCATACCTGACTCTCCAGCCTTTATTTATGATATCAAATATGCAGGGAAAAGCTGCGAAGAAAAAATATCCGCCATCCGTGAGGAGTTGAAGAAGAAAGGCGTCTACGCTTTATTCATATCTGCGCTGGACGAAATAGCATGGACTCTCAATCTACGAGGGAACGATGTACATTGCAATCCAGTCATAGTGAGCTACCTGTTAATTACACAGGATGAGGTGACTTACTTTATTTCACCGGAAAAAGTGACGCCGGAGGTCGAGACTTATCTAAAGAAACAACAAATAGGAATACAGAAATATGATGAGGTAGAGACATTCCTGAATTCCTTCCACGGAGAAAATATTCTTATTGATCCACGGAAAACGAATTATGCGATTTACTCGGCCATCCATCCGAAATGTTCCATTATTCGCGGCGAGTCTCCTGTCACATTATTGAAAGCCATTCGCAATGAACAGGAAATAGCCGGCATCCATGCTGCCATGCAACGGGATGGAGTGGCACTTGTCAGATTCCTCAAGTGGCTGGAAGAATCTGTATCTGCCGGAAAAGAAACTGAATTAAGTATAGATAAAAAATTGCATGAGTTCAGGGCAGCACAACCTCTCTACATGGGAGAAAGTTTCGACACCATTGCAGGATATAAAGAGCACGGAGCAATCGTGCATTATTCGGCAACACCGGAAAGCGATGTAACTCTTCAACCTAAAGGATTCCTACTCTTAGATTCAGGAGCACAATACTTGGACGGAACCACTGACATCACTCGTACCATCGCATTAGGCGAACTGACGGAAGAGGAAAAGACGGATTATACCTTAATATTAAAGGGACACATAGCATTGGCTATGGCCAAATTCCCAGCCGGAACCCGCGGTGCGCAACTCGATGTACTGGCTCGTATGCCTATCTGGAATCACAGAATGAATTTCCTCCATGGCACAGGGCACGGCGTCGGGCATTTCTTGAGTGTACACGAAGGGCCACAAAGCATTCGCATGAATGAAAACCCTGTAATTCTCCAGCCCGGCATGGTTACATCCAACGAACCCGGTGTTTATAAGGCAGGCAGTCATGGGATACGTACGGAGAATCTGACGTTAGTCTGCAAAGATGGAGAGGGAATGTTTGGAGAATATCTTAAATTTGAGACTATCACTTTATGTCCTATCTGCAAAAAGGGGATCATCAAGGAGATGTTGACAAAGGAGGAAATCGAATGGCTGAATAATTATCATCAGACTGTTTACGAAAAGCTATCTCCGGATCTTAACGAAGAAGAAAAAGCTTGGTTACAGGAAGCCACTACTTCTATTTAAAGATAAGATGTCTGACACCCGGGTGTCGGACAACATAACATAGTATCAACTAAAAACATTATTAAATCAAACAAATCCCATGGCTTTAATAAAATCAGTACGCGGATTCACTCCCGAAATCGGAGAAAACTGTTTTCTCGCAGACAATACAACTATTATAGGAGATGTAAAGATAGGAAATGACTGTAGCGTCTGGTTCAGTACCGTGCTACGGGGAGATGTCAACTCTATACGAATCGGTAATGGCGTTAACATCCAAGACGGAAGTGTCTTGCATACATTATACCAGAAATCGACTATTGAAATCGGCGACCATGTTTCTGTGGGACATAATGTTACCATTCACGGAGCGACCATCAAAGATTATGCATTAATCGGCATGGGCTCTACTATTTTAGATCATGCCGTAGTGGGTGAAGGAGCAATCGTAGCAGCCGGATCGCTGGTATTAAGCAATACCGTGATTGAACCCGGAAGCATCTGGGGCGGCGTACCTGCCAAGTTCATCAAGAAAGTAGACCCGGAGCAGGCAAAGGAACTGAACGAGAAGATTGCCCACAATTATTTGATGTATTCGCAATGGTATAAAGAAGAATAAGTCAGTTTCACAGATGACTTATAAAAAGATAGCGGGAGACTCTTTTTGGAAAGAGTCTCCCGCTATCTTTTTATAGAAACATCAAAAATTAATCATATTCATGATTTTTTCCGTCGCACCGGACTTACTGGTCACATAATATCCGGCATTCTTTCCCGTCTCGTCTAAAAAGTCTTTGTCTGTCCGGAAACGGTCTAACAGGCTTTTCAGTTCTTCGTAATCCTTGATGGAGTAAGCACCTTTCGCTTCCAGCAGTTGCACGGCTTCCATAAATTTCTGATACTTCGGTCCGAAAATGACAGGGATACCATACACGGCAGCTTCCAGCGTATTATGAATACCAACACCAAAACCGCCACCAATATAAGCAATCTCTCCGTAGCGGTAGATGGAAGACAGTAAGCCGAAGCAATCGATAATCAGACAATCCGCTTTCAATACATTTTTTTCATCGGCACGAGTATAGCGCACATACGGACGTTTCAACTTACCAATAATCTCCACCAGATGATTCTCGTCAATCACATGCGGAGCGATAATCAGTTTCATTTCCGGATGATTATTGAAATATTCGAGAAACAGATCTTCATCCGGTCCCCACGAACTGCCAGCAACAAAAGTGAAAGCATTGTTTCCTTTGAACTTCTCCACCAGCGGAAGGTCTTTCGCCTCCTCACGTATTTGCAGTACCCTGTCGAAACGGGTATCTCCCACCACTGTTACACGGAGAATGCCAATCTTCGACAAATAACGTTTGGAAGCCTCGTTTTGCACAAACAGATGGTCGAAATCTTTCAGGACATTGCGATAGGTACCGCCATACCATTTAAAAAACACTTGGTCACGGCGGAAAATAGACGACACACTATATACCGGAATCCGGCGCTTGTGAAGCTCATCCAGATAATTCTTCCAAAACTCATATTTGATAAAGAACGCCATACACGGATTAGTGATATCAAGGAACTTCCTCACATTCCGGGGTTTATCAAACGGCAGGTAGCAGACAATATCCGCTCCCCGATAATGCTTGCGCACCTCATAGCCCGAAGGAGAAAAGAAAGTCAGCAATATCTTATAAGCAGGATATTTTGCCCGAATCATTTCTATCAACGGACGCCCCTGCTCAAATTCTCCCAATGAAGCGGCGTGGAACCAGATATACTGTTCCCCCTTTTCCACCTGCTGGCGCAAAAGTTCGTACACCACCCAATGCCCCTTCATCATCTTACGGGGCTTGCGACTGAACGGTGCGACCAAATGAACGATAAAGTCATAAATGACTATTGCCAGGTTGTAAAGCATAGCATTATGTCGATTACTTCAAAACCTCAACCGCACGTTTGATACGAGCTATTGTTTCTTCTTTACCCAATACCCAGGAAATATCGAACATATGCGGGCCTTTTCCTTCGCCCACCAATGTCAGACGGAAGGCATTCATGATATTACCTGTATGGTAACCTTTCTCTACAATCCAGTCCATAACGACTTTCTCCTGTCCTTCGATACTGAAGTCCTCGATACCGGCAATGACTTCCGCCAGTTCAGTCATACATTTTGCAGAATCCTCTTTCCAGCGTTTCTTCACCGTCTTTTCATCATATTCGGTAGGGGCTACGAAGAAGAAGCTACATACACCCCACAGTTCTTTAATGAAACTGACACGGTCTTTCATCATGCCAACCACTGTCACCACCTTTTCGAAAGGAACTTCCACGCCTTGTTCTTTCAAAAATGGCAAGAACAGTTCCGCAATTTCTTCATTAGGTTTCTGCTGTATATATTGATGGTTGAACCATATACCTTTTTTATAATCGAATTTGGCTCCCGACTTGCTGCAACGATGAAGATCAAACAGCTTTATCAGTTCCTCCATCGACATTACTTCCTGATCGTTACCCGGATTCCAACCCAACAAGGCAAGGAAGTTGATTACCGCTTCCGGCAAATAACCGGACTCACGGTAGCCCGAAGATATTTCTCCGGATTTCGGATCGTGCCATTCTAACGGGAACACAGGGAATCCCAAACGGTCACCGTCACGTTTGCTCAATTTTCCATTTCCTTCCGGTTTCAACAATAAAGGCAGGTGAGCAAATTCCGGCATTGTATCTTCCCAGCCGAAAGCACGATACAACAACACATGCAATGGTGCGGAAGGTAACCATTCCTCACCACGGATCACATGAGAAACTTCCATCAAATGGTCGTCAACGATATTCGCCAAATGATAAGTAGGCAGTTCATCAGCCGATTTGTAAAGGACCTTATCATCAAGAATGGATGAATTGATGATAACTTCTCCACGAATCAAGTCGTTCACACGAATATCTTCATTCGGCTCTATCTTGAAACGGACAACATACTGCTTGCCTTCTGCAATCAGCGCATCTACTTCTTCTTTCGGCATTGTCAATGAATTGCGCATCATGCCGCGCGTAGACGCATCGTACTGGAAGTTCGCAATTTCCGCACGTTTGGCATCCAATTCCTCCGGAGTATCAAAAGCAATGTATGCTTTTCCGTTCTCCAACAGAACCTGCACATATTTTTTATAGATGTCGCGACGCTCCGACTGACGGTAAGGACCGTGTTCGCCACCGAAACTCACTCCTTCATCAAAGTGGATACCCAACCATTTGAAAGATTCGAGGATATACTCTTCCGCTCCCGGAACAAACCGGTGAGAATCAGTATCCTCAATACGAAATATTAAGTCTCCGCCGTGTTGACGCGCAAATAGATAATTATACAAAGCTGTACGCACACCGCCGATGTGCAATGCTCCCGTAGGACTCGGAGCAAAACGAACTCTTACTTTTCTTTCTGCCATAATTTGGGTTAGTATAGGTAAATCGCGGCAAAATTAAACCTTTTTTTCCACACTATTGTTTTTTTTTGTACTTTTCGCAAAAATTTCAGTGGATATGGAACATTTGAAGAAAAAAAAGAGCTTTTCATGGAAAGATTTGTTATATAAATCGCTGCTATTCATAGGTACTGTGGCATTGATTGTCTATTTCCTACCGCGCGACGGCAAGTTCAACTATCAGTTTGATATAAACAAGCCTTGGAAATACGGACAGTTAATCGCAACTTTCGATTTTCCTATTTATAAAGATGAAGCGATAGTGAAACGAGAGCAAGACAGCCTGATGGCTCTCTTCCAGCCCTATTATGAACTCGACAAGAAAGTCGAGAAGGAGGCGATAGCCAAACTGAAAGAGAACTATCATACGAACCTGAAAGGGATTCTTCCTTCTACAGATTATTTACGCTACATCGAACGTACGCTGAAAGAGATTTATCAGGCGGGCATTGTATCTACCGAAGCTATACAGCAACTTTACAAAGATAGCACATCCGCCATCATGGTAATAGATGACAAGTTGGCCAATTCGCACCCCATCGAAGGTATTTACACGGTAAAGAAGGCATACGAGTATTTACTTACGGCAGACTCCGTTCACTTCAACAGGGAAATTCTACGGCAGTGTTCGCTGAATGAATATATCAGTCCGAACCTCACTTTTGACGAACAACGGACTCAGACAGCCAAAGAGGAGGTACTGAACAACTATTCTTGGGCAAACGGCTTGGTTGTGAGCGGTCAGAAAATTATCGATCGGGGCGAGATCATCAGTCCGGAAACTTATAATATTTTGGAATCCCTGCGTAAAGAGTCCATCAAGCGAAACGAATCTATGGGACAAAGCCGTCTGATTCTTGGCGGACAAATTTTGTTTGTCGGCATGTTAATGCTTTGCTTTATGCTCTATCTTGATTTGTTCCGAAAAGATTATTATCAGCGAAAGGGCAGTCTGTCGCTACTCTTTACATTGATTGTATTTTATAGTATTGTTACGGCTTTTATGGTGACACATAACCTATTCAATGTGTATATCATTCCGTATGCAATGCTACCTATTATTATCCGCGTGTTCCTTGATTCGAGAACTGCGTTTCTGACTCATGTCATCACAATATTAATCTGTTCCATATCACTACGCTTTCCACATGAATTCATTCTCACTCAACTAGCGGCCGGTATGGTTGCGATATTCAGTTTGAGAGAACTGTCACAGAGATCACAGCTTTTCCGAACGGCATTATTAGTCATACTGACCTACGCCGCTGTTTATTTCTCTTTTGAACTGATGACAGAAAACGGACTTGCCAACGATTTCTCGAAGTTGAATATACGGATGTATACCTATTTCTTTATCAACGGAATTTTATTGCTGTTCGCCTATCCATTATTATTCTTATTGGAAAAGACGTTCGGATTTACTTCCAACGTTACTTTGGTAGAGCTTTCAAACATTAATAACGACTTACTGCGTCAAATGTCCGAGACTGTGCCCGGAACATTCCAACACTCCATGCAGGTAGCCAATCTAGCAGCGGAAGCAGCTATCCGTATCGGCGCCAAAAGTCAGTTGGTGCGTACCGGAGCTTTGTATCATGATATCGGGAAAATGGAGAATCCGGCTTTCTTCACCGAAAATCAATCAGGAGGAGTCAATCCGCATAAAAATCTAGGTTACGAACAAAGTGCTCAAGTAGTCATCAGTCACGTGACAGATGGATTGAAACTTGCCGACAAACATAATCTACCTAAGGTTATTAAGGACTTTATCAGTACTCATCACGGACGGGGAAAAACAAAATATTTCTATATTTCCTGGAAGAACGAGCACCCGGACGAAGAACCGAATGAAGAACTGTTCACCTATCCCGGTCCGAATCCGTTCACCAAAGAGCAAGCCATCCTGATGATGGCAGACGCTGTAGAAGCCGCATCACGCAGTCTTCCGGAATATACAGAAGAGACAATCAGTAACCTGGTCGACAAGATTATCGATTCCCAAGTCACTGAAGGTTACTTTAAAGAATGTCCTATCACTTTCAAGGATATAGCCACTGTGAAAGCCGTATTCAAAGAAAAACTAAAGATTGCTTATCACACCCGGATCAGTTATCCTGAGTTAAAGAAGTAAGCAGCCCCGCACAAGCGTCTTCAAGTATGTCAAGCACATATTCAAAGCCCTCAGCCCCTCCATAATAGGGGTCGGGGACATTATCTGCCGGGATACGAGTACAATACTCCGTCATACGATGAATCTTCTTCCATTCTTCCGGAGAAGGAGCTTTGTCTTTCAAGTCATCTATGTTCCGGTCGTCCATACCGATTATCAGATCAAAATTATAAAAATCTTCCGTACGGACAGGACGCGAACGATGTACCAATTGATAACCGCGACGAGCCGCGTGAGCACGCATCCGACTATCCGGTAATTCACCCTGATGATAAGACAAGATTCCGGCAGAATCTATCACAAACTCTTTCTCCAGTCCTGCTTCTTTTATCAAATGAAGCATTACACCTTCAGCCGTAGAACTACGGCAAATATTTCCTAAACAGACAAATAATATTTTCTTCATTTTCATTACATAGGGTCTACATCATAATAAACTATCAAAGATTTATAGCGTTCATCCGCCAACATCTCACGCTGGATACGTAACAACAACTCCCGTGCACGTCCCATCGGGGCATTCTGCTCAATCTTGACAACAATCTTCTTGATAAACAAAGTCTGGATACGGGCAACAGGAGGTTTATCCGGACCTAATACCCGATTGCCAAATACCGCCCGCAACTTATCTGCCATCACTGCCGCCATCTGATCCAGCAACGCTTCATTATGATTTTTCAAATAAACATATACCAGCCGGTAATAGGGAGGGTAATGGAACATCTGACGTTCCACCAATTGTCCGCCTACCATATCTTCATAATCATTGGCAATGACCTGATGAATGATAGGATGATCGATACTCTTGGTTTGCAATACCACCCGTCCACGTTTGTTCTTACGTCCGGCACGTCCCGCTACTTGTGCCATCAACTGAAAAGCACGTTCATAGGAACGGAAATCGGGATAATTCAACATGGTATCGGCATTCAATATACCTACTATACTAACATGATCGAAATCCAATCCTTTCGATACCATTTGCGTACCAATCAATATGTCCGTCTTTCCCTGCTCAAAGTCTGCAATAATCTTCTCATAAGCGGAGCGGGTACGTGTAGTGTCCAAGTCCATCCGGGCTACGGCAGCTTCCGGGAAAAGAATTTTGATATCATCTTCAATCTTTTCCGTACCGAAACCACGATTCACCAGTTCTGTTCCCTCGCAGGCAGGACAGGATTTCGGCAGTTGATACGTATAACCGCAGTAGTGACAGGTTAATTGATTAATTCCTTTATGATAGGTAAGGCTTACGTCGCAATTCTTACACTTAGGCACCCAACCGCAGGTACGACACTCCACCATCGGAGCAAACCCACGACGGTTCTGAAAGAGAATCACTTGTTCTTTCTGTTCCAAAGCCTCTTTCATATATTGTATCAGGAGTGGCGAGAATTGTCCGACCATCCGCTTTTTGCGATGCAGCTCCTTGATATCCACCGGAATAATCTCCGGCAACTGGATTTCTTTATATCGTTCTTTCAGTTGTACGAAACCATATTTTCCCTCTCTTGCATTCTGCCATGACTCGATAGAGGGAGTAGCCGTACCCAACAAAGTTTTAGCTCCGTACATGGCAGCCAGTACAATAGCCGCGCTACGCGCATGATAGCGGGGAGCGGGATCTTGTTGCTTATACGTATTTTCGTGCTCTTCGTCCACAATCACCAATCCCAGATTTTGGAAAGGCAGAAAAATAGAAGAACGAACACCCAGAATAATATCATACCCGTTCTCTCCCAGTTGCTTCCGCCATATTTCAACCCGTTCGGCATCGGGGAACTTAGAATGATAGATACCCAGACGAGCACCGAAGACCCGTTGCAAACGCTCCGTGATTTGAGTGGTCAATGCAATTTCCGGCAACAAATATAACACCTGCTTTCCCTGGCGAATCGCTTCTTCTATCAGATGGATATAAATTTCAGTCTTACCGCTGGACGTTACTCCATGAAGCAAACAAACGTTTTTCTCCAGAAAAGACTGTACGACTTCATCAAATGCACGCTGTTGAAACTCATTCAAAGGATTTAATTCGACGGCCTCCTTCACCTGCTGGTTCAACCGGCCGATCTCATGATGATAAATCTCAAATATCTTTTTCTCTACCAGACCGTTCAAAATGGAAGGCGACACATTGGCGCGTTGCAACAGTTCTTTCTTGGAGACTTCTTTCGGAGTTCCCGCTCCTAAAACACCGGAACACTCCACATACTTCATGAGTAATGCCAACTGCTTCGGAGCACGAGACAGAATATCAAACAGGATATGAAGCCGCTTTTCATCCGCTGTACCCGCAAGCCGAACCCGTGCCTCTGTTTTAGGTTTATAAGTACGCCTCAACTCCTCCTTTACGAAAATCGCTTCTTTATCGAGCAGAGACTTAATGACCGTAAGAATATTCTTGATGCCGCTGTCCTTCTCCAATTTAGTAACGCACTGTTGCGAATCTACGGCAAGTAAGTCCAAAATGTGTTGTTCACGTTCCGGCAATGGTGCATCCGCTTCAAAATCAGGATTATATTCAACGATCGTTTCACTCTCCAGTTTCAGACCGGAGGGAAGTGCCGCTTTATAGACATCGCCTTGTGTACAGAGATAATAATCTGCTATCCACTCCCAAAATTTGAATTGAGCGGGTAACAGAATGGGAGAAGCATCCAGCAATGCAGATATATCTTTCACTTCGTACTCCGTTGGAGCACAATAATGAACGTTAAGGACGATAGCCGTATAAAACTTCTTCCGCCCGAAAGGAACTACCACACGGCAACCTATCTTCACATCTTCCGCACATTCATCCGGCAAAGAGTAAGTAAAACTCTTCGGAAGCGGAAGCGGTAATATGACATCTACATACTTTTTCATTGCAGCTACAAAAATACAATAAAAAAACGGGGATTTAAAAGAAGGGAGAGAGAACACTTAAAAAGAAAACTCTACTTCATACGAGAATTGGAAGAAAATATATTCGAGAGCGCAACAGGACAATCCCAAACAAAAAAGAGTTTCCAATTATCGGAAACTCTTTTTCATATACTATGTAAAGTGATAGACTACTTAAAAAATATAGGCCACAGATACTTGCCAAGTCTTAGTCTTATAAGAAGCATTTGTTCCTTCAATATCAGCAGTATTGCCCAATGGGATATTATAATTAGCACCCACCTGCAAATGATTCAGCAACTTCAAACCGGCACCCACATTGATACCTACTTCGGCCTTTTTCTTATCTGTTCTCATACCTTCAACAGTCTTATTTCCAGCAAAATCGAAATAAAAGTCAGGACCTGCAGCCAGATAAATACCTGCCAGACTTCCCAAGCCAATGGTATACTTCAGGTTTACAGGAATATCAATACCGTTCTGCTTAATAGTGTACTCATCATTTCCTTCTGAAACTTTGATACCCCGTTGAGCAAAAAGCAAAGATGCATCTACTCCCAACCCTACGATTGGAATATTAAACTCGGCCATCGGACCGATAAAGAAACCAGTAAAATTATCCTTCTTGAAGTTTTCGCCCACATTAGAGAAACTCGCCTTTGACAAGTTCAAACCTCCCTTTACACCAAAGTGTATCTGCGCCTGAGCAGGCATTGCCATACCGATACATACGGCAATCATTAAAGCACCAAAAATCTTTTTCATAAATTTACGTGTTTATAATTCGGGACAAAGATATATATTTAGATTATATAAACACAAATTATCGGTTCTTTGTTCATTTTTTACTTCCTGATTCTCATACATAATTTATTCAGTCAAAACTTCCGCTGACCGGAAATTAGCTAATCAGTAATCACAGAGCAAACAAATCATTCAACGCTTCGCTCATGCTGGGATGAGTAAAAATGAAATCACGCAGAAAAGTATAATCCTGACCTGTTTTCATTGCCATGGCAACTATATTGATGACTTCGCTGACATCAGGCGCAAACAACATACAACCTACTATTTCTCCCGTATTCTTATCAATGACAGCTTTCAGCAGACCGTCCGTCTCTCCCAATGTCTTTGCTCTCGGTATCGCCATAACAGGCAATTTCTTGATGTTCACATCCAAATTCTGCTTTCGAGCCTCATCCTCATTCAATCCGATACGCGCCAATGGATATTGCTAAGTTCGCCACTTTCGAAGTAATAAACAATAACCATTTCGCCGGATAAATTAGCAATTATTCCCGTATAAAATCAAAGTAGTACATCATCAAAACCACCGGAACAGATCAACGATCTGCTCGGCGATTTCTCATCTTAAACCAATCCCACTTACTATAAATACCAATCACCTATTCGGGTGAATATCCAACTTCACTGGCTTAATCATATTCTCCGGTTTCAGAATGGTATCCAAGTCTTTTTTAGAAAGAATATTGTGCTCCAATACAAGTTCATACACTCCTTTCCCTGTCTCTAAAGCTTCTTTTGCGATCTTAGTAGAGTTTTTATAACCGATTACCGGATTCAAAGCTGTCACTACCCCGATACTATTATGAACATCTCTACGGCACTTTTCTTCGTTAGCAGTAATGCCGTCTACACATAAAGTACGCAAAGTATCAAAACCATTCATCAACAGATCAGCGGATTCAAAACAGCATTGCGCCATCACCGGCTCCATTGCATTTAGTTCCATCTGGGCAGCCTCCCCACTCATTGTCACACAAAGGTCGTTACCTATTACTTTATAGGCGACCTGATTCATTACTTCAGGTATTACCGGATTCACTTTTCCTGGCATGATGGAGGAGCCCGGCTGCATAGCCGGCAAATTAATTTCGCCCAGCCCACAACGCGGTCCGGACGCTAACAGCCGCAAGTCATTACATATCTTATTCATCTTTACAGCTACCCGCTTCATCGCTGCCGAATAACCCACCATGCAAGAAGTATCCGAAGTCGCTCCAATCAAATCATCCGCCAACTTTATATCCAGTCCTGTAATCTTACACAGAGCCTCAATACACATTTCCGCATATTCCGGCTCGGCTGTGATTCCGGTTCCAATAGCTGTCGCTCCCATATTGACTGTCAGAAAATCCTGTGCGGCAAAATCCAAGTTCTTCACTTCCTGCTCCAGAATACTTGCAAATCCATTAAAAGTTTGTCCAAGCGTCATCGGTACCGCATCTTCCAATTGGGTACGTCCCATTTTGATAATATGTGCAAACTCTTTCCCTTTTTTCCGGAAAGAAGCTATCAATTCTCCAAAATGCTTCACCAATTTGAGATGAGTGTAATATAAACCAATGTGAATAGCGGTAGGATAAGCATCATTAGTAGACTGGGAACGGTTCACATGATCATTGGGAGAACAATACTGGTATTCTCCGCGCCGGTGTCCCATCAATTCCAATGCACGGTTGGCAATCACCTCATTGGCATTCATATTCGTAGTCGTTCCGGCACCACCTTGAATCATATCGACCGGAAATTGTTCATGATGCTTGCCTTCAAGAACTTCCTTACAAGCTTTCAATATGGCGTCTGCCTGTTCTTCTGTCAACAGGTCCAATTTACGATTGGCAACGGCAGCTCCCATCTTTGTAATAGCCAAAGCCTGAATAAACAAAGGGTATTCGTTCAAGTGAAATTTGCTGATGCGAAAATTTTCAATACCACGGAGTGTCTGCACTCCGTACAATGCACTTTCCGGCACCTCACGACTACCTATCAAGTCGCTTTCTGTACGAGTTTTTGTTGATAAATTCTGTTTCATATCGGTTGTTTTATAACAATGACATTTTAGTTAGTTCTTATAATAACCAACCAACAAGGTTATTGTTTTAATAAATATGCAAAAACTATTCAATAACTTTTTTGTTCTTAATACAGGAAAAAGAAAGTACAAAGAAAGAAATCACTTATCTTTGTCTTTAAACTTAACGCAATAACCTTATGATATTACAATTAGCATTTGTTCTGACTGCCATTATTATTGGTGCACGCTTGGGAGGAATCGGTCTCGGAGTGATGGGAGGAATCGGATTGGCGATACTTACCTTCGTTTTTGGACTGCAACCTACGGCTCCTCCTATCGACGTAATGTTAATGATTGCAGCCGTTATCTCAGCCGCCGCCTGTATGCAGGCTGCCGGCGGACTCGATTATATGGTGAAGCTGGCAGAACATTTATTACGGAAGAATCCGTCACACGTTACTTTGTTAAGCCCACTAGTGACTTACTTGTTTACTTTTGTGGCCGGAACCGGTCATGTGGCCTATTCCGTATTACCGGTTATTGCGGAAGTTGCCACCGAAACAAAAATCCGTCCGGAACGTCCGCTCGGTATCGCGGTTATCGCTTCTCAACAAGCGATTACCGCAAGCCCGATTTCTGCAGCCACAGTTGCTTTACTCGGACTATTGGCCGGTTTCGACATCACTCTGTTCGATATTCTCAAGATTACGATTCCCGCTACCATTGCCGGTGTTTTGGTAGGTGCGTTATTTTCTATGAGAGTGGGCAAAAACCTGTCAGAAGATCCCGAATACCAGAAACGTCTGAAAGAAGGGCTTTTCAACGACAAGAAGATAAAAATCAAGGATGTCAAGAACAAACGTTCAGCTATGATTTCCGTTATCATCTTCATGTTGGCTACCGCCTTCATCGTACTCTTCGGCTCTTTTGAAGGGATGCGCCCGTCTTTTCTTATCGATGGTGAAATCGTTACTTTAGGAATGTCCTCTATCATCGAAATCGTCATGCTGTCGGCTGCCGCCATCATCCTATTGCTAACAAAGACAGACGGAATCAAAGCTACACAAGGCTCTGTATTTCCTGCCGGAATGCAAGCGGTAATCGCCATTTTCGGTATTGCCTGGATGGGAGATACGTTCCTTCAAGGTAATATGGCGCAACTGACTTTCTCCATCGAAGGTATCGTACGTCAAATGCCATGGCTTTTCGGAATTGCACTGTTTGTGATGTCTATCCTATTATATAGCCAGGCCGCCACCGTACGTGCACTAGTACCGCTAGGCATTGCACTCGGTATCTCCCCCTATATGCTGATTGCCTTATTCCCCGCAGTGAACGGATATTTCTTTATTCCAAACTACCCTACCGTAGTAGCTGCTATCAATTTTGACCGTACGGGAACAACAAAAATCGGCAGATATGTGTTGAATCATTCATTCATGATGCCCGGACTTGTATCAACGGCTGTTGCTATCGGACTAGGGTTGCTTTTTATACAAATATTCTAACTATATATTATTAACCTAAACTTCATTCAGTTATGAAACAATTCAAAAGATTTGGTCTGATAGCAGTAACACTACTATTAACCGTGACAATGGCGTTTGCCGCAAAACCGAATATTCATATCCTTGCCACAGGAGGAACGATTGCAGGTACAGGAAGCTCTGCTACCGGAACCAGTTACACAGCCGGACAGGTGGCCATCGGTGCGCTGCTTGACGCCGTACCGGAAATCAAAGAGATCGCTAACGTTACAGGTGAGCAGATCGTAAAAATCGGTTCGCAAGACATGAACGATGAAGTATGGCTTACACTTGCCAAGAAAATCAACGAACTGCTGAAACGTCCGGATATCGATGGTATTGTCGTTACTCACGGAACGGACACAATGGAAGAAACCGCTTATTTTCTGAATCTAACCGTTAAAAGTGATAAACCGGTAGTATTGGTAGGCGCCATGCGTCCGTCTACCGCATTAAGTGCCGACGGACCGTTAAACCTTTATAATGCCGTAGTCACTGCCGCCGCCACAGAATCGAAAGATAAAGGAGTACTGATCGCCATGAACGGACTTATCTTGGGAGCGGAAAGCACAGTGAAAATGAACACCGTTGACGTACAGACATTCCAAGCTCCCAATTCCGGTGCGCTGGGCTATGTACTAAATGGAAAAGTATTCTATAATCAGATAACACTCAAGAAGCATACCACCCGATCAGTATTTGACGTGACCCGCCTTACTTCACTCCCCAAAGTAGGTATCGTATATAGCTATTCCAATATTGAGGCTGATATGATGACTCCTCTGCTCAACAACGGATATAAAGGAATCATCCATGCCGGGGTAGGTAACGGGAATATCCATAAAAACATCTTCCCATCATTGATAGATGCACGTAAAAAAGGGATTCTTGTTGTTCGTTCCTCCCGTGTCCCAACCGGTCCTACTACTCTTGACGCAGAAGTAGACGACGCTAAATATCAGTTTGTGGCTTCGCAGGAGTTGAATCCGCAAAAGTCGCGTGTATTGCTAATGCTTGCATTAACCAAAACTACGGACTGGAAGCAAATTCAGCAATATTTTAACGAATACTAAACCCTGACTGACTTATGAAAAAATTGATTTTTATGCTGCTCCTTACGGGCAGCATACAGGGAATATATGCCCAAAAAGCAGAGAAAAAAGACAAATTCTCTCCTAATACTCCTTTATTTGAGGAACTGACAGACGTGAAAAAGAAAACAGATAAGTTCAACCTTTATCTGAATATGCAAGGCAGCTTTGATGCCCATTTCCGGGACGGATTTCAAGAAGGCGACTTCAATATGCACCAGCTCCGCATCGAGGCAAAAGGTAATATCAACAACTGGCTCTCCTACCGTTACCGTCAACGCCTTAACCGCTCGAACGATGCAAACGGCATGATTGATAATCTTCCCACCTCTATAGATTATGCAGGTATCGGTATCCAACTAAATGAGCAGTTCAGCCTTTTCGCCGGGAAGCAATGCGCCGCTTACGGTGGTTTTGAATTCGATCTGAATCCGATTGATGTCTACCAATATTGCGACATGATTGATTACATGAGTAACTTCATGACCGGATTGAATGTTGGTTATAATATCACTCCCGACCAGCAACTGAATCTGCAAATCCTAAACAGCCGCAACGGTTCTTTCGACAGTACCTACGGGATTACAGAAGACGCCGAAGGTAATGTACCCGATCTGAAATCCGGGAAAATGCCGCTGGTATATACATTGAACTGGAATGGCAACTTCAACAACGTGTTCAAAACCCGTTGGTCGGCCTCTATCATGAATGAAGCCAAAAATCATAATATGTATTATTATGCCATAGGTAATGAACTGAATCTGGGTAAGTGGAACGCCTTTGTAGATTTCATGTATTCGAAAGAAGATATCGACCGCAAGGGAATCATCACGAGTATTGTCGGACATCAAGGCGGACATAACGTCTTCGACACCGGTTATCTCTCCGTTGTAGCCAAATGCAACTACCGTTTTCTGCCGAAATGGAACGCTTTCGTGAAAGGGATGTATGAGACCGCATCTGTCACTAAAGCCTCCGAAGGAGTGGAAAAAGGGAATTACCGCACCTCATGGGGATATCTCGCCGGTATCGAATTCTATCCGATGGAAACCAATCTGCACTTCTTTGTAACATACGTAGGACGTTGCTATGACTTTACTTCCCGAGCCAAAGCATTGGGAGAAACGGATTACACTACGAACCGGGTATCTGTAGGTTTTATCTGGCAAATGCCCGTATTCTAAACACTGTATGATATAAAATACCCGATAGCTTTTGTATAGTTATCGGGCATTTATATGTTCAGTTCTCAGTTAAAATTAATACTCTTCCTCGTTAAAGAAAGTGTTGAACACTAGAACTCAGCGACTTACTGCTATTTGACGTAATTTTGCACAAATAAGCTTTGCCATTTGAAACTATAAAAAGCGATATAAACCTTTTTAAGTATGTAAATTAAGCAAATACCTCATTTAACACTTGTGGTAAATCTTGATCTAAGTTCCCGGAATAGTTAGTATAAGGAATGTTAAATTTATCCAAAGCTAATTTAAAACGTTTAAATCCATTTTCATCACGACAAGCAATCCAACAAATGCCAAGTTGTTCACACTGATTTTTATTTTGTTGGGAAAGAGTATCCGCGACAAAAACATCACTTTGCCTTGCAATTATGGCATCAGCGCTTTCTGGATTACCTTGTCCCATGAGCTTAACTTCACATTTATACTCCTTCCCATTGTTCTTAAGATAAAAATCTATTTCTCTATCAACATCAAGTTCTCTATTTCGTACAAAATGTTCTGCATTATAATACTCCTCTTCGACTTTGTATAATTTACACAATGTCAGCATTAAATATTTCTCAGCTCTTTTTCCTGCAGTACTCCATAACCCACCTCTAAGTGCGGCACGTTTCACTGCTAAAGTATTAATAACAATAAGACTCTCACTTACATTCAAATCAACACTAACGCCTTTGAATTTTATAGTTAAAGTAAGATCTATATCGTGTTCATTTTCTACAAGTGATTGAATGCTATGGTACAGAGAGTCAAAATGCTCATTTGAAGCCTCTATGACAATTTGCTTTGTCGCAGAGCGATACATGTTGCTAATAGTTTTTTTATTTAGGCCAGAATTAATAGCAATATCATCAGACGGTAATTTCTCATTCATAAATACTCTTTTATACCACTCAATAGTGATATCTTCTGAATTGAGCTTTGCAGAAACAACCTGTTTGAAAAAATCAACCGCAAACTGTAAAAACTCTGCATTTATCAAATTAACAATCTCTATACGATAATCCCTAGATTTGATAACACGAGCCACAATATTCCTAATTACTTGATCTGTTAGTGTCATAATACAGTATTTTTAAATTGTTCTAATGTTAAAAATTTTGTTGCATCTTCTTCAAAGATACTATTATCTGGTTGAAAAGTTTTCATATATTCAAAGTATTTAAGTTCTCTTTCTGTGAGAAAGAACTTCCTACCTAAACTTTTGGCCGTCCTTCCTAATGTACCGCTACCGCCAAATGGATCAAAAACTAAATCACCCTTAAAAGAATAATATTCAATAACCCTTTCGCATAAATCAGTGGGGAAAACTGCTGAATGTATTTTATCCGCCTTAGGATTAATTTGCCAAATATTTGTTGTTTCAAATCCATCTTTTACTTTACTTGCAGCAACCGTATCTAGATCATACTGTCGTATATTCCAATCTATTAATTTATCAGTCTTCTTTCTATAGACCATTAAGTATTCTGTAACAGAATTAGGTTTATACGCTAACGGTTTCCGATGCTGCTGAAATCCTCCAATACGATTCTTTACACTATATTCTGGCTTTTCCCAAACTATATCATCAATAAACTCCCATCCCATTTTTACTAGGTAATAATGCAGATCAAACGGAATTGGATAACGTTTACTAGAGTGAGCCCTACTAATTCTAGGCACAATAACAGGAGATGTATTAACAATAAGAAACCGTCCTTCTTTAGTTATTCTATATGTTTCTTTAAAGACCTCTTCTAGAAACTTCAAATAAGCTTCATAACTAGGATATATGGAGTAGTCACGTGCATTATAATATGGAGGAGAGGTAAATGTTAAATGTACACTCTCATCAGGAACAAATTTTAAGACATCTCTAACATCACTATTTACAACTACATTTTGTAAAAAACGATAGGAGTCTCTGTGACTTAAATTAGATGAATTTTTCTTTTCTTGAGCAAAGTATTCTTTGTGAATAACAATTCTAACCATTTCATTTTCATGATTAACCATTTTTTTTAAAGAATTATCAACAGAAGTATCACCTTTAAATACTAATAAACCTCGTATCGCTTGACACACGATTTTTGGGTCCTCATCTGATAAAATATTTATCAAATATGGTACAGCTTCCCTCGCTCTCATTCTTCCAATAGCAGAAACAGCCTCCCTTCTAACCATAGTACACTCATCCGTCCTTACTATATTTAACAATAAATCAATGTTAGAAACAGAAGATTGTTTTGCTATGTTTTTAACAGCTAATAATCGTATATCTTCATTTTTATGATTAGTTAAAGAAACAATCCAACTATAATCATAATTCATTGGCAAATATCCTAAATGTTCAAGAATAAAAGCTAGATTATTGCAATTATTAATATTGTCATTAACCAAAAGCAATAGCCTTTCATTATCATTCCTTTTTAACTCTGTTATAAACTCTTTTGATAATGGATAATTAAATCCTCCGTTATACATATTACCTCTTTTCATAGTCGCAAATATTCTCCTCTACAATTTTTAATACATTAGAAGCATCACACTCATCTTTTACAATTTCATATATTTTTATTTGCAAGCCAAATGCAAATTAATTCTTGAGAATCACATTGAAGTATCTTGCTTATCTGAAAATTTGGTCTCTTCATGGAATATAGTTTCCATTCTCCATTTTACAGTAAGTTGCAGTATCTATATCAAGTGCAGCTGAAATTTTGCATTGCGGAAATCCATGCTGTTCTCTTAGCCCTCTTAATTTATTAGCTAGAAATATTGCCTTCATTATTCTTGATTTATTGGCGCAAATGTAGTGAATTATATTCACTATAAAGAATCTCGCAACACTTATTTTTCAAATTGTCAGAAAAACAATCACCGCTACCACCATATTGCTTGGTGATAGCGGCTTTCGAGATTATCGGGTGTTACCTTTGTTCTGTTTTACATTGTATTTTGCAGTAATGTATTTGACGGTATGAGAGAAGCATCTTCTTTTGAATGCAAAATCAGGTTCCTCTGGTCTGCAACCACCCCAACGAAGGTCTGATTCGTTTGTTTCCTCCACTCTCACCACCTGAAAGAATGACATAGTCTCCACCTATAAGAGCTGCTGCAACTGCACATAACTATCACGCAAAGAGGGTACTGAAAGGTAGTCAAAGATTTTTGATGCCATAGTTGACCAGTAATCCGAATGTTCCATGAGAGCCTTATTCTCAGCTTTTAACATATGGACTTCCTTCATATCCACCAGAATGTTTTAGCGAACAGCTTCTACTTGATTGGTAACCTCTTTCTTATAAAGTTCTTCCAGCCCACGCCCCATTGCGGTAAGTAGCTTCTCAATTATGGCATTTTGGCGTTCCAACCACTTGTCTGTTCCGGACATTGGCGGTTTCTCTGTAATCTGTGGAGCATTAAATTCAACCTTATAATTCTTGAATAGGCGACTCGTTGAACGAATATATTGGATGTTCTTCAGTAATAAGTCCAGCTCCTATTGTTTTACCATCAACTTGGTCTGCTTGTCATCAAGTTTCTCTTAATAATCAGCCATCATATCCTCTATGTATGCTTTCCGGTCTTCATATTCAGCCAAGACAATGCGTCCAGTAGCCAAATCTTGCTCCATCCTTATCAAACTATCAGAATACTTTTATAGTCTTACGGATTATCTGCCTGTTCCAAGTATATTCCAACTCGACAGAATAGGCCTTATCTTTATCAACCTCCTTTGGTGTACGAAGTCGATATTTGCCCAAAGGATATAGTCTTTTAGCTTCTCATATAGCTTCCTCCTTTTATTAACATTCCTAAGGAGAAACAAAAATATGGAATTTTAGACAAACAAACCGCACCGTCCAGCACCCTAAAACGCCAGCGCGACAAACAAATCTCCATCATTCATCGCACTGATATTTAGTTATTTAAGCTATTTAAAGCTGTTAATACTCTTCCTCGTTAAAGAAAAAATCCTCCTTACTAGGATAATCCGGCCAAATATCTTCGATACTTTCATAGATTTCGCCCTCATCTTCCATCTCTTGGAGATTCTCAATAACTTCAAGAGGAGCACCCGAACGCATGGCATAATCAATCAATTCATCCTTGGTTGCCGGCCAGGGAGCATCTTCAAGTTTTGATGCTAGTTCCAATGTCCAATACATAATTTTGAGTATTTAAAGTGAATACTAAATTTGTCTTGCTTTCTATTTTTCGGCAAAAGTATAATAAAATCTATCATTTCCAACTATTATCCCAAAATATTTCGTTATTTTGTTCATCAAAATTAATTTTCCGGGATAATACAAACAAATAATCTGACAATCTGTTGACAAAAGCTAATACTTCGGGCGAAATTGTACAAGTTTCGGATAAAGCCAAAATACGTCTTTCGGCCCGTCGGCAAACTGTCCGGCAGATGTGGCAAACAGATGCGCCCCGACTTCCACCCGGAATAATAAAGGCATAAAGCTCTGGCAATTGTTCGTCCAACTTATCAATTTCATGTTCAATACTTTCTATGTCTCCGGAAGTTATTATACTCGCAGGTTTCAACTGCATTTTCTCCTGATCGGTAGCGAGATGGGAGCCGATAGCAAACAACTTATGCTGAACTCCTAAAATAAAGTGACGGTCCGCCTCATCCAACAGATAGGTGTACAACCAGCCCAAATTCGAATTCAGTTCGTCCACTGTCCCATAGGCTTCCAGGCGGATATGCGTTTTCGGCACACGACTGCCGCCAACCAGGCTAGTAGTCCCCTTATCACCGGTTTTTGTATATACAAGGCTCTTTTTCATAATTTTCTTTTTTAATCATCTATATAAGGTTAACGTACAAAGGTTCTCAGAAGTTGACGATATAGTGCTGTTTTATCTTTGTTTTATCAAAAAAGAGTAAACCCAAGTCATACAAATCAAAAGTAACCCCAACCCGCTCATCCTCCTTCAATTGATTCCAAAGCGTTTTCATCTTCTTTGAATAGCAAATTCCCTGCACCACAAACACACTTTTCAAAGTAACCCGCTGCGCACAAATATGAAAAACTTCTTCTATCAGTTCAGGATTCTGATAATTATTCATATATAAAAAATCGACCGGAGTATCTGCATCCAAAAACAGTTCCGAGAGGTCAGAAGCAAATAGATAAGAAGCGGAGGGTTTAGCCGACTGCAAATAAAGTGAAGCCGTCGAAGGCTGTCCCACTTCTATAACAGTGGCAGGTTGTACTTTATTCACCAACCGGAACAAAAAGCGGTTTATTTTTCCTCTACTCTTACTCCACCCACATTCTCTCACTTTCTTTCTCTGCTCTTCTTGCAAAGCATGATATGCATAATAGGGTGTATTCTCATAAATCACATCCGTTATCAGACTAAAAGCAAAAGGGGAATGCACACCATATCCGCAACGATAGCGAAAACGGGAAAGCCAAATAAAAGGTCTTTTTATAGAAAGTAGAAGATTCATAAAACAAACGTTCGTTTTTTATTCTCGGATACAAAGATATGTTTTTTATCGCAAAGACAGAATAGTGGCGCGAGAAGAATTCAACAACTGAATATACCCCGATTGTCTAAAATTTATCTACTTTTGTAACGTCTAAAAATATTCGAAGAATATGGAAAACAAGAATATGCTACAAAAGTTGTTTGGATTCAATTCGCATTCCATGCAGGTAAGAACTGAGATTCTTGCAGGTATTACTACATTTCTGACCATGTCATACATTCTTGCCGTGAATCCTAGCATACTGGGTGCCACAGGCATGGATAAGGGGGCGGTATTCACCGCTACCGCCACAGCTTCCTTAATAGCCACTCTTATTATGGCGGTATGGGCCAAACTTCCGTTCGCGCTTGCCCCCGGCATGGGACTAAATGCTTTTTTCGCTTTCACAGTCTGTCTGGGTATGGGTAATACTTGGGAATTTGCATTAACGGCAGTGCTTATCGAAGGCATCCTGTTTATCCTGCTGACCCTTTCCAACTTACGTGAAGCCATCCTCAATGCCATACCAGACTCCCTAAAGAACGCCATTGGGGCAGGTATCGGACTTTTTATCGCCTTCATCGGATTGCAGAATGCCGGAGTTATCACCAAGAACGATGCAACCTTAGTGACACTCGGCAATATCACTTCCGGCTCTCCGCTTTTGGCGCTTATCGGACTTGCCATCACTTCCGTGTTACTTATAAAGAAGGTAAAAGGGTCTATGTTATGGGGAATCCTTTTGACAATGTTGATCGGCATTCCGATGGGAATTACCGAATTTAACGGAATCGTCAGTATACCTCCCTCATTGGAACCGGTATTTTTCAAGTTCGACTTCTCAAAAGTGCTCACCACTCAAATGGCTTTTACTGTGTTTACATTGTTATTTATTGATATGTTCGATACCATCGGCACATTGGTCGGCGTATCCAACAAAGCCGGAATGTTGGTTAATGGGAAAGTGCCCCGTGCCAAACAGGCATTTATGGCCGACGCTATCGGGACTACCGTAGGGGCAATGTTAGGAACCAATACGGTAAGCACATTTGTAGAGAGCGCGTCAGGCATCGCTCAAGGAGGCCGTTCCGGAATCACTTCTTTTGTAACTGCTATCTGCTTCGGAATAGCCTTACTTTTCGCACCGCTTTTCCTCTCCATCCCAAGTGCGGCAACCTGCCCTATCCTGGTGTTGGTCGGTTTATTCATGATGTCACCTATCAAAGACATTGATCTGGATGATTTCACGGAATCAGTTCCGGCATTCATCTGTATCATTATGATTCCAATGGCTTATAGCATTTCAGACGGTATTGTTCTCGGGCTTATCAGTTATGTACTGACCAATCTGCTATCGGGTAAGTTCAAGAAGATATCACTCACCATGTATATTCTGGCAGCCCTCTTTACTCTCAAATATCTGGTATGACCGAAAAAGATAAAAAACAAATATAGAAAAAGAGGGTATGTCAATGGCTCATTCGATTCCGAATCTTGACATACCCTCTTTACACTCATCTATTTCAAGCAATTACCGAAGTCTGAACATTACAGGCACAGTATATTTTACTCGAACTTTCTTACCGTTCTGCACTCCGGGTTTCCACTTCGGCATAGAACTGATCACACGGACAGCTTCTTTATCCAAATACGGATCAACCCCTCGTACCACTTCAGGATTCGTTATCGTCCCGTCCTTGTCTACAACAAACTGAACAATAACCTTTCCTTGTGAGCCGGTTTCCTGTGAAATCGTCGGATACTTGATATTACCGCTTAAATATTTCATTAAAGCAGCCGTACCACCCGGAAACTCCGGCATAATCTCAACGCTGACATGAATAACGTCTTCAACTACCGTTTCGGTTTCCACCACAGGCGGTATCCATACAATCTCATGAACTGCATTCATATCCTCTGATACTGTAGAAACCTCATCCGTCACCTCTATATCGTTCTTTACTATTTCTAATATGTCTACGACCTTATTTTCGGGAGGTGGAGGCGGTTCCAGTTTCTCCTCAGGGAATGTGATTGGAACTAGCTCTGTCACAAAGATGGATTCATCATCTGATGATAGTGCCGCAACCCTGACATCATGTTGTGTCCATTCGAACGAAACGAACATGAAGGCAAGCGCAACAACCAAACCCATCAACAACCAAGAACCCCGTTGATTCTCAATTGCAGCCTTTTTTGATTTCTTGGCTTCCATAAAAAATGTGTTTAAGTAATTAATAATAGAAAATATATAGTATATATACTACTTTTCATTTTTCCTCTTAAGCATTACTTAAAGTGCTCTCTAGCTGCAATAAATATAGTATTTTTATTGACAGGGTGTTACGCTTCCGCTTGTTTATTCTATTCTTTTGCCTTCTTTTGGATAAAATTTATGAAATGGCACTCTGCCTTACTATCTCAGTTCACAAGCAAAATCTGTCTTGCAACTCTTTTTTATATTTCCTGGAAAGAAGTAATTCTGTCACGTTATCAAAGGGTGGATAGAGTATACACTTATTATCCTTTATAATTTCAACTTATAGCTTTTACCTCAAAAACAGAATAAACAGGAAATTTCAGTCAGTCTTGCGAATTGCCCATCGCCTTTTAACAAACAGCATTTGCATATCTATTTTTCAGAATGCAACAGTTCTTCAGAATGCAACTTTATTTATTCTTCTTACCTATATTAGTTTTTCGATTGCCTAATTGGTTTTCGTTCAACAGTTGTTGAACGAGCGCTTGACAATTGTTGAACTATCGTTCGACAGTTGTTGAACGAAAACTGATTAGGTAACGAAATACATATCCATAGATATACTTTTTATTCCGATTGTCGTTTTCAATAACAGTGCGGAATTAAAAGTGCATACTGACAATAACATAGTTGTAAACAGATATAATCTAAAACGTGCTATATTACAATACAGAACTGCTGTTCTTAATCAGGAGACCATAAATTGGATAATACAGACAATTAACCAGAATCGCATAATCGCTGATAAAGAGAAACTAAAACAGCATAAGCATAACGCAAAGGCTCGGCAATACAGAAGTTCACGCCTAATAAATCAAGGTGTTTGTCCTCAATGCGGAGGACATCTCATTTTGAGGAAAGGCAAGTACGGCACTTTCTATGGATGTTCAAACTTTCCCACATGCAAGTTTACCATAAACTCATAAATAGCAATCCTTGTTTTATATAGTATCAGAACATAAAACTAAACCCTTTCTTTCGTGATACATTGAATCGTTCAATTTCTATAGAAAGTGATTTCTTCAACTGCCTTGCCATAAAGTCCAAAAACGGCTGATTAGTTTCTTCATTCTGACATTGGCGCAGGGAAAGAATATATTCTTCTCTATCTTCTTTAAATATTTTGGTCGGAAAAAGGTGATAGCAAAATTGGATGTAGTTCATCAGTAATCGAGCCGTTCTTCCGTTGCCATCCACCCACGGATGAATAGTTACTAAATTAAGGTGGGCATTAAAGCTCAACTCGTATTGTTCCCGAAATGTTCCCATTTTCTTTTGCTTCTCTTGAAGAATCGCACAAAGTTCATCCACCTTAGCAGGAACTTTCAAATAGTTCATATAAGAATGTCCGCCAACACCAGCCGTAACACCACATAGACGGAACTCTCCTTTAGAAGAATCAAAAGAGCCGCCCAACACACTGTGAACGCTGCCAGTAGTACGCATCAACATTGCATTCAACCTTTTCAGAAAAGCAGGAGTTATAGGTACAAGACTGCCTGATTCAGTTTTGGCAAGTTCATACGCTTGCTTCAAATCTTCATTCATCAGATGATGCACAAGCGGTTTCCCTTTCGCTGTTACTCCCTCGTCAAAGAGAAGCTGCGTATCAAGTTCGGTCAACGTTGAGCCTTCTATGGCTGTGGAATGGGTAATGAGAGAATAAAGGTAGTACTTATCATAGTCCACCGCTTCACTGATACCAAGTTTTTGAAACTTCTGGTACAACAGTTCTATCTCTTGCCAAACACCTTGTTCCATTACTTTTATTTAATAGACTTTATTTCTTTTCAAAGGTAACTTATTTACTACGTTCAACCAAAGGAAATAATAACTTACTGCTATATTTTTTGCACGTGTGGGGGAAATTCAGGCAAAATAAAAAGCTAAGTATTGAATTATCAATTACTTAGCTTTCATCTTCGTACCCTTAAGCGTTCTTTTCTCGAACCAATTTTTACATGATTTAAATCTAATTTGGGAACTAAGGGATTTTATTCCAAACCCCAATAAGCTCATTTATCATCAAGCAAAGAACACATAAGGATATATAGACAAAGGTAAATAAAAATAGCCACTAGACAAAGTATGCAATATTATTTTTTATATTCTTACGAAAAGGACACCTTTTGTAATATAAACGTCAGGTAAGAAAAGACCACTCTATTTCCTTATATATAGGATGTTAGCTACGTAACTTCACACTCAAACAATGGGCTATATAGGTGCATTGCTTAACCCAACCGTTCTTTTTGTTTCTTTTCGCAAAGAAAGAGCTATAAAAAGGTTACTATACTTTACTTTCTTACTGCATTTACTATTTATTCTAAAAAGGAGATGAGTATGAAAAGTAAACGTCAGTATCGGGAGCTAACCAACGAAACTAAATTAAAAATTAGCCAAAGCCTAAAGCATCGCAATAAAAGCGAGGCTCACAAACAGGCAATAGCCGAAGCTATGAAATTATATTGGGCAACAATACCACATAAGCCAAAAGATGAAAAGGAAGTAGAAGATGAATAATCTTCTCTCTTCCTTATTATCAAAGGGGGAAACTGTAGTCTGTAGAGTACATTTCCCAAAAATAAAAAAGTAAATTTTGAATTTAAAATGAATTACCACCATGAGAAAGGAACAATAACTTTTGATAGAATCAAGATTAAATCCAACTATAAATATCTTCTCAATACCAAAGTGAAATTCAATGAAAGATTTCACTCACGCAGTGGAGAAAAGACAGGTCTATTTTACAGCTCCAAAGACGATATAGATGTACCTTATAATCTTTACATAGCTGTCAGTTATCCTAAACAAACCCTAACTCTTGAATTTTCAAGCAAAATTTTAAAAGAGAACTATCCAAAATTGATTTCAAAAAACACCATCAAAGAATGTCTTACCAATATTAACCTATTAGATATTTGTGAGATTGATGTAGACAACATCCTAGCAGAAGGGGCTATAACATCAGTAGATGTCACTTATGACACTAATTTTATTTTAGATGATGAAGCATTAAATGCACTCAATTCACAAGTAAACAATTACAGACGTTTTAAATGGACGCATTACGAGAAAGAAGGCATCACCTTCACTAAAGACGTGAAATCTAAAGGTTGCACAGAAACAATTACCCTATATAATAAGGAAAAGGAAATATGTACCAGCCACAATAAAAACTTCCTAAGTAGCTTACCACGACCACAATCAATAGTGGACTACTTCAAAGGGAAAACACGATTTGAAATCACATTGGACACTCCTAAAAAGATAATGAACTATTTGAATTTAGCCGACACCAAAATATCCAGTGTACTAAATTCCAATACGAATCCTATCCTTACTCAATTCGACAAAGTTTTCGGCAATTCTACAGCCGATATGTCAAATACAACTTTTGACGACTATGAGAATTGGGCAATGAAAATCATTCTCGAAAGGTACAAAGGTGATTTGAAATTACTGGAGCAAGATGTTAGGAGTAAATTCAATTCACGCAGTGGAGCAGCCAAACGAATGAAAAAGTTTGAGACTGTTTATCATGCAATGACAACAGCCTCAACTAGCGAAAGCCCTATTGAAAAGATACGTAATCTGTTACTTTGATGAGGCTTATGTATCAAAACAAAAAGCGTATCAATATAATCTATCAAAAGACATATTGATACACTCTATTTTGTGTCAGCTTAACCTAAAAGATTAAAGTGATATTCCGTAAATGAAATGTTATTCTCAAACAGATATATAGATTCATATCACCATGTAATCTTACATCTCAAAAAGCAATTATCAGAAGTTCGTGCGAATGTATTATAGATATACTGTTCACCAATATCCGTTATATACTCAACATCTGTTTCATACCAACTTTTCCCATCAGAAGATACGAATCCTGTAGACGGCATTGTAGCCTTATCTATGTAAGCCTTTCCATTCCATGCCTGAAATCTAGCAGAAAATTCAATTTCAGGGGTTCCAAGATTTACTAATGTCCATTTGTTCACTTTGGAATCATATACATAGATTTCTTTATAATATGAATCCTTATCTCTTTTAACGAACAAATACCCATTCGTGGAATGACAATCTATATATGTATTGTAGTTGTTAGAAGGAAGTTGAGGCATATCAACAAAAGTTTTGCCTCCATCTTTTGATACTAAGATTTTTCCTGTGTATCTGTTATATCCTTCATCATAATATAGTTCTGCACCATACAGATATGTATCGTCAGTATACAGAGCATAAAAAAGCTTACTTTCATTTGCTACGGAAGTCCAAGAACGACTGTTTTCATCATACACTTTCAATTCTGTAATATCTTCCCATTTATCAGAAGTATGATTATAAACTCTTCCAAAAGAATACGTAAAAACTTTTCCAGCACAACAAACAATATTTTCTGAATCAGAAGGTATCGGGAATGACTTCTTAAAATCTTTACTATCATTACTCCTGACATAATAACTATCTTCACCTAAAATAAATAGCTTATTAGAAGTCTTGAAAATATTTACACCATACTCAGGAAATACGGAAGCATACTTCCCTTCTAAATCCATCCTAACATTTGTCTGCTCAAAATTTTTGCCATCATATAAGAAAAGAACGCCATCAGTTCTTACTACATGGATATAATTTCCAAAATCCAATATAGCCGACACAGCAAAAGGACAATCAACTCTTTCCCAATCGCCCAAATTAGAATTTTCATCATCATCCCCGCAGGCAATAACAAGAGTACTACATAAGAATATATACAATATTTTTAAAAACCTCATCCTTTCTAAAATTTATAAACTACTCCAACATTGAAAACCGCTTGGTTGAAATCTTTGATTATTTGATATTTAAATTCAAAATTGAGACCCCATGTCTGATTAATATCATATTGGATACCCGCACCGATATTCATACCAAAACGCCCCTCTGTTACATTCAAACTTCCTCCATCATCTTCACCATCATCTTCAATATAACCACCCATATCTTCAATAGCATCTTCTATAGCTCCACCCAAATCGACTTTCCAAGATGAATATGTTAAACCAACCAAAGGATATACTTTAAACTTATCTGCTATTGGAAATAAATAATGTGCATCTACATTAATGTTCCAGTTACTCACAAAATCTTTCTTAAAGAAATAATCAAAAGAAGGAGCAAGACGAATTGCATCAGTTACGTTATACGCAAATTTAGCTCCTAAACCTACATTTTTGATTTCAGTTCCATAGCCCAACTGTAAGTTTACACTTTTTTCTCCCTTTTGTGCATAAGAACACAAAGACACTAAAGTCACAACAAGCAATAATACTTTTCTCATAATACATTAAGTTTTTAAATTAATACTATTCTAGTTATCATATATGATAACCATATCGCAAAAGTAATCACTTTCCTTTGTTATCACAAATGATAACTTAAAAAAGATGAATGAACAACAACTTTTTATTAAGATAGGTGATAAAATAAAGGAGTTAAGAGAATTAAAGAATCTTAGTCAGCAAGATTTAGCCGCTTTATGCAATTTTGAGAAATCGAATATGTCACGAATTGAAGCAGGTCGAAGCAATCTGACAATAAAGACATTATTCAAAATAAGTAATGCACTGAAAGTTCCATTGAAAGATTTAGTTAGTATTGACTAATTAATATCATCCTAAGTCTATCCCTTCTCTATGTAATATATTACGCAGTTTTGCAAGACTATCAAAATAATATATATTATTACTACCTATTTCAACATATCCTCGTAATATTTGCGATGTACTTTCCCTTTCCTTCACTAATTCAGCAACAGAAACATTTAATGCTGCTGCTATATTACGTATTGTAGACAGTTGCGTTTGTCCTTTAATAGCTCTTGTAAGCGATTCAGGAGTAATATTTAATTTAGCTGCTAATTCTTTCATTAATAACCCCTTTTCCTTGCAAATTCGCTTTACATTAATAGCCAAAACATCTTCCATACTTTTCTTTTTTTCGACAAACGTACTCAAAATATTCATAAGTATCAATATTTGCATCAATAATTATCATATAATATCAATTTTATTTTGTTTTTATTGATATTATACGTATATTTGCATCATAAATAATGATATTATAAATCAATTTTAGAGGATAATATGAAAAAAGTAGTAATATTTGCGAGAGTATCAAGTAGCAACGGAACACAAGACTATGAGCGTCAAATAAATGATTTGCAGACATTAGCCGCAACAAACAACTGGATAGTTGAGGCAGTATTTGCAGAGAAAGTATCTGGAGCCAAAAAGAACACAGAACGCACAGAGTTGATGAATATGATAGACTATATCAACTCACACAAGATAAACAAAGTATTAGTAACCGAACTATCTAGGTTGGGGCGTGACACCTTGCAAGTACTACAAGCCATAGAAATATTGAATCAAAATAAAGTTTCAGTATTCATTCAAAATTACAATATTGAAACACTTACTCCAAATGGAGAAATTAACCCTATGAGCCAGTTTCTTATCACTATACTTGCAGAAGTGGCACGCATGGAACGTAAAACCATTCGTGAACGTGTTGCAAGTGGTTATCAAAACTTTCGCAATAACGGTGGTAAAGTAGGACGGAAAGTAGGATACAGCAAAAGTGATGAAATCATGAAAGAAGAATACGCAGAGGAATTAAGACTACTGAAAAAAGGCTATTCATTGAGAAATACCTCAAAACTGACGAAAACAAGTATCAACACATTAAGAAAAATAAAAACGCTTATGTAAGAGGGATAATAATAGCCTTATCCATGAGTGTACCTTGTTCTTATATAGATTAAGAGAGGTGGGATAAACTAATTTGTATACATTCAAGAAGAAATGTCGGTCTATTCTGATGAGGCTAAAATACAAAAATAACTGCCAATGAGCAGACGGTAATATCTTAATTAAATGATTACATTAGAAAAATGTAAGCAAATACTAAACCAAGAATATGAAAAATTCAGCAATGAAGAAATAAAGTTACTAAGAGAATATCTATATCTATTAGCAGAGCTACAAATAGAAAGTGGAGAAGAATACAAAAAAGAATAAACAAAATTATGAATGTTATAATATATTGCAGAGTAAGTTCTGATGAACAAACATTAGGAGCTAGTTTAGACGTACAAGAAGAACGCCTACGAAAGTATTGTAACCAAATGGGATATAACATTATTGATAATATCCCATACAGAGAGGATGAGAGTGCAAAAACTTTTGAAAAACGCCCCGTTATACAAGGAATAATGAATTATATACGTAAAAACAAAGGTAGAGTAAACAAATTACTATTCTTGCAGTGGGATAGATATTCACGAGACATTATCAGTGCCAGTGAGAACCTAAAAGAATTACTTAAATCGGGAGTTGAACCAAATGCAATTGAAGCACCTTTAGACTTCAATTCAGACACCTGGCCCCTATTATTGGAGTACAGGCACAATGCGACAACATCAAAAGGTCAAAAGATACAATGGACGGTATTCATGGAACATTGGCAAAAGGAAAATGTGCTAATAAAGCACCAAGAGGATATAAGAATGTACGTATTAGCAAACATGAAACCCATGTAGAAATAGATACCAATACAGCACCATTTATACAAGCCATGTTTAAAGAAGTGGCTAAAGGTATTGAAACACCTTGCTATATCCGTAGGAAGTTTGCTAGAAAAGGATATAATATACCCGAAAGTTCATTTCTTGAAATGCTACGTAACAAATTTTATATCGGTAAAATTCGTGTGCCAGCCTACAAAGGAGAACCCGAATATTATGTAAACGGTGAACATGAAGCAATTATAGACGAAGAAACATTCTATAAAGTTCAAGAGATTTTGGACGGTAAAAGAAAGAAAACACCCAAACTATCCAAAGCCATAAATCCCGATTTGTATTTGCGGAAGTTTTTAATCTGTCCCGTATGTGGTTGTGCCCTAACTGGTGCGACAAGTTCGGGCAATGGCGGCAAATACACCTACTACTTTTGTTGTAACAATCAAAAACATATAAGAATGAGAGCAGAGAACGTAAACGAAGAGTTCGCTCGATACACAGCCCAATTAAAGCCCAATAAAACGGTATTGAACTTGTATAACGAAATTCTAAAGGATTTGCAAAACGAACGCAAAGGAGAAAGTAAGAAAGAAGTAGTAGCACTACAAAATGAACTTTCTACTGTCCAAAAACGCATCAACAGCATTGAAGATAAATATCTGGACGGAGATTTAACCAAAGAAGAATATAACAGAATGTTGGAGAGATACACCAAAGAAGCCTCAACCATACAACAACAAGTTGAAATGCGTGAGAACCCTAACCGTAGTAATATCGAACCAAAACTAAACTACTCTATCAATCTGATAAACAATATAGATAGCTATATAAGAAATGCGTCTGTAGGGGTGAAGATTAAGCTAATAAGTTCGATGTTTCCCGAAAAAATCGAATTTGACGGAAAAACATATCGAACCAATTCTTATAACAAAGTGCTTGATTTAATTTATCAGCAAACCAACGAGTTACGAGGAGTAGAAAAGAAAAGCGGAGAGAGTTTTTCAACTTTCTCCGCCTCAGTACCCAGACCCGGGGTCGAACCGGGATGGAAGTGAATCCACTGGTGTTTGAGAC
>OGHS01000209.1_pt1 | contig 33649 bp, 36 predicted proteins | sample 1571611 | NCBI WGS metagenome assembly OGHS01 (sample SAMEA2581944, study PRJEB24529) | metagenome | biome: Human gut stool | place: China | collected 2011 | reverse complement strand
TTGAACGCAGAATAAGCAATCCCCCGCTTCAAGTGCGTAGAGCACTAAGCGGTGGGTAAGTAGGATGCGAACTGCGTTCATGAGCAGGCAGCGAAAGCGGATTGCGAATGTCCGCTTTACATATGCAGTGTATGAGACCGGGATTTTGCTGTATATTCAGTGGTTATATATCAAGCTCGTTAAAGGGGATAACTGCCGGCATGTCTGTAATATGCTCTCCGATATTTTTTTCCATATAGACCATATCATACCAGCGGTTAAATTTATAACCGCAGTTGTGCAGGTGGGCGCAGATTTTAAATCCCAGATGCTCATGGAAGTGTACGCTTGCCTGTGTAAGGTATTCGTCTTCAGTCTCAGTGTATGCCACGCAGGAGTAGAGGTTCAGTATGTTCTGTTTTTTTAAAATATTCTCCATTATTCCGTACAATTCACGTCCGATTCCCATGCCATGACAGTCGTTTGAAAGATATATCGAAAGCTCAGCGCACCATGAGTATGCGGCGCGCGGGTGGAAGGCATGTGCGTAGGCATAGCCGCTTATTTTGCCGTCAATGAGTACGGCGATGTAAGGAAATTTTGTGAGTACGTCACTAATGCGTGAGGCGAATTCCTCAACACTCGGAACTTCGTATTCGTAGGTTATCGCCGTATTGTTTACATAAGGCTCATATACTTTTAACAGCTCGGCAGCGTCATCGGTGTCTGCCAGCCTGTAGGTTACATTAGGTATTCTGGATTTAAAAAAAGTATCATAAATTGGTGAATTCATTTTGAGTCCTCCGGTTGTTGAATATTTTTTAGGGATTATAGCACTATTACAGTGAAATGTCGAGGCAGGAACTGAACGCAGAATAAGCAATCCTACGCTTAAAGCGTGTAGAGCACTAAGCGGTGGGTAAGAGGGATGCGAACTGCGTTCATGAGCAAGCAGCGAATGCGGATTGAGAATGTCCGCTTTACTTGCCAAAGAGACACATTATGGTATACAATAATGGATGACATGAAAAATATAGCTGTGAAAATAAAAAAGGAAATTATATATGGCAAAGATATTGTTGGTTGAGGATGATGAGACGATTGTGAGGACGCTCAAGGATTTTCTGCACACTGAAGGGTTTACTGTGGAAAATACAGACGGACAGAAAAAGGCGCTGGAGCTGCTTGAGGGGTCGGAGTATGACCTTGTACTTTTGGATGTGTCCCTAAATGAGGGGAATGGATTTTCACTCTGTTCGGCGATAAAGAAGGAGAGGCAGCTTCCGGTGATTTTTCTTACAGCCTCAGGGGATGAGTTCAGTGTGGTGACAGGACTTGATTTAGGTGCGGATGATTATATTGCCAAGCCATTCAGACCGAGGGAGCTTGTGTCGAGAATTAACAGTGTGCTCAGAAGATGCGGAAAGAGCCAGAAGCTGTTTGACATAGACGATATAAGGGTTGATTTGGACAAGGGTGTTGTGTATAAGGATGGGCAGGACTTGTATCTGTCGGCACTTGAGTACAGGCTGCTGCTTGCATTTATCAACAGTGAGGGAAGGCTTCTGACCAGAAGCAGGCTGCTTGAGGAGATATGGGACGTTGCAGGCGATTTTGTGAACGACAATACACTGACGGTGTATATAAAAAGATTGCGGGATAAGATAGAGGATAACCCTGCTCAGCCTAAGATAATAGTTACAGTCAGGGGAATGGGCTATAAGCTGGGAAAATAGAAACAATTAAAACAGAGGCAGTCAGGAGATATGGAGATTGAGGCGGCAGATGGCACATGCTAAGTTTATAGCACATGTTTTGACTCCAACATCGTAAATAATGTAAAAAGGGAGAAATTAAGGCGGGCAGAATGGTAAAGAATAAAGAAGTCAGAAGGTATATTTCATTGGGGGTTATCATTACTGCCATTGTTGGAGTGGCAGCATATATTTTTAAGCTGCCGGCGTTCATAGCGGTGGTTATAGAAGGAGTACTTCTATTTTTGCTGTGGTTTGTCGATATGCAAGGACGCTACAGGCACATGGAAAAGATGGCACAGGAGATAGACCTGATTCTCCACGGAAGGGCAGCGGGCATGCTTTCTGAGTATGAGGAGGGTGATATAAGCATACTGCGAAATGAGATTGCCAAGATGACAGTAATGCTAAGACAGCAGGCGGAACAGCTTGGCGATGAGAAGCGTAAGCTTGCCGATGCGCTTGCGGATATATCACATCAGATAAGGACACCGCTCACCTCACTCAATCTTATGCTTGAGGCGCTGAAAAAAGAGGATGACGAGGAAAAGAAAAGCCGCATTATATTCGATATGAGAAGACAGCTTGAGCGGATTGATGGTCTGGTTGTCTCACTTTTGAAGCTTGCGAAGATGGATGCGGGGACGATAAAGCTTCAAAAATCACAGGTAAAGCTCGGAGAGCTGGTAAAGGCAGCCCTGCAGCCGGTCGAGATAATGCTGGAGCTTAAGGGAATCACCACGAGGATTGATGTGAGAGGCAGCTTTATCGGAGATAAGGAATGGAGCAGTGAGGCGCTTACCAATATACTTAAAAATTGCATGGAGCATACAGCAGATGGTGGGACGATAACTGTATCGGGCTATGAGAATGCTGTCCACACGGAGCTTGTGATAGAGGATTCGGGAAGCGGGATAGCTGCTGATGACATACAGCATATATTTGAGCGTTTTTATAAGGGAAAGAATAATAAGAGTGACAGCTACGGCATAGGACTTGCACTTGCACGCTCTATCATTGCCGGGCAGAACGGCACGGTCAAGGCGGAAAATGTAAAGAATACGGATGGAAAAGTATGTGGTGCGAGATTTATAATCAGGTTTTATAAAGGAATTATATAGCGTGTCATATTATATACAGCTTTGTGACAGATTTGTAATAATACAGTCACCAAGCTGTAATTTTTTTATTGTATAGTTATAGTTGTTAAAAGCTTTGTATATTGCAAGGTTAATGCGGTGCAGGCATAATAAGGAACGGATTGCCGGATTAAGATTGAAAAGTATCATGATTAAGGAGCAGACTGATGGAGATTTTAAGAGTGGAGAATTTAAGAAAGGAATACGGCAGGGGAGAGGCGCGGGTCAACGCGCTTGACGGCATTTCTTTTTCGGTGGAAAAGGGCGAGTTTGTGGCGATAATAGGACCTTCCGGGTCGGGAAAATCTACGCTTTTGCATATTTTGGGCGGCGTCGACAGACCAACCTCGGGAAAGGTGTTCGTAAATAATGAGGATGTCTATAAGAGAAATGAGGAGCAGCTTGCGATATTCAGAAGGCGCGAGGTAGGGCTGATATATCAGTTCTACAATCTTATCCCGGTGCTTGATGTCGTCGAGAATATGACACTTCCTGTCCTTATGGATGGAAGAAAGGTGAATGCTGAGAGACTTGATGAGCTGTTAGCTGTGCTCAAGCTGTCGGACAGAAAGCACCATCTGCCTAATGAGCTTTCAGGAGGCCAGCAGCAGAGAGTGTCCATAGGCAGGGCACTTATGAATGCGCCGTCGGTGATGCTTGCGGATGAACCGACCGGAAACCTGGACTCAAAGAACAGTCAGGAGATTGTGGAGCTTTTGAAGATGTCCAACAAAAAGTATGACCAGACTCTCATCATTATAACACATGATGAGAACATAGCATTGCAGGCGGACCGAATCATTGCAATCGAGGACGGAAGGATTACGAGGGACGAGAGGACAAGAAATTGAATATATTTAATAAGGTTACATTAAAAAGCATGAAGAAAAATCCTGTGAGGACAATGGTTACAATCATAGGAATTATTATATCAACGGCGATGTTCACAGCGGTCACAACGCTGACAATAAGTTTGTATTCCTTTGTTTACAGGACGGAGATATATGACTCCGGAAGCTGGCATGTGGGGTTTGAGTATAAGGGCTACGATGAGTACGCCGGCTGGACGCAGAGTGGGAAGGCAGAGAAGTTGGCGGCGGCGAGGGTGCTCGGGTATGCACAGAGCAGTTCGGAGAATGAGGACAAACCGTATATATATCTTGAGAGTGTTGAGGACAATTTTTATGATATCATGCCGGTTCATATAACTTACGGCAGACAGCCGGAAAACTCAGGCGAGATTTTACTTCCGAATCATCTTCAGAGCAACGGAAATGTTAAATACAGTATTGGCAGCACGGTGGTACTTGAGCTTGGAAAGAGATATGGTGTCGACGGGGACGGAAATCCGGATATGGAATATGAGCTTTCACAGGAAAATCCTTTCACGGACAAGGAAATCCTTGTGCCGGATAGAACCTGTGAGTATACGGTTGTGGGCTTTTATGATAGACCAAGCTTTGAAAATTACAGTGCGCCGGGCTACACGGCACTGACCTGTGGTGAGCCGATGGACGATACAGCAGCAAGGTACAGCTTTTATGTGCGTCTGCAAAAGAAATATCTGTCAGAGGTGTGGTCGATGGGCGAGGACACCGGCGATGGCGGAATTACGAATTACAATAATACTGTGATATCCATAGAGGGCTCAATCATGTATGAGAATGTGGCTGCCCTGTTTACACTGCTTGTCGTGATTTTTGTGGCGATTATCATTGTGGGTTCCGTTTCTATGATTTACAGCGCATTCTCAATATCGGTCGGTGAGAGGACGAAGCAGTTCGGTCTTTTGTCGTCTGTCGGGGCTACCAGAAAACAGCTTAGACGTATGGTGTTTGGCGAGGCAGCTATGGTTTCACTCATAGGTATTCCGGCAGGCGTTGTGTGCGGAATTATCGGTATAGGCATCACACTTCATTTTGTGGGAAACAAGTTTAACTATATTCTCACCAGCCCGTATTCGGTCAATTTAGTGATTAACGTCTATGCGATATTTGCGGCGGTTGCCATCTCACTCATAACGGTTGCGGTATCGGCTGTCATACCGGCTGCGAGGGCGACGAGAGTGTCCGCCATTGACGCTATAAGACAGCACAAGGACATAAAAATTCCACGCTCGAGATGGCATGCCGGCAGAAAGTATCGCATTACGCAGAAGCTTTTCGGTATGCCGGGAATGTTGGCAAGAAGATATTTTTCCAGGAGCAGGAAAAAGTACCGCGTGACGATTTTTTCACTGTCGATGAGCATTACGCTTTTCATAGTGACCAGCTCATTCTGCAGCTATCTCAAGGGCTATGTCGGAGATAATATAAGTGTGGGAAACTACGATCTGCGATATACGGTAAATGAGGAGGACACAGCAAAGCTTGACGGAAGGCTTGAGGCGATACTTAGCGCCGACGGCGTGCTCGACGCTTCATACTGTTCATGGAATTATAATTATAGCATAATATCGGATAAAGAGGATATCAGCGACAGCTATTTGCGGTACAGGGCAGAAAACGGTGGATTGATTGATGATGAGGATTTGGAGGTGGAAGCCGGCACTTATCATACTGGTAGTTCGGGCGGATTCGTTGAGAACGCGATGGCGTTGTTCATAGACGATGAACAGTATGGTAAATGCCTTGATGAGCTTGGAATAACGGACGATGAGTTTAAGGACTATGAGAACGCTCCGGTAATATTAAAGAATACGGTAAACACTGTGGAATATCAGTATGACAGTGAATCGGGCAAGTATCGCCGTTACAACGCAAATTACGATTTAGTAAATGAGAATGTAAAAATCATTACGGTAAAATGCGCGGAAGATGAAGAGCCGATACAGATACCGGTCGGAAAAATAGTCGGAGAGCTGCCGTACACATTTGAGAGCTTCGGCTATCAGATTGTGCTGCTTTTTCCTTACAGTTCCAAATATAATGCGATGGGGCAGAGGACAGATACACAGTACTTCTTCATAACGCAGGATGGGGACGTGCATGATAAGATGGTTGCAAGTGTGAAGGAAAAACTGACTGAGGCGGGCTATAATGCAAGTGACTATTCCTTCTACGACCCGTATGAATATATCAATCAGCGCAAGAACCTTCTTGTGCTCATAAATGTATTTTCCTACGGATTTATAACGCTCATGGCGCTCATATGTGTCGCAAATGTGTTTAATACGATATCAACAAACATATCTCTAAGAAGAAGGGATTTTGCAATGCTTAGAAGTGTCGGGCTGCCATACAGCGGCATTAAGAAGATGATGGTGTTCGAGTGCCTGCTCTATGGTATACGTTCCATAATATTTGCCGCACCGGCTTCGATAGTTCTGTCATATTTGATATATGAGGTTTATGGCGGTTCGGGCGAATTTTCATTTGGTTTTTTTATCCCTTGGTATGCCATTGTGATAGCGGTTGCCGGAGTGTTCGTTGTGGTAGGCATATCGATGGCGTATTCGGTGACAAAAGTAAAAGAGGATAATCTGATCGACGAGTTAAAGAACGAGAATGATTAAGAAAATTATGTCATTTATAAAATTAATTGGCAAAAAATGATGCAAATAGCCTTGTGAAAATAATTATGAGGTGATACAATGATATGATATTAGGGTCAAAAGGTTAAAAAGCCGTTCGTGCCTACACGATTAGCTTTTTGACCTTGGGGCTCGCAAAACTTGAGTTTTGTAATTATCTGCATCAAATATAAAGAGGAAAATATATGATATCTGTAGCGAAGTTAGATGATGTTATAAAAAATATGGGTAAACGCACGGGCTATGAGCTTATCGGTGAGAAGGACGGCTGTGTCAACGGCTGCCGCTGCGGGGTATCCGTGTACACGCGTGAGGAATATGACCTTACTCATGCGGGGGCACATGATGACCAGGAGGGCTTCTTCGTCCTTGAGGGACGCGGAAGGGCTCTGATAGGCGATGACGAGATTGTGTTAGAGCCGGGAGTGTGCTTCGTGGTTCCAGCAGGAGTGAAGCACTGCATGAAGTGTGAGCAGGATAGTGGGTTCTGTAAGGTGTTCTGGTTTCATGCGGCGGTTTAGGGAATGCAGAGCGTAGCTGCCAAGGGTTGAACAGAGGCGGATTTGAAGCTCGCTAATGCCCGGAAACAGGGACTCTACCGCTGGTCGGTTGTGAAAAAAGCATAGTTATTATATATTTAATGCAGATAGAAGCAATAGGAGGACGGACTTGTGTATTGATATGCTCACTGTCTACTTGACAGGGGCATATCAGATTTCATGTACGACGGCTTTTGTCTGCATTATTTATGTATCGAAAGGAACTGATGGCAGATATGGAAAGTAATAATTATGAAAATTGTGACAGAAGCAATGCAGGCTATGAAAATTATGAGATTGACAGGGCAGCGTTCGGCGCGTTTGTTGCAACGCAGAGAAAGGAGAAGGGCTATACGCAGAAGGAGCTGGCAGACAGACTTTTTGTGTCGGACAAGGCGGTAAGCAAGTGGGAGAGAGGCTTGAGCTTTCCTGATATATCGCTTCTGGTTCCGTTGTCACAGGCTCTTGATGTTACTGTGATGGAGCTGCTGCAGGGAAGGAAATTTGAGGCTGAAAGGAAGGATGACTTGAGGCTTGACCTTAGTGAGGTGGAGCAGCTTGTAAAAAGGGCGGTCATGTTTTCCGAGGAGACCAATGAGGAAAAAAAGCTTCGCAGGAAGAAGAACGGCCCTATATTTGCTAAGCTTCTGGCTGTATCAGTGGCAGAGGTGATTGTCTGTGCGGTGCTGTTGTTCTATATATTGGCAAATGAGAGAAATCCGCTGTATATCAACTGTATTACATGCTTTGGCACATTGGAGATACTTGGGATAGTGTTTGGAGTCCATATCTGGCTGTTTATGAAGGACAGACTTCCTTCATATTACGATGAAAACAGAATAAGTGAATATGCAGACGGGATGTTCAGGATGAGCATGCCGGGCTTGTACTTCAATAATAAGAACTGGAAGCCTATCACCGTAGTACTTAAGAAATGGAATGCGGCTGTGCTGGTGGGAGTTCCGCTTTGGTGTATATTTATGCTGCTTTTTATTAAAGAGTGGAGTGTAGCACTTACGTTTTCGCTGGTTGTGCTTGTAATATCTTTGTTCGGGCTGTTTGTTCCGGTGTATGTGGCTGGGAGAGAAAAGGGTGCTTGATTTATCAAGCACCACGGTGTCTAATTATCATAGAAAGTGAATCGGATGTAAAATCCGATTTGCCCTCAGTTATTGCATTAAGAAATAGCAACGCCTTGGTCGGGGGATGCTATTTCTTTTTGTTATAATGATTGTCTATATAAGACAGAGCCGAAATTATTACTAATAATAACAATTCTTAATTAACTAATATAGATTAGCAGAGCCGCCTATTGCAGCTCTGCTATTTTTGTAAGTGCGACATATATTGCGCTTATTTTGTACCAGGTCGGGTAGTCAACCACGCCCGTCTGAGGAAGATTGAATATTTTCTGGAACTGTCTTACAGCCTCCTGCGTGGACTCACCGTAGATTCCGTCCACGGCAACCTTAGGTATGCTGGTATAGGTGTTGGCGATGGTGTTGAGCTGTTCCTGAAGCTGGCGTACCTTCTCACCGGAGGAGCCGATGGTCAGCTCGTAGCCGGGGTAGGAGGCGGGGATACCGCTGATTTCCTCGGCTGTGTTGATGTAGGCGGAGCTTCCGTAGTAGTAGCGCAGGATTTCTATGTCACTGTAGCCGTCATCGCCCAGAGCCTTGCTTCCCCACTGGCTCATCGCGTTAGGGCAGGATACGCGCTTGCCGTCGCAGTACTGTGTGAGTATCGGCTGTTTTACATTCGGGCGGGAGACATAGCTGGCAAATATTTCATCGACGATGCGGGATATGCTGTCAAAGATATTGCGCCCATATACCCACTTGTGGTCATACGCCGTTGAGGTGGTTATCGTAAAGTCATAGCCCTTGTTCCTGTACCACTCCGTGTACACACGGTTGAGAGTGAAGGACATTATTGCCGTGATGTTTGCGCGGAGAGTGGCTTCAGGCCATGTCGAATAGATTTCACTGCTCGCTACATTTTTTATATAGTCAGCATAGCGCACATAGTAGTCTGTGGCGGAGGAGTCGGATGGGACACCATCATGGACAACGACATACTCGGGAATGACAACACGGCTGAGCACTATTTCACCGGAGCTTCGTACCGGCTTTATCTCGTCCTCGGGAATTTTCGGAGGAAATACACCCCATAGTGTGTTTGCGGGTATATTAATTACACTTGCTGATGCGTTTGGAAGTACAGGATTAAGCCTTACAGGCTGGATGGACAGCTCACCTGAGAATATCTCAGAGCCTGATATAGTGGTAGGCTCATACCCCGGAGCCGTGATGATGAGATTATATTCGGAGTAAGGCTGGACATCTGATAATGGGTATTCACTGTAGCTTCGCGGCGGTGCGGCAAGGTCAATCTCCTCGGTCATGCCGTTGGAGTCGGTCGTGAGCTGCTCAAGCGTATCCTGTGGGTCGCCGACGTAGGATATGGACACGCTTGCACCGTCGATGGGGCGGTTGTTCACGCGGTCGGTCACGTCGACCATGAGCTGCCCTTCCTCCTCCTGTGCAAAATGAAAGCGTTCTTTTTTTATGAGCATGAAAACCTCTGTTATGAAAACATAATTTGTATCAGTATATGCAGATGAGTTAAGCATGTGAGTGTTCAGGGGTCAGCATTCCGGGATTTGATGGAAGATTGTTTTTAATGAGAAATAAGTACTAAAATAAAATATCCTTGATATAAATGCTTGATTTTTTCCAATTATTTATATATGATAGTTAAAAAATAGACAAACGGGAGCTTGTGTGACAGGCTGAGAGGAAGGTATGACCTTCGACCGGTAACCTGATTTGGGTAATGCCAACGTAGGGATATGCTTGTATTATGTTTTTATGTATATTTTTGGCGGGAGCGACCGGATTAGGAGCTTCCGCTATTTTTTATTTTATATTAATATTTTCAAAGGAGAAAATGAAAATGAAAAATGGTCTTTTAAAAATGGTGGTATTGTCAATGCTTGTAGCACTGGGAGTTGTTATCTCACCGATTCTGAGGGTTGAGGGAATGTGTCCAATGGCGCATTTTATCAATATTGTGTGTTCTGTATTTTTAGGACCATGGTATTCACTTCTTTGTGCAACCCTGATAGGAATTATCAGAATGATAACAATGGGTATTCCGCCGTTAGCACTTACAGGAGCAGTATTCGGGGCATTTTTGTCGGGAGTTTTTTACAGAATATCAAAGGGAAAGCTGATCTGCGCCGTTCTTGGTGAGGTTATTGGAACAGGCATTATCGGTGCGATTGTCTCATATCCTGTCATGACGTTTATCTGGGGAAGAGAAGGACTTTCCTGGTTATTCTATGTGCCTTCATTTATATGCGGGACATTGATCGGAGGAAGTATTGCGTATGCGTTTCTTCGTAAGCTTGCGGATAATGGAATGCTCACCAACATTCAGAATATGCTTGCCTCGAAGAGCTACAGCTATAAGAGCGGAATTATATCCAATGCATTTACAATAGCTGCTTTTGGAGCCGTTGCATTCGTTGTGATTGCTTTTGTGGAGAAGGCATTAGATCTTACAGGAGTTGTGTGGGGATATCTTCCGTATGTATCAATAGTCGGCTTCATGCTTGCAGCGGTAATTTATCTGGTTGTGAAGAAGATTGGACAGGTAAAGGAAAAGGATGCACAGGTGACTGGTGCAGTGTAAGTAGCTTGAAAGGTTTATGAATCTGTATCCCACAAATATCTAAATTGGAAGAAATGAAAGGGAGCGTATGCTTTGAAGAATCAGATAAAATGTATAAGAAATAAAGTTAAAGACAACATGCCGCTCATACATTGTATAACAAATCCGATATCCATAAACCAGTGCGCCAACGCACTGCTGGCGATAGGAGCTCGTCCTATAATGGCAGAACATCCTAAAGAGGTCAGGCAGATAACTTCTACTGCACAGGCGGTTTTGTTGAATCTTGGGAATATAACCGATGTGCGCATGGAAGCTATGAAGCTTTCACTTGCTGTCGCAAAGGAAAAGAATATTCCTGTTGTGTTAGATGCGGTGGGGATTGCGTGTTCTGATCTTCGAAGAAATTATACAAATGAGCTTTTAAATATAGGTATTCCGGAAGTAATAAAGGGAAACTATTCGGAGATAAACGCACTGTATTGTGATATGTATAGCAGTGCAGGAGTCGATGCGGATGAAAAGATTGATATTGGCAGTATAGATAGAGCAGCGATGACGTTGGCGGAAAAATACAACACAACAATCCTTGCAAGTGGGAAAACAGATATTGTTACAGATGGAAAGCAACTTATACATATAAAAAATGGAACAAGGCAGTTGGCAAGTGTAACTGGAACAGGTTGTATGCTTGGATCATTGTGCGCAGCATACCTATCGCAGACCGGTATATTGCAGTCAGGCGGACTTGAGGCGGCCATGACTGCATGTGTGGTGCTTGGAATATGCGGGCAGCTTGCACAGACAGATGAAGGGAACGGAACATTTATGGTGCGGCTTATGGATTATCTTACAACGCTTACGCATGGACAGGTGGATGAATATATCGAAGTGAATTAGCAGGAATGCCGGTAGCTGAGGAAAAGATTATTTTGTCAATCATTAAGAAAGGGCTTTGATTATGGGCAGTGGAAAAGATTTTGATACTAAGATTTATTTTATAACGGATAGTACAGGCTTTGCTGAAGATGAATTCATGTGGAGGGTCGAGTCGGCACTTCAGGGCGGAGTGAATATAATGCAGCTCAGGGAGAAGAACAGGACAACCAGGGAATATATTCTACTGGCTGATAAGGTACATATTATTGCAAAAAAATATAATGTGCCACTTATAATTGATGACAGAATAGATGTAGCGATGGCAGTTGATGCCGAAGGGGTACATCTTGGACAGAGTGACATGCCGGTATATATTGCGAGAAAAATACTTGGAGACAGTATTATCATAGGAGCGACAGCGAAAACCGTGCCGCAGGCTGTAGAGGCATATGATCAGGGAGCAGACTATCTTGGAGTAGGTGCGATATATCCGACAACAACGAAGGTCAAGACCGTGCTTACATCCACAGATACCCTTAGAGATATATGTGCAGCAGTTCCGATTAAGGTGAATGCGATTGGCGGACTTAATAAGAATAATATTGATATTTTGCAGGGGATTCCGATAGCAGGTATATGTGCAGTGTCCGCGATTATGAAAGCAGGAAACCCTAAGCTTGCAGTGGAAGAACTTAAATGCAGAGCAGTGGAACTTGGCTTAGGTAACTTTAAGGAGGTATAGGAAAAATGGAGATAAAGAAGCTGAAAACTGCACTCACGATTGCCGGGAGTGATTCAAGTGGTGGTGCAGGTATTCAGGCAGATATAAAGACAATGCTTGCCAATGGTGTGTATGCCATGAGTGCAATCACTGCAATGACAGCACAGAATACCATAGGTGTACGGGCAATTCAGGAATCCACACCGGATTTTTTAAAGGAACAGCTTGACGCGGTATTTGAAGACATTTTTCCGGATGCGGTTAAGATAGGAATGGTTTCATCGGAAGACTTGATTACTGTGATTGCGGACAGACTAAGGCATTACAAGGCGCGGAATATTGTGCTTGACCCTGTGATGGTAGCGACAAGTGGTTCATCGCTTATGAAGAGTGAGGCAGTAGGAACAATGATACAGGAGCTTTTTCCGCTTGCTGCAGTCATCACACCTAATATTCCGGAGGCACAGGTTTTATCAGGTATGCCAATAGCAGATAATATGGGCATGATAAATGCAGCACGAAAAATATATGACAGCTATGGCTGTGCAGTTCTCCTGAAAGGAGGACACAGCGTGAGCGATGCAAATGACTTACTGTTTAAAGATGATAAAATCACATGGTTTGAGGGTCAACGAATCGACAATCCTAACACTCACGGAACAGGCTGCACACTTTCAAGTGCCATCGCCTCAAATCTTGCCAAAGGCTATAGTCTCACTGATTCAGTGGCAAGGGCTAAGGAATATATTTCACATGCGCTTGCATCAATGCTCGATCTTGGACATGGCTCAGGGCCGCTTGACCATGGCTGTGTCATTGGGGCCGGTTCTTTGTGGTATTAGGGAGGGGGCATTCAAGTCCCTGCCCGGAGAACTTTATAATAGGCATAAAGGCAGAAAATTGCAATTGCAAATCATAATTATAGAAATAGGAGAAAAGTTAAAATGAGAGAATACGCAACACAGATGGAGGCAGCAAGAAAGGGAATTATAACTCCGGAGATGAAGATTGTGGCAAAGAAGGAGTATCGTACAGAGGAGGAGATAAGAGAGTGGGTTGCCAAGGGACAGGTCGCAATATGTGCAAATAGATTACATACCTGCATAGACCCTAATGGTGTCGGTTCAATGCTCAGAACCAAGATAAATGTGAATCTTGGAGTATCACGCGACTGCAAGGATTATGATGTTGAGATGAAGAAGGTACAGGCAGCAGTTGACATGGGGGCAGAGGCAATAATGGATTTATCCTCTCATGGAAATACGCAGCCGTTCCGCCGCAAGCTTACATCTGAGTGCACAGCGATGATAGGAACGGTTCCGGTATATGACAGCGTTATTCACTATCAGAGGGATCTGGCGACACTTACAGCGAAGGATTTCATAGATGTTGTAAGGCTGCATGCACAGGATGGGGTTGATTTTGTTACACTTCATTGCGGAATTACCAGAAAGACTATAGAGCAGATTAAGAAGCACAAGAGAAAGATGAATATTGTTTCAAGAGGAGGCTCACTGGTATTTGCATGGATGAGCATGACCGGTGAGGAAAATCCGTTTTATGAATATTTTGACGATATTCTTGATATCTGCCGTGAATATGATGTTACAATCTCCCTTGGAGATGCATGCAGACCGGGATGCCTTGCAGATGGAAGTGATGTATGCCAGATAGAGGAATTAGTCCGTCTTGGCGAGCTTACAAAGCGTGCATGGGCGAAGGATGTTCAGGTTATGGTTGAAGGGCCGGGTCATATGCCTATGGATCAGATTGAGGCAAACATGAAGATTCAGCAGACTATATGCATGGGTGCACCTTTCTATGTGTTAGGGCCTATTGTGACAGATATAGCTCCGGGTTATGACCATATAACATCTGCAATAGGAGGTGCTATCGCTGCCGCCTCAGGAGCTGCATTTCTCTGTTATGTTACACCTGCTGAACATCTCGCGTTACCTAATGTCGATGATGTGAAGCAGGGAATTATCGCTTCACGCATTGCTGCACATGCGGCAGATATTGCAAAAAAGATACCTCATGCGAGGGATTTAGATGATGTGATGGGGGATGCAAGACGTACATTTGATTGGGAGAAGCAGTGGGAATGTTCAATAGACCCTCAGACGGCAATGGCTATCCGCGACAGCCGTGCACCTGAGCAGGAGGATAGCTGCTCAATGTGCGGAAAATTCTGTGCAGTCAGAAGCATGAACAAGGCATTAAATGGGGAGTATATCGATATTTTATAAAATAAATGCGAAGCATCGATTTTATATGGGCAGGCAGCGAAGCGGATTGCGAATATCATTGACAATCAGGTGGAGCCATTGTGGTGGTTCTTGATTACAAACTTACAAATGAATATGATAAGAAATTGATGATAAAGGGATGCCTGAATCTTACACATATATCCAATGCCGGAAAGAATAAGCATTGATGAGTGTAATTTTCAAGTATCCTTTTTTAGATTTGACAGAGATATAAGTTGGTTATATAAAAGGATTGACATTGTCAGTTGTAAAAATTAACATAGAAAGTGAAAAACAAAAGTATACCTATAGTCGGCAGCAAAACAGCAGAATGAAGTAATTGTTCGGCTGAAGTATATGCTTTGCAATAGACATATAATACGTGAAAGAAATGAGGGAACATGATTTGCAGGAAAAGATAATGATTGTCGATGATGAGGCGGCGATAGCGGATCTTGTGGAGGTCTATTTAAAGAATGAGGGTTATGACGTGTTTAAGTTCTACAGTGCAACGGAGGCTCTTGAATGCGTGCGGCATGAGGAGCTTTCACTTGCCATACTTGATGTGATGATGCCTGATATGGACGGTTTTACGCTTTGCAGACATATAAGGGAGGAGCATTTTTATCCCATAATTATGCTCACGGCGAAGGTTGAAGATATGGACAAGATAACAGGGCTTACACTGGGCGCTGATGATTACCTAACTAAGCCGTTTAATCCATTGGAACTTGTTGCGAGAGTCAAGACGCAGCTAAGGAGGTACACAAGGTACAACAACAGTACAGGAGTGGTTGAGAACAAGCAGACAGAGGAGTACGATATATGCAGCCTGCATATAGAAAAGGAGAGCCATCTGTGCACCTTGAACGGAAAGGAGTTATCGTTAACACCTATAGAGTTCTCAATTTTGTGGTATCTGTGTGAACGCCGCGGAAAGGTTGTGTCATCGGAGGAGCTGTTCGAGGCAGTGTGGGGTGAGAAGTATCTGGACAACAACAACACGGTCATGGCGCATATAGCCAGACTTCGTGAGAAGCTCAATGAGCCGGCAAGAAAGCCAAGGTTCGTAAAGACGGTCTGGGGGGTTGGATACAAGATTGAATAGCAATAACAATTACAATAAAAATAACAACAAGAATAAAAATAACGCTGATAATAACAATAAGAAAAGGCGTGCCATAAGAAGCCGTGTTTCGCGCACACTGGTATGGCAGTATTTTCTGGCACTTGTTATATATACGGTTTTATATGTTGTGCTTGGTCTTGCCGGGATACAGCTTGCAATAAAAATATCGTGGCGGACTACTCCGCTGTACTATATCGGTATATTTGTGCAGGAATATTTCATGGCGTCCGTGGTTGGATTCTATGCAGCCGGAATAGTCATGCTGACGTACTATTTTATGAGCAAGCCGTTAAAGTATTTAGATGACATAATAGATGCCACCGGGCAGATGCTTGAGAACAAGGACGAGGTTATTGTGCTTCCAAAGGCGATGAGAAATGTTGAGGACGAGTTGAATATGCTGCGCGAGCAGTCGGTAAAAAATGAACTGATTGCCAGAGCCGCAGAGCAGAGGAAAAATGACCTCATTGTGTATCTGGCGCATGACCTAAAGACACCTCTCACAAGCGTCATAGGCTATCTTAATCTTCTGGTTGACGAACCGGACATATCCGCCGCAACGAGGGCGCGGTATACCGGGATTGCGCTTGAAAAGGCTGAGAGGCTAGAGGAGCTTATCAACGATTTCTTTGACATAACAAGGTTCAACCTTACAACGCTCACACTTGACATGGAGAACACGAACCTGTCGATGATGCTTGAGCAGATAGCATTTGAGTTCAGACCGCTGCTTGCGGAGAAGGAACTGGAGATTGTCACGGAGCTGGAAAGCAATGTAAATATCATGTGCGACAGGGATAAGCTTGAGAGAGTGTTCGACAATCTGCTAAGAAATGCCATAAACTATAGTTACAATGGCACGAAGATAATTCTTTCGATGAAGAGGGACAATGACAATGTGCGGATTGTAGTGAGCAATGTTGGAAAGACGATACTTCCAGAGAAGCTTGCGAGGATTTTTGAGCAGTTTTACAGGGTGGATTCGTCGCGTTCCACCTCCACGGGAGGCTCAGGACTGGGGCTTGCGATTGCAAAAGAGATTGTTGAACTTCACGGCGGAACCATAGAGGCGGCGAGTGCGGACGAAAAGATAGTGTTCACTCTGACGCTTCCGTCATAAAATCGTAAGAATTTCATGGGAAAATCATAAGAAATTTAATAGCATTGCCGAATATATGGGGCGCTCTGTTCTGGTACATTTATTGTATCGGAGCGGGGCGCTTTTTTGTACGAAGCAAGATGTTCTAAGAACATCTAAGCTTCTCCCAAAAGTCGTGATATGTATATATATAACACGTTGTACACAGTTAAGTTTACTAAGCATGTTTTGACATCGGAAGCTGATTAAAAAGCCCGTTTTAGAATATATGGAAATGAGGAAAGAGTATGGATAGGAAATCAGGTATTAAGAATGTGCTTGTGATATTCGGGGGATGTTCACCGGAGTATGGGGTGTCGCTGCAGTCGGCTGCGGCTGTGATAAGAAATATTGACAGGGATAAATATATGCCTGTGCTTGTCGGAATCACAAAGGCTGGTGACTGGTATTACTACGATGGTGATGTTCAGAATATAGAGAATGATTCATGGTGGAATGAGAGCTGTAGGAGGGCGGTCATATCACCGGACAGGAGCAGGCATGAGCTTGTTATCATAGATAATTGTACAACAAGCTATATAAAAATAGACGCCGCTCTGCCGGTACTGCATGGCAAGAACGGTGAGGACGGTTCGGTGCAGGGATGTCTGTCGGTTGCAGGCATACCTGTTGCGGGCTGTGGAATACTTGCCTCCGCGCTGTGCATGGACAAGGACAGAGCGCACAGACTGGTTGGAGAGGCAGGAGTGAGAGTTCCGAAGGCGATGGTTGTGAACAGTGAAAATGCTATGGAAGTGGTTGCAAAGTTCGCCGATATTGTGGGCTTTCCTCTTTTTGTCAAGCCGGTGAAGGCGGGCTCATCCTTCGGAATAACCAAGGTGTGCAAGGACAGCGAGCTGTGCGCCGCTGTAAAGAAGGCTTTTGAGTACGATGACAGCGTGATTATAGAGGAAAATATAGATGGCTTCGAGGTTGGCTGTGCCGTGCTTGGAACGGACAAGCTGATTGTCGGAGAGGTCGATGAGATTGAGCTTTCAGAAGGATTCTTTGATTTTACCGAAAAATATACACTCAAGACATCGAAAATTCATGTGCCGGCGCGTGTGGACGGAGAGACCGCACAGAGGATAAAGGCTACAGCCCGGAAAATATATAGGGCGTTGGGATGTTCGGGCTTTGCGCGTGTAGATATGTTTCTCACAAATGAGGGTGAGATAGTCTTTAACGAGGTCAACACCATTCCGGGATTTACGGAGCACAGCAGGTATCCGGGGATGATGAGGGCTGCCGGAATTGAATTTAAAGAGGTAATTGACAGGATTTTGGGGCAGGCTTTGTAATTACCTAAGTATCTAATTGGTGATAAGGAGAGACAGTATATGAAGAGAGTGATTATGCCGGTACAGCAGGCGCAGTGTGGCAGGCTGGTGCTTGTAAATGATAAGCATGGGTTAAATGGCGTGAGCGGGCGCTTTTTGGAGCTGGAGGATATAGGTGCTTCGCCGTGGGGAGAGAGTGTGCTGCTTGAAAGTGAGGCTGCGGCTTGGCTAAACAAGCTTATGGAAGCGATTGATGGATGGAAATATATTGTGCCCGTGAGTGGATACCGTTCGCAGGCGCAGCAGCAGAAAATCTGGGATGACAGTGTGGTCGACAGCGGGCTTGAATTTACCGAAAAATATGTGGCTGTTCCGGGGCACAGTGAACATCAGACCGGACTTGCCATAGACCTTGGACTTAGGCAGGATAAGGTCGACTTCATCCGCCCGGATTTTCCGTACACCGGGATATGCCAGACATTTCGCGATATGGCGGCAGACTATGGTTTCATAGAGCGCTATCCTGAGGGCAGGGAGGCAGTCACGCATATCGGGCATGAGCCGTGGCATTTCAGATATGTGGGAGTTGAGCATGCCAAGGCTATAGCTGAGAGAAAAATAACCCTTGAGGAATATATCGAATGGCTCAGAAAAACTACCGGAAAAGAGGAAGGCTATGTCACAGAAGCAAAAAAGCGGAGGGCTTGATATATTCAGGATTATCGCGGCACTTCTTGTGATATCCATACACACATCGCCATTTTCGGGTATTAGTGAAAATCTTGATTTCTTTGTGACGCGGATTGTGGCGAGAGTTGCGGTGCCATTCTTTTTCATGGTTACAGGACAGTACATTCTGTCGGATTTCTACAATCAAAATAGGAAAAATAAACCAGATGCCTCAAAAATATGGAATTATATTAAAAAGCTTTTTTTTATGTATATAATTTCAATAATTATCTATATTCCGATTGGTATATATGCAGGACATTACAGGGGACTTGACCTGCTTGGTGCGTTGAAAATGTTCTTGTTTGACGGAACATTCTATCATCTGTGGTATTTTCCGGCGTGTATCATCGGGGTACTGCTTGTGTATGGAATGAGCAGATGGCTTGACATAGGAATGATGACGGCGATAGCGGTTGTGCTTTACATTGTGGGGCTTTTGGGTGACAGCTATTATGGGCTTACAGTCAAGGTGCCGGCACTCAATGTAATATACAATGCAATGTTCAGGGTGTTTTCTTATACGCGGAACGGATTTTTTTTCGCACCGGTATTTCTTGTGCTTGGAATCCGGTCGGAGGAATACAGTAAAAAAATATCCGGCGCCGGAAGGCTTGTTGGGTTGCTGTTGTCATTCATTTTAATGACGGTGGAGGGCTTTGCGCTTCACGTAAACGGTATGCAGAGGCATGACAGCATGTATGTTTTCCTCCCGGCTGTGATGATATTTCTGTATCAGCTTTTGTCTGATATTGAGATGGAGCCTAAAAAGCAGCTTCGCAGGCTTTCAACGTGGATATACATTCTTCACCCCGCGATTATTGTCATTTTGAGGGCGGCGGCAAAGCTGGTTCCTGCAGCGGTGCATGTGGTCGGCAACAGTCTGTTAAACTTCTTTGTGGTAAGTGCAGTGAGCGTATTCGCGGCATGGCTTGTCAATGTGGTGGTAAATAAATTTTGCAGGAACAGCGACGGACGCACTGCTTTGGAGAGCGAAGGATATGAAAAGGACAGAGCATGGATTGAGCTTGATATGGAGGCGCTTAAAAATAATGTGACTTTTCTGAAAAATATGCTTCCGGCGGGCTGTGAGCTTATGCCGGCGGTCAAGGCACAGGCATACGGACACGGAGCTGTTATTATAACGAAGCAGCTTGAAACTCTTGGAATAGATTCTTTCTGTGTCGCCTGCGTTGATGAAGCGGTTGAGCTTAGAAAAGCCGGGGTCAAGGGCATGCTGTTGGTTCTTGGATATACACATCCGCGAGAGTGGGGTTTATTGTCAAAATATGGAATCACGCAGACCATAGTGGATTTTGAGTATGCTGTGAGGCTGAATGATTATGGCATAAGGAATCACAGAAAATTTCATGTGCATGTAGGGGTGGATACGGGCATGCACAGACTTGGTGAGCGAAGCGAAAACATAGATGGTATATGCAGTATCATGGATATGAAAAATCTGAAGGTGGATGGGATTTTTACACATCTGTCTGCTGATGACTCCCTTAAAAAGAAGGATGTTGAATTCACCTTAAAACAAGTGGATGAGTTCGAAAAACTGAAAAAGGAATTGACGGAGAGAGGTTACATCCTCCCGAAAACGCACATATCGGCAAGCTACGGAGTACTTAATTATCCTAAGCTTGGCGGCGATTATGCGCGGGTAGGTATCGCGCTGTACGGAGTGTTGAGTACCGCACAGGACGAGGAGGCATGGAAGGATAAGCTGTTCCCGGTGCTCCGGTTAAAGGCAAGAGTATCATCAGTCAGGGAACTAAATAACGGTGAGTGTGCAGGTTATGGCATGGCTTTTACCGCCAGAAATGACATGAAAATAGCGGCTCTGTCCATAGGCTACGCCGACGGTCTTCCAAGAGAGCTTTCACAGGGCAGGGGCTATGTGCTCATAGCTGGAAAAAAGGCTCCGATAATCGGGAGGATATGCATGGATCAGACCATCGTTGATGTGAGCGATATTGCCGGTGTGAAATCTGGGGATATTGCGGTAATAATCGGCAGGTCGGGAGACGAATGTATCAATGCTTCACAGCTTGCCGAAGAATCGGGGACGATAACTAATGAGATACTAAGCCGTATGGGAGCAAGATTAAAGAGGACGATATCGGCAAAGCAGGGAGCATGAGTGCATAAGCTTCAAGTCTGATAGGCGCTCGGAAGTGGCATATTAAAAACTGATTATTTGAGGCAGTCTGTTTCAATAAAGGTGAAACAGACTGCTTTTTGTTATAAATTGACCGGGCGCTTTAGAGCGTGGGATTAAATTTCAAAGTAAATTCTTCATTTGAACGAATTCATAATTGAGAAAGGTGACGTTTCGCGGTATAATTCGAAAAGTGGCATAGGATTTTTCTGTGGGGGAATACGGATTTGTAAGAGAATATAAAATATGCTGACAGTGAATTTTGTGAATCTTGACATATAGAAGTTTAATTGACAGGGGGAAAAAATATTATCAATAGGTTATCGACAGAGCTTGATAAATTCGCTTAGTAGGATTTATGTTAATTGAATATATGTTTGACATGACAGCGGTTTGATGGTATTATATTTATAAAGAAGTGCTACCGATAGACGGTTAGCCTGATATTATGTTTAAGTCAAAAAGACCGCCGCGTTTACCAGACTGGGGCGGTCTTTTTGTACTTATTTTTCACTCTTAGAACCGATGGCATAACCAAGAGCAAAGCAGGTAATACATAAGCTGATAATGGCTATAAACAGTTCTGTTGTAAGCATAAGCACAAAACCTCCTTGATAGATTTCCGGGAAGGATTTCTATGTAAACAGAGCTAAAACTCTCTGGTGGAGGCTAACCGCCTACCGTGTAGGGTAGCACCGGATATATTATATCAAACATTTGTTCGGGAATCAATATAATCTGAAAAAATATAGTTTTAAGATAATAAGGATTTGAGTATATCGGAAATTATGATGGATTGGATGTGTTTATAAGGAGGACAACAATATGAGAATGTACTTCAAGCAGCGAATGTTTTCATGGTTTGACAGCGAAGATAGTACGCAAGATAATATGTAAAAGTAAGGAGGCTTTTCCGGGACAAGACAGTCGGAGACGGGAGTTTTGCTTTCCAAGGGTGTGGTCGACAAGAATAATTTCAGAAAAGTGAAGGTGGATTTCTCCTTGGAGGATATGGATCTATCTGAATTTAAGGGAAAAGCAACTTATGAGCAGGTGAAGGCTTATATATTAGAACAGACCGGACTTAAGGTTTCTTCGTTATATATTGCACAGATTAAGAAGAAATGCAGATTGGATGTGGGGGAGAACTTTAATCTGTCTAAATCTGATAATACAAGACAACCAAAGTGTACGCCGGAGAAGGAAGAAGCGATTATGCAGGCGTTTAAACATTTTGGAATAATATAGAGGTGCTTTCCAAATGTTACAAGAAACAGATAAAATACTATATGTGGGTTTCAAGGGAAAAAATAATTCATCATTCAAACTTGTAGACTCTATGAAAGGGGATCATTTATTCCTTACCAACTCTTTTGAAGGAGTATATCGTGATATAGATATATTGAAAAAAGAATATAAAAAAGTTGTTATGTTTGGAGTAGATAAAAAGTTATCTGAATGTATAAGATTTGAAAGTGTAGCACAAAAGGATGGACAGGTAATACATACGTCCTTTGATATGGCACCATATATACACTTGGCAGCCGAAAACAATATTCGGTATTGTGCTTCAGATATCCCGACTAAATATTTGTGTAATGAGGCATATTTTTGTATGTTAAGAAAAATGTCGTGTCCTGTTTTATTTGTGCATATACCGGGATTGGCACATATGTCTGAAACATTTTTTCAAAAACTTAAAATAATATTTTGCGAGTGGGAGTAAGTGTGAAAATGAATGATATATTTGAACAGGTAGAAAAAAATATAGATAATCTTGTGGTAAATCAAGCTGATTGGACTGCGTCAGCGACAAAAGAGGAACTTGACGCTGCAAGAGAGGGAAAATTGACATTACATTTTTTCGACAAGATAGTTCCGAAAGAATGGTTAATGAATATCAAGGGAAAGAAAGTTCTATGCCTGGCTGGAGCAGGAGGTTTGCAGGCACCACTTCTTGCATGTGCCGGTGCAAAGGTTACAGTGATTGACATTTCTAACAAAATGTTGGACAAGGACAGAGAAATTGCCAAAAGGGAAAATTTATCAATTGAAATTGTAAAGGGAAATATGTGCGATTTGTCCATGTTTGAAGATGGTTATTTTGACATGATAATTAATCCACCATCTCTTATGTATATTCCAGATTTGAGTGTTGTTTTTAAAGAATGTTATCGTGTAATGGTAGTAGGTGGGACTTTTATTATTATGGCTCCAAATCCAATTAATTATGTATGTGATTGGATAGATGATGATAAAGGTGGCTACTATAAGGCTGTTCATAAGCTGCCATGGTGTTCCAGTGATTTTGATGAATCTGAATGGATAGAGTACGGACATACTATGGAGGAATACTTAGGTGGACTGATTAGTTGCGGTTTTGTAATCAATGGATATGTAGAATGTCAGAAAGAGGACATTACAGAGCTTATGTTTATGACAAGAGCAGTTAAATAAATGCTCATCTCAGGTATGGTAAGGTCATGTACAAACGAGTAACCTATAATGTCTGTTTCTATGGATGTATTGATGAGATTATGTGAATATTTGAATTGTAATATTGGAGATATAGTTAGCTTTGTTAAGGACAAAGAAGCATAAATCGTAAAAAAAGAATAATGCAATTGGGGAAACAGTGTTTCCCTAATTTAAAAATTTGCCGGCAACAGAAACAGGGAGAAAGTTTTTCCTAAGTTGGTCACATTATATCAAGTTGATGAGAATTGAAAATTTGGATGAAAGACATTTTTATGAAAGTGTAATCGAGAGTTCGAAGCTGATGGACTATATATTCAAGGAATGGAATATGATAAACTCTGTCGACATGAAGGGCTTAGTAAATTATGGAAAACAGAATTAGAGCGACAGAACAGAGATTATTCCAAACTTCTCGAACAAATGTAGTAGAACATATTAAGCATATTTATGAGGAGGGTGAATTAGACGAAATTTCAACATGTCGGAATTTCCGACATGTTCTAAAAGAAGGAAATCGTGAGGTGACAAGGCAGATTCCTCATTATAATCTTGATATGATTATCTCTCTTGGATACCGCATTAAATCAGTGTGTATATGGATGATTATGTAAAGTAGCTGGATAGTGTGCTGTCATCAGGAAATAGAAAACTTTTAACTGGAGCTGGTTCTGTAAGTCATAAACAGGCATTGGAGAAAGCAAAGTCAGAATACAGAAAATATCAGGAGATTACTTTGACGCCAGTCGAAAGAGCATATCTTGAAAGCATTAAAGAGGTTGCCAAGGAGGTAAAAAGGAGATAACAACTGATGAAAAAACAGCAGAAATGTTACATATACACAAGAGTTTCACTTCCATGTAGGTAGAAGGCTACAGCCTTGATGCACAGAAGGATAAGCTTAATTATTTTTATATAATGTTGGGAGAAAAAGATGGATGTCATTGAATTTTGGAGATATGTTCTTGAGCAGGATGCTGACAGGCTTCGGGAATTCTTTTGTGAGGACGCGTATGTGAATTGGCATTGCACCAACGAACATTTCAATGTGAATGAATACATACGGGCAAATTGTGAATACCCGGGTGAGTGGACAGGAGAGCTGGAGAGAACGGAGAAAGCCGGAGACATGATTGTCACGGTAGCTCATGTGTATCCGAAGGACAGAAGCTGGTCACTTCACGTCACATCATTTTTTAAACTTGAGGATTCAAAAATAAAATCCATTGATGAGTATTGGGCGGAAGATGGGGAAGCTCCGGAATGGAGAAAAAATATGAATATTGGAAAGCCGATACTTTGATGCGGAGTACATAGTTGAGCTTAAAAGAAAACCCGCAGACGGGGAAGGGGAAGCATTATGAAGAGAATATACATACATGGTCTTGGTCAGACCGCACACAGCTGGGATAAGGTCATTGAGGCGTCGGATAATAGGGATGGCATCGCATGCCCGGATTTGCCCGGGCTTATCGGGGATAAAGAGACGACTTATGAGAATCTATATGCCGCTTTTTCAAAAATGTGTGATGCAAAGGATGAGGAGCTGATTCTGTGCGGATTATCGCTGGGCGGTGTGCTGGCTTTAAACTACGCGGTGGAGCACGCTGAGAAGGTAAAGGCACTTGTCCTGATTGCCACACCTTATAAAATGCCGAAGGCAGCATTGATGCTGCAGAACATAGTGTTCCGTTTTATGCCTGATTCGGGCTTTAAGGGAATCGGCTTTACAAAAAGGGATTTTATTAAGCTGTGTAAATCCATGATGGAGCTTGATTTTACCGACGAGCTACATAAAATTACATGCCCGGCATTGGTCGTGTGCGGTGAGAATGACACGGCTAACATGAAGGCTTCCGTCAAAATGGCAGATATTTTGCAGGATGCCGATATGCAGACGGTCAAAGGTGCAGCTCATGAGGTCAACGCTCAGGCACCTGAGGCACTGTCGCAGATATTGGAAGATTTTTATAAGACAAAACTGCAGAATTCAAAGATATATTAAGGTGTGAGAAGAGGGGTATATGAATCTGATTATAAGAAAAATGTGTGAAAATGATTTGCATCCGCTATATGAATTGTTGTCGAATTCCAAGGTTATGGCTTATCTTGAGCCGCCATACAGCTTATCACAGACGGAAAGCTTTCTGCGTGATGCAGGATTGTCGGAGTGTCCGCTTGTGTATGCTGTCACGGATAATGGAAGGTTCATCGGATATGTGATTTACCATGAATACCATGATGACAATAATATGATTGAAAATGGTATGGAAACAGGCTGGGTTCTGCTTCCAGAATATTGGGGACGCGGCTATGCGTCAGAGCTTACGGACATGCTTATTGAAAAAGCACAAATGGACAAAAAGAATCTGGTGATAGAATGTGTCCCGGAACAGGTCAAAACAAGACATGTAGCACTGAAAAAAGGATTTGAGTATATCGGAAATTATGATGGATTGGACGTGTTTATAAGGAGGACAACAATATGAGAATGTACTTCAAGCAGCGAATGTTTTCATGGTTTGACAGCTATGATATTTACGATGAACAGGGAAATACATTGTATGTGGTAAAGGGACAGTTGGCGTGGGGACACTGCCTGAAGATATTTGATGCGTACGGGCAGGAGGTTGGCACGGTCAAGGAACGTCTTTTGACATTTCTTCCGAAATTCGAGATATATCTTGGCGACACATATCTGGGCTGTATAAAAAAAGAATTTTCATTTTTTAAGCCGCAGTATGATATCGAGTACAATGGCTGGCATATCGATGGAAGCTTTTTGGAGTGGGATTACAATATAACCGATTCAGATGGATATACAGTTGCTACCATATCGAAGGAAATACTGCATTGGACAGACCAGTATGTGATTGATGTGGTGGATGAGAATGATGCGCTGACTGCACTTATGTTCGTGCTTGCGATTGATGCGGAAAAGTGCTCGAGGAATGATTAGTCAATGAGGCTGAGTATAGGAAAATTGTCATGGGCTGTCAAAAATGGTATAAAAGAAGCCTATAGGGATATTACAGGGAAAGTCACTACCGAGGATATTGAGGCAGAACAAATATGTAATGAGCTAGGTCTTAACGAAGAGGAGAAATAGTTAATAAAGAGAGGTGTATATGCTATGCCAGGTATACTCGTGGTTGAAGATGATGAAAATTTAAATCGTGGAATTACATTCTCACTGAAAAAATCCGGATATGAGGTTTTTTCAGCAGAATCAGTGAAAAAAGCGAAAAGAATTGCAAGTGATAATAATGTGGATGTTACCATTTGTGATGTGAATCTTCCGGATGGGAATGGACTGGAATTTGTAAGGTGGATGAGATGCAATTATAATACATACATTATTTGTCTTACAGCACTAGATCAGGAGATGGATCAGGTCATGGGATATGAAGCAGGGGCAGATGATTATATTACAAAGCCGTTTAGTCTTTCGGTACTTCTTTTGAAAATAGAAGCACATTTCCGCCGCAGACAGGAGAAAACGGAAGCCGGAAAGATGATTTCGGGAGATATCGTATTTATCGCAGGAGAAATGAAAGTCCTGATAAAGAGTCGTGAAATCAGTCTGACAAAAACGGAGTTGAAAATGCTGACTTTTTTTCTTCAGAATCCGAAACAGATTCTTTCAAAAACACAAATATTGGAAAATGTGTTTGATCTGGAAGGGGATTTTGTGGATGAAAATACAATCGCTGTCAATATCAGAAGACTCCGTGAGAAAATCGAAGACAATCCGGCTGCACCGGTCTATATAAAGAATATCAGAGGTCTTGGGTATATATGGAATCAGGAGGTAAGGCAGTGACAAAGAGATATCGCAAGAAGATTACAGTAGTGCTCTCCTTGGTATTACCTGTCATATTATTGTTTGCAATATTAAATTGCTTTACCACGTATGTGTTTTATGAAGATTATAAATATAAAATGAATCTTATGACAGAGATTGCTGCAAAGGAAGAATTTTCCGGGCTGGATGCTGTTTCGGAATTGCTTAAGGATAAGGATATTGAAACTAACGAACAGGGAAGGCGATTATTGGAGCAATATGGATACTGGGGGAATAAAGGGAATGCATTTTATTCGCAATTCCGGCATCAGGTTATGGTGACCGGTGCTGTAAGCACTGTGATATGCGTGCTTCTTTTGACCTTTTTACTTTATTGGAAGAAAAAAGAAGATGCGTGTCATCAGAAAATTTTAGACCAGTTGGAAGAAATTCTGATCAGATTCCGTGAAAATAAATTTGATGATTTACTGAAAACGGAAAATCATGCAGAACTGGAAAAATTGAATGACCAGCTTGAAGCAATCGGACATCATATTCAGTTGATAAAGGAAGAAGCAAGGGCAGAAAAGGAGAACACGAAAGAAATGGTTTCTGATATTTCTCACCAGTTAAAGACACCGGTTGCAGCTTTGGATACATGTTTTAGTGTGCTGATGCAGAATGACTTAAGTGCCACAGAACAGGAGGAGTTTCGTATCCGTTGTCGGAGTGCTCTGGATGGACTGGAGACATTATTGCAGTCGCTTCTTGAAATATCCAAGATGGAAACTGGACTGATTCAGATTAATAAGAAAAAACTTCCGCTTATGGATACTGTCATAGCTGCTGTGAACCGCACTTATCCTAAAGCGGATGAGAAAGAAATTGAATTCGTTTTTGACTATGAAAAAGAGCTGGAAACATGCACGATTATGCAGGATAAAAGGTGGCTTGGTGAAGCTGTGATCAACGTTCTGGATAATGCGGTCAAGTACAGTCCGGGTGGTTCAAAAATATTTATCCGGTTACAAAAAAGAAACGATCTTGTAAGAATGGAAATTGAGGATCAGGGAATTGGTATTCCGCAGAATGAGTATCACAAAATTTTTCAACGATTTTACAGAGGAAGTTCCAGGGAGGTCATGGAAAAGAGTGGTACAGGAATCGGACTTTTTCTATCGAGAGAAATTATCGAAAAACACGCAGGTACGATTACGGTAACCTCCGGCAAAAAGAAAAAAGGAAGCACGTTTGTGATTCAATTACCATATGTTGGTTAAATTTTAAATGAGCAGAAATCTTACAATTCTGTAAGACTTCTGCTCGTTTTTTGAAAGTGAAATGAAAGATTGTCCTGATACAATTTGGATGTAGGATGAAAAGGAGGCAACACATGAGTGTGATATTAGAAACCAAGCAGCTTTGTAAGTTTTATGGCGCAGGTGAGAATCAGGTCAAAGCGGTCAATCAGGTGGACATTCAGATTGAGCAGGGAGAATTTGTCGCAATTGTTGGAAAGTCAGGTTCCGGTAAAAGTACATTACTTCATATGCTTGGAGGGCTTGACACCCCGACAAAAGGCAGTGTTACTTTAGCCGGGAAAGATTTATACAGGATGAAGGAAGATGCCCTTGCTGTTTTCCGCAGAAGAAAAATCGGATTTGTTTTTCAGGCATTTAATCTGGTTTCATCTGTTAATGTCTGGGAAAATATTGTACTGCCACTGGGGCTGGATGGAAGAAAAGTGGATGAAGCGTATGTAAATGATATTATTGCAACTTTGGGGATTGAAAAGAGAATTTACAATCTGCCAAATCAGTTATCCGGAGGACAGCAGCAGAGAGTAGCAATTGCAAGAGCACTGGTGAATCGTCCGGAAATTATATTTGCAGATGAGCCGACAGGAAATCTTGATTCTAAGACCAGTGATGAGGTAATCGCCCTGCTTAAGATGACAGCAAAAAAATATGGACAGACAATTGTAATGATTACCCATGATGACGAAATTGCACAGGTCGCTGACCGTATTCTGGTGATTGAGGACGGACAGGTGGTGGATTTCAGATGAAGACAATAAGCAGGATTGCATATAGCAATGACAAAAAGAACAAGACAAGAAGTATACTGATTATGATGTCCATATGTCTGACTACGATGCTGCTTGTGATTATCAGTACTGTGGGAAATGGAATGATCCGTTTACAGAAAAGTCAGGCGGCAGGCTCATATGGAAGCAATTATGGTCTGTTTGTCGCAGCAGATGCCTCGCAGTTAAAGGAAGTAAGCCGCCGTGCAGAAATAGATGCAATAGGAATTATGTGTACAGAAGGCATCATAAAAGGCAATGAAAAAGGCGGGTTTGTCTGCATGGATGAGACTGCAAGAAAAATGCTTCCTTATAATAAAGAATATGAGTTGAAGGAAGGAAAGTATCCGGAAAAAATGCAGGAAATTGCCGCAGGAAGAGCATTTTTTCGTGCAATGGGGTATGGTGATGTAAAGATCGGAGATACGGTTACACTGGATTACCGCGCAGGGATGCAGTCAGAATATAAGCCGGAAGAATTTGTTGTCAGCGGAATCCTATATGATCGGGATGAGTATACCATCGAGGCATCTTATGTTGCTTTCGGGTCACAGGAGTTTTATGATGAGCACGTCGCAGAGAATGACAGACAGTATAATATTTATTTTACTTTAAATGATTCTGCAAATGTATCTATGAATAATATTGATTCGGTTATAAAGCAGATTGCAGCAGCTTGTGGGATCGAAGAAAAAAACGTTATAGTCAATGATCTCTATTTGCAATGGGTCTTGCAGCCGAGTTATGAAACGATTGCGGTATGCGGGGTTTTGATTCTTGCAATTGTACTTTTCTCTGTTGTGGTCATTTATAATATTTTTCAGGTCGGTATTGCCAACAAGATACAGGAGTATGGAAAAATCAAGGCTCTGGGAGCGACAAAAAAGCAGATGAAACAACTGATCTTCAGAGAGGGCATTTTTTTGACATTTTTTTCAATACCAGTTGGATTGCTTTTTGGCTTTCTGATTGCAAAATGCGGTTTTAACTGGCTGGTAGAACAGGGGAACCTTGTATCAACCCAAACTGGCTCTATGGGAGTTCAAAATCAGCAGGTGCCTCTGTTTTCCCTGCCTGTTATGCTTCTCTGTATTTTCGTATCATTTCTTACCGTTGCTTTGGCACTGCGTAAACCAATGAAAATTGTTTCACGGATTTCACCTATCGAAGCAACACGGTATTTAGAAAATGCAGAAACACAAAAAAAAGGAAAACGAAATGGCAGAAAAAATGTCACCGTGTTTTCTATGGCAATGGCAAATGTAACGGGTAATCCCAAAAGAACTATTGGTACTATCCTCACAATGGGTTTTTCTTGCGTATTGTTTGTGATTATCTCTAATTATGTGGGAAATATTGACACGGAGCATGAAGCACGTCTTTCCGTTAATCATGGACAATTTGAACTGCAGCTTGACTATTCTGCTGAGTATGATGAAAGATATCCGGAGAATAATCTGGATACGATTCTGACGGATAATCCATTGAATGATTCGCTGATTGAAGAAATCAAAAGCATTCCGGGAGTAACAGATGTCATGACGAGAGAGATTGTCTCTGTAAATCTGAACGGAACAAGATTTCCGGCTGATATTGTGAGTAAAAAGGATTTTGATTTTATGCGCCAAGAAGGGGATATTGGCTCTATGGACTATGATCAGGCGGTAAAGAATGGTGATATTTTCTTTGGCTGGTCAACGTGGATGGAACAAGATGGATATGCTCCGGGTGAATCCATTGCATTTGACTTTGAGAATGGAAGTGGAACCTATACCTATCAGGGAAAGATTGCAGGATCCTTTGTAAGTGCGGACACTTATCTTGTCATTCCGGAAGGTGTATACCGTTCCATGAATCCGAGAGGAACAGCCTATGGCTATCTGTGGGTGGACTGTGATAAAAAAGATGTGGCATCTGTAGAACAAAGTCTGAATACTTTGATTTCTAATACTTCGCATATAAAAATGGATACTTATCATGCGCAGTTACAATCTGCCGAATTTGCAAGCAGCATGATGAAGCTTGGCTGTTATCTGTTTATGGCTATTGTAGGACTCATCGGGTTTATGAATATGGCGAATACCATGATCATGAATATTACGACAAAAAAGCAGGAATATGGTATATTACAGGCTGTGGGTATGACAAATAAACAATTAAATTTATGCCTGCAGTTACAGGGACTGATTTTTACGGTTGGTACCATATGCGTAGCTTTGATCATTGGTCTGCCGCTCGGCTATGCACTTTTTTCCTATGCAAAACATAATGGAATATTTGGAATGAATATCTATCATGTTCCAATCGTACCAATTTTTATTATGATTTTTTTGGTCGGTCTGTTGCAGATTGTACTTTCCTGCGTTTTAAGCAGTAATCTGAAAAAGGAAACGCTGGTAGAAAGAATAAGGTATCAGGGATAGCAGGTAACCAAGCTGTCACTCGGGCAATGAGTGACAGCTTGGTTTGCTAGTATATGTCAAAAGATTCTGCGCCCTTGTATTTGCCCTTTTCATGGTGAGTGAAGTCTCTTTTATTTTGCATTGTATAATGGAAAAAGTTTTGGTTGAACAGCGGTTGGAAGGATGATAAAATTTTGTTGGGACAATAGTGAACGCATGCGTTCACATTATATAACTCAGAAGTAATGGATTGGAGCGGTGATATGGCAGATAAAATTGGAACAGGTGAATGTGGGGAAATTCTCATATATCAGACAGAGAATGGGCAGACAAATATAGAAGTTAAAATGCTTGAGGATTCAAAAATAAAATCCATTGATGAGTATTGGGCGGAAGATGGGGAAGCTCCGGAATGGAGAAAAAGTTTGAATATCGGAAAGCCGATACTTTGATAATATGCGATACTAATTCTTTCAGGAGGGCTTTATGAGTATAAGAAAAGCCGAGTCGGGCGATTTATCAAGGATTGCCGAGATTTATGTGTTCAATAACAGAATCAACTATTTTCCTATATTTAAGGATGAGAAATATTCATTCGGCGAGATGCAGGTGGTTCCACTGATAGACAATTATTTTGGAAAAGAGGAAATTTTAGGAAATATTTATGTCTATGACGATGGAGTTGTAAAGGCTTTTATACAGATAAATAACACTGAAATCTGTAAGCTGTATGTGGACACATGCTTTCAAGGTCAGCGGATAGGTCATAAGATGATACAATACGCGGTAGGAGAATTGGGAGCTGACCATCTGTGGGCGTTGGAGAAAAATACGAGGGCGATTTCGTTTTACAATAAGAATGGATTTAATTTGACAGGTCGTAGAGAATTTGAGGATGGGACAGTGGAGTATATTGTTGAGCTGCGACGGTGATTTAAAGCCGGAATGAATGTAATTAATTGGGGGGAGTAAGGGGATATTTTTATTGACGTATTGTTTTATATATGATAATATGAACCTGGGGGATACCTTTTTGTGATGATAGAATATCTTAACAAAAAGGAGGCAGTTTTGTACACAGATTTTAGTAATTCGGTAAGAACAGCGGATGTGAAAGCGCAGTATGATGCAGGGGCTAAGCGTCTTATAGGGCAGAAGGATATATTGGCGTATATACTGGTTAATACGGTAGATGTGTTCAAGGGAATGAGCCCTAAGGAGGCAGTGAATTATATTGAGGGGACACCGTATATTACGGTACCGGTGGAACCCGGCGTAACCAATACTTCTCTTACTAAGAATGGGAAACGTATTGTAGGTATCAATACGGAAAGTGCTGAAGTGAATGAGGGGATGGTAAGATATGACATTGTATTTTATGCCAAAGTACCACTAACATCCACTACTGATTCGGAGCGGAAGCATTTACAGATTATTATAAATGTGGAAGCGCAAAAGGATGAACCCGCCGGGTATGGGATTTTAAACAGGGCGGTTTTCTATGTAAGTCGTCTTATATCTTCGCAGAAGGAGCGGGATTTTGTAAATTCGGAATATGATGATATTAAGCAGGTGTACTCTATATGGATATGTATGAATATGAAGGAGAACAGTATCAGTCATATTCATCTTACAAAGGAAGATTTAGTAGGTTCATGTAAATGGAAGGGGAGATTAGACCTGTTTAATATAATTATGATAGGTCTTGCCGGAACACTTCCGGAGCACAATGAGATGTATGAGCTTCATCATTTGCTGGGAACATTATTATCGTCGGAACTTACGGCAGATGAGAAGCTGAGCATAATGGAACATGAATATGATATTTCCGTGGAGGAGAAGTTTAGAAGGGATGTGAATATCATGTGTAATCTGAGTGAGGGAATCGAAGAAAAGGGTATGGCAAAAGGCATTGCTAAAGGTGAGGCACTAAAATATACCCTAAAATATACCCCATAGAATGGACACGATAAGAAGAAGGGTTCCTTAAAAATG
>OGHS01000195.1_pt1 | contig 35835 bp, 37 predicted proteins | sample 1571611 | NCBI WGS metagenome assembly OGHS01 (sample SAMEA2581944, study PRJEB24529) | metagenome | biome: Human gut stool | place: China | collected 2011 | reverse complement strand
GTATCGGGATAATCAGAATGCGATTTATGACAGCGAAACCGGTGCTAAAATTTATCTGCCGCCGGAAGCTAAAGATGTGCCCGAGATGATGCGGGATTTTTGCCAATGGGTGCAAAATGCCGGAAATTTGCCAGTGCCACTGGTAGCTGGAATTGTACATTATCAGTTTGTGACAATACACCCTTATTATGACGGAAACGGAAGAACGGCCAGACTTTTGACCAGTTTCATTATGCGTAAAGGCGGTTACGGGCTAAAAGGCATTTACTCATTGGAAGAATATTATGCCAAGGATTTAATTCGCTATTATGACTCTTTGCAAACACACCCGCATCATAATTATTATTACGGGCGGCATGAGGCTGATATAACTTCTTGGCTGGAGTATTTTATTGCCGGTGTGGCTGATGCTTTTGACAAGGTCAATGAACATGCCAAAGATAAAAAGACAAAAGGATTTACGGCAGATAAAAGCCCCTTATTGCGGGAACTTGATATTAAACAGCGAAAGGTTTTAGAACTGTTTGCAGAATTTAAGGAAGTCAACAGTACTCAAATTGCGGATATTTTAGGTGTTTCAGCCCAGTCTGCCAGAACCTTGCTCCGTCAATGGATTGCCGAAGGTTTTCTGCAATATGCCAATGAGTCAAAAAAGGCAAGAACTTATAGACTGGCAGAGAAATTTGAGAAAAATATGTGAATAGTCAATATCATTTTAACAAAGCATAGAGAAAGATAGTAGAAATTTATAAAAAATATTTTAGCTCTTGATACTAGATAAAAAAATCCCTAAATATGCAATATAGGCTAATTTTTTTTGATTTGTAGTCTTTTTACAAAATTTATTTAATACTGTCTGAGAGTTGAAATATGGCAATTTATTTGAATGGATGCCCAGTTAAATTAAAACAAACAAAATTTTCTATTTGTGTTTTGAAATATTCAGATGATTTATTTAATGAATTGAAAGCAAAATATAAATCTGTCATATTTTATCGACATAAAGGTACTGAAATATTGGTTTTTTCTTTTGAACAGCAGTATGATAGCAAATTACAAGAGTGTGTAAAAGAGATTGATATTACAGCTGAAGAATATAATGATTTTAGAAAATTTCTAATAAAATGTGCAATAAAAAAAGCTATTGATAATGCTGGAAAAAAATAAGGCTTGGGGGATTAATCCGATTTGTCTTATTAGCTCTAAGTCAGAGGAAGACATTATAAAAAAAGTCTTAAATACAGATTTTCCTTTTGCGGCACTTCCTACGTATTTGATTGATGTTCGGGAAATAGATCACGAGACTTGCATTTTAGTCGATACCACCGTTAAGTATCAGACAAGCTAAGTTTGCAAGTTCTAATCATAAATGCTGGAGCGGATCTGATCGTCAGCTTTTTCCTTTTCGAGAGCTTTTTGAAGCTTTTGTTGCATTCTATGTTTGGTTTGAATCTCTGAATATTTCTCATAGGTCTGTAAGGACATATTTTCTATTGCGTAAAGGCTATCTAGTTTTAAGAAATCATCATCAGTATAATTGCTAAAATCAATAGTGTCTTTTTGATTTTCCCACTCTTCCATTAGCTCATCATCGTCGTCATCATAAAGAATCTCGGAAAAATCGAGCTTTTTAGCAACTTCCTCTTTTTGTTTTTGCTTGTTGAGATCGTTTAATAATTTACGCCGAATAGACATAGTTTCAAGCTCCGCCCGCAGTTTAGCCAACTTATAATCCTTGGTATTCAGCGATCTCCATATTTGTTTTTTACCATATGCGGAAACCAAACACTTTGGAATTGTAATGATAGTATAGTAAGAGGTTTTTCTATTGTAAAGTTTCATATCAGCCCTTTCACAAAAAAGGCTAATTTTTGATAATTACATTAGCAGTATTCTGATAAAAAAATTAGCACCCGACATTAGCAGGTGCTAAAAAATTGACTTTTAAATCGGTAAATTCTCTGTAAATTCAAAGGCTTACCTTGATTCTGGCTGATCAAGGTTTATGACCTTAGGAAAAAATACGAGCAGGAATTAGCGGAAATGTACCTTATTATTAACGGCATGGATGACGATTTGCGGCAGATGATGACGATAGAAAAAGGCTAGTGCTCAATATTTTTATTATATAACCAACAGCAGAAGGAAATAATAAAAATGATTAAAGACTTTTATATTTGTCTGGACAATACAGCACTAAATTATGCACTAAAACATTTCAGCAATCCGTTTACGCGGATAATGCGTTGCTATACCGGCCTTGAAGTTGAAATGATTGTCAAAACAATGGAAACAAACAAAAGCAAAAATTTTTATACGCTCCGTGCAATGCAAAACAAGATATTAAAAGGCACCATTAAAAACCTTGAAGTATTGGGTACTATTTTTGAAAGGGCGGATAACGGTGAATAACTTATTTTAATGTTGATTTAATGTTTAAATAATATTACTTTAATATTGAAATAATGTTAAGGAAATCATCATGGCTTTTAATCCTAAATATACGGTAACGGCTCAGATGCTTGCAAATCTGGCAAAAATTGAGGTCATTAAACAGCAATTTGAAAATCAGCCGATATCGCCGCAGCTTTTATTATCTTTGCGGGAAAGTGCCAAAGTAGCAACAATTCATTATTCTACGCAGATTGAGGGTAATCGTTTGACCGGAAAAGAGGTTGCCGAGGCTCTGAAAGGGCGAAAATTACCGCAGAGAGAAAAAGACGAGCAGGAAGTCAAGGCTTATTACAAAGCTTGGAATGCTATGGAGGACGCGGTTGTTGCCAATCGTTCTTTTGATGAGAAGCTGATTGCCAATATTCACAGTCTGGTTGAGGGGAGTAAAAGCATAATTCCGTATCGGGATAATCAGAATGCGATTTATGACAGCGAAACCGGTGCTAAAATTTATTTGCCGCCGGAAGCTAAAGATGTGCCTGATATGATGACTGATCTTTGCCAATGGGTGCAAAGTGCCGGAAATTTGCCGGTACCATTAGTGGCGGGAATTGTACATTATCAGTTTGTAACTATCCATCCTTATTATGACGGAAACGGACGAACAGCCAGACTTTTAACCAGTTTTATTATGCGTAAAGGCGGTTACGGATTAAAAGGTATTTATTCGTTGGAAGAATATTATGCTAAAGATTTAATCAGATATTATGATGCTTTGCAGACACATCCGCACCATAATTATTATTACGGACGGCATGAGGCGGATATAACGTCATGGCTGGAGTATTTTATTGCCGGTGTCGCTGATGCTTTTGGCAAGGTTAATGAACATGCCAAAGATGAAAAGGCAAGGGGATTTACGGCAGATAAAAGCCCTTTACTGCGCGAACTTGATATAAAGCAGCGGAAAGTCTTGGAACTGTTTGCAGAATTTAAAGAAGTCAATAGTACGCAAATCGCGGATATATTAGGTATTTCCGCCCAATCAGCCAGAACCTTACTTCGTCAATGGATTGCCGAAGGTTTTCTGCAATATGCCAATGCATCAAAAAAGGCGAGAACTTATGAATTGGCGGAAAGATTTGAGAAGTCGCTATAAAAGTTTTCAGAATAGTTATTGTATAAAAAATTCTATTGTTTTGAAAAGGAAATAAGAAGGATGGATATTTTAACTCCAGAACAACGTCATAGAAATATGAGCAGAATAAGATCCAAAAATACCAAAATTGAAATAATCTTAAGGAAAGCATTGTGGCATCAGGGAATCAGATACCGTAAAAATTATGATAAGCTGATTGGACATCCTGATATAGTTCTGACGAAATATAAAATAGCTATCTTCTGTGATAGTGAGTTTTGGCATGGAAAGGACTGGAGTACAAAGAAAAAGGTGCAAACAAATGCATCATTTTGGAATAAAAAAATAGAAAACAATATGAAAAGGGATAATGATGTGAATTTAATATTAGCAGAAAAAGGCTGGATCATTTTAAGATTTTGGGGTGAAGATATTCTTAAACATACAAAAGAATGTGTAGACAAAATATTAAAAGAAATTAATAATCAAAATAATAAAGGCTAGAATTTTTATTGATATTAATGATATTTTTGTAGATTTTTTACTTTTTTTTATTATTATCATTTTGATAATTATCGTAATGGCATGCATTTATGAAAAAAAAATTAACATTTTTGGATTTGTTTGCAGGATGTGGCGGACTGTCAGAGGGATTCATCCAGGCCGGTTTTATTCCTGTTGCTCACGTGGAAATGGATGCTGCAGCGTGTTTTTCTCTAAGGACCCGGATGGCATATCATTGGCTGACTGCTAATGGAAAAGAGGATGTTTATTCAGATTACTTAAAAGGAAATATATCTAGGACAGAATTGTATTCATGTATTCCTTCAGATATAACAGATATGGTTATACATGAAGAAATAAATGAAATAAGCCTTAACGGTATTTTTGATAAAATAGATAAAAGACTTACGGGAAAAATTGATATCATAATCGGAGGTCCGCCATGCCAAGCCTATTCTCTTGTAGGAAGAGCCAGAAATAATGGCATGCTTGGCGATAAACGCAATTATCTTTTCCTCTTTTATGTGGAATTTTTAAAACGGTATCAACCCGAATTTTTTGTCTTTGAAAATGTATCAGGGCTATTATCGGCTAAGGATGCTACAGGATGTAAATATTTTGACATGATGATAGATGCTTTTGACAAAGCGGGATACTATGCGGATTATCAGTTGATTTCAGCAGATATATATGGGGTACCCCAGAAAAGAAAACGTATCATTTTAATAGGGGCACATAAAGGAAAAATCTTTCGTTATCCGGAGCTGGAACCATCAGTTCTTAAGACAACGGTCGATGAGCTTATCAATGACTTGCCAAGGATACATGCTGGGGAAGGAAATTATTATTCTTGTGGGCTATCTGCTGCTCATAATTATTTGTATGAAATAGGAGTTGCTGATAAGAAGTTTCCTGTAACTTTTCATATATCTCGTCCTAATAATAATCAAGATTTAGAAATTTATCGTATAGCAGTAAATAAATGGAATAAAGAAAAATTACGTTTGAATTATAATGACCTTCCCAAAAGGTTAAAGACGCATCAAAATACGAATTCTTTCACAGACAGATTTAAAGTTGTTTCCGGAAATCTTAATGCATCGCATACTGTGGTCGCCCATATTTCGAAAGATGGGCATTATTATATTCATCCTGATATAAATCAAAATAGATCTTTGACCCCTCGGGAGGCAGCAAGATTACAAACATTTCCTGATAATTATTTCTTTGAATCTGTTACTGAAAAGCCAGGGTTGGCAGCGGCATTCAGGCAAATAGGAAATGCAGTTCCGGTATATTTGGCCAAACAGATAGCAGAGAAATTAAAAGAGGAGTTTGTTAATGTCTGAAATTGTACAAATACGACCGGCAGGACGTCATTTATTTACGATAGGTTCAGATTTAATAAAAGACGAATATACGGCTATTATTGAATTAGTGAAAAATGCTTATGATGCAGATGCAAAAAATGTATCAATTTCTATTATTGGAAAGAAGAATACAATAATATTTTCTGTATATGATGATGGCCATGGTATGAGTTATAATACGATTATTAATAAATGGCTTGTACCATCTACAGATGACAAGTTAAAAAGAAAACAATCACCTAAAGGAAGAATTTTACAAGGCAGGAAGGGGATTGGACGTTTTGCTGCAATGGTTTTGGGTGATGAGCTAACTTTGGATACAAAAATTGACAAAGGTGAAAGAACAAGAGTGACCATCGACTGGAAAGCTTTTGAAAAAGCCAAGTATTTAAATGATGTAGATATTTTTTTAAATAAAAGTCAGGAAAATAGCGATACTCATTATACCCGGATAGATATTGTTGGTACTCAGGAACGTCTTGAACCTTGGCTACAAACAACAGGGCGAAATGAACTTCCTATAAAAATTAGTCAGTTATCTTTTGAATTAAGGAAATTAATTTCTCCATTATATAGAGATGAGAAAAATGATGAATTTAATGTAGCTTTAACATTTAAAGGATTGTCTGATGATCTTTTTGAACGAGAAAAAACTATAAAAATCGAGCCTCTGCCTATATTGGACCTGTATGATTATAGAATTAGCGGGATAGTTAATTCGGGAAAAGTCAATCTGAAATATGAAAATAACAAAAATAATATGAAAGAAAAGACTGATATAAAGGAATTTTCTAATTTTAATAACTTCAGGGATATAGGGAAAGTCAAATTTGACTTAAAAGTCTATGATAGAGATACAGCTGACTTAGTAAATCTCTTGGAAAGAGGAAATAAATATTATAATTTACATTATACTGGTATTAATGAGATTAAAAGTATTTTGAACGAGGTATCCGGGGTTGGTGTCTATCGTAACGGTTTTAGAATACGTCCTTTGGGAGACCAAGGTTATGACTGGTTAAAATTAGACCAGAAGAGGGTTCAAAATCCTTCTATGAAAATTGGTTTGAATCAAATAGTTGGTTTTATTGAAATTGAAAGTGAAGAAATATCACATCTGGAAGAAAAAAGTGCCAGGGATGGACTGAAAGAAAACTGGGCTTATGAATATTTATTGCAATTGTTTGATGCCGTTATTAGCGAACTGGAGCAAAGAAGATTTAAATACAGACGATTAGCAGATAAAAAAAAGAAAAATAAAACATCAAAGTTATTAGATACTATTTTTGATTATTCGTCAGTAAAAGATGATATAAATACAGTATTGGTAGATGCAGATAATTCTGTTAGAGAGAATGTTATTAGAATTCTTGACAAAGATGCGGAAAATAAGAATAAAGCTGCGACAGAATTAGCAAAATTGATAGCTATTTATCAAGGACAAGCAACTTTGGGAAAAATTGTTAATGTTATTTTGCATGAAGGTCGTCGTCCTTTAAATTATTTTTCAAATCAAATTGATAATTTTGATTATTTTACAAATAAATTATTAAAAGAATTTGATCAAAGAATCTTTGATAAGATTTTGAATATGCTATCATCTTTTAAAAGCCAAACAGAACATTTGGTTAATTTATTTAAAAAAATTGATCCATTTGCCGCAGGAAGCAGAGGTCGCCAGAAAAAAGAAAATTTATTGGCTATGATAAATACTGTAACAGAGCTTTTTAAACATTCGTGTAAATCCCAAAATATAAAGATAGAGATAATCTGCAATCGGAATATTTATCTGTCATGCTGGAAACAAGATATCTATACTATATTTGCAAATCTTATAGATAATTCTTGCTTTTGGTTATCAGAAAAAAAAGAAGATAAAAAAATTTTTATTAGTGTTTCAAATGAAAATAACAGATTGGTAATTGATGTAATAGATAATGGCCGGGGAATAAAGAGTGAGGATATTGAAAGTGAAATAATTTTTGAACCAGGTTATTCTACAAAAAGTGAGGGTACCGGTTTAGGATTAGCACTGGCAGGAGAGGCTTGTACCAGAAATAATTTAAAACTTCAAGCTGTTTATAGTACCAATGGTGCACATTTCCAGATTATAGAAGGAAACAACGATGACTAGTATAAAGATATTATTTATTGAGGATTCCCTTTCTGATATAGAAGCTATGGAAGATACAAACGAGCGTTTTTCATCAGAACGAAAAGTGGATATACAGATAACGTCCATCAAATCAAAAGATGAATATGATAAGTTAACAAATTTATATGACTTTGATGCCATAATTTGCGATATAGTGATTCCCCAGAGTGAGCATGCTGCAGTTACAAAAAATTTAGGAAATGAGCTTTTGGAAGATATTAATAGCAAACCATTTAATATGCCTGTAGTGGTTGTTACGGGAACAAGAGATAATATCAGTTGTGATGATGGTTGCTATCTGGATATTTTCGTTAAGGGTCAAGAAAATTTGTATTATAATGTGTTAGCAAAAATATTATCCATGTATGAAATTGGTATTATGGATGTAATTGGTATGAAGGGGACTGTTACCAAATATTTAAAAGATATTTACAATAATCACATAAAACCACAAATTGTTGCCAGTGTTTGGGAAAAACATTATAGCAAAAACAGAAATACAAGAGGTATTTTACTAAGATATGTTGCTAATATAATACAATCACGTCTCATAAATGCTTGTCGTGCAGTACCCGAAGAAATGTATCTGATACCCTCAGGGCGTGAAAATATAGCAACGGGAACCATTCTAAAAAAGAATGATGCATGTTATGTCGTTTTAAATCCTGAATGTGATTTGGTTCTCAGAAATACAGGAAAACCGAATACGGATTTTGTATTGTTGTGTAATGTTAAGAATAATTTTTCAATCTTTAATTCTGATAATAAGAAAAGAATAAAAAGCTATAATTTAGATTATATATATTGTTTACCTGAAAATCAGTTGTTTGGCACATCGTATCTGAATTTTAGGGATATTTATTCTGCCCCTTATGATGATGTTTTAAAAAATTATGAGATTGTCGGACAAATTACTAACCCTTTTACTAAAGAAATAATCCAGAAGTTTTCCAGTTATTATTCACGACAAGGACAGCCTGATGTAGATGAGACATCTTTTGATATGGTGTAAAGATTTTTATTTCTTAAACCATCTCTACAATTTTCTTCTGAGCATCGGTATTGTATTCAATATAGCGTTGGGTGGTGGCAAGGGTGGAATGTCCGGCCAGCATGCGGATGTCGTTTAAGGTTCCGCCTGCAAGACTGATATTTTTCGCAGCGGTGGTGATGAATGTTCTGCGGCCGCTATGTGAAGAGCAGCCTTCAAAACCGATTTCCTTATATAAGTTATAAAAGAAATTGACAATTGCCTGCGGACTGGTTTTGTTGTCGCGTTCTGTCGTAATAATCCGATTCGTCAAATTAAAATGCTCATCCTTCTGCTGCTTGCTTAGCAATTCCGTTAATAAAACCGCCAAATTTTTATGCAAAGGAATAATCCGGCCGGATTGTTTGCCCTTGGATGCCTTATTAATGAGGTTAATTTCGCGGCTTAATTGCCCTTCCGAGTCGCAAACCATCAGCCAGCTCAGATTCGCTATTTCCTTTGCCCGCAATCCGGCCTTGTAACTAAGCATAAAAATAATTTTGTTGCGGAGCGGATATCGCGTCCGTTCCAGATAACTCAATGCCAGTTCCTGCTGTTTCGGAGTAAGGATTTTTGCCTGTTTGTTAAGTGCCATTTTTATTTAAAACTCATTATACTATTGAATCTATGTAATAAATTATAATGAGTATAAAATAAAAGTCCAGGCTCAAAGTCTTGCAACGCTTGAAAAATAAGGACTCATTATAAAACTTAGATTATATAATGAGTTTATAAATTTGAATATAAAAAAACTCTTTGACTTTTTTTCCCAGTTTAACCTAATATAAAGCTGGTTCGATTGTCGGACTGGGGCGTAGTAACCTCTTCACTATACAGTCTGAGATTTTAGAAGGCAGACCGAAATCAAAAACACTTCTTCCGGTTTTTATGACCGGGAGATGATGTTATGTCCAAGCATTTTGCCAAAAGCATCATGCTGTTATAGTGCAGTTACTAACTCCCGGTCGCCCGAAACTGTGGCGACTTTTATTTTGTTAAAATTAGAAAAAGGGAGAAACTAAATGGAAAAACTAAAATATCTTTGGCATAAATTTCTTTATTTTAGTGGGATAATGGTAATAGTAATTGCTGTATATGGCTCTTATAAAAATCAATACGGATTTGAAATTCCAGAATCTAATTATATTTCCGCATGTGACGGTAAAGAGGTTGTATCTAGTATTAAAACACAATGTACAAAGATGGATGGTGTAAGAAATGATAAGCCAATTTATGCGGAGATAATAACCGATGTTTATTCAATAAGAGATATTTATAAAACTACTGTCTACAGAAGGTTTTGCTTTCCCAATGGAACCAGAAGTGTTCAGTTTGTTTTAAGAGAGTTTATTGAAGATGCCAATAATGGAGATAAACAAAGAGTAGAAATCGGAGACGATTTAGATTTAGAAGCAACGAGTTGCGCAGGTATCGAAGCTTTATTTTGGGATGTTGATGGCAAAGCAAAAAATGGCGTCATGTATTATCGAATGACCGATAATGGTGTTGAAGATTATGAATAATTTTGGGAGCGAGCCATGAAAAAAATTTTAATTATAATATTGATGCTTGGTGGTTGTGCAATAATTAATGATCAAAAGCAGGGAGACTACTTTAGCAAATTTAGCATTCCTACAAAAAATTTATTGGGAGTGGGAAGATGTAAAAGCTTTGAAAGCAAATATGTGGAGAATTATGACTGGGATAAACTTATAAAGTTGGAAACGGAAATTCTGAATATAAATGATAAGCTTAAAACAAGAAATGGTTTGTCCTCGATCAATATCCCACAGGCTAATTTAGTAATCAGTAGTTATCTTGAAATGCCCTCAGTTTTTTATCGTGATAAGAAAATGAAAGACTTGAGCGAGAGGGACGGCGAAACTTTTGATAGTTATGGAATATTGAACGAAGTTGCCGATTTTTGTTTAAAAAATGATTTTATTCAAGATAGGGAAAAAACAACGAAGTTAAAGAGCTATTGGATGCACGGAGAGATTAAGGCATGGATGGCAGGAAATATTCGACATAAACTTAAAATCGAGCAAATTTACACAAAACAGAAAGCAGAGTTTATGAAAACTTTTAATAAGTCGAAATTGTATGGCAGGTTTAAAAAGTCTGCGCCATCTATGGTTGGGATGTCGGTTGAGAGTTTGGTTAAAAATAATTGCAAAATTGAGGATGTCATTATCGGTATGTCACTATTATCAATGGCAGATAACAGATTTAGTAAACAAGAAAATTATTCATTTTCGGTTAAAGGTAATGTCCTAATAATTAAAGTGTCGGATATTTTTAGAATCAATTTTGAGCAACGGGGCGGTAAGTTGGTGCCAACTGAATATTACAGCAAAAATGAAAATAGTCCCTCAGATAATCAAAATTATACCAATAGAAGTATCTTGGGGGCAGTTTATATGTCTGATGCCTTGTGCGGAAATAGTGAATTAGTATATTAATGTTGTAACCACCTCTAATCTGAGGTGTTTTACCAAGACCATACAGGCTTGATTAACGCCAAGTATAAATTTTAAGCGTTAAATCATCCAAACAAAGCAGCCCCGGATATTTTGTGTTCGGGGTTGTTTTTTTCTTTTAAAAGTGCTCTTGACAATTAGTTTTTGAAGCAATAACCAAAACATATAAATGCAAATGTAAGGATAATTACAATGAATGAAAAAACTTGTAGTCTACGAGAAGCAACAGAATTTTTAGGCTTAAGTTTAAAGCCGGCAAATTCAAAGGCAGAAATAGTCGATAGAATATGCAATTATACAGATAAAGATAAGAAGGATTTAAGTGAAGCTTTTGATAAATTGAAGCAGTTAGTTATATCTCAACAACTACCTGTTTACGGTGTAAAAGGTAATTTTCAGTTTGAATTTAACCTTCGGGAAGCTGACTTTACAACTATAAAATTTTGGGTTGCGGAAGATGCTCAATATTGTGGTGACAAGAAATTATCGGAAGATGTTACATATTTTGAATATCCTATAGTTTCTCCTTCGGATATGCCATATTTTTGGGAAATTGGTGTAAGTGTACCTTATAAGGAAGTTCCAATTAAGATTACAGAATTTATAGATATTAGAGCTGATGGTGTTCGTAATCATATATGAAGGTACTCCAGAAGAACGACCATTTGGCTATTTTAATGTTAGGGTAAAACTTATAGACCTTGAAAGCATTGTCAAAGATAGTGTTGTTGCTTGTAAAGCATCAGAAAGAAAAAAACGAGTTAAACAGTATGCTAAAACTCTTCCTTTAGAGATTAAAACGTATCCCGATGCTTGGCGAGCAATCTTAGAATATTTTGGCGTAGAAGAAGACACACCAGGATTTGCTCGCACAACAATCTGCGGTTATTTGCGAGAAATAAAAATTCAAGGAAAACCACGATTCGTTCCAGCTCCGCAAGGAAATTACGGAAAATGATATTACGAGTTTTAAAATAAATAATTTCTTTTATGAAATTGATGTTTAAGCCCCTGTTTTTGCAGGGGCTTTTTTTATTGCGAGTTTTTTTGATTTCGTAAATAGGTCAAATTGAAAGCTATTTCCTTATTTTATACCTTGAGCTCATTCGCAGCAGTCGCAGCGATGTGAAGCAGAGGTAGTATGATAAAAGACTTGTTAAAAATATATCGCGAAGAAATCCATAATGTCTGTCCCGCGCTTACCGAAGAGGAAGTTATCGAGGCGGGTACTTCTCTGCTTCAAATTGTCAAGCTGTTGTCAGAGGCCGCTCAGGAAAATCCTGAGTTGGAAGTTTTAATCAATGCTCAAATGGAAGGAGACTTTATCAATGAGCACAAGTAACAAGAAAAACGTCTGTGATACCTGCGTTTTGCTGGTTGATTACACAGATATCACAATAACAGAGCTTGGGCGTTTTAAGCCTAATCCGCAAATCCTCTGGGATATGCAAGGGGCGGAGGCTGTGACCTGCTATAACTTTGCAACGCGTGAAGAGCTGCAACAGCATTACTACCCTAAGCTGTCATTAAGCAGCGTACTGCGGCACGGAGGTTTCAGCGTTAAGTTGAAAATTGAATTTTCCGCACCGAAACTTCTGCATTTTCCGCCCAACAATCTGGAAGAAGTTTGCGATGCCGATTTTGAAGATATCATCAGCATTTTGGCATTACGGATTCACGAGATGGGTGTTGAGGTTTCGCCGCAAGTGTTGAGGTCGGCACAAGTTGTAAGGATTGATTATGGTAAGAATGTTCTGGTTAAAGTCGCACCCTGTGTGATTTTACAATACTTGAACAAAGCTGACATCAGCCGCCGGCTCGATTGTACCAAGGTGTCATACCGAAATGAAGGGCATTCGCTGCATTTCTTAGTCCGGCACCGGAATGTCGTTATTTACGACAAACTCAGGGATATTCAAAAAGCCCGGTATTGTAAAAGTCGGGCTGTCAGTTCCGAAAATGCTCAGGCGATTGATTTGGCAGCCTTAGGATCAAAACAATATTTACGGGTTGAAATTCAGTTGGGCAATTCTGAGAATATCCGTCAAGCCATCAGCAAAGCAGGGCTTCCAGTTTCGGAGCTGACATTCCAAAATCTTTTCAGCAGCCAAATTTGCCGAGCTGTTACGCTGGTTTATTGGAATGAAATTTTGGCAGCAGCCAGATACCAGCAGTTAAGCGAAGAAAATGCGGCAGATTTATTCAAACGTCTGCTGGATGCCAAATATAAGTTTCTAAAAGCCCTACAGCTTGTCGGTTTGATAACGATACTGAAGACGATGGGCAAACGAGAACTGCGGCTACATGCGGGGAACTCTTTTTCACCGGCAATTTATGAGCTGTTTCGGCTGATTAACCGGCTCGAACCGCAAAACAATTGGCTGCAGCCAGATTTGGACGGCATAACCGTAGCTATTAATGAAAATCAAATCATAACTTTAACAAAAGGAAATAGAGATGACTAAAGTATATCAACAAGCAGAGCATGCTATTATCTTCAACCGGGTATCATCCGTAAATCAGGACTTTCATAGTTCGGGGGAACATCAATATGCGGTGTGTGAAAAGTACTGCCAAAATAAAGGGCTGTCAATTTTAGGAGCGTATGGAATGATTGAAACCGCTTATAAAAGAAGGCGTCCTGGGTTTGAAAGTATTTTAGGCTGTCTGGAGCAACATCATGGGGTGCCAGTAGCTCTTGTTGTAACTTCTGTTGACCGTCTATTACGATCATTTTGCTTCTTGGATAGACTGAATAAATTGCGAGAAGAAGGACGGTTAGAGCTCCACTTTGTTGAGGAGAAATTACTCTTGTCAGCTAACTCAACGCCCGAAGATGTATTGATGTTTGAAAATAAAGTTGCTGAAGCAAAATACTATTCGGCAAAAATTTCTGAGACAACAAAAGCCCGTATTGAATGGCTAAACGAACAGGGAATTTATACCAGAGAAGCACCTATAGGTTATACGAACTGCGAAATGGATGGTGTAAAATGGATTTATCCTGACACGCAGGCTGCCAAAGTTTCTCATTTATTTGAGATATATTTAATCCCAGAAATGGATATAAAAAAATTATTGGCGGTGGCACAGGTAATGAATTTAAGAACCTCTCGTGGAAAACTTGTTAGTCGCAAAACGTTAGTTGCATTACTTAAAAGAGAATTCTACTGTGGTAGATTTTTTAGTAGGGGACGTTTTTATGACCACAAATATCATTGCTTGGTTAACGACATGATTTTTCAGGCCGTTCAAAAAAAATTAGATTGGGAATTAGGCAAAGTTGCCAATAAGGAAACGGAGGTGCAGGTAGCGGCATAAAGCAAATTAGGCCAGCGAAGGCTGGATAAGAAATCCGGCCTTCCTTGACCTGTCAGAATGATGAATCTTAAAATAAAGCATAATTTTAATATAGAAAGGTAAGAAGATGGGAAGAAAAGTAGTAAAAGTTGTGAATGATAAAAATATAAAGCATGCCGTTTTATGGATACGTGTATCAAGCAGGGAGCAGAAAGAAGGTTATTCGCTTGATGCTCAGGAAGACCGGGTGAAGAATTATTGTATTAGGAAAGGGCTGACAGTTATCAAACAGTTTACTATTGTTGAAAGTTCGACCAGAGGTGAGCGGAAAGAATTTTATAATATGATAAATTTCATAAAAAAATATAAAGATCCGGTCGCGTTGGTTTGTGACAAAGTTGATAGGCTGCAAAGAAGCTTTAAGGAATATAATGTTTTGAATGAGCTTATTGAAAAAGAAAAAATGGTAATTCATTTTCAGACGGAACAAGCAATTATGGCGAAAAATGCCAAAGCTCATGATAAGATGATGTGGAACTTTCGGGTTACAGTTGCGCAGTCGCAAACAGACACGATGAGTGATAATGTAATACGCAGTTTTGAAAAAATGCGCAAAGAGGGAAAATGGGCACATCATGCACCAGTCGGCTATAAAAATGTAAGGGATGCCAATGGTAACAGCGATATTGTGCTGGATGAAAATAACCATTTCATCATTACGCGGTTGTTTAAAGAATTTTCGATTGGCACTTATAACCTTGAACAGATAACGCGGAAAGCCGCGGACTTGGGGCTTAAGATGAAAAACAGCAAGAAACTTCATAAGCAGACTATCCGCGGAATATTAAGCAACCGTTTTTATGTCGGGGAGATGTTCAGTGGCGGGCAATATTATCCGCATTGTTATCCGCGGCTGACGGATAGCTATACGTTTGAACGGTGTCAGGAAATTTTGGAGGGTAAGGCAAATCATAAGGTGCAGAAGCATGAATATGTATTTAAAGGACTGGTTCGTTGTAAAAACTGCGGTGGTGTTGTTTCAACCGACATCAATGTACATTCGGCGAAAAAGAAGGGCGGAGAAAAAATCGTCTATAAATACCTTTTTTGTCCGCAATGCGGCGGCTATCGGACGAGAGAGGAAAATGGGGTTGAAAAAGTGAGAGAGGCATTAAAAACATGCCTAAAACCGTTGTCGAGAAATTGGTTGCCTGTTTGGATGAAGAAATTTACAAAGACCATAAAATGGAAATAGAAGCCAAGAAAGCATTGGACAGGCAGATTGCCGGTTTTGCCGAAAAGGAAAGCCGATTGATAGACTTGTTTACGGGAGGCAGTATTACACAGGATTTATATACCAAAAAACTAACCGAGTACAGACAGGATAAGAAAAAACTGGAAGAGCGATTAACCGACTATAGTCATCTGACTAAGCAAGGTCTAATAACGCTCAAATACTTGGCTGGCTTGCTTTTGATGTCAGACCAGATATGGAATTTTCTGAACAACGACAAAAAACAGCAGGTTTTAAAATTACTTTGTTCGGAAATTTTATTGGACGGTAAAAATGTAGATATTTCAATAAGAAAGCCTATCTTAGCACTGGCTAAAATAGGCTCTTGTCAAGTTTGGCTGGGGTGGCTGGATTCGAACCAACGAATGACGATACCAAAAACCGTTGCCTTACCACTTGGCGACACCCCAAGGAAATCCTGTTTCATGTACAGATGTGCATTTGAAACGGCTGAAGTATATTTATGCCATATTTTTCATTTTGGCAAGAGTTTTTTTATCACGTTAAAAATGCCGACATCTCGTGTCGGCATATCGCCGAAAAAAGACAGGCCTCCTCTTATCAGGGAGTTAAAACAGCCGCAACCTGACGGTTTGATCATGATCAAAGACGAGCGTCGTTACTCTCCAACATCTTGGCACTCACTCTATTGATAAATCACGGTTTTTTGTCTAGGAATGTAAACAGTCCTCCCCGACCTGGAAACTAAAACAGCCGCAACCTGACGGTTTGATCATGATCAAAGACGAACACCGTTACTCCAACACCTTGGCACTCACCTCTTTGAGGAAGCAAAGTTTTTCGGAAAGAAATGTAAACAGGCCTCTCCAATCGGGGACTACACAACTGCCAACCTGACGGTTTGATTATAATCAAAAGCGAACGTCATTATTCCAACGCCTTGGCATTCACCTCATTGAGGAAGCAATGTTTTTTCGGAAAGGAATGTAATAAAAACTCATTAAAAAATATCCGGCCAACGATATTGTTTCCGGCAAAAACGAACCCGGGACGAAACACCCGGACAGATCCTCAAAGCCGCGGCGAACGGAATACAGTATTTCACCTGTTACTGTTGTTCTTTGACAAAAAGAAAAATTATTGCCACGACAAAAAAAGAAAAAACTAACCATCCGATATGGGTAATTTATTCTTTTTACAATTGGGAAAACAGACAACGGCCAAACGCCTCAATCCTTTTTCAGACGCAGATCATCAGGCGGTTCAAACACCGGCACTCCAAAACGGCAAACATCAAACCCGGTCCGTTTGAACACAGCCATCGTAATTTTACCAATCCTCTGCCCTGCGCCGCCCTGTTTTCGTGTGGACGGATCATACAAAAAGTGGATTTTTGCCCGGCAAAAGGTTATATTGTTTTTGAAAAACAAAACGGGAGAACGAAAATCCCGAATTAATACGTTATTGAGGAAAACAAAATCATGAGAAAAGCGATTGTCCTGATATTGCTTTTGACCGGCTGTGCCGCTGTCAAAGTTCCGCCGGAATTCGTTTACCGGGAAATACAGACCCGCGATTTTACGTTAGCAACCTGGCAAAAAATTACCGACCCCGACGGCGTTTACAAAATCTACATTGAAGGCGACGGCCATGCTTTCAACGCCCGCGGCCGGGCAACAAACGATCCGACCCCGCGCGGAACGCTGGTGCGTGAACTGGCTTTCGGTGATCCTTCGCCCAACGTCGTTTATCTGTCACGCCCCTGTCAATATGTAAAAAGTGAAATCTGCAGCAAACGTCATTGGACAACCGCCCGCTTTGCGCCGGAAATCATCAATGCGGAATATGACGCCGTACGGCAGATTGCCGGCAATTCGCCGATCATTCTGATCGGTTTTTCCGGCGGCGCCCAAGCGGCGGGGCTTATTGCCGCCGCCAAACCGGGACTCAACGTTGAGGAAATCATAACCGTTGCCGGCAACCTCGACCATCTGGCCTGGACACAGTACCAGAAAGTTCCGCCGTTGAATGAATCGCTTAATTTGGAAAGTTATCGGAAACAATTCGCGGAAATTCCGCAAACTCATTATGTCGGCAGCAACGACAAGGTTATTCCGCCGTTTCTGGTAAAAGAATTTGTCGGCAGCGGCAAAAGGGTAATCGAAGTTCCGAACGCAACGCATAACAGCGGCTGGGAGAGCATTTATCCGCAGATTTGGGAAAAAAGGTAAAGGACACCGGCACACGGACGACAAAAAAGCTTTGACCCGGGGATCAAAGCTTTTTTTTGCACAAAACCTCATTTGACGACGATGAAACTGCAGCCTTCGTCAAAATCCACCGGTTCGATTTTATCCGGCGCCTCAATATCCATGGTCAGCGCTCCATACGGTCCGGGATCGTCCGTTATCAAATACGGCCCCCGGTAAAGCGGCCCTTCGCCGACAGCGGCAAGAGAAACGCAGATACGGTCAACGTTCCGGGCAATTTCCCGCATTTCATCGCCGGTCGGAAGCCTGCCGCCGAAAATCACCGCCAGCTGTTTGCAGATGCCGGGGTAGACACCGTAGCCGTAATAACGCAGAACCGTCAGTTTGTCGTTTATAACAAAACCTTCCACTTCGTTAAAAAACTGCCGGCCGGTCGGATGATGATAAATCTTCTGCGACAACCCGAGCGGTTCGGTCAAAATTCTGACGAACGGCTCAACGGCCCGTTTTCCCTGCGGATAATAACTGTACGGAAGTTTGGCGGCGGAAGAGTCATAAGACAGACAATCCCTGTTCCAGTCAAGCGTTTCTTCGCCCGTATTGCGTTTGGTTCTCTTTCTGTTCGCGAAACCGAACATTTTTTGCAAAAATTTTCCCATAAAAATATGATTTTAAAATAATTGATAATCCGAATTTCCCATATATCATGCGCAGCGGAGAAAAACAAGACAAAAAGCCCCTCACGGCAAGAGGGGCTTTTCGCTGTGTTTTCCGCAAACCTTTATTTGTTTTTGAGACAAAGAACGTAATATGTGCCGTCTTTAACCTCGACCCCGTGGGTATCGTGCCCGAAGCCCGGAAATTTGCGGTCAAAGGCCTGCAACGATTTCAGATAGCCGAGAACGGGACCGTCCGCCGGACCGGCATTTTCGCCCGGCATCAGCAGCGGAATTCCGGGCGGATAAGGAACCACGCCGGTTGCCACCGTACGGTCGGCGATCTGATCGACAGCCATTGATTCGACGTTATTGTGAACAAGATTTTCATATGCTTCCACCGGTGTCATATCCGGTTTGGGCAGAACCGAGAAAGCGGCGGACAGGGCTTTGGTCGTGCCCAGTTCCTTCATGGCGGCAAACATTTTGTCGCACAGTTCTTTCAAGCCCGTTTCTCCGTATTCGTGCGGATTGTCCTTTACCAGTTTGGGCAAGACGCGGCGCAGAGGCTCATTGTTGTCATAATCCTGCTTGAATTCGAACAGGGCGTTAAGCAAAGTTCCCCATTTGCCGTTGGTAACGCCGAGAGAAAACAGCACCAGAATGGTAAAGTCGGTGGTTTTCTCGACCACGATACCCTTGTTGTCCAGATAAGCGCTGACGACCGCGGCCGGAATACCGCTTTCGGCCAGGCTGCCGTCCGTAAGAACGCCCGGCGTTACCAGCGACACCTTGATCGGATCAAGCATACAGTAGCCTTCTTCCACCTCGCCGAAACCATGCCAGTCTTCGTTCGGCTTCAGCGTCCAGCAATCGGGATCGGTTGCCAGCTGCTCTTCGTCGGCTTCAAAAAACGGCACTTTCTGTCCGCTTTCGCGATCAACCACAAAATCCGGCTGCCAGATATTGAAAAACCAGTCTTTTTTGCCGGTAAATTCGGCATGAAGACGAGCCACTGTCTTGCGGAAGGAAACCGCTTCGCGGATGGAAACGTCGGTCAGCGCCTTGCCGCCGGGACCGTCCATCATCGCCGCGCTGATGTCGTTGGAAGCAATGATCGGATAGAACGGCGAAGTTGAGGCATGCATCATGAACGCTTCGTTAAAACGCTGGTGATCAATCGGGTTGCGGCCGTCGCGGACATGAATCATTGAAGCCTGAGAAAAAGCTGCCAGCAGCTTATGGGTAGACTGGGTGGCAAACATGGTCGGCCCCTTGCGGTCATCGTCTTTGGGATCGCAGCACATGGCAAAACGCCCCTTGTACATCGGATTGAAACGCGCATAGCCATACCAGGCTTCGTCAAAATGCAGCCGGTCAACGCTTTGTCCCAACAGTTCCTTTACCCGGTTGACGTTATAACACAATCCGTCATAAGTCGAATTGGTAATGATCGCATGCACCGGCGTCGGATCAATTCCTTCTCCGACCAGCGGATTTTCGGCAATTGTCTGACGAACGGCATCAGATGTCAGACGATCCGAAGTGATCGGACCGATGATGCCGTAGCGGTTACGGGTCGGGATCAGATAGGTCGGAATCGCTCCCGACAGGGTAATCGCGTGTTCGACCGATTTGTGGCAGTTGCGGTCGCAGAGCGCAACCTGATTGCGGGTAACGCTGGCCATCAGAATCACCCGGTTGGAAGTCGACGAACCGTTGGTTACATGATAGGTGCGGTCGGCACCGAAAACCCGCGCCGTGTATTTTTCGCTTTCGCCGATCGGACCGGAATGGTCAAGCAGCGATCCCAGTTCGCCGACCGAAATCGACAGATCCGAACGAAAAACCGGTTCTCGGAAAAAGTTGAAAAACGCACGGCCGGCAGGCGAATGCATAAAACCGGTGCCGCCGGTATGCCCCGGCGTATGCCAGGAATATTCGTGCACTTTGGAAAAAGCGGCCAGCGCCTTGAACATCGGCGGCAAAATAAACTGACGGTAACGTTCGGTCGCCGCCAGTACGCGGCCGGCAATGAAATCCGGCGTATCTTCCATTACCCAGATGAAGTCGTTGACGCTTTCCAGAATTTCCGACGGCACTTTAGACGCTGCCGTCCGCCCTGCCAGCAGAAAGACCGGCAGCTCCTTATTGTGTTCGCGCAAAGCTTTCAGCAATTCAATGATTTTGGCATAGTCTTTGTCGTCTTTGTTGTTCAGTTTGAGCAGCACGCACTGAACGGTCGGATCCGTAATCAGAACGGCTTTGGCGTCGTCATCGCTTTCCGACACGATTACCCTGACATCTTCCGCGGTCAGATAATCCTTCAGTTCGCGCACGCTGCGGGCGGCCGCGGTGTTGTCGTTCAAACCGTCGTAGACCAGCAGCATCCTGATCCCCAGCGGGTCGCTCTCCAGGCATTTTGCACCTTCTTTCATAAATCAAACTCCTTTCAACTTTAATTTGCCGGATCTGCGGTCACGGAAGTATTGACATACTCGCTGATCCGTTTGGAACTGTAGTCACTGACAGATACCCAGAACATTGCGATCAGCGCCGCGATCGTAATCGTCAGGGTCATATAGCGAACCCAGCGCGGCACGCAGCAGCCGCCGGGTTTGACATGCGTTTCCCTGATTTCGATTTTGCGGTTGACCGAAAGCTCGTAGAATATAATGGTAGAAATGACGAAAATCAGCGCCCAGCGGGTTTGCTCGCTGTTGGAACCGATCATCGCCGACAGGCTGTAAACGGCGGCAATCAGACCGACAATGGTATAAAACAATCCTTCCCTGTCGCTCATTTTTTCACGGCCGAGGATTTTGATCGCCACCGAAGAATAAATATAAGGCAGCAGGGTCATGATAACCGCGATCGAGGCGATTTTGCCGAACTGTTCGGAAGCGGTCGGCGACATCGTGGCCAAAACCTGCAGGGTCATGATGCCGGCAACGATCGCCAAACCGGCGGAAGGAACGCCGCGGCGGTTGACGCGAGCAAAAATGCCGGCAAACAAACCGTCTTTGGCCGCCGCCTGAGCCGTTTGTCCGACCAGAAGCGTCCAACCGGCCAGAGAACCCAGACAGCCCACCGCCGCGCAGAGGGCAACGATTTTGCCGGCGGTCGACCCGAGGGCAATGCTTACCGCCTGCGAGAACGGCGCCGAATGATGCCCATGATCGCCGAAGAACTCAGCACGTAGCAGACGGCCGCCAGCAGCACCCCGACGACGGTTGCGATCGGCACGTTTTTGGCCGGATTTTTAACCACCGCGGTGGAAACCGAAGCGCTTTCGACGCCGATAAAAGCCCACAAGGTAAAGTTCAGGGTCATGCCGACGGCGGTCAGGCTGCTTTCGCCGGAAACGTTCCAGCCTTCCATATAAGTTTCGGGATTAAACCAGAACCAGCCGAGCAGTGCGACGCCGACGATCGGAAACAGGGCTACGGTGGTGGTGATGCCCTGCATGCGGCCGACCACCCTCGGTCCGAGAATGTTGGCGTAGGTAAAAAACCAGATGACGGCAATCTGCGCCAGCGCCATTACCAGCGGATCCCGAAGCGCCGGGAAAAACGGCGTCAGATAACCGAGCCCGGCCACCGCCAGACCGACATTGCCGATAACGTTGGCCAGCCAGTAGACCAGGTTGGTCTGATAGCCCATATAATCGCCGAAGGCCTTGCGCGCATAGGCATACGGCCCGCCGGCCGCGGTCGTCACTTCCGTCAGCTTGGCAAACACCAGCCCGAGCGCTATGGCGCCGACAACCGTAATCAGCCAGCCGATGATGGCGATGCTGCCGATGCCGGCGAGGTTGGCGGGCAGCATGAACACGCCCGAACCCATCATGTTTCCGGCCACCATCAGGATCGCCGGAAGCAGTCCTATCTTATTGCTTTCACTAACCATCTGTTCTCCCCGTTTGACATAATTGCAATTGTTTACGGCTATTTACATAATGCCTCGTCAAACGGGTTACAATTGCCGGGAGAGAAATTTATCGGCAGAAAATGCGGTCCGGCTGCGGACGTCCGTTCTCAAAGACCGGGAAAATGATCCACTTCTTCAATGGTAAAGTCTTCGCCGATAATGACAAATTCAACCGTAAAATCTTCGCCGACGTCAACCAGGCGCCACTCCCCGCAATCGGTGCCGAAAGGAGAATATTTCACTTTCAGGTCGCCGAAATGTTCAACCTTGCGCACTTTGAAATCCCCGAAGTGCTCGACAATCCGCACGTTGCCGTAAAGCGGCACCCCGCCGAAGGTGCAGTCTTCCGCGATTTCTTCCGCCGCTGCCGGGAACGCCGCCAGCAGCAACGCCGGCAACAGGATTTTTTTCATCATATCTTCTCCTTTTACGTCTGCTTTTGTAAAAACCTATTTTAATATGCGGAAAACAAAATGCCACATATTTTTTCCGGCCGGCGTTTTTTTAGAACTTTCGGCCTGTTTTCATCCGGCCGGCCGCTTCCCATATTTTGTAAAATTAATATGAGGAACGATTGATGAAAAAACTGACATTATCCTTAACCGCCCTGCTGTTGGCGCTGTGGCCGGCCTTCGCCGGCGCCGAAACGCCCGCTTTTGTCCCGCTCAACCCGGCAGCAGTCAACAAAAAACTTGACGCCGCCGCAACCAAACTCAATTCCGGCAAAGCCGGCAAGGAAGAAATCGCCGCCATTTTGCAGGAAGTTGCCGGCATTGAGGACGACCGGCAGCAAACGCGTCAACAATATGCCGAAGAACTGGCCTCGGTGCAGAAAAAACTGAATGCGCTCGGTCCGGCACCGGAAAAAGACGAAAGCGAGCCGGCGGCCATTGCCAAACAGCGTAAAGAATTTGCCGGCAAAGCCGACGGTTACAAGGCACAGATCGCGCAGATGGACCTGCTTGCCGCGCGGATCGACGAAATCAACGGCCTGATTTTAAAAATCCGCAACCGGCGCCTGCTTGACAATATTCTGGTCAAACAAAGCTCAATTTTTCATCCCGAAGAATTCTGGCAGTCGCTGACCACCTTCGCCGGCTTCGTCTTTGAACTGGTCAAATCGCCTTTCAGCTGGTACCGCGGTCTGCCGCCGGAAAAGGAAGCAGCCGTCAACAACAATATCCTGACGGTGATCGGCGTCATGGCCGGCGCCCTTGTCGCCGCCTTTTTCCTCAGCCGTTACATCAGAAGCCGCCTCGGCTACCGCGCGGCGGTCGAACATCCCGACTATTCGCAAAAAGTGCGCGCCGGCATTGCCATGTTCATCGTCCGCGGCGTCATTCCCGCCGCCGTCATCGGCGCCTTTTTGTTCTGGCTTAAGGGCAATGGAGTAGTCAACACCGGTTCTTTCGGCCTGCTGCTGCACACCGCTGCCGTTTACCTGCTGTACTACTACCTGACAAAAGCGGCGGTGCGCACCGTATTCACGCCGGACAACGGCAAATGGCGGATCATCGAAGTGGCCGACGGCTGCGCCAAATGCATCAGTTCGGCTCTCGTCTTTTCGGCGGCGGCCGTTTGCACCGTTTCCTTTCTGCAAAGCCTCGCCGGCCGGATGGACTATGACAGTTCAATCGTCTATTCACTGAAAATTTTCGCCAACGCGGTCAAGGCCTTCTGCGTGGTGCTGGTTGCCCGCAAGGCGCTTTACAACAACAATCCGCCGGTGCCGGGGGAAATTGACGACGACACGCCGCTCGACGGCCTCAGCACTGCCTCCAAAATCAGCCTGTTTATCACATTTCTGATGACGGCGGCCTTTGCCGTTTCCCTGTTCGGATATATCCGCCTGTCGGAGTACGTTATCAACCGTTTTATCATTTCCGTCGTCGCCATCGGCGTTTTCTATATTATCGACAAACTGATCCGCGGCCTTTTTCACCGGATACTGCAATTCCGTTTCTGGCTTGCCACCTTCCGCCTCGGACACAAGACCCTGCGCAAGGCGGAATTCTGGTTCGGACTGCTGCTTTCGCCGGTGATGTGGGCGTTTGCCGTTCTCGTCCTGCTGGCCGTCTGGGGCGTTTCCGTCGATCTGCTGCTGGCACGGATAAAAGGCTTTCTCACCGGGTTTAACATCGGCGGCATTCACATTTCCATCACTTCTATCATTCTCGGGATCGTCTGCTTTTTTGTGCTGCTTTCCCTGTTCGGGCTGTTAAAAAACAGCTTTGTCCGCGGCAATTTAAGCAAAATAGACATGGACAACGGGGTACGCAATTCGCTCGTTTCCTCAATTAATTTTCTCGGGTTCATCGTTTCCGCCCTGATTGCCGTCGCGGTAATGGGCGGCAGCCTGAGCAGCATCACCATCATCGCCGGCGCGCTTTCGTTCGGGGTCGGCTTAGGTCTGCAGAACATGGTCGGCAACCTGGCCGCCGGCATGACCATTCTGTGGGAACGGCCGATCAAAATCGGCGACTGGGTGGTCATCGGCGGACAGGAAGGGCTGGTACGCAAAATCAACATGCGCTCGACCGAAATCGAAACCTGGGACAAATCGACCGTCATCGTGCCGAATTCCGCGATTTTGTCGCAAAGCCTGACCAATTACACCTACTCCGGACTGACCGGACGGGTGGTCATCAAAGTCGGCGTCGGCTATGACAGCGACATTGAACTGACCAAACGGACGCTTTTGGAAATTGCCGCTTCCAACCCTGACGTTCTGACCAGCCCCGAACCTTCGGTCGCTTTCAACAACCTCGGCGACAGCAGCCTCGAATTTCAGCTCAACTGCTTTACCGCCAACGTTTTCAAGCGCTCCGGCATCGCCAACGACTTAAGGGAAAAAATCATCAACCGTTTTCGGGAACTGAAAATCGACATTCCCTACCCCCAGCGCACCGTTTATCTGGAACGGCCGGCAGCCGGAACGAACGCCCCGAAAGACGCTTCTCCTTTTGCCGAACGCTCCTGAAAACAGTTTGTCCCGGGTATCCTTAAACAAACGCATGCTCTTGACTTTTTGTTAAAAATGCTTTGTATTAGGGGTAATTTCGGCAATTTTGGAAGGTGAAAATGAAAAATACCGTTAAAATAACATTCTGGATTATGCTGACCGCCGCCGTTGTTCTCGGCATCAACGCCGGGTGGGACAAATATCAGGAATTCCGGCAGGCCGAACTGGCCAGGGTGATGACCGTCAAAGACAAGAAGTTCGACCCCGGCCAATTGACGGAAATGGCGGCCGCGCTGGCGGCCAAACCTTACGTTCCGCCGGCAGACAATCTTCCGGACGAGCTTAAGAAACTTAACTACGACCAATACCGGGACATTCGTTTCAGCCGCGAAAACGGCCCCTGGTACGGCAAAAAACTGCCGTTTGAAATTCAGTTTTTCCACCTCGGCTCATTGTTTCTCACCTCGGTTCCGATCAACGAAATCGTCAACGGCCGCATTCATCCGCTCAAATATTCCCCCGCTTATTTCGACTACGGCAAAAACCGCCTGAACACCGACGAACTGTCGGAACTGGGCTATGCCGGCTTCCGCCTGCACAACCCGCTGAACACGCGCAAATATTACGACGAACTGGTTTCCTTCCTCGGCGCCAGCTACTTCCGCGCACTCGGCAAACATCAGAAATACGGCCTTTCCGCCCGCGGGCTGGCGATCGACACCGCCGTCCAGACCGGGGAAGAATTTCCGATCTTCCGCGAATTCTGGCTGGTCCGGCCGAAAAGAAACGACAAGTCGGTTACCGTCTACGCCCTGCTGGACAGCCCGAGCGCGGCCGGCATCTATACCTTTGTCATCACTCCGGGCGAAAACACGGTGATGGACGTCGACGCCAAAATTTTCCCCCGCAAGGAAATCAACAAACTGGGCATTGCGCCGCTGACCTCCATGTACCTGTTCGGAGAAAACACCAAAAACAAATTTGACGACCACCGGCCGGAAGTGCACGACAGCGACGGTCTGCTGGTCTTAAACGGCAACGGCGAATGGCTGTGGCGCCCGCTTGACAACTCCAAGTATCTGCGCATCAGCGCTTTCGTCGATGAAAATCCGAAAGGCTTCGGGCTGCTGCAACGAGACCGCGATCCGGCTCATTATCTGGATTTTGAAGCTAATTACGAGCAACGGCCGAGCGCCTGGGTGGAACCGGTCGGCGACTGGGGCAAAGGCTGGATCGAACTGGTGGAAATTCCTTCCCAGCAGGAAATTCACGACAACGTCGTCGCCTACTGGGTACCCAAGGAAAAAGCCGTGCCGCAGAAAGAGCTGCATTATCGGTACCGGTTGTACTGGTTTACCAAACTGCCGGTCAAAAAAGTTCCCGGCGACATTACCGCCACCTATACCGGAATCGGCGGCGTATCCGGCATGCTGGAAGACCACAAACGCAAATTCGTGATTGATTTCGACATTCTCAACATGCAAAAAGAAGTGGAAAAAGGCATTGCCACGCTGGAAGTTTCCGCCAGCGAAGGGGAAATTACCGGCAAGCACCTGATGTACAACCCGGTAACCAAAGGCCTGACCGCATACATCGACTTCAAACCGAACGGCAAGACCTCGGAACTGCGGGCTTCGGTAGTCAAAAAAGGCAAAAACATTTCCGAAATCTGGAGTTACCAATGGTTGCCATAAAAATACAGAGCAAAGAAGACATTATCGGCGCATACCTTTGCAGCCTGGGTTTTGCCGGGCGGGAACTGCCGTCAATCGTCAAGACCGTGGCCGGACAACTTGACTTTCAATCGGCCGACGGCGACGAGCTGGTCGGCAAAATCGACGGCATTCTGCTTGAAATGGCGCGCAAAACCTTTCCCGAAAGCGGACTTGCCGACGAACAGCTGCTGGCGCAGTTCAAACTTTGCTTTCTGCTCTGCGGCGGCGCCGAACAATGTACCGTCCAGGGCATCAGGCAGCTGAATTTGCCCGCCGGTCTGACCAAAGCCATGCGCGAACGCTTCATCGTCAATGCGCCGGCTTGTCATTACACGGAAATGAAACCGCAGAAAATAGAGAGCTTCCGCTCCCGCAAAAGGAAGAAAAAATGACTTCTCAGCTTGTTCCCATCAGCCCGCGGCAAATCCGCCGGCGGCGTCTTAAAGTTTTCGGCCTGATGTTTGTCAGCACCCTGTTCGCCACTTTGAAATGGATTACGGTCATCCCGAGCGACAGTTCGCTCTTTACCCGTTTTCTGATGATCGGCCTGTTTATCCTCACCTTTGCCTGGATCGCCCTTTTCTTCTGGTCCAGCATTTTCGGCTTTTTCGAACTGCTTCGCAAAAAGAAGGTACCGGGCATTGCCTGGCCGGAGGAAAAAACGCCGCTGTCAACCCGCACTGCCATTCTGATGCCGGTCTACAACGAATCGCCGGTCAGCGTTTTTGCCAATCTGCTGGCGATGGCACGGGATCTGGAAAAAACCGGACAGGCCGCCGCCTATGACATTTTTGTCTTAAGCGACACCACCAACCCCAAAGTATGGGTGGAAGAAGAAAGCGTCTGGCTTGAAGCCAAAAAACTGATGCCTGCCTCAATCGGCCTTTATTACCGCCGGCGGCCGGTCAACACCGCCCGCAAAAGCGGCAACATCGAAGATTTCTGCAACAAATGGGGCGCGCTTTACGATTTTATGATCGTGCTCGATGCCGACAGCCTGCTGGAGGGAACGACCATGGTCAGAATGTCGCAGCTGATGGAAGCCAACCCCGGCGCCGGCATCATTCAGGCGCCGCCGATGTGTATCAACCGTCATTCGCTTTTCGCGCGCATTCAGCAGTTTGCCGGCAAGGTATACGGCCCGATCGTTTCCGCCGGGCTGGCCTACTGGCAGGTGGGCGACAGCAACTACTGGGGACATAACGCCGTTATCCGCGTGAAAGCCTTTATGGAATGCTGCAAACTGCCGGTTTTAAAAGGGCGCGCACCGTTCGGCGGGCATATTCTCAGCCACGACTTCGTCGAAGCGGCGCTCATCCGCCGCGGCGGATGGTCGGCCTGGCTGCTGCCGGAATTAAAAGGAAGCTTTGAAGAATGTCCGCCGTCGATGATCGACTTCGCCGTGCGTGACCGCCGCTGGTGCCAGGGCAACATGCAGCATATGAAAGTGCTCGTTTCCAAAGGCCTGCACCCGGTCAGCCGCGTGCATTTCATCATCGGCATCATGTCCTATCTGTCTTCCCCGCTGTGGCTTTCCTTCCTGCTGGTGGGACTGGCAACAGCGCTCGGACGCAACATTTTTCAGCCGGAATATTTCCCGACTTATTACACGCTGTTCCCGACCTGGCCGATTTTTGACAAATTCGGTACCATCAGTCTGTTCGTCCTTTCCATGTTCATGCTTGTTTTTCCCAAATTCCTGGGGTTAATCGTCTATCTGACGCAAAACAAATTCAAGGATATCGGCGGCTTTTTCGGGGCGGTCAAGAGCGTGCTGGCGGAAATTGTCTTCAGCGCGCTGTCGGCACCGATCATGATGATGTTCCAAAGCAAATTCGTATTTGACATTTTCGCCGGCATCGACGCCGGCTGGAACACCCAGAACCGGGACGAAACCGGCACTTCTTTCCGGGAAGCCTGGGCACGCCACCGCTGGCACACGATCCTCGGCGCCGCTACCACCGTCATTGTCTGGAAATATGCCCACAGCCTGTTCTGGTGGATGCTGCCGATCACCGTCGGACTGATGCTTTCGATGCTTCCATGATGGACATTTACGGTGCAATTGCAAACGGTGCAGAGCTTCACATTATTCCGGAAGAAATCCGGGTGCCGGAAATCTTAACCGAAGCGCTCGATTTTAAAAAACAGCTGTCACACCGGAACGAACAAAAGTTCGGGGTAGAAAACATAGTCGACGACAGCGTACTCAACGCTTTGCACATTTTGATGCTGCCGGTTAACGGCCCGGCACCGGAATTTGGCACCAAGGCGTTGGAAATGGCCAAGATCAAACTGGAAAACTACATCAATCACGGGCTGGAAATGGACCTGAGCCGGGAAGAGGAAATTGCCTGCTCTACAGTCCCGACGTTTTGAAAAAAGCCACCCTGATGAAACAACTGGAAAACTGCAATGAACTTTAAAACGAAAACGGCCGCGGCAGGAATTTTGGCCGTGCTGACGGTTGCCGCCGCGGCGTTTGTCATTCTGCCCCGTCATAAAAAACTGCCGGCGCCGGCGGCCGTTCAGGCGGATAAGGTACTGGTCAAAAAAGCCGAAAGAAAACTGTATTTGCAAAAAGACGGACAGAACCTGAAAGAATACCGCATTGCCCTCGGCTTTGCGCCGGTCGGCGACAAGCTGCGGGAGGGCGACGGCAAAACGCCGGAAGGCATATACCGCATTTCCGGCCGCAATCCGAACAGCCGTTTTTACCTGTCGCTCCGGGTTTCCTACCCCAGTGCGGAAGACCGGCGGGAGGCGGCGGAAAAAGGCTTTTCCCCGGGCGGCGACATTATGATTCACGGACTGCCGAACAAAGCCCCGTTTTTGGGCAGCGCCCATCTTCTGCGCGACTGGACGGCCGGCTGCATCGCCGTTACCAACGAGGAAATCGAAGAGATATGGTCAATGGTTGCCGACGGCACGACAATCGAGATTCTGCCTTAACTGCCTGATTTCATCATTTTTTTGAGCTAAAAGCTATTGACAAGCACGGTACCAGCCTGTAGCATAGGCAAATGTTAAAATAAAATGAGGTTCCAAAATTAATCAATCATGAGTCCCGTATACGTATACGTTTTTAATCTGGCCCTGGTTTTGCTGCTGGTGTTTGCCAATGCTTTTTTCGTCGTTTCAGAATTCGCCATCGTCAAGATCCGCCGCACAAAACTGGAAGAACTGGCCCACTTCGGCAATAAACGGGCAAAAATCGCACTTAAAATCACCGAAAATCTCAATACCTATTTAAGCGCCATCCAGCTTGGCATCACGCTGGCCTCGCTCGGTCTCGGCTGGATCGGCGAACCGGCGGTTTCCCACTTGCTGGAAGACCTGTTCGGACATTATTTTGCCGACAACAAGGTGCTGCTGCATTCGGTCAGCTTCGGCGTCGCTTTCGGTTTCATTACCCTTTTGCACGTGGTGCTCGGCGAACTGGTGCCGAAGTCGCTGGCCATTCAGAACACCGAAACCTATGCGCTTGTCATTGCCAAACCGCTTTATGTCTTCAAACATATTTTTTCGCCGTTCATCTGGGTTTTTGACAAAGTAACGGCCGGCATTTTGCACCTGATGGGTGTTCAGCAGTCAAACGAAAACGATGACGCTCATTCGGAAGAGGAAATCAAACTGATCATCGATGCCTCCAAAAAAGGCGGCGTTATTGACGATACCGAAGGCGAAATTATTCAAAACGCAATTGATTTTTCGGAAATCTACGCACATGAAATCATGATTCCCCGGCAGGATATGAAGTGCCTTTATCAGAACTATACCTTTACGGAAGCGATGGATTTTATCAAAAAGCACAATCACACCCGTTTTCCGCTTTGCAACAAGGACAAAGACCACATCATCGGCATGCTGCATATCCGCGATCTGCTGGAATATGAAGGTGACGAAAACGACAAGGATATTCTGACCAAGCTTGCGCGCAAGATATTGTTCGTGCCGGAAAACAAGTCGATTTCCGAAATTTTGCATCAGATGATGCTGCGCCACGTGCATCTGGCCATCGTGGTCGACGAATACGGCGGTACTGCCGGACTGCTTTCAATGGAAGACATTCTGGAAGAACTGGTCGGCGACATTATGGACGAGCACGACGACATTACCGACGAGCCGATCAAAAAAATTGACGACAAAGTCTGCGAATTTGACGGCGTGGTGCTGGTCGAAGACGCTTTCGACAGCATGGGGCTGCCGGAATGCGAACACGAGGAAAGCACCATGGGCGGTTATGTTTTCGGCCTGCTCGGACGGCTGCCGAAAGTGGGCGACAAAGTGGAAGACGTCTATTGCGAATATGAGGTGATCGGGATCGACAACATGCGCATCACCCGCATCAAGGCCAGAATCAAACCGGCGCCGGAGCAAAATGATGAAATTTAAGACTTTGTTCATCGCCTTTGTATTGTGTGCGGCGGCTTCGGCAGCACAGGCGGGCTGTATGGACCTGCCGCAGCAAAAGGCGCGCCGGGCATTGCAGATTCTGAAAAACCAGATTATGGTCGCCGAATACTGCGAAAAATGCCTGAGTCCGTTCCACCGGCTGATCGGTGTGCGCTCAACCGGTATCGTCTGCGACGAAAAAGACCTTTGCCGCGTTCTTATCAACGGCGAGGAAGTCGACGTATCGCACCTGTTTGCCGAAAACGCTGACGGCCGCGAGGAAAACATCGGTTATGCCGTCGGCTGCCCGGACGCATTACTTTACAACCCGCGCTATCTGAACTTTGAAAGATAAAAGCCGTTGCCATTTGCCGGAAATGATTATATAAAAAGAACAGATACAATCATTAACGAAAGCAAAATAATGGAAAAAATCATCAATTACATTTCCCGCGGACAGGGACTCGGCCTTAAGTTCCTGCTGCTGTTTTCACTGATCGTCGCCGTTTTCTATGCCGTCGGCACCAAGTTTGCCGGCGATCAGTTTTTTGTTCCCGCCGCACAAAAGGCGGCAGACGCTTTTCTGCCGATCAGAATTGAAAACGGCATTGTAACCGAGCCGGAAAATACGGTCAGGAACTACACCTTCGTTCTCGGCGAAGGAAAAGTTCCGGATGCGGAAAGTTTCAACTTAACCATGGATACCACCGTAGATTCTCTGGATACGTCCGGTTTAAAAGAAGGGCTGTACCTGACCAAACGGGCACTTTATGTCGTCCAACGCACTCAGACCAGAGTTTACGAACTGGAAGATTCTTCTTATTTTCCGCAAGGCGACTATACCGACACGTTTCATTCCGTTGTCAACTGGGCCGTCGTTTTTGTCGGTTTGTTCGGATTTGTTGCATTTTTTATCCTCTACTTCATCGTCGTCATCTTTTACGCTACCTGTTCGTACATTGTTTCCGCCATTTTCAGGAAACAATACGACTTTGATCTGAGGATGCGGCTGAGCACGCTGGCGTTTATTGCCACCAACGTCGTCTTTACGGTTTTGGGCTGGTTCGGCTTTTCCAGCAATTTGATCTTCCTGCTCGCGGTGCTGGCGCTGCAGGCGCTGGTGATCAAAGAACTGCCGGGCAAGCAAGCACAGGCGGCACAATAGGTTTTGGGCGCCAATCAAAGAAAAATCCCCGCTGTCGGCGGGGATTTTTACGTTTCGGAAAAGACAGGCAAAGCACGCCCGGCAGAACGGTGCGGGACAAAAGACGGACACGGACGGCCGTCGGCGGCAAAAGACTTATGTTTCGGCACAGACCTCACCGGCGGAAAAGCAACGACGGTTTCCGCACCGTTTCGATATTGCCCGTCCCCGCCGACGTCATCGCCATTTTCGGTTCGCCGGCAAAAAAATCAAACATCGCTTTAATGCCGCGGCACCCGCACTGCCGAACCGTACCGGACGGCCGTCGGCAACGATATCCGTACCGGCGGACGGTGCTTTGAAAACGTGCCGGCCGCGGCGGGCGCCGCCGTCAAAAATCACCGGTACGCGGTAGTTTACCGCCCGGGCAATTTTGTCAGCGCGGCAAAGAAAGCGTAACCGCCGTCAGCCGACGGCCGCCGTGATTGTCCCACAAACCGCCGATATGTCGGCGGCAGTCGACGTCAATGCATCGGCGGCGCTTTGAATGTTTTTGGCCATCGCCGGCAGTTTGACACAAGCGGCAAATTCCGCCGCATCGTCCGGCATACTTTTCCGCCGGCCGCAGCAAACACTTCCGCAATCGACCTCCCCGCACCGGCGCCGGGAATTTCCGGACTGTCCGTCGGTAAGGGTATTTTTAAGCCTTCGCCTCACATTGCCATCAATGGCGGCATCAACGGCAACGCCGGCCGCTTTGGCGCCGTTTTTTCCGCTTCGTCACAGATACGGCGGTTGAATGCATCATCTTTGCGTACACAGAGTTGAACCAACTGTGGCGCTCCCTGCCCGACGACGGCAATGTCGGGGATCGTACCGTTGGTATAAGTACCGACCGACATAACCGTTTTCGCCGCCGCAACGCCGGCCGCGTTTTCCTTTTCCGCTCCGGCATATTTCGGGTCATGGGCCGGACGGCTCATGATGACGGACATTGACGGCGGAATGCCCGAAACAGGGGGCGAAACATCCGGACTCTCCGTCCCGCTCATGACCCGCGGACATACAGCTGCCGCCGCAAACGCTTCACGGTTGCGGCGCATAGCCGCTTTGTTGCAGGCACCACCTGCCGGATTCCCGGGGCCGGGCACCAAATTCTCCCGTCCCCGGACGGCCGGTCAACGCCGACGATTCCCGTCATTTTTCCACAGCGGGCGCTTTATAACCTTCGGACATGTTTTTTTCATTTTCTCCGCGTATGACGAAAAAACACCTTTTAAAGCGGCAAAACAAAGCGTTTTTTCAATACAAAACCGATTTACAAATTAAAATCAATATGTTAAAATTAGACAAAAGAAGACAAATATTTTATGATAAAAAGGCGGTGAGCGAATTGAACAAAGAACGATGGAAAAAACTGGCGCAGAAGGCGGGCGACAAAATCAGGCAGGGATCGCTGCGTCTGGCAATGTTGATGACGACGCTGATCGGCAACGGCAGCGCGACAGGTTCCAACCCGCCCGCGGAATCTTCTTCTTCGTCAGAAAAGACGACGATCACCGCCCCGGCCGTCAAAACGGAGCGAGCCGACAGCATCGACACCGTTGACATGACGCAGCTGATGAGCGAACAACTGATCAGCAGCAACAAAAACATCGCCGGCAACTTTAACCTGGAAGGCCGCACTTTCACCGCCGAGGAACTGGCGGAAATCGGCCAGTGCGAACTGAACGAACAAATCCAGAAAACGGCGCAGAAAACGGCCAAACGCGGCGTACCCAAAAAAGGACAACAGACTTATTGCCTCGGCGCCGTAAAGTCTTTCTTTGCCAAACACGGCATCACCATCGACGCCCAGCGCTTCGCCTACCGTGCCATCACCGGCTTTCAGGCCAACGAAAATTTCACCGAAGTCGAAGCGGAAATGAACAATTTCCGTTCGCTGCCCGACGGCGCCGTCATCGCCTGGGAAAAGGGAACCACGCGTTACGGGCATGTCGCGATGAAGATCGGCAACAAGGAATTTTGCGACTTCGTTTACAATCTGCGCACCCACAATCGCCGGGGCAGCAGCGGTCAGCGCTACGGCAAACCGCATGTCTTTATTCTCAAAAACATGCCTTTCAGCAAGAAACTGACGCAGAAGCTGATTGCCGAAGGCCGGCTTGACAAATCTCTGGAAAAGCAGACGCTCGCCCTGGTCAAAATCGGCGATATGAGAATGCTGCTCAACGCCGACAATCTGGCGGCATTCAACCATGATCTGGCCAAGGCCGGCATCCGGACAGCTGACAAAATGACATTAAAGGACCTGAAAAAACACGAGAAGGAACAGCAGCGGCTGACGGCAGAAATATTGCGGGAAAGACGGCAGCGGGATTGAAGTTTCGCCGGCGCCGAAGCTGCTTTTGCAACCGGCGCGCGTTTTTCATGTTTTACCGAAAAGCGGGGTTCGAACCCCGCTTTTCGGTATTTTGCCAACGATCGCAAATGCGGCAAAGAGTTTACCGCGGCGCATAGACATATTCGGCAATGGCAAAAGCGCCGTACAAAATGATGTACATCCCCATCAGCGTGGTAATGGTAACGGCGCCGATGCTCGGAAAAATCAGAATCATAAAGGCAAACAGAATACCCAAAATACCGATGCCGAGACTCCAGCCCCAGGGCGCTCCGATCTTTCTCAGCTGGAAAGAAGTCACCAGTTGAATGACACCGACCGCCAGACACCACAAGGCAAAGATCATCGGCAGCGTGGCCGCGGTAACCCCCAGGTTGGCTACCAAAATGACCCCGACCAGAATATCCAACAACCCCACCAGCAGGTACCAGCCTGACTGATAGGAAAAGGAAGCCAGAAAATAGCCGGCGCCTACAACGATGAAGGCAATGCCGATATAGAGCGCCAGTCCGAGCAGACTGGCCACCGGATTAAACCAAACGTAAAAGCCGAGAATCACCATGATGATGCCGGCAAACAAATGCCAGAAACCGGCGGTTTGCAACTTTTCCCCGTTGACGGGGATGACAGGTTCAGCCATATTTTTTCTCCTTTAAAATCTCTTCTCAATAAAAAATAGGCATTGTTTTTCCGATTTCAAAGGCCGACGGATGATTATTTGTCAGCGCGAACAGCCGCCCTCTCGGGACCTGAGGGCAGAAAGTTCCGGCCGGGCGGCATAACCGCCGCCGCGGGC
>OGHS01000161.1_pt1 | contig 41579 bp, 29 predicted proteins | sample 1571611 | NCBI WGS metagenome assembly OGHS01 (sample SAMEA2581944, study PRJEB24529) | metagenome | biome: Human gut stool | place: China | collected 2011 | reverse complement strand
ACATCTAAGCTTCTCCCAAAAGTCGTGATATGCATAAATATAATACGTTATACACACTAAGTTTACAGCACATGTTTTGACCCTAACATCATAATTATTATAAGTTGCATACGTTCGGTATGACGGCAACAATATCCACACTATACACACTATAAGATGGAGGTAGGGCTATGAAGGAGAAGATGCTTCAGGAATTTAAGAGGGTATATGGTGAAGACAGAGATGTCAAGGTATACTTTGCACCGGGAAGAGTTAATCTTATCGGTGAGCATACAGATTACAATGGAGGTCATGTTTTTCCATGTGCACTCACAATGGGAACCTACGCTGCTGTAAGACGCAGGGATGACAATAAGCTTCGCTTTTATTCAGCTAACTTCGATAAGCTCGGGGTTATAGAGACATCGCTTGATGACCTTGTATGGGATAAGGCGGCAGACTGGACGAATTATCCGAAGGGTGTCATGTGGGCTTATATGCAGAAGGGCTACCATTTTGACAAGGGCTTTGATATGTGCTATCTGGGAAATATACCTAATGGCTCAGGACTTTCATCATCAGCATCCATAGAGGTACTCACCGCACTTGTACTCAAGGATACCTTTGGTTTTAGTATGGATTTTATAGACATGGCACTTATCAGCCAGTTCGCTGAGAATAAGTTTAACAAGGTCAACTGCGGAATTATGGATCAGTTTGCAATTGCGATGGGTAAAGAGGGACACGCTATTTTCCTTGACACATCTAACCTTTCTTATGAGTATGCCCCGGTTAAGCTTGACAATGCCAAGATAGTAATAGCATGCAGCAATAAGAAGAGGGGCTTGGGCGATTCTAAGTACAATGAAAGACGTGCTGAATGTGAGGAGGCACTTGAGGAGCTTCAGAAGGTCATAGATATCAAGACGCTTGGTGACCTCACTGAGGAGGCATTTGAACGCTATAAGTCTGCAATAAAGAGTGAGGTTCGTCAGAAGCGCGCTAAGCATGCTGTATATGAGAACCAGAGAACAATCAAGGCAGTGAAGGCATTAAGAGCCGGAGACATTGAGGAGTTCGGAAGACTTATGGTTGCTTCAGACACATCATTGAGAGAGGATTACGAGGTCACAGGCAAGGAGCTTGATACTCTGGTGGCAGCGGCACTTAAGCAGCCGGGTGTCATCGGTTCACGTATGACAGGTGCCGGATTCGGAGGATGTACAGTAAGCATTGTAAAGACAGATGCCATCGATAACTTCATTGAGAATGTTGGTAAGGAGTATAAGGATACGATAGGCTATGCCGCAGACTTCTATGTCGCTGATATCGGCGGTGGCCCGGTAGTACTCTAAGGTATACCATGCAAGGGATAAAGATATATGTTGATGTATATGAAAATGTATATATGTTAATAGATAGTTACATGAATATATAAGCGTGTATATACATAAGAATGCATACACATATGTGCATGATATGGCAGTGCAGGCGCTTATAGAGAATTAGTTAAATATATTAGATTATACGCTTATGGCAGGGAATCTGTACTCTGAATGGGTCAGGATATGCTGTATTGCAGAAGTTTCCGCATTGTGCAGAGGTATTTTGTCATAATAAGTATTTAATATGGATAGGAGTGTATTGTGAGTGATTTTGTGATGAAGACAGCGATTGCCTTCTTTGTGTATAATAGGCTTGACACAACACAGGTTGTATTTGAGCGAATCAGGGAGATTAAGCCGCCAAGATTATATCTTATCTGCGATGCGGCAAGACCTGCCAAGGAGGGGGATGCCGAGAAGGTGGCGGCTGTCAGGGAGTTCCTTGACACGCATGTGGACTGGGACTGTGAGGTTCACAAGAACTATGCGGAGAAAAACATGGGCTGCAAGAATCGTGTATCCTCAGGCATAAGCTGGGTATTCGAGCATGAGGAGGAGGCAATCATCATTGAGGATGACGTGCTTCTTGACATATCTTTTTTCAGATTCTGCCAGGAGATGCTTGAGCATTACAGAAATGATCCGAAGGTGATGATGGTCGGTGCTCACAAGAAGCTTGAGAATTATAAGACGCCTTATGATTATCTTTTTACAGCGGACAACTATATATGGGGCTGGGGCACATGGAGAAGCACATGGGAAAAGTATGATGTGACTCTTAAGAACTGGCCACAGCGCAAGGCGGAGGGTCTTATGCATAAGGTATTTATGGATGCAAAGGCAGATTATGTTGAGAAGGAGCTTGACCTGATATATGAGGGCAGGCTTGATACATGGGATTATCAGCTTATGCTCTGTCTTGCGGAGAACGATGGACTGTGTGTTGTGCCGAATGTTAACCTTATCAATAATATCGGCATGAACCGCGAGGATGCCACCCACACCAAGGGACCCGGAGAGGAAATGCACGCAGGTGCATATCATTTTCCGATTAAATTCAGGGATAAGGTTGAACGTGATATAGATTACGACATAGCGGTTCAGAAGGACATATATTATCCGAGCTTTTTTAAGAAGGTTGTCAGGAAGCTTAAGAGGATTTTGGGTAAGGCATAGTGAAGGACACAGATAAAAGGCTGGGTTAAGACAGTAAAAAACACAGTCTAAGATGTATTGCGATTTCACATTAGTTCAACCGGCTGAACTATCAGAAAACACGCAAAAGCGAGTTCTTCATTACTATTTGTAAAGATTAAAATGTTTTAATTAATATAAAATTGTAGGCGTGGAGGTGTGTGCCATGGTATACGAGGCAATAAAAAAATTGGTTACATACGGAATGGAAACCGGTTTGATTTCAGAGGAGGAGAAGATTTATTCGACAAATCTTATTCTGGATGTCTTAAAGCTTGATGATTATGAGGAACCGGAAGAAAGCTATGAGAAGGTGGAGCTTGAACCTGTCCTTAAAGAGCTTCTTGACTATGCGGTCGAGAAGGGACTTATTGAGGATAGTGTTGTGTACAGGGATTTATTTGACACAAGGCTTATGAACTGTCTTGTGCCAAGACCATCACAGGTTATAAAGACATTTAAGGAGAAATATGCAGCTTCGCCTGAGGAAGCTACGAATTATTACTATAAGCTGAGCCGCGATTCGGATTATATAAGAAGATACCGTGTGTGCAAGGATATGAAGTGGGTGACCAAGACGGAGTATGGCGATATTGATATCACAATCAATCTGTCCAAGCCGGAGAAGGATCCTAAGGCGATTGCCGCCGCAAAGCTTGCCAAGCAGAGCGGTTATCCGAAGTGCCAGCTCTGCCGCGAGAATGAGGGGTACGCAGGCCGCACCAATCATCCGGCAAGGGAAAACCACAGAATCATACCTATAACGATAAACGGCGGACAGTGGGGCTTCCAGTACTCTCCTTATGTATATTACAATGAGCATTGCATCGTTTTCAACGGACAGCATGTTCCGATGAAGGTTGAGAGAGCGACATTTGTCAAGCTTTTTGATTTTATAAAGCTGTTCCCGCACTATTTTATCGGTTCAAATGCAGACCTTCCGATTGTCGGCGGCTCAATTCTCTCACATGACCATTTTCAGGGCGGCAACTATGAGTTTGCCATGGCTAAGGCACCTGTGGAGAGAGAGTTCACTGTCAAGGGGTATGAGGATGTCAAGGCAGGAATAGTAAAGTGGCCGTTATCGGTAATACGTCTCAGCTGTACGGATGAGAAGAGAATCATCGACCTTGCAGACCACATCCTGAAGGCATGGAGAGGCTACACGGACGAGGAGGCTTATGTGTTTGCCGAGACAGACGGCGAGCCGCACAACACAATCACACCTATCGCGAGAAAGCGCGGCGATATGTATGAGCTTGACCTTGCACTCCGCAACAATATAACAACACCTGAGTGTCCGTTTGGTCTTTATCACCCTCACAATGAACTCCATCATATTAAGAAGGAGAACATTGGACTTATTGAGGTCATGGGACTTGCGGTTCTCCCATCAAGGCTCAAGGAGGAGATGGAGATTCTCTCGGATTATATCGTGGACGGCAAGGATATCCGCTCTAACGAAAAGATAGAAAAGCATGCGGACTGGGTTGATGAGTTCAGACCTAAGTACCCTGTGATCAATGCTGAGAATGTGGATGCGGTTATCAAGGAAGAGATTGGAATTGTATTCAAGAAGGTTCTTGAGGATGCGGGTGTGTTCAAGAGGGATGCCAAGGGACAGGCAGCATTTGACAGGTTTACAGGCACTCTGTAATCAGAAATAATTACCTGATTAGATTTAAAGAAATGAGGATTATCATGGCAGATTTTATTTTCAGCTTAAATGCGACGTTGCCTATATTTCTCATTATGGTTCTGGGCTGGTTCCTTATGCGGATTGGTCTGTTCACCAAGGAATTTAATAAGGTTGCGGATAAGTATGTATTTAAGGTGGCACTTCCCGTGCTGCTGTTTAAGGACATCGCAACCGCAGACATAAGGTCAGATTTCAATCTGGCCTTTGTTTTATTCTGTATGATAACAACAACCATAATGTTTCTTGCGATATGGGGACTCAGCTATATTTTTATCAAGGATAAGACGCAGGTCGGTGCGTTCACACAGGCGAGCGCGAGAGGAAGCGCGGCTGTGCTCGGCATTGCATTTATCAACAACATATACGGCAATTCAGGCATGGCTCCGCTTATGATCGTGTCGGCGGTGCCTTTATATAATATTCTCTCGGTGATTATATTGACGTTCTCGGCGGATATGGGGAAAGAGGCAGAAAAAAATAAGCCGGACGATAATATATCAAATCAGATACATAAAAAGAGCGCCGTAGAAAAAAAGTCAGGGATAAGCGGAAATTATAGAGGGATAAAGGCAGATTCAGCAGGTGTAATAAAAGAAGTCAAAAATAACAAAGGCTACAACATCAAAAAAGCCTGCATAAATGTGGTTAAAAATCCGATTATAATAGGAATATTCCTAGGACTGCCATTCTCAATATTCGGAATAAATATTCCGGCAATACCATTAAAGGCTGTGACAAGTATAGCACAGACGGCAACGCCTATCGCGCTGCTGGTTGTCGGTGCAGGCTTCGAGGGCGCGAAGGCGGTTAAGAGGATTAAGCTCACATCAATTGCCACCTTTATAAAGCTGGTGCTTCTGCCGCTCGTATTTTTCCCGTTTGCGATAGCGTTCGGCTTCCGTGGCAGTGAACTTGTTGCAATTCTTGTCATGCTCGGCTCACCGACCACGGTCACCTGCTACATAATGGCAAAGAATATGGGTAATGACGAGGTGCTAAGCTCCAGCATAGTGGTTATGGCAACGCTCCTGTCATCCGTGACGCTCACAGGATGGATATTCGTGTTGAAGGTAATGGGGCTTATTTGACAGTTCCGGGACAGGGGTCTGACACCGGCGTCCCAACAATGTGGGACACCGGTGTCAGACCCCTGTCCCGGCGTAGGCGGTTACACCGCCTTTTTTTTCAGCCATCCGCCGGTGAAGAATCTTGTCGCGAAGCAGATGCTTCTCGCTGTCCAGTCGGTAAACATACCAACCCATACTGCCATAGGACCCCAGCCGAAGAAGCGGATGAGTACTACTGTGAGGAATACACGGCAGGTCCACATCGTTATGGATGAGGTTACCATGGAGAACTTCACGTCCCCGGCAGCGCGCATACCATAGCCCGGCATGAATGAGAATGCCCATGCGATAGGCTTACAGATAGTGATGGCAAGCACCATCTCCTTGCACATTACGGCTGCCTCAGGTTCCATTCCGCCGAGGGAGGTTATGAGGTCACAGGCAATATACAGAATGATACAGGATATGATAATAGATACCTCCCCATACCATGTGAGCTTGAGGATGTAGCGCTTTGCCTCATCTCTTCTGCCGGCACCGATACACTGCCCGACAATGGTTACCATTCCAAGACCGATACCGACACCGGCCATGCTGCTGAAGCCCTCAAGCACAGAGGTCATTGCCTGTGCGGCTATGGCAGTTGTGCCGAGCGTGGAGACGGTTGACTGTATGGCAAGCTTACCGAACTGGAACATTCCGTTTTCTATTCCGGTAGGGATACCGAAGGTAAGTATCATCTTGACCATTGGAAAGTCGGGTCGTATTGAAAAATAGTTATTGATGCATATAGTCTGCGTCGGCTTTGTCTGATAATACATGATGACAACGGCGCAGAATACTCTGGATAACAATGTCGACAGGGCGGCACCGGCAACCCCCATTTTAAGTACAAATATAAATATGGAATTTCCGACAATGTTTATACAGTTGGAAATCATCGATACCGTCATAGGAAGCTTCGAGTTCCCGGATGAGCGGAACAGCGCCGCTGAGGCGTTATAAAGACCTATGAATGGGAAGGAAAGTCCGGTTATAAGCATATAAATAAGCGCATTTTCCATTACATCGGCGTCAACCCTTCCAAAGACAAGTGAAAGGAGCGGTCTGCGGAATATGACGCACACAGCCGATATCACAGTGGATATCGCAAACATGGACAAAACAAGCTGTCTTCCTGCGGCATTTGCGCGGTCGATTCTCTGTTTTCCGATATATTGGGAGCACACTATCGCTCCTCCTGTGGCAAGAGCGGAGAATATATTAAGGATAAGTGTGTTGATTGAATCCACAAGCGACACGGCGGAGATTGCCGCGGAGCCTACATTGCTGACCATCATCGTGTCGGCGGTTCCCATAAGGGAGTTTAGTATCTGCTCAATCATAAGAGGGATGAGCAGAGCCCAGAGTTGTTTCTTTGTAAACATAAGTGTACCTCATCTGATAAATTCGTTATACACGCTAAGCTTATAGCGCATATTTTAACCCAGACATCATTGCTATAGGTTATGTAAGACAATATATATTATAATAGCTGGGTGACAAAAATCCACCGAAAAATTATTTTTTTGAAGACAAAAACATGATATTACAGAAAAATTATCTTTTTATACTTAAAAGCTGTAATTGCAGATTCAGATGCGAATATGTAGCTGCCTGCAGGTGGACAGAAATGTTTGTTAAAAAAATAGCAAAATATATTGACACAACAATAGAACTGTGCTAATATCTTGATATACCCAAAAGGGAGTAGCTGGCATCGTAAAGATGTTATAATTTCCGTCAGAACAATCCATTATACCGCGGTTATGGATTCGGATGTTATGAGTGAATGGCAAGACTTTTGTTATGGAGTTCCGTAGCAAAGGTCTTTTTTATATCCTTTGGGTATGTATTTCGGGAACAGGAATTTTTTACAAGAGTTACGGGTAAGAGACTGGGTGGATTGTGAATATCGGCTTGACTTAACCGGAACACATGGAAAGGGAGAACAGTATGAGTAAAAACAATGATTTTATCTATGATGAGGAGGAGTTTAAGAGGGCTGCCAAGCAGTCCGGCAAATGGCTCAGAAGATTCGGCTGGCTTGTAGTGCTTGCAGTTGTTGTTGTAATATTTGCCTTCAACTCTACGTACCAGATTAACGAACAGGAGCAGGCGGTGTTAGTCACACTTGGTAAGCCGCAGTCAGTCACGGATTCCGGTCTTCACTTTAAGATACCTTTTATACAGAAGGTAATCAAGGTTGACACAACAATCCACGGCTTTACGATGGGATATAACACAGGTGATGATGGATATGTGCTTGACACCGATGAGTCACTTATGATTACCTCGGATTACAATTTTGTAAATGTTGACTTCTTCGTGGAGTACAAGGTGACGGATCCGGTGAAGGCGATATATAATTCGCAGAGCCCGGAGCTTATATTAAAAAATATTGCACAGGGCTGTATCCGTTCGGTGGTGGCAAGCTATGATGTTGACAGCGTCCTCACAACCGGAAAGTCGGAAATTCAGTCTAATATCAAGCAGCTTATTGTGGGAAAGCTTGAGGAGCAGGATTTAGGAATAGCACTTGTCAATATAACGATTCAGGACTCAGAGCCGCCTACGGCAGAGGTAATGGAGGCGTTCAAGGCTGTTGAGACTGCAAAGCAGGGAAAAGAGACAGCACTCAACAATGCGAATAAGTACCGCAATGAGCAGGTACCTGAGGCACAGGCACAGGCGGACGGTATCATAAAGAATGCGGAAGCACAGAAGGAGCAGAGAATAAATGAAGCTACAGCGCAGGTCGCACGCTTCAATTCGATGTATGAGGAGTATGTCAAGAATCCTACAGTAACCAAGCTTCGTATGTTCTATGAGGCTATGGAGGATGTGCTACCTGAGCTCAAGGTTATAATCGTGGGAAATGATGGTACGCAGACGGTTCTTCCTTTAGATTCATTTACCGGCGATACAGCAGGTAACGGAAGTACCTCTTACAGCTCACAGTCCGATAACTAAAGCTGTTTTTGGATTGACAAGTAAGTAGTGTTAATATAGCAAAAGAGCTGATTAGCTAAAAGGCTAAGGAATTTGCCACATGGCAGAAAGAGAGAATAGATTATGAAGAAATCAAAAATTGCGATTATAATTATTGCGGTCGTTGCACTTATAACGCTTGGTTCATCCATAGAGGTGGTAAATCAGGATGAGTTCAAGCTTGTGAAGAGATTCGGAAAAGTAGACAGAGTACAGACTACGTCCGGAATATGTTTTAAGATTCCGTTTGTGGAGACTGCGGACACACTTCCGAAGGAAATATTATTATATGACATAGCTGAGTCCGAGGTAATCACATCCGACAAAAAGACAATGATAACAGACAGCTATGTACTGTGGAGAATAACGGACCCGCTCAAGTTTGCACAGACACTCAACGGTTCGATAGCAAACGCAGAGAGCCGTATTGATACAGTGGTTTTCAATGCAACCAAGAATACGATAAGCTCAATGACGCAGGATGAAGTCATAAAGGCAAGGGACGGAGAGCTTGCGGAATCGATAGAGGTTAACATAGGTGCTACAATGGCACAGTATGGAATAGAGATTATTACAGTTGAGAATAAGAGACTTGACCTCCCAAGCGATAATAAGACAGCGGTATATGAGCGTATGATTTCTGAGCGTGATAATATAGCTGCGACATATACAGCGGAAGGACAGGCAGAGGCACAGGTTATCCGCAACTCAACGGACAAGGAAGTGACCGTCATGCTTTCAGAGGCACAGATGAAAGCGGAGATTCTTGTCGCTGAAGGTGAAGCGGAGTACATGAGAATACTGTCGGAGGCTTATGGGGATGAGAGCCGTACAGAGTTCTATGAGTTTGTGAGAAGTCTTGACGCACTGAAGGTATCGATGGTTGGTAAGAACAAGACGGTTGTGCTGTCAGCAGATTCACCGCTTGCGCAGATATTTAATGGTTGGGGGAAGTAAAGTAATCAGCAAGCCACATCGATGAAGAGGGAAATTTTCAGGGGAATGATTTAGGTAGAAAAGCAGGAAATGCGTTATATATGCTCCCTGTCAAGTGGACAGGGAGCATATCAATGCATTTCCTGCTTTATTTATTGCAGATATGAAGTTCACCTTAGATGACATAGACTTACGGCAGAAATGCTGCTGCATTCCTGCCGTAAAACAATTATTTTGTGATGTCACCTGTACAGAAAGGGCACCTGAATTCTTTTAACATTTGTTTACCTCCGTGATGAATTTTTCTTTCTGTATTTTAATTTATTGGCGGAAGATTATCAACTGTGAAGTTCGTACCGAATAATGTTATTTCTGCTCATCCTCCGCGGAGGTCTCATCCTTCGGTGTGATATACAGGTGCATCTTATCAATTCTGTTCTTCTCGATGTGGTCGACCACGATACGGGCATTATCAAGCTCCACCTCGTCACCATCATGTGGGAGGCGTTCAAGCTTATCTATCACAAGACCGCTCACTGAGTCATAGTCCTCAGATTCATAATCCGTATCAAGAAGTTCATTCAGATCATCAAGCTTGGTCATACCATTCAATTGATACTCATTGTCATTTATCTTGGTGATACAGTCTTCTTCGTCCTCGTCATACTCATCCCTTATCTCACCGACAATTTCCTCAAGAAGATCCTCAAGGGTAATCATACCGACAGTGGAGCCGTATTCATCGAGAACGATTGTTATATTGTTAGAGGTCTTTTTTAATTCCTCCATGAGTTCAGAAGTCTTTTTGAACTCATAAGTATAGTACGGTTCGCGCAAAATCTCTGATACATGGAAATCATCACCGGGCGAGTATAAAAGAAGGTCTTTTACATTGATAATTCCGATTACATTGTCGATGGAATCCTTGTAGATAGGAAGTCTTGTATACTTCTCGGCGCGGAATATATCAATAATCTCGTCATAGGTGCTGTCTATGGAGGCACAGGTCATGTCGATTCGCTGAATCATGACATCCCTTGCCCTCGAATTGCCAAAATCAAATACGTTGTTAATCATTTCATGCTCTTCATGCTCAAGCACGCCTTCCTCATGGCTTACATCAACTATGGTTCTAAGCTCGTCCTCGGTGAAGGACTGTCCCTTCTCGCGCGAATCAACACCCAGCAGGAGCAGGAAGCCCATCGCAAATTTGTTCACAATGAAAATCACAGGTGTGAGTATCCACATGAGTCCCGATATTATTCCGCTGTAGGCAAGAGAAATCTTCTCTGCCTTGAAGGTGGAGAAGGTCTTAGGTGAAATCTCACCAAAGATAAGTATTAAGAATGTGAGTACACCGGTTGACAACGCAATCCACTGTGAACCGAAAAGATTGGTTGCAAGCGTTGTCAAAAGTGAGGAGGCAGATAGATTCACCACATTGTTTCCGATAAGTATGGCGGATAACATCTTTGCCTTGTTGTCAGTTATGTCAAGGACTCTTTGAGCCTTTTTGTTGCCGTCATCGGCAAGCGTACGCATTCTCACGCGGTTCACCGTCGTAAGTGCGGTCTCTGCTGAAGAGAAGAATGCAGAGAGCAGAAGTAAAATGATAACAATAAAAATCTGTACTATGTCCCCGGGGGCCATTAAAAAAATCACTCCTTTTTATAATATTATAATATTAAACTGCGCCAGCATGAAATGACGCAATTTTAGGTTATTATACATGATAGGTATGCATACTGCAAGGAAAATTTTGACAGGCACATTAAAAATCAGAACTATTCAGAACCCCATTCGCAAAACCGTTCTTTCAGAGCTTACTTTTTGCCCATGTGGTTACTTCGCCAAAGAAATTTTCATAAATTTGCTCATTCATGCAGGCATGCTTAGCAGATTTATGAAAATTGCCCTGGCTCTGAATAGTTACTATCAGATTAAGAGAAAATTGTGATTTTCTTGTGAAAAAGGGTAAACTATGCTAAAATTTATACGGCTGTATATTTAGGTGACTGCGGAACGCGGCGTGTGACAGCGGGAAAGGAATAAAAAATGTCGGTGCTTAGGAAGACCAGAGAGCATTACAAGGGGCTGGACTGGGAGGAAGAATTAAAAAAACAGAAGGAATTAAGGCGGGGTATTGATGACAGAATGATTGCGAAAGTACAGCAGTTTCGTACAGACAGGCTCGATAAGATTATGATTCTTATAACGAAGTCCGGAAACGGTGGAATGATATGGCTGTTTGTAGCACTATATCTGTATCTGGTCAAGAAGATGCATCATCAGGCAATGGTGCTGATATGCGTTATTGCCGCGGTTGCGTTTATTGCCAACTTTATTATAAAGGGACTTTTCACCAAGGACAGACCATGTGATCTGGATGAGACGGTAGATCTTCTTATAAGAAGACCGCTCGGTTCGTCACTGCCATCCGGTCATTCAGCGTCATCCTTCGCATGTGTTGTGGTGATTTTCCACATGAATCCATGGTGGGGTGCGGCGGCGCTTATATGGGCATCGCTCATTGCATTTTCGCGGATATATCTGTATGTGCATTTTCCGTCGGATGTGCTGTTCGGGGTAATATCGGGGACAATTATAGGACTTATCGCCATGCCGGTTGCGATACATTTTATCGGGTGGTGATTGGGACACGGGACCAGACCCCTGTCCCGCTGCCGGGACAGGGGTCTGGTCCCGGTGTCCCACAAAATAAATGAAATGGAGATTGAATAAGTATGTATATAATAGCAGGACTTGGAAACCCGGGGAGTGAATATGAGCTTACCCGTCATAATATAGGCTTTCGTGTAATTGATGAGCTTGCGGAGGAATATAATATAAATATCGGTGAGAATAAGCACAAGGGGCTTATCGGAAAAGGTGTTATAGAAGGTCAGAGGGTTGTTCTTGTAAAGCCACAGACCTTTATGAACTTAAGCGGTGAGTGCATAAGAGCGGTTATCGACTATTACAAGGAGAGCATTGACCATTTCATAGTGGTGTATGATGATATAAGCCTTGATGTTGGTAAGCTGCGTGTGCGCCCGAAGGGAAGTGCCGGAGGACACAACGGAATAAAAAATATTATTGCACAGCTTGGGACAGATGAGTTCGCACGCGTGAAGTTCGGTGTCGGAGACAAGCCGAAGGGAAGTGACCTTGTTGACCATGTCCTTGGAAGATTCAGCAAGGATGATGAGGAGCTTGCAAAGAGCCATTTCAGGACAGCGGCAGCGGCAATCACATGTATTATGAATGAGGGCTGTGCGGAGGCAATGAACAGGTATAATGGCTGAAATCAGCTGGCCATAAGCAAAAAATAATAAACCTGTTACAGGCTTTATTGTGTAATTAAAATGATGTTGGGGTCAAAACATGCCAACTTAATTTACGAGTGTATAACGTATTATATTTATGCATATCAGCTCCGTTGTACGAAGCAAGATGTTCTAAGAACTCTGATATAGGCTTTCTATACGTCCGCCACCGAAGCAGGCATACATCCTTGTATGCATTGCTTCTGAACCGGCATCCGTGCCGGTTCTGGCTAGTGTGTGAACAGAGTTCTAAGAACATCTAAGCTTCTTCCAAAAGTCGTGATATGCATAAATATAATACGTTATACATGCTAAGTTTATAGCACATGTTTTGACCCCAACATCATTAAAATATAAGATAAGCAATTTGCCATTTTGACGAGCCTGAAAACGAAGCTCATAATCTGGTGATTGCATAGATGATAAAAATTTATGGCAAATAGTTAAAGGGCATAAAAATTATCAGAAAGGATTTCCGGCATGAATAGTTTTGTATATCCGTTAAAGCACCTTGCGGTCTTTGAGGATATGAAGAGAGATTTAAGTAAATCGGGTAAGGCGGTTTTGGTGACAGGGTGTGTTGAGCAGCAGAAGGCACACCTTGTTTTTGGCGTGTGCGATACACCGTTCAGGCTTATCATCACGCACAATGAGATTCGTGCAAGGCAGCTCTATGAGGAGTATCGTTTCTTTGACAGGAATGTAGTGTACTATCCTGCAAAGGACTTTATTTTTTACAATGCGGACATACACGGAAACCTTATTGTGAAGGAGCGTATCAATGCGGTAAAGCATATTGCGGAGCAGAGGAAGGCACAGAAGCAGGAAAAGGAGGGGGAACATGGGGAGACAACTCTTACTGTGATTACCACTATCGACGGCTGTATCGACAAGCTCCTTCCACTTGAATATATTGAAAATAATCTGATACATCTTGAGGTCGGCGCGGAGGTAAATCTCACGGAGTATGAGAAAAAGCTTGTGAAGCTCGGCTATGAGAGGTGTGCCCAGGCGGAGAGCCCGGGACAGTTCGCCGTGCGCGGCGGTATCGTGGATGTGTTTCCTTTCACTGAGGAGACACCGTACAGAATGGAGCTGTGGGGTGATGAGATTGATTCGATAAAGAGCTATGACGCACAGAGCCAGCGCTCAATAGAGAACGTGGACGAGGTGTTCTTCTACCCTGCGACGGAGCTTATATTTTCGTCGGGGGATATTTTTTCCGCGTTAAAAAAGATTAAGGCGGACACGGATAAGCAGGCACAGCTTTTTGAGAGGGAAAAGAAGCTTACTGAGGCGGCACGCATAAGAAATAAATATGCGGAGCTTGAGGAAAGGCTCATGCTCGACCCTGAGGGTGTGAACGGCTCAATGGGGATTGAGAGCTATATCGGTTATCTTGCAGATTATACGGTGTCTTTTGCGGAGTATTTTTCGCCGTCGGATACAACCTTTGTGCTTGACGAGCCGGGAAGGATTGCAGAGAGACTTAAGGCTGTGCAGTATGAGTTCGGTGAGAGCATGTCGCACAGACTTGAGAAGGGCGATATACTGCCAAAACAGACAGATGTACTTTATGATACTTCCTATGTATATGGAAAACTGTACAAGGGGTCACTGCTGGCACTGTCCGTTCTTGATACGAGGGCGGAAGGGCTTAATATCGGTGGAAGATATGATATCGGTGCAAAGGGAATAAGCTCCTATAACAACAGCTTTGAGACGCTTGTCGGCGATGTAAGGAGATATAAGAAGGAAGGGTATGTGACAATTCTTGCTTCCTCATCAAGAATAAGGGCTGAGAGACTTGCGGCTGATCTGCGGGAGAACGATGTCACTGCATTTTTCTCCGACAGGTATGACAGGGAGCTGCTGCCGGGCGAGGTGATGACGGTGTTCGGCAATATCTCAAAGGGCTTCGAGTACCCGCAGATTAAATTTGTCCTTATCGCGGAGAGCGATATTTTTACACAGGATAAGAAAAAGAAGAGGGTTAAGACAAAGGCATACGAGGGAAAGTCAATCTCTGATTTCGCGGAGCTGTCAATCGGCGACTATGTGGTGCATGAGAATCACGGAATGGGAATTTACCGCGGTATTGAGAAGGTTGTTGTGGACAAGGTCGAGAAGGACTATATAAAGATTGAGTACAGTGGCGGAAGCAATCTGTATGTGCTTGCCACGCAGCTTGACAGTATACAGAAGTTCTCAGGGCCGGACGGACACAAGCCGAAGCTTAATAAGCTGGGAACTGTTGAGTGGTCTAAGACCAAGGCTAAGGTAAAGAGCGCGGTTGCGGGAATTGCAAAGGAGCTTGTTGAGCTGTATGCGATAAGGCAGAACAGGCAGGGCTATAAGTTCGGACCGGACACGGTATGGCAGCAGGAGTTCGAGGAGATGTTCCCTTATCAGGAAACGGATGACCAGCTTACCGCGATTGCGCAGACGAAGCAGGATATGGAGAGCACCAAGATAATGGACAGACTTCTGTGCGGCGATGTTGGCTTCGGAAAGACGGAGGTTGCCATGCGCGCGGCATTCAAGGCGGTATGTGACGGAAAGCAGGTTGTCTATCTTGTACCTACCACCATACTTGCACAGCAGCATTACAACAGCTTTGTCCAGAGAATGCAGTCATTCGGTGTGAGGGTTGAGCTTTTAAGCCGTTTCTGTACCCCGACGCAGGTTAAAAATACACTCGATGGACTGAAAAAGGGAACGGTCGATATTGTAATAGGCACTCACAGGGTTCTGTCGAAGGATGTTAGGTTCAAGGATTTAGGGCTTATGATAATCGACGAGGAGCAGCGGTTCGGCGTGACGCACAAGGAGAAAATCAAGCAGTTAAAATCGGATCTTGACGTGCTCACACTGTCGGCAACGCCTATTCCGCGAACCCTGCACATGAGCCTTGTGGGTATAAGGGACATGAGTGTGCTCACGGAGGCACCGGTCGACAGGATGCCTATACAGACCTTTGTCACGGAGTATGACGAGGAGCTTATAAGGGAGGCAGTAATACGAGAGCTTTCGAGGGGCGGACAGGTGTACTATGTGTTCAATATGGTGAAGGGCATTGAGGATGTGGCGGCGAAGATATCGGCGATAGTTCCGGATGCCAATGTTGCCTACGCACATGGACAGATGCACGAAAGACAGCTTGAGAAGATAATGTTTGACTTTATAAATGGTGACATAGATGTGCTTGTGTCGACAACGATTATAGAGACAGGGCTTGATATTCCTAACACCAACACAATCATCATCCATGATGCGGACCGCTTCGGATTGTCGCAGCTATATCAGCTGAGAGGGCGTGTCGGGCGTTCTAACCGTACCGCGTATGCGTTTTTACTATACAAGCGCGACAGGATGCTGCGCGAGGAGGCGGAAAAGAGGCTGTCGGCAATCAGGGAATTTACGGAGCTTGGAAGCGGCTTTAAGATCGCGATGAAGGATCTTGAAATCAGAGGTGCCGGAAATGTCTTAGGTGAGGAGCAGCACGGACACATGGCGGCTGTTGGGTATGATCTATATTGTAAGATGTTGAATGAGGCAGTGCTAACGCTCAAGGGTTATAAGAAGCTTGAGGACGAGTTCGAGACGAACGTAGATCTTCCGGTTGATGCATTTATACCGGCGACATATATAAGGAGTGAGGCGCAGAAGCTTGACATATACAAGCGTATTGCCGCCATCACTACAAGGGAGGAGCTTGTGGATATGCAGGATGAGCTGACAGACCGTTTTGGAGATATACCAAAGACGGCAATCAACCTTATGCGTGTCGCATTTATCAAGTCCAATGCGCACCTTGCGGATATCATTGAGATAAAGGGCTCTCAGGCGCAGATTATAATAAGAATGTATCCGCAGGCAAGGGTTGATGTCAACAGGATACCTGATTTTGTCAAGAAGTATGACGGGCGTGTACAGTTCAAGGTGGAGGCAGTTCCGTATTTCAGGTACACACCTGCAAGGGATGAGCTTAAGACAACGGACAGATACCTTACAACCGTGACAGAGCTTGTGGAGGGCATTGGAGCGCTGAGGCTTGGGACAGAGGGGTCAGACCCCTGTCCTGGGACAGGGGTCTGACCCCTTCTGTCCCACAGGCAGTGAAATGCATGTAGCGTGAAACAATATAATGTGGTATACTGAATCGGTAGTTATAAGCACATTGTAGAGGATACGAAAATATGAAAACAATAATTTTAGCGGGCGGTTTCGGAACCAGAATAAGTGAGGAGAGCCACCTCAAGCCGAAGCCGATGATAGAGATTGGCGGTATGCCTATGTTATGGCATATTATGAAGATATATTCGCACTATGGCTTCAATGATTTTGTTGTCTGCCTTGGATATAAGCAGTATATTGTCAAGGAATTTTTTGCCGATTATTTTCTTCATACTTCAGATGTCACCTTTGACCTTGCGGCTAACAATATGATAGTCCACAATGTAAAGGCGGAGCCTTGGAAGGTGACTCTGGTGGACACAGGGCTTAAGACTATGACAGGCGGACGAATAAAGAAGGTGCAGGAGTATATAGGCGATGAGCCTTTTATGCTCACATACGGTGACGGGGTTGCGGATGTGGATATCAACAGGCTTCTTGAGTACCATAAGTCGCATGGAAAGCTTATGACCATCACGGCTATCAATATAGGGCAGCAGTTCGGTGCTCTTGATGTGCGTGAGGATGGTGTGATTACTGCGTTCCGTGAGAAGCATGATCTTGATGGAAGAGTTATAAACGGTGGGTTCATGGTATGCCAGCCGGAGATATTTGATTATATTGACGGACCGGAGACCGTATTTGAGAAGGAACCTGTTGAGAGGCTTGTCGCGGAGGGACAGCTTATGGCTTACCATCATCCGGGCTTCTGGAAGAACATGGATACGCAGAGGGATAAGCAGAAGCTTGAGGCACTCTGGGAGAGCGGAAATGCACCTTGGAAGCTGTGGGAGTGATGTCTTTTATATTGGTTTAAGGTGTTGTGGGTGTGTTGGTCTTTAAAAACTGTATTGATGTAAAAATATTGTGATGGGGGCGGATATGGATTATAGGAAGCTGATGGAATTTTACAGTGGTAAGCGTGTGCTTGTGACCGGACATACCGGCTTTAAAGGAAGCTGGATGTGCAGGGTTCTTCTGCTTGCGGGGGCAGAGGTGTGCGGATATTCGTTGGAGTCGCCGACAGAGCCGTCGCTTTTTGAGCTGGCGGGGCTTGAAGGTGATGGGAAAATCAAGTCCTTCATAGGTGATATCCGCGATTATGGGAAGCTTAAAGAAGTGTTTGATGAGTTTAAGCCGGAAGTGGTCCTTCATCTGGCAGCACAGCCTATTGTGAGGGAATCATATAAGAATCCGAGATATACATTTGAGACGAATGTCATGGGTACGGTAAATGTATGTGAGTGTGTGCGGCTGAGCAAAAGTGCGGGCGCAGACGGCTATGATGGCGTACGCTCATTTGTGAACGTGACCACGGACAAGGTCTATGACAATAAGGAGCGCAGTGAGGGCGGTTACAGGGAGGAGGAGCCGCTTGACGGCTATGACCCTTATTCTAATTCCAAGTCATGCTCTGAGCTTGTGACACACAGCTATATGCGCTCATTTCTTGCCGATTCAGGTATTGCCGTGTCGACCGCGAGGGCGGGAAATGTCATAGGTGGCGGGGATTTTGCTGTCGACAGAATAATTCCGGACTGTGTCAGGGCGGCACTTGAAAAAAGAGAAATTGTCGTGAGAAATCCGTATTCCGTGCGTCCATACCAGCATGTGCTAGAGCCTGTGTATGTCTATCTTATGATTGCCATGGAGCAGTATGTGAACAGGGAGCTTTCCGGCTGGTATAATGTAGGACCTGATGACATGGACTGCGTGACCACAGGTGAGCTTGTGAACATATTTACGGACTGCTGGAAGGGAACGAAGTGGCAGGTGAAGGGCGATGGAGGACCTCATGAAGCGGGTTTTTTAAAGCTGAACTGCGATAAGCTTAAGGACACATTTTCGTGGAAGCCGGTCTGGAACATACGGACGGCAGTGCAAAAGACGGTGGAATTTTCAATGCTGCTTGAGGGTATGCAGTGCGGAAGCAGGAAAATAGCGGATGAAACAGAAGCGTTGACAGGCATTGAACAGGAAGCGAAAGCTTTATCTGGAAATAACCTTTCAGACTGTATGAATAGACAGATTATGGAATATATTGCGGACGCGGGCAGGATATAATTCTGAATGTCTTATTTATAAATACAAGCAAGATATGGGTATAAGAAATAAAAAACATGAAATATACCCTTTAAATGTAAGGATATAGTTGATTTTTGGGTATGGATATAAAATAAGCTCTGCGTATACCCGGAAACTCCGAAAAATAATATGCAAAACATTAAAAAATGGGTACAGAGATGGTAAATTATCAAGAAATACCCATTTACAGAGCGGTTTCATTATTAATTGGAGTTTTAATAATTGAAGTTTCAATAATTGAAGTTTCAATAATTGAAGTTTCAATAATTAAGTTTTCGCTAATTGAAGCTTCATTAATGTTGTTTTAATTATTTTGAAAAATATATAAAGAAAAATTATATAGAGAAAAGGAGCCCATCACATGTTTGAGGGAAAGAATGAAAAGGAGGCGCGCGAGCAGATACTTGAGCTGGTGAGTGAGTACTGTGACCGCTTCCACAATCAGAATAAAGAATATAAGGAAGGCGACCGTCTCCCTTATGCGGCGAGGGTCTATGACCATGATGAGATGGTGAAGCTTGTTGATTCCTCTCTTGAATTCTGGCTTACATCAGGAAGATATACGGCACAGTTTGAGAGTGAGTTCGCAAAATATCTTGGGGTGCGTTTCTGCAGCCTTGTAAATTCAGGTTCATCGGCGAATCTTCTCGCATTCATGGCACTCACTTCACCGCTTTTAGGTGAGCGTGCCATAGGGCGCGGGGATGAGGTTATCACCGTTGCGGCGGGCTTTCCGACTACAGTCACACCGATTATACAGTATGGTGCGGTTCCTGTGTTTGTCGATGTGACGATTCCACAGTACAATATTGATGTGACTAAGCTTGAACAGGCTTATTCGGAGAGAACTAAGGCGGTTATGATAGCGCATACACTTGGAAATCCGTTCGATTTATCCGCGGTCAAGGCATTCTGCGACAGACATGGACTATGGCTTGTGGAGGATAACTGCGACGCACTGGGTTCTGAGTATACCATCGACGGAAGGACAAGGCTTACCGGAACTGTGGGCGATATAGGAACGAGCAGCTTCTATCCGCCACACCACATGACTATGGGCGAGGGAGGAGCGGTGTACACGGACAATCCACTGCTCAACAAGATAATACGCTCACTCCGCGACTGGGGAAGGGACTGCGTGTGCGCCTCCGGTCAGGACAATCTGTGCGGACATAGATTTGACGGACAGTACGGTGAGCTTCCGAAGGGCTATGACCATAAATATGTATACTCCCATTTTGGTTACAATCTCAAGGCCACCGATATGCAGGCGGCTATCGGCTGTGCACAGCTGAAGAAATTCCCATCCTTTGTTGAGAGAAGAAGGGAGAATTTCAAGGCGCTATATGAAGGACTTTCCGACCTCGCGGAGTACTTCTACCTTCCTGAGGCGGTGGAAAATTCCAACCCAAGCTGGTTCGGCTTCTGCATGACCTGCAGGCCTGGAACGGACAAGAATAAGGTTGTCGGATATATTGAGAGCCGCAATGTACAGACAAGAATGCTGTTTTCCGGAAATTTAATAAAGCAGCCTTGCTTTGATGGAATGAGGGCTTCGGGCACAGGCTTCAGGGTGGTAGGCAGCCTTGAGAATACAGATTTAATTATGGAAAATACCTTCTGGATAGGTGTCTATCCGGGGATGACAGAGGCTAAGCTGTCATATATGATAAAGACTATCCATGAAGCTGTATTAAGATAGCAAATCGTAGTGAGACAGCAAATTATACTGAGACAGCAAATCAGAGAAAATATAGCAAAAAAGGAATAATTAAGAATACTTTTTAATTAGAGCATCACATACAGCCTATACAGTACCCGGCAGTATAAAATAAAGCCATTGAGATTGGAGAGAGTATACATGAGAATTAAGGTATCAGATTATATAGCACAGCTCACAGCACAGCTTGGAATAGAGCGCGTGTTTACAGTTACGGGCGGGGGAGCCATGCATCTTAATGATGCATTTGGACACAGCGAAAGCTTGAAATGTATATACAATCACCATGAGCAGGCTTGCGCAATCGGGGCAGAAAGTTATGCCCGGATTGCCGGGAAGCCTGCTCTTTTGTGTGTCACAACGGGACCGGGAGGTACGAATGCAATCACAGGAGTGCTGGGTGCTTACTTAGATTCCATACCAATGCTTGTGATCTCGGGACAGGTAAGATATGATACCACCGCGCGGAGCACAGGACTTGGGATAAGGGCTATGGGCGATCAGGAGTTCGACATAACAAGGGCTGTTGCTTCCATGACAAAATACTGTGAGCTGGTGACGGAGCCGGACAAGATAAAATATTATGTAAAAAAGGCATTCCACATAGCGACAACGGGCAGACCGGGACCAACATGGCTTGACATTCCTCTCAATGTCCAGGGTGCCTGTATCGATACGGATGACCTTGCAGATTATGACGAGAGCTGTGCAGATTACAGGGAGTATGAGGATACACTGCCTCCGAAGGCATCAAGGGAGCTTGTGATGTCCGTTATTGATAGGGTAAAGTCATCAAAGCGTCCGGTGCTTAATGCTGGAAACGGAATACGCATAGCTGGGGCGGAGAAGGTTTTTGAGAGCGTCAGGAGGAAGCTGAATATCCCTGTTGTGACAGGCTGGGACAGTATAGATTTGTGTGCGGACGATGATGGGCTGTATGTGGGGCGTGCGGGAATAATGGGCGACAGAGCAGGTAACTTTGCAGTGCAGAACAGTGATTTATTTCTTTCTGTCGGAAGCAGGCTGAGCATAAGACAGGTTGGATATAATTATAAGAGCTGGGCGAGAGCTGCGTACACGATTGTAGAGGATGTGGATGCCGAGGAGCTTAAAAAGCCGACTCTCCATGTGGATATGCCTGTCTGGGCGGATGCACTTGATTTTCTCACAATGCTTGATGAATGTCTTGATGAGGTCTGTGGTGAGAGAGAAAAGCTGTTTGATGACAGTGAGTGGCATGAGATATGCCGCGGCTGGAAGAATGATTATCCTGTGGTTCAGAAAAAGCATTATGAGAGCTGTATTGAGAACGGACATGAGTATGCTAACGTATATGCGTTTATCAAAGAATTGAGCAGAAGGCTTGAGCCGGGGCAGATTACGGTTGTAGGAAATGGTTCGGCATGCGTTGTCGGGAGCCACGCCTATGTGATAAAGGAGCACCAGCGCTTTATAATCAATTCGGCGGTTGCCTCAATGGGCTATGATCTGCCGGCGGCCATAGGAGTGTGGGTGGCAGATAATGAAAATAGTGGCAATCCTGCCGACAGTTATGATATAATAAAGAATAATGCCCATAAGGATATTATCTGTGTGACCGGCGACGGCAGTATTCAGATGAATCTTCAGGAGCTTCAGACAATTATTCATCACAGAATGGACATGAAAATATTCGTGATTAATAACGGCGGCTATCATTCGATACGTCAGACACAGAAGAATTTCTTCGGTGAGCCGCTTGTGGGTATCGGCGAGGACAGCGGGGACTTAAGCTTTCCGGATATGGCAAAGCTTGCGTGGGCTTACGGCTATGAATACAGGGCGGTTAAGAACAACAGTAGCTTCAATGTGATAGATGAAGTGCTTGCGATGAAGGGACCGGCGATATGCGAGGTGTTCGTGAGCAGAGGACAGAAGTTTGAACCGAAATCAGCTACAAAGAGGCTTGAGGACGGAACGCTGGTGTCGGCACCGCTTGAGGATCTTGCTCCGTTTCTTCCTAAGGAGGAGTTAGAGCGCAATATGCTGATACCGCCATACAATTCAATATAACGGGTAAGATATAGCAAAATAACGAATAAGGGACGTGCTATGAAAAAAGCATATATAACAGGTGCGACAGGAGCTATAGGGATGGCACTTGTAGGTGAACTTTTGAAAAACGGAATAAGCACCACGGTCTTTCTGCGGAAAGGCTCCGGGCGGAATGATCGTGTAAAGGACAGCTTTTCCGGGGAGCTTGCAAGCGGATTGTTGAGGATAGAGTATGTGAGCCTTGAGGAGCTTTCAGGCTACGCCCTGAGCAGGAATACACAGGATATGCAGACCTACGCTTCGCAGGATTTATTGACGAAAGCAGCAGGTGGAGCCGACACCGCTGTATTTTATCATCTTGGCTGGAGTGGAACCTTCGGTGAGCAGCGAAACAATGCAGATATGCAGCAGAAAAACGTAGAGTACACTCTTGACGCCGTGAGACTTGCAAAGCGCCTTGGCTGTGTTCATTTTATAGGTGTCGGCTCACAGGCGGAGTACGGAAGGTTCGAGGGCAGGTTAACACCTGATACACGCACACTTCCGGAGAATGAATACGGCAGGGCGAAGCTTGCCGCCGGAATACGCAGCGCAGAGCTGTGCCGTGAGCTTGGGCTCAGACATTCATGGGTGCGTGTTTTAAGCGTCTATGGTCCCTTTGATGGGAGAAACACTATGATAATGTCGGTTATCAGGGGACTTCTGTCCGGGGAGAGAGTCGCCCTGACAAATGGGGAGCAGATATGGAATTACCTGTACTCAGGGGATGCCGCGAGGGCACTGTTTATGCTGGGTGCATCATCGCTTAGTGTACAGAGCAGAAACTACTGTCTTGCAGGTGAAGCAGAAGATGGGCTGAGGGAATATATATTAAGACTGTGCAGGGCGGCGGGGGCGGATGAGAGTCTCTTAGGATTCGGTGAGATACCTTATGGCAGTGCGCAGGTAATGTACCTGACCGCAGATATAAGCAGGCTTTGGCAGGACGTTGGATTCGTTCCTGCGACAACATTTGATGATGGAATTAAAAAGACGATAGAATGGGTACGCACTTATGGCATTCCGTTGTACGGATACTAAGGCGTATATGCCGTAAAACGGCAGAAAAGAGGAGCATTTTGGAAGAAAACAAGAAAAGAAAGAAAATAAGTATCATGGTTCCGTGCTACAATGAGGAGGAGAATGTCATTCCGATGAGTGAAGCACTCGTCGATGTCATGACAAGGGAGCTGCCTCAGTACGACTATGAGATTTTATTTATAGATAACTGCTCACAGGACAGAACAAGGGAATATCTTGAGAAGATATGCGAGGGAAACAAAAATATAAAGGCTATTTTCAATGTGACGAATTTCGGACAGTTCAACTCACCCTTTTACGGTCTGTGCCAGACCACCGGAGATTGTGCCATATCGGTGTGCTGCGATTTTCAGGATCCGGTTGAGATGATTCCTAAGTTCGTTGCAGAGTGGGAGAATGGCTATAAGATAGTGAGCGGAATAAAGAGCCACAGCAAAGAAAACAAATTCATCTATATGTTAAGAACAATTTATTATAAGATGATACGCAAGATGTCCGATGTCGAGATGATTGAGCATTTTACGGGCTTCGGCTTGTATGATAAGACTTTTATTCATCTTCTCAGACAGCTTGATGACCCGATGCCGTTTATAAGAGGAATAGTTGCAGAGTACGGCTTTAAGAGAAAGGATCTTGAGTACACACAGCCTAAGAGACGTGCTGGAAAGACCAAGAATAATTTCTATTCGCTGTATGACGCTGCGATGCTTAGTATCACATCATACACTAAGGTGGGCTTAAGACTGGCAACCTTTTTCGGTTTCATAGCCTCAGCGCTCTCAATGCTGGTTGCAGTAATATACCTTGTTTATAAATTGACACATTGGTACACATTTACTGCCGGTACGGCACCTATTGTGATAGGTATATTCCTTATCGGTTCCATCCAGCTGTTTTTTATCGGGCTTATCGGTGAATACATTTTGAACATCAATAAGCGTGTCATTCACAGACCGCTTGTGGTCGTCGAAAAGACGATTAATTTTGATGACAAGCCGGTTCCTATGGCAGGGACAACTCAGGATTCGATAGTAAATGAACTTGCTTATATGAATAATGCTTCGGGTCTTAAAGAAGAGAATCAGGAGAAAAAAACAGATGGGCAGCAGTGAGAAAAAGGATATTATACCGGTAGTAATATTTCATGTGGGATGTCCTGAGCATCTTCCGTACAGTGTACAGTCGGCGCAGAGATGGAATGAGCGGGTGATTCTGCTTGGCGATGAAGCAAACAGGAATGTTGCAGGGGAATGGTTTGATCATGAAAAGCTTGACCTTACAAGATATAATGAGTTTTTAAAAGTATTTGAGAACTATTCGACATACACGGATTTTTTTGCGCAGATATGCTTTAAGAGATATTTTCTGTATTATGAGCTTATGAAGGAGCTTGATTTTGACAGGATACTTGTCGCAGAGAGTGATCTGTACAACTGTGCGGATTACAGCAGCATACCATCACTTAAAGGTGCTTATGCCATGGTATCAACGGTTGACGGACAGGAGAAGGATTATGGATGGAGTTCATGCTGCCATTGTTCATACTGGACAAGGGAGGCACTAGATGATTTCCTGAATTTCTGCCAGAGCACATTTTCCGATAATAAGGAGCTTCTGCTTAAAAAGTGGAACTATCAGAGGGAGCATAACCTTGCAGGCGGCGTGTGCGACATGACTTTGGTGTATCTGTGGTCGAAGGATAATGACAGGGTTTTAAATTCAGCCAGAATATTCGACGGAGGAACCATAGACCAGAATCTGTGTGACAGGGTGAATTTCTCGGAGAACGAATATAGGTATAATTCATTTGCCGGAATTAAAAAATATGTTATCAGGAAGGATGCTTTGGACAGAAAGCAGCCATACCTTGTAAAAGCTGACGGGACGTTGGTCAGGGTATTTGCGATTCACTGTTCGGGACGCGCTAAGAGTGCTATTCAGGCATTTGACAAGAGCTATGCGGCGGTATGTATGTCACAGCTGGGGGCGCAGCTAAAGATAAAGCTCGGAGGTTTAAAGAACAGGCTTCTGGGAAAATAAAGACAAGGTAAGGCAATGCTATATTGTGGAATTAAGGGAAATGGGGATTTTTTTAATGAAGGAGATTATCAGAAAAATAATTAAATCATGGTCGGCAACGGAGGGAAATGTCAACTCGACAGCGCAGATACTCGACTGGGTGGCGGCTCTTAACCGTGATGCGCGTGTTTCAATCAAGGAGTGTGAGTCGGGGGACAACAGCTTCTGGTTCTATGATGATTATGTGGGGGAGATACATAACAGAAAACGCTCCTTCTTTTCGATAACCGGAATACAGCGCTATGAGAATAACAGGCTTGTAGCAGAGCAGCCCATAATCGTGCAGCCGGAGATAGGATATCTTGGGATTATATGTAAGGAGATTGACGGAGTAATCAATTTCCTTATGCAGGCCAAGATTGAACCGGGCAACGTGAATGTCATTCAGATTTCTCCGACCATACAGGCAACCAAGAGCAATTATACGAGAAGACACGGTGGAGTTCTACCTAATTATTTTAATTATTTCTACAATTCAAAAAATTATACAGTTATCTATGACCAGATTCAGTCAGAGCAGGCAGGAAGATTCTATAAGAAGCGAAACCGCAACATTATAATGCTTCTTGATGAGGATATTGAGGTTCTGCCGAATTACAGGTGGATGACCTTGGGACAGATAAAACAGCTGATGAAGATAGACAATCTTGTGAACATGGATACAAGAACGGTTCTTTCGGGAATACCACTCACCAATTGCGGATTTTCGGAGGGTGAGCTTTCGGAGCTTTCGGAATATTTTACGGATAAGACATTTTTCCATTCGATATTTACAGGTGGAATCACGGCAAATATATCGGAGATATATCAGTTTTTGAACAATTATAAGATGTTCGAGGAGAAAAAGACTGTGCTTGTGCCGCTCAATCAGCTCCGCGACTGGAGCGTGGATGACGCGGGAGTCACCTGCAGCCATGAGGCGGACTATATGGTGAGATATTATGACATAGATATTACCGGAAGAGAGGTAAAGCAGTGGAGCCAGCCGCTTTTTAAGGCAATCGGCAAGGCAGTCTTCGGGCTTATAACAAGAACTGTCAATGGAAAGAAGGAATTTCTTGTTGCAGGCAGACCGGAGATAGGTTCGTTTGATTATATTGAGCTTGGACCATCGGTTCAGTGGGAGCCGACTAAAAAGGCAGATAGCGATAATGCGGTCGACGCACTGTTCCGTGAGAAGATTGCTGCACATGAGACTCAGTATCAGGTCATATTGTCTGAGGAGGGCGGACGCTTCTATCACGAGCAGAATCATAATTATATAGTAGAGATAGAACCTGATGAGCTTAAGGAGCTTCCGGAGGGATATTTCTGGATTGATTACGGCACATTAAATTATATGATACAGATTAATAACTGCCTTAATATACAGCTTAGGAATCTGCTCTCATTGCTGGAGATATAGCCGTATATATAGATTATCGAAAGGATTGGATATTTTATGTTTAGAATAGGAATACTTGGTGCGGCAGATATAGCCTTCAATAAGTTCATTCCGGCGCTTATGAAGGTTGAAGGCGTGGAGTGTGCCGGAGTGGCATCTAACTCCCCGGATAAGTTAAAGAGGTTTGTTGAAAAGTATAATGTGCATGTTTACTCATCATATAATGAGGTTATAGGTGATGACAGCGTCGATTGCGTTTATATACCGCTTCCTCCTGCATTTCACTATGAGTGGGCAAAAAAGGCTCTGCTTGCGGGGAAACATGTATTCCTTGAAAAGCCATCGACAACTTCGGCTGATGACACGAAGGAGCTTGTGAGAATAGCCGGAGAAAAAGGACTTGTTGTACAGGAAAATTATATGTTCCAATTCCATTCACAGCTAAATGAGATAGAGAATTTTATCGCATCGGGTGAGCTTGGAAAGCTGAGACTTGTAAGGACAAGCTTCGGATTTCCAAGGAGGGCTGAGGGCGATTTCAGGTATGTTAAGGAGCTTGGCGGAGGAACAATGATGGACAATGGCGGCTACACTATTAAGCTCATAGACATGCTGCTTGGAGAAAGCATGAGGCTTGTGTCATCACAGCTTGACTATGACGAAAAGACAGGCATTGATATATTCGGCACCGCGGAATTCGTGAATGATGACGGAGTCATAGCACAGGCGGCATTCGGAATGGATTGTCAGTATCAATGCTCACTTGAGCTATGGGGAAGCAGGGGAAGGCTTACAACAGGAAGGATATATACGGCACCGGATGGCTTTAAGCCGGTGGCACTTGTTGAAACAGGAGCTGGCAGCAGGACTGTAGAGTTACCATCCTGTGATGCGTTTGAGGAATCAATTAAAATGTATCTGAGGGCTGTCGAGGATGAGAGGCTTCGTGAGAGTATGGCTCATGAGCTTGTAAGACAGGCAGAGTTTGTTGATGATGTCAGGGGAATGGATAGAAAATGAAAAATGCAGCGTCCGGATGGAATAACCGTAATTTAATAAATAATATAGTGCAGGTTAACTTTATTGCACTGTTTTTTGTACTGTTTTTTGCTTTGGCAAGGGTATCGGAGCTGTATGGCACGGCATGGAGCGACAGCTTCACAGGTCTGGTGGATACGGGACTGGTCATAAGTACGATACTGCTGCTTGTTATGATAGCTGGAATTGTATTACTTCAGATAAAAGGGGGATTTATAAAACCTGATTATCGCGATGTGACTGTATGTGCCCTGCTTATCACCATTCATTATCTTATAAGAGCCGGGCTGGTTGGAACTGTGCAGCTTGATGAAGGTCTGACCTGCTATGAATCCCTGGAAAAGCTGTTATATAATCCGGATATAATTGTGACAGACTTTTTGGAGGCGGGAAAGATTGCTGACAGAAATGCGCATGGTTACTGCTTTTTTGCGCTTATGGGCGAATTCCTTATCCCCGGCCGTGGAACAGGCTTCCAGTGGAGCCAGTTCTTTATGGGAATGGCGGCGGCAGCATGTATATATATGACATTCAGGCGGCTTTTCCCTAAGGCAAGGCTTATAATACTGTTTTTTGCGGCTCTGGTTGTGTCATTATCACCTATGGCGCTTGGAATGTCGACGCTATGCGGATTAGAGTATGGAATGACGATGTTTTTCATATATGCGCTGTACTGCTGTGTCAACAGGAAATATATACTGATGGTGTTCTGGCTTATGATGCTTGGGACAACCAAGAGCTCAGGCATGCTTGTAGCACTGTGCTTTGCTGGAACATATTTAATCGGGCTGCTTGTGACAGCACTCCAGAACAAGAAGCGTGGGACACAGGAGAAGCCGGCAGAGGTCGATAACAGCTATGACACGGAGGGTGATGAGTACAATGTAAAGACCGGAATAGTGGCCATGGCTGCGATAGCAGCGGCAATGTTCTTTGTATACGGTGTTATCAGGGTGTGCGCAGTGAACGGAATAGCATTTTCCGGTTACTACATCAGAATCAAGCTTGCACAGCTATATGTACTCAATTTTAACTGGATATGGCTTATAGTCGTGCTTATGGGCATTGTCATGGTGTATGCAAATATGCGCGTGAGAAGAACACACAGAATGGAATTTACGCCATGGCTTGTCATGACAGGGTGCTATGCAGTGTATGTGCTGTATCTTCTGGCATATCCTAAGGCAACACTGCCAAGGTACAATATGCTGGCAGACACATTACTTTCCATGTTCGGCGTGATAATGCTCATCAAGCTTTTTGAGAGGAGAAGGGTGATTCTCTCAACGCTTACGGTTATAGGTGCTCTTATGCTGGGGGAAACTATGATTACGATTGACCCTGTGAGTGCTAAACTGTTTACGAATATGGAGACTAACCGTTTCCCGATACTGTATACCGCGGGGTTTTCCAAGGATGAGAAATCACTCAATGGAAATCTTGGCGATTACGGTTATTATAATTATCATTATACATTTGTAAACGAGGCAATAGACAGTATTCTCAAGGAGTATGCTCCGGACACGGACATAGTGGTGGCTTCATCCGCAAATGAAGGAGAAACACAGTTCCGGCAGGATAATATCAAGTGGGATAGAGAAAAAGGAGAGCTTGTGTACCACAGCGGACAGGCGGATGGCTGCTTTGTGAATGTGAACAGAGTGGCGGTTGACGGTGTCCTAAAGCTTGAAAAACTCCCTGAACGGCTGGTATATATTGAAATTCCATGGAATCGCGGAGATTCTAAGGCAGCAATAGAAAGAATGAGTGAGTTCTATCAGGTTGATGGACCTAAGGTTATGTATGAGGGCTATCAAGGGACGGTACTGTATTATTTCTTCAATCTGAAGGATGAATATAAGTAGAGGAGCTGGAGAAGCATTATGAAAAAATACATTGATGAGATTCCATTGATAATGAAGAATGACAGATCTCTCAATATACTGTTTGTCGGAATGGCGTTGTATTTTGCAATATTGGGAATATTTAACGGACAGTATCTGCAGGCAGTGTATATGACGGCTTGCATTCTGGTCTACCTTGCGGGGGCAATGCTTGGTGGTATTAAGAAGTATCTGCCGATGGTGCTTTCAATTATGTTTATTCCTGTTCTGGTCATTGCGGGAGTGCAGTTTCTGGTGAGCAGGACAATAAATGACGGATTTCTGAGCTTTGCCGCGGTTATACTGCTGTTTTCCATAGCGGGCTTTACCAATATAACAGGAGCAAAATGTGTTCCGTTTGCACTTGGGGTAATCGGAAACATGTTTATCTTTGTAATCAATCAGGACAGTAATGGAATAATTATCTGTATTGGGATGATTATTGCAGCAATAATGGTGCTTGACGCAACCTATACGGCTGTATCAAAGTATGTATTAGTATGGTTTATGATGGTCTTTATACTGAAAATGGTTGGTATAGTATTCTTTCTCAAGAATATCCCGATGAAGGATGGGCTTATGCAGCTGCTGGCAAAAAATGAGGGCCTATATGTTGTCCTGGTGATATTAGGATTTGCAAGCCTTCTTCTCAGGGAGAGACATCCAAGAATAAAGTCTGACAGGGATAAGAAGCATATTCCGTCCCTTAAGAGATGGCAGACTACGATAGGAATAACATTTGCGGTATTATTTTTCTGGGGAATAATGAATATGAATGATATTTTCGGAATGCAGCTGCATGACGGAACGAAGACAGTGACCACGGCATTGCTCTACATTTATGTGTATATCAATAATTTCGCAGGTGTTCTCGACAATATTCTTTCGCAGTGTGGATTCATAGCACTGTTTTTGACGATAGCGCTTATGTGCGCTCTGGCATATAAGGCACTTGATGATTACAGAAAAAAGACGGCAATCGAAGATAAGCTTTTAGGACTTTTTATGATAGGATATATTGTGAGCTTTTTCTATCTGGACTTTTCTGTTACGATGACAATTTTTGCCTCCCTTATGGCGGGATGTATAGTTAATGGAGATTATAAGGCTTCATGACAGCATTGATGGAGAATATGGTAAATTTGAGAAAATTTGGCTTTTTGGTTGCATTTTTCTATAAAAAAGCTATAATTTTTATTGTCAGGGATTCAACAATATAATGTATAAGGAGGAACGAAATGGCATTTTGTGAAAATTGCGGCAGACCGCTTGCTGATGGAGAAATATGTAACTGCACACAGAAAGCTGATGGTGGGAATGTCAATCAGAATGTAAGCACGGAGCAGCCGGTTGTGGATGGCGGAAATAAGAAGGGAAAGAAAGGTCTTGTAATTGCAGTGCTGGTGCTTATAATCGCTGTTGCAGGAGGTATCACCTTTTTCTTACATAGTGCGAATGCATATAAGAAGCCGATTGACAGTATAGCAGGTGCTATAAATAAAAAGACTTCAAGTATAGATTCACTTGCAGCGACAGTACTTCCGGACTTCGCGGCATCGGCATATAAGAAGGCTGTAAAGATTATGAAGACCTCAGATGATTTTGCCGAGGCGTATGACGAGGCTGAGCAGTCAGTTCAGGAGTTTTATGATGAGCTTGATGACAGCTATGATGATGGCTGGAAGATAAAGTTCGACTATGCCGACAAGGAAAAGCTTGAGGCTGATCAGCTTGAAAGCGTTGCTTCAACCTATTCAAGACTGTACACAGCATACTTTGAGTCAGCATGTGAAGAGATTGCAGACTATGATAAGTATGATTATGAGGACTTATCAGATTCTCTTGGAATTTCCACATCAAAGGCAAAGGATTTATGTAAGGTAGCTGTTAACCTCATGAAGGAATTTAAGGATGTCAAGGTTACAGCAGGCTATACTCTTACAGGAAGAGTTGTTATAAGCGATGGTAGTGATACACTCTGGAAGTCCGACAAGATGACGGTGAAGGTTATCAAGCTTAATGGAAGCTGGATGATTGATTATTTATCTGTTATGGATGACCAGAATATAAGCATCTGGGATTTACAGAGCATACTTGGAAGTTATTATTAAGATGTTGGGGTCAAAACATGTGCTATAAACTTAGCATGTATAACGTATTATATTTATGCATATCACGACTTTTGGAAGAAGCTTAGATGTTCTTAGAACTCTGTTCACACACTAGCCAGAACCGGCACGGATGCCGGTTCAGAAGCAATGCATACAAGGATGTATGCCTGCTTCGGTGGCGGACGTATAGAAAGCCTATATCAGAGTTCTTAGAACATCTTGCTTCGTACAACGGAGCTGATATGCATAAATATAATACGTTATACACTCGTAAATTAAGTTGGCATGTTTTGACCCCAACATCATTATTAAGCCATTAATACAGATTAATAGCCATATAAAAAGAACCATGTCCGTACCGGATATGGTTCTTTTTGTACACGGAAATCAGTTGAGGTAAAGTAAATTATCACGCTTAACGTACAGTCTTAATATAATTGTTGTAGATATCCCAGAGAATATCATTGTCTGCCAATGAATCCATTCCGGTCGCAAGTCTTACGCCATCCTCCCTGCCGTCATAGATACACCATTTTCCGTTAAATTTAATCACGGCAAGGGTGAGCTTGTCTGTCTTGTCGACGGTATCGCCTGTCTTGTTGCAGAGAACATATCTGCCGGTAATGTAGTAGCCGGAGCTTAAGCTGAATTTTATGCAGCTTTCACAGCGGGAGCGTATTATATCACATAGTGATGAAGCCCGTCTGTAGGAGATTCCCATGGAATCGGCGAAGGTCTGGATGTCCTCTTTTCCCATATTATCGATAGTGTCAATTATCTGCTGATAGGAGGTGGCCTGGGCTTCAATTTCATTGTAGATAATGGCAAGCTGGCTGTCATCCATCTTGTCCTTGGTTCCTGTTGTGTCGAACTTCATTTTTATGTCGCTTCCACCCGAGGCGGCATTATCACGATAATATTCTTCAAGCTGTGCCGGAAGATTTTCAAAATAATTATAATAGGTGTCGGAGTTGGCAATTATCTTGTATGCCTGACTGTAGGCTTTTCTGTCCGATGATGAATAGATAAGCTTTAACAGCTTATGTGTATCTGTTTCACGATTGTTATAAATGCTGCAGATGTCCCGCACAGGCCGCATGTAGTCGACATTACGTATCAGGGCAAATATGCCGAAGGAGGCAGCACATATAAGAATGATGGTGAGAGCTGCTATTATTATTTTTTTGGCAGGGCTTGATTTGGCATTGGCGGCGTCCTTATGATGGTGGTGATGATGCGGCTGCAGGTTTTCATTTTCATGTATCTCGTTTTCAGTGTTCATGTTCTTCCTCCGTAATAGCGTGGCTTTCTATAATATAGTTGATGGTGTTGTAAAGGTATGGCTTAAGACCATCAATATCCAATGGGTCATTGTAGAGAATGGCACTGTAGGATATTGAACTGATAAGCTCTATTATCATGAAAAGCATTATCTCGGGTTCTTTAAACTGTATTCCGGAGCGCTCGATGAGTGAATAGTACGCCTGCCGGAAATCTATTGAATCATCTGAGCTGTTGGTTGTCAGAGCTTTTTTGAAAATAGCCCAGCTTAAGTTCTTTGATATAAAGGTCAGCAGAGCTTTATTCTCGGTGAACTGGTTGATGACATTGTCCGCAATAAAGAGAAATGTCTTTTTGAAGCCTTCAAGCCCCGAGTACTGCTCCTCAATCCGGGATTCTTTTAAAGCCTCCAATGCCTTGCTCAGGACAAGCCCGGACTGGTGGCTTATAAGCTTATTGCGGATATCATATTTATCCTTAAAATAGAGATAGAAGGTTCCCTTTGCAATGCCTGCCTGTTCTGATATCTCGGAAATGCTTGTTTTATTGACTCCCTTTGTTGTGAACAGCTCAAATGCTGTGTTAAGCAGCGAGAGCCTTTTGTGCTGCTTATTTTCTTCAGCCTTACCCATAACAATGTTCCTTTCAAAATAACCCTTTTTCTATTTTACCCCATTTCAGCTATTTTTCAAATTAAAAATTATTATTTTTTAAATAAAATGCGGCAAAGCTTAGCAATTCAATATGAAATAGCTGGAAAAGTATCCGGGCAGGTGTTACAATAATATATTATAGTATTTTAAGGATTACGGCAGATTGTATATATTAAGGGTTGAAGGAAGGGCAGGCAGATAATGATTGTACTAAAGAGCACGGCAGAGCTGCACCTTGTTTTTAATAAATTGATAAAGACGCTTTCTGTTCCCGTTGAGTGGAATGGAAATTTTGTCATTTCCGGTAATTTTCTGATACTTCCAGGAAAGGAGCGCTCGGTTATATTCAATTATGATACAAGAAGGGTGACTACCAATCTTTCGGATGATAAGCTCAGCCGGAAGGTGCCGGAGCCTATAAAGGAAGGCTCTGGTCTTATAAATATTTTTAACCTTGTGCTCTATGCATTCGGAAAGTGGGGAGCACTTAAAGGTATAACGGTTGAGAAAGATTATAAGAAGATAAACACGCTTTTTGGTGCGGTGTTCGGTGCCTATGGTGTGTCAGCCGACTATACTGAACAGCACTGCTTCTGGTATAAAGATGGAACAAGAATCACGTATGAGGATGTAATCCAGCTTGCGATTGAGAGCGAACACAGACAGCCTGAGTCTGAGGAGGATATAGAGGAGGAGACAGGTCTGTGGCACAGCACAACATGGAAGCTTGATAACCAGAGCTTCGTATTCGAGAAGCTGCCGATGGCACAGCGCAGAAAAGGAAGAATAGGACATAACTTTTACAAGGTAGGCTATGCCTGCCCTCACTGCGGTGAGAAGCTGTACATGGCATCCTTTTCCGGCAGGGAAAAGCCTGTTATCGACACAGTGGAGGGACGTGTACAGCTTGCGCGCGCCTTCTTCTGTCCATCATGTGTCATATTCTACACCCCACTTCCGGAAGCAGGGCTTGAGGATGAGGAGGTTTATTATCTGGATTTTGATGGCGATAAGACCGCCGGGAATGACTACATGGAGATGCTTGGAAGGCTGGGAACACGGGAGGTCAACGGTGATTTCAACAAATACGTTGACCGCGTCAATGATGAAGGCAGAACAACAACCAGACAGTCACTGAACGGAATCGACAAGGGAATAAGCGATGAGCGGAGAAGCCTGAACGGAATCGACAAGGGAATAAAGGATGACAGAAGGAGCCTTAACGGAATTGACAAGGGAATAAAGGATGACAGAAGGAGCCTTAACGGAATTGACAAGGGGATAAGCGATGACAGAAGAAGCCTTAACGGAATTGACAAGGGGATAAGCGATGACAGAAGAAGCCTGAACGGAATCGACAAGGGGATAAAGGATGACAGAAGTGACCTTAACGGAATCGACAAGGGAACAAGCGATGACCGCAGAAGTCTTAACGGTGTAAGAAAATTCGATGATGAGAATGAACAGATATCAGATAAGGTTTCCGTCAATCCGGACAAAGAGGATGTTTTTGACATTGTACATGAGAAAGCTGCTGTAATGGCAGATATAGACGGAACCGGGGAGCTTCATACATACAGGAAGGATGCTTCACATGTGCAGTGCAAAGACGCAATAAAGTCAAGCAGACGTAAATTAAGGATACGAAGGCTGGCTGTGTTATTTAAGTCATTCAGCATAGTTAAATGGTTCAGACGTAAGGGCTATGGGAAAGCATCGGAGGAGAATCCCGACAAAGAGCCATATAGGAATGCCGAACGTATAAGTGCTCCGGGTGCAGTGACGGCTTCTGATGGAAAGGCAGGGTACACCATGAGAGAGGAGGCTGAAAGTGCTCCGGCTCAGAGAAGGAAGCTTGATGAGCTTCTGGAGAAAACAGGAAATGCCACAAGAAAAGATATTGTTGATTTGCTTGATAAGGTAAAGGCAGGTCATTTTGACAAGACTGTGCAGATGGAATATGCCGGTAAATTGCAGGAGAACATAGCAGCGCTTGACAGGAGACGTATAGATGAAGCCTGCAAGGGATACCTTGACTATAATGGTGAAGAGCTTGAGAAGCTTTATAGTATGATAGAGGAAGAAGAGTTCCTGCCGGAGATTAAGGCAGCAGCACTTGACAGTGTATCCGGAAGATTATGGAAAATCAGAAACGAGGAGGCAGAGCTTCTTGTAAAGCGCATTAAAAAGAGTCTATGCGAAAATGGTGTGTCTGAGAATCATGCGTTATATTTTTATCCGGCAATGGAGATACTTGAAGGAAGAGCGGATACACATGTTAAAGACCATCTTGAATGCGCAGTGGATTCATATGCACCTGGTCTTGGAAAGTATGAATATCCTGTTATTATGGAGGATACGACTGGAAAACAGAATGGAAAACGGGGTATGTTTATAACACCGGATGCCATATATTATGGTAATTTTTACACGTATGGACATATAATGGCAGAAAATATTGAAAGAATTGGGTCATACACTGGATTTATGGGCAGGTATGTGATAGTATATCTTGACGATGGTTCAAAAATCCGGCTTTCAAGTGTGATTGCTAAGGATGAGCTTGAAGCATACGCCATGACCTTGAATGATTTTGTCATATATCTGAAACAAAAACCGTTTTCGAGAAAGGAGAAGTATCTGGCTAAGGAGAGCCATGATGTAATATGCTGCTTCAGATGCGGCTATGTGTATAAAAATATGAAAGAATGCCCGAAATGTGGATATAAGTTTAATATATAGATATTTTGAATATAATAATTTTGACCTGCCTAGAGGGTGCGGAGGATGAAAGAATGACGTCTGGTAATAGAAGTGACGTAAAAGAAGATGCTTACAGATATGTAGGTGTAACCGATATACAGAAGGAATGCAGGATTCTTTATCTGGCATGTGCTGTGCTGCATGCGGTGATAGCGCTATGCTTTATGAAGCTTGAGATAAATATCATGCTGTATGAGAGTGTTGCTGCTGCGGTATTCTATCTGATCGGAGCGTTTGGAATATGCTATTCCAGACATACAAGAAGATGGATCATTATGTTTGTCATTGAGATTCTTCTCGATGCTGTGCTGGGTCAGCTTGTGCTTGGCTGGGGATATGGATATATACTATATGGAATGATGCTGGTTCCTATAGTGTACTATTTCTTTTACCTTGACAATCAGACACAGAAGACGTATGTGCCCCATTGTATTGCGGTTATAGATCTGCTTGTTGTGACATCAACGGCATTTATTGGCGGAGAATGTAATCTGGTTCCGTATATAGAGGAGAAATATGTTCTTGGAATTTTTATGGCAAACGCTTTATTTTCGATAGCTGCGCTGATTTTTTACTGCAGCAGGTTCATATCGGAAATACACAGCAAGACAAAGCATCTAGCCTATAGGGCAGACTATGATATGCTCACAGGTGTGCTTAACAGGGATGGCTTTATAAATAGGGCGGGAAAAATGCTGAAGAACAATCCTGATACGGAATATATCATGGTATGTTCGGATGTTAAAGATTTCAAGATGATAAATGACATATATGGTGACGAGGTAGGCGACAGGGTTCTTATAAAGGAAGCAGAGCTTATTACACGCTTTGCGGGACCGGGGTCGGTGGCCGGAAGAATAGGCGGTGACAGATTCGCATTATGTATGCCGAAGGAGCATTTTGATGAGTCACAGTTTATAGATAATATTGTAGAGATGAAGAAGGAATTCTCTACAGGATATTACCAGATGTTCATATATATAGGCGTATATGACATAAAGGACAGAAATGAACCGGTAGGCAATATGTGTGACAAGGCAAACATGGCTATTAAGTGCATGAAGGGCAATTATCAGATGGCTGTTGCTTACTATGATGAGGCGATTCTTGAGAAGGAGCTGGAGCAGAAGAAGCTTATTGCCGAGTTCGACCGTGCGCTTGAGAATAATGAGTTCTGTGTTTATCTACAGCCACAGACAGATGCGGATGGATTGTGCCATGGTGCGGAGGCTCTTGTCAGATGGGCACATCCTAAGAGCGGGCTTATGTCTCCGGGCTCGTTCGTGGACTGTTACGAGAGATGCGGCCTGATACACAGGCTTGACGAGTATGTATGGGAGGAGGCCGTTAAGACCTTAAGACGCTGGACGGAGCTGGGGCGCTCTGATCTGCATATTTCCATAAATATTTCCGCAAAGGATTTTTTCTATCTGGATGTATATGAAGTTATCATGGGTCTTGTGGAAAAATATAAGGTCGACATAAAAAATCTCCGTCTCGAGCTTACGGAGACGGCTGTTGTCAATGAGAATGACAATATGGAGGTTATACGCAAGCTGCATGATGCGGGATTTATTATTGAGATAGATGATTTCGGAAGCGGATATTCATCACTTAATATGCTGAAGGATATATGCAGTGATGTGCTTAAGATTGACCGCGAGTTCCTGCGTGAAACTGAGAATGCTGTCAGAAGCAGAGATATTCTTGAAGAGATTATAAGACTCTCCAACAGAATGAATATGACCGTAATCACAGAGGGAGTCGAGACAAGAGAGCAGGTGGACATGCTTACAGATATGGGCTGCCGTGTATTTCAGGGGTATTATTTCTCGAAGCCTATTCCTATACATGAGTTTGAAGACAAATATAATGTTGTGCAGGTAAATTAAATATCTGACATTAAAAAAGAGCGTGCCGGTCAGCATGCTCTTTTTTGCGGTTTGATTATAACTTGCATTATTTAACCATTATTTTTAAGAAAGATCGAGATGGTATATCATATAAAGCACTGAAGGTGAGGACAAATGCTAAAAACATCCAATAAAAAATTAACAAAGCGGATAAATTTGTGAAAAGTGCATAAAAACAGGAAACTAAAATTGTAAAATGAGTTTCTTGCCGTGACACGGATAATATGCTACAATTTAGGAAACTGAAACAATGAAAATAGTTTCCGGTTGTGGCATGACCGATGGAGAAAGCCGCAGTTTGTTTATGGGCGGAAATAAATTGCGTTAACTGTATTTACAATGAATTTTTTAATGAAAAGCCGCCGGGAAATGGAGATTATACGAGATGGCACAGACAAATATAAAGAATGAGATACTTAATGCCACAATAACGGTTTTTAACAAAAAAGGCATGAAATTTACAATGGATGATGTCGCCAAGGAAGCGGGCATGAGCAAAAAGACCATATATGCAGTGTTTTCTGATAAGCAGGAGCTGGTCTTTTGTATGGTTGATTACTGCTTCGACTCAATTAAGGAGAGCGAGGAGCGGGTGATGAAAAATGCCGGACTTACGACAATGGAAAAGCTTCAGGCAATTCTTGGGGTTTTGCCGGAGGGATATAAGGATATAGATTTTGCCCAGCTGTATATACTGAAGGATAAGTATCCAAGAATCTATACCAGAGTTGAAGAACGCTTAGAGAGCGGGTGGGATATGACCATAGAGCTTCTGAAGCGGGGCATGGATGAAGGCGTGGTGAGGAAGATAGACACCGTGATCGTGAAGGTGATGTTCGAGGCGGCGCTTGAGCAGTTTTTTAAGAGGGATGTACTTGTAAAGAATCATATAAGCTACAGTGATGCGCTGGCTGAGGTGGTGGACATTATATGTAATGGGATAAAAATCAGGTAATTGCGAAACGAAGTTTGCGAAATCCGGACGTTGTGTAATTTTGCTAGTACCCTTCCGGACACGTTCTCACTCCTTGAAACCAGTAGCGGTACATAAGCGGCTAAAATACAGCCGCTAAGAACCGACTGGTTTCAAAAGGTCCGGCAGTGTACTAGCAAAATTACACAACTGTGTATTGACAAATTTATGTTTGGCAATTAGCTAAGAATATAGAGAAGGAGATGCGGCATGGATAAGTCGAAGGTTATTTTTGGTAATAAGATGAGCAGGGCGACGTATAAGAAAGCCGTCCGCGGTAAGAAGGGCTATGTAAAGAAATTCGGGGATGACAGCAATGTTGACTATGAGCTTATGATAAGAGACAACAAGCACATAGGAGATATTCTCGGCGTGAAGGACATAGTGGTTGCAAAGCCTGAGAAAAATAAAGGCGTACAGACCGAAAAGCCGGATTTTGACATGGAGAAGGGACTGATTGTCGGAAACATCAGGATGGGCTTCGGACATTACAGAATATCCATGGCAATAGCCTCAGCGGCACACAGCATGGGGTATACGCCGTACTGGATGGATTTAAACTCTTTTCCTGATACAACCTGCACGAAGGTAATCAGCGCGCAGAATGATTTGTACTCATTAGGTTCAAGAATATCACAGAAAAGCAGACTTTTTAACAAGCTTGTGTGGGAGCCGGTGAACTATGAGGGCTTCAGAAAGCTCTCCTACAATGCCTGTGACCAGAAGAATGCAGAGCTTATGGCACCTGTGTACAGAAAGGTTCCGAAGGACATACCGGTTGTAGGCACGCATGTGTGGCCGGCACAGGCTGCGGTTCATGCCGGGATGAAGCATGTTGTGAATGCTATTCCGGATAACTGGCCTATGGCGCTCCATCTTTCGGAGGGAAGCATACACACGATACAGACACACAGCTCCTACCTGGGCTACAGGATATTGAACGGCATGGATGGCAGGAAGGTACTAAAGCCAATGCCTGCCGACAGCCTTGTGTATACCGGACATTATATTGACCATGAGCTTGTGTCCAATATTGAGGCAGACTGTGCTGCCAGAGCTGCCAGAAAAAAGGGCGGACAGCCGATGCGCTTTCTGCTCACCATCGGCGGAGCAGGCGCACAGAAGGAGATATTTGCGGCGATAATAAAGAAGCTTCTTCCGGAAATCAAGGCAGGAAAAGCGGCACTCTATGTGAATGTGGGCGATTACAAGAATGTGTGGGAACAGCTTGTGACGGAAATACCACAGCTTGGACATATAGCCCATGAGCACTTTGACGATTGGGATGAGACAAAGAGGTTTGCGGCACAGGCACTTGAAGGCGAAGTAAGAGGAATCCACGGCTTCTATCACTCCAATATTTTTGAGGCGGTCTACTGCACCAACCTGTTACTGCGAAGCTGCGATGTCCTTGTCACAAAGCCAAGTGAGCTTGCCTTCTATCCGGTGCCCAAGCTCTTCATAAAGAGAGTCGGCGGACATGAGCGCTGGGGCGCAATCCATTCCGCGGAGATAGGTGACGGAACCCTTGAGTGTCAGGACACAGCACACACCCTTCAGATGGTGGAGCTTTTCATAAACGATGACAACCTCCTTGCCGACATGTGCGGTAACATCGTGAGAAACAAGCAGATGGGCATTTACGATGGCGCCTACAAGGTGGTCGAACTTGCAATGAGAGGAAAGAAATAATGAGGTAATTGCGAAACGTATTCTCGCCAGTAGACAGTTGTGTAATTTTACTAGTACACTGCCGGACCTTTTGAACGCCGTCGGTCCTTAGCGGCTGT